>Ga0163144_10025364_pt1 | contig 11580 bp, 11 predicted proteins | sample OliLak19BULKMAT1_FD_123175 | JGI IMG/M metagenome (GOLD analysis project Ga0163144, IMG submission 123175) | Freshwater microbial mat bacterial communities from Lake Vanda, McMurdo Dry Valleys, Antarctica - Oligotrophic Lake LV.19.BULKMAT1 | ecosystem: Environmental > Aquatic > Freshwater >... | reverse complement strand
GGAAAAACCGGGAACCGCACTCTCTTTCTCGCCAAAGATCCCGGTAGTTCGTCTATTTATGGGCCGGATCTCAACGAAATTCAAAAACACTGCGAAACTCACATTTTCGAGGTTCATCGTGAAATTCCGATTGAGACCGTCACCCTAAAAGAAGCCATCGAACAATGGAGCCTTCCCGCGCCGGACTTCATCAAGGCGGATGTCGAGGGAGCGGAGATGGAAATTTTTCAGGGGTCGGGGGATGCTATTGCCCCTTGCTCGGGCTTCTTCGTGGAGACCAGGCTTCGGCCTTTTTACAAGGGAGAGTCGGTTTTTGGAGATTATGCGGCGTTTTTCGCTGGCCACGGCCACTCGACAGTGGCGTTCCGGCCCGTGGGAAGTTTCGGCGGTGCGATTATGCTCATTGATGCGGGATTCGCAGCCAATTGCCGGACAACGCTGGATCCGATCCGCGTCTTGAAAGCGGCGGCCTTCTCGGCCGCGATCGGCAACACGCAATACGCGATGGCATGCCTGCGCTATCTGAAAACCAAATGATGCATAAAAGCCGCATCGCTTTCTGTCTTCCGTATCCACTTGCGATGCGAGGAGGGGTGAGCGTTCTTGTCGAAGAATTGATCCGAAGTTTTGGGGAGAAGAACGAAGTTTATCTCGTGTCGCCTGATACTTCGCAGGAGGTAGGTGCACATCCGCTTAAGCATTTCATTCAACGGCACATTCCCATACCCCTAGACACGAAGCCTGATTTAAACCAACTCGCCGATGACCTGGCATCTTGCGATATTGAAGTGGTTCATATTCATTGTGGGGGAGTTTATGGTTGGGGCAATCGCCTCCCCATGTGTTCCCTTCCGCACTTCCTTTCGAAACATCAGATTCCTTGCATTTGGACCAGCCATCTCGTCGTCTCACCATTGGATGGCTTTTGTGGCCCGCAAAAGCCGATTTGGTTCAAAATAGCACTTTTCCCGTTGGCGTGGCTTGGAAAGATTTCGCAGTTGTGGAGCGTATATCGCGAAGTTGCAGTTTCCGAGCACGATGCGACAAAACTCAATCGTTGGTATTTCCCTATGAGGGGTCGATTTGTCAAAATTTACCATAGCATCCTCAGTGAGACTTCTCCTGAGGTGCAGATTGAGATGATGAAGCGCGATCAGGTCGTTCTTTCCGTTGGACACGTTGCCTTCCGGAAGGGACAACATGTTTTAGCGGAAGCGTTCGCTCAAATCTCTCAAGAGTTTCCTAACTGGAGACTGGATATCGCCGGTCACGACAGCGGAGATGGGTGTTGGCAAAGAATTGAAATCATACGGGAAACCGAAGGATTGCAAAACAAAATATCTCTCATGGGCGCACGCGAAGATGCCAAGGCATTAATGTCGAGGGCACAAGTTTTTGTACAACCATCGCGCTGGGAGGCCCTTGGGTTGGCTCTTCAGGAGGCCATAGCATGCGGATGCTCCACGATTGGGACCAAAGCCGGGGGAATTCCCGAACTTATCGTTGAAGGTCAAAACGGGCTTCTCGTCCGCCCGGACGATCCAATAGGTCTTGCCGAGGCTTTGAGGAGCCTGATACAGGATCCAATAAAACGGCAACGTTTTTCCAAAGCGGGCCCACCCTCGATTCAGGAAAAAGGAATGACCCAGCGAATGATGTCTGCCAACTACAAAAAACTTTACGATCAAGCGTCCGGCTTTGGTCACAAAGCCGCGTGATTGACATGTCAAACAATAATCGACCCCAGTTTCTAGTTGCAACGCCCGGCCGCAGCGTATGTGACGACCATGCCCGCGCGTTGGCAGCAAGGAGTCTTCTGCGGACCTATGCCGTGGGGCAAGCAACCGGAACGCCCGGTATACCCACGGAGTTAACCAGACTGTTGCCGGCGTTTTCCCTCTGGTCGCGAGTGACGTGGAGGCTCTTCCCGCACGACCTCTGGGAAAGCGCCCGCACTGTAGGCCACCCCGCATTTGATTTCTGGGCCTCTACCCGGCAAAGGAGTGGTGACCATGTCATTTCGAGTTATGGGTATGCCAACATCTGCTTTAAAAAGGCACGTCGCACCGGCGGGAAAACATTCCTTGATGCCGGCAATTCCCATGTTCAGCAGTTTTGGAATATTGTGTCGGAGGAACACGCCCGCTGGGGGGTAAGCCGTGATCCTTTTCCGCGACATTGGTATGAGCGTGGGTTGAAGATGCTCGACCATACCGATTTCATCATCTCTCCCAGCAGCTATGTCACCGAGTCTTTCACAAAGAGAGGCTGGGACCCGAAGAATATCCTTCACGTTCCCTATCCTGTGGATCTTGAATTATTTCAGAGAGAATCGGATAGATTTCGTCAGGATCGGCCTCCACGCGCATCGGACAGACCGCTCCGCATCATTTGCACGGGCAGTGTTTCGCTGCGTAAGGGCGTGCCGTATTTGCTAGAAGCGGTGAGGATTATCAACCGACACCGGCCAGCCGTGCTGGTGCTCACAGACGTGGTCGAGGGGAGTATGAAGTCAATCTTTCCCAAATATGAGGATGTTCCGATCGAATGGAGTCCGCCTCTACCGCATGACGCTCTCGCGCGGCATTTGGCCGGTGCCGATGTTTTTGCGCTCCTTTCCCTGGAGGATGGGTTTGCCCGCACAGTCACCGAGGCCATGGCCTGCGGCCTTCCGGTTGTCGTGAGTGAAAATACCGGGGCGAAAGATTTTGTAGAACCGGGCATAAATGGGGAGATTGTTCCGATCCGGGACCCACAGGCGGCGGCGGATGCGATCCTCAAATGTGGGGAACGGAGTTATGCGGAACGCGCAGAATCCGAGAGCCGAATGGAATCCGAATTATCACCCATTTCCGTTGAAAAACGGTTCTTCAGTGAGCTTGGCCGGGTTCTTCCAGAATATCAATTTCTCGGAACTAAGCTTGAGTGAAATAATAAAGGTGATCGTCTGTCATATCCTAAATGAACTTCGCCCATCAGGTGCTGAGGTGATGTTAAAGCTCGCGGCTCCGCAGTGGCAGGCCGCAGGATGCTTCCTTCATATCATTGCAATCGGCCCGCGAGTTGGTGAATTCGCGCAGACCCTACTACAGGTCGGCTACAAGATTCACCATGTGCCCTATGCCGGGAAGCGAATTCCATGGGCGACGCAACTGTTCAAAAAACTCCAAGATATCCGGCCCGATGTGATCCATAACCACAACGAGGCGAATGCCGTTCTTTTCGCGATCCTCTGCCGCGCTGTTTCGAGATCCTACTTCCGAACAATCCACAATAACTTCCCATACCGGGGGTTGTTGCGAGTCCGCAAAATCATTGAGCGATTTCTGGCCAGAGTCCTCGGCTGCCATCACATCTCAATCGGAACATCTGTTCAACACAACGAGCGAGTTCGTTTGCTTAACGACCACCCTTTGCTGGAGCTGGTTCGACCGCACTACGTTTCGGCAGCCAACCAGCGATGAGCGAACCAAAACCCGCGTTGTCTTCGACCCCTTTCAGGCAGGGGAGGCTCTCGATGCCGTGCGCAAGGACTTGCGCAGCCAAGCAGCCGATACCTCAAAGCAAGCCGTCTCGATATTGAAACCCCTTATGTTTCACCCATTTGATTTAGCGAGGACGCTCTTTAACCTTGCCGCTAAACAACGCGGTCTCAATGTAACCCGCAACCCATGAGAGTAAATCTTCCTAATTTAATTTATGCTGTGTCCCACCCCATCCGGTGCGGCCGCTACTTATTTCGAGGCGATCATATACCCTACCAGACGATCGCGAAACTCCTCCCGGCAAACCCAGTAATTCTTGAAGCCGGAGCACACAATGGTTCGGATACTCTTGAGATTGCAGAGTTTTGGCCTGAAGCGCAGATTTACGCGTTTGAGCCCGTTCCAGCGGCGTTCAATGCACTCTGCGAGAGGACTCGTCCATATGGCCGTCGAGTTACTTGCTTCCAACTTGGACTTGGTCCGGCAAAAAACAAGATGACAATGCATCTTTCCGGCGATGGGTCGGCCGGCAACTGCCAATCGTCCTCGCTCCTAGCACCGGTAAGTGCTCACGAAAAGGAGTTCGCGTTTGTTGAATTTGGGAACAACGTTGACGTTGATGTTACAACGATCGACACGTGGGCTCTTGAAAACAGTATCCAAGCAGTCGATTTCTTGCGCCTGGATATGCAGGGGTTCGAAATCGAAGCGCTCCGAGGAGCTGCTCATATTCTCACGACCGCAAAAGCGGTGCAACTCGAAGTCTCAAACGTCAGGCTTTATGAAAATGCTCCGCTCTATCCTACCGTAACAACGTGGATGAGGGCGGCGGGTTTTGTGCCTGTTGTCGAAGCGTTTTTTCGCGTCGGCGGAAACGTTCTTTTTCGAAAGCTATCATGAAAACCTCCAGACAAGTGTTGTTAAAGTTACGGAATTTCTTGTATGCCGCGTTCCCGGAGCGCGCTGAGCAGATCGAGTCGTTACGAAGAGCGGATCGCTACCGGAAAAACATTGCTCAGCTCGGCTTTACCCTTCCATTCCCTCCTTTTGTGAAGCGCGCCATACTTCTCCGGTTTTCCGTGGAACACGAATGCCGAACACTCGTTGAAACCGGAACCCAGTATGGTGACACACCGTGGGCATTTCGCAATAGGCTCGAGGAGGTTTACACGATCGAACTCAGTCCTCACCTTGCTTTGCTTGCACGGGGCCGGTTCAAGAAATATCCCGGTATTCACGTTGTCGAAGGTGACAGTGGCACGATGATCAAGACAATCCTGCCAAAGCTCAAGTCGAAGACGCTTTTCTGGCTGGATGGCCATTATTCTGCTGGCGTGACTGCACAGGGCGAGTTGGACTGCCCCGTCTATGCGGAACTTCGCTCGATTTTTGAAGACTGCCCTGTTCCATGGGTGATCCTCATCGATGACGCGCGCTGCTTCGGGCATGATAAGGACTATCCGGCGTTTGAGGAACTCGAGGCATTCGTGAAACATCGACTACCGGAAGCTACGATGCGGGTGGAGCACGATATTATCTCAATTATTCCGAACAAGATCGCACCCCTGACTCCGTGATAGGTGTCTCAACTGAAATTCTGTGGCGCACCCGAAGAGTTAGGAAAGCGCCCTACCAATGAACAATCTGGCAGTGACTTTTCCGGTCGATCTTGGCAACCGGACCTACGAGACCAATTTGATCAAGCTTTTGGGACCCACGTTTTCCCCCTTTCGTTTTGCCTACAGACAAAGTGATAGCGTTGATTACGGTGTCAATTACCGGAAACATGTTTGGGACAGGATGCGACACACCATTGAGCTTCGCCGCGTGGTGGCACAAACCACTGCGGCTGGCAGCAGCGTAATATTCCAGGGGATAAGCCCGGCACTTTACGCTTTCGGGACTTGGGATCCGAAGCGAACTGCAATCTTTGTTGACTGGGCGAGATTGCTTTATCCGTCGGTTCTAGGACTTAACTTAAATCTCGGATTCGCGTGGCGAATCCACCGTGCCGCGCTCTCGAAATGTCGTAAATTTATCTGTGTCACAGATGCGATTCAACGCTGTCTCGCCGACGAATATCACGTCCCGGCTGATCGGCTTTTCCGGGCACCTGCTCCGTTCGACCTCGGCCAGATCTCCTGTCCGCCGCGAGCAACTCCGAACTCACCGCGCGTTTTGTTTATTGGAGGAGACTTGGTGAGAAAAGGAGGCGATCTTCTTTTAGCAGCTTGGGCGAATCGGCCGCTCTCGGAGCTCGGACTGACCATGATCACAAATGCCGAACTGACAACATGCGGCAGTGTTCATGCGTTAAAGGGGGTTCGTTATGGAACCGACGAACACAGGAAAGCGATAAGAGAGTGCGACATCCTTGTGCTACCAACAAAAATCGATTCCTATCCTCAAGTAGTAGGAGAGGCCGCTGCGGCTGGCCTTGTTGTGATCACGACGCGCTTTGCGCTTGGCGCATCAGACGTCATTGTTCATGGCAAAACCGGTTTTATAGAAGACTCCCAAGATTTGTGCATAGAGCGGTTGAAAGCCGTTGTTGCAGACGTCCGTTCCATTGATGCAATGAAAGCTGCGGCCTTTAAGCACATGGCGGATCATTTTTCTCCTGCACACATTCGAAAACGCTACTTGGACATTCTGGCATTATAGCCGCGTTTGTTTCCTCTCATCCAAAATCAAGCCACAGTGAGCGCGGAAGCAACTCTTTCGGCCCGAATATCTGCCGGGCTCGGCAACCAGCTTTTTCAATACTGCGCAGGAATCAGCGCGGCGAGGCGATGGAAATGTCGGCTGATGCTGGACACTTCTTGGTATCGTTTCGCTCGATACCGTCCAGTGAGAATTTTCCAATTGGATAAATTTCAGATTCCCGAAGCCCAGATCCGCACAAGTTTCGCGAGGGACTTCCTCCTCACGGGATTTGATATTCTCGCAAAACGATATCCGCTTGTTCGAGCGATGGCTTCGAGGGCGGGGGCTCAAATATTTATTGAGAAGAACGCCCATGTCATGCCCGACTATCTCTATGGTCCGCGGCCGAGCGGTAAGTTCTTGAGCATCTCCGGGTTTTGGCAAACATCCGACCATTTTCTGGAAGTGAGGAACGAAATCCAACCGTTATTGAAGCCCTCGTTTCTGCTTTCCACGGGAGCCTGCGCGCTACTGGAACGGTTCCGTGCATCGAACGCCGGGTTTATCCATGTGCGGCGCGGAGATTTTGTGTCTCTTGGTCACCCTCTGCTTCCATTGGACTATTACAAGCATGCCGTTCAACTCATCGAGAGTCGTCATGGAAACAAGCTGGAGTGGCTTGTTTTCTCCGACGATCCGGAGTGGTGCCGCTCGGAGCTGCGGTTTCTTTCGAATCCCATTTTTGTGAATATGAAAGGTCCGATGGCTGATTTGGAAGAGTTTCAACTAATGCGGGCTTGCCGACACGGCGTCATCGCCAATAGTTCTTTTTCGTGGTGGGCGGCGGCGTTGATCGAAAATCCGGATGCCATGATCTGCGCCCCTAAAAATCGATACGGGGAGATGGGAGGGGCGGACATTCAGAAGGAGCGCGTGTTGCCTTGGTGGATTTTGGTCGAGTAGGCGTCAAGTGCTCCAGAAACATAATGAAGAGGCGACTCAGAGTGCTCATCAATGCCTTCGCATTTTCTCCTGATCGCGGATCGGAGGCTGCTGTGGGGTGGAACATTGCGACGCGGCTTGCCCGGGATGCAGACGTGACGGTGCTCTACGGCGATGTGCGGGGTGACCGTCGTGGGGAGGCCGAAGTGGCGAACCACGCCGCTCAGCATGGGTTGCCCGCAGGAATAAATGCGGTTTATGTGGCACCTTCCCCGTTGATGGCTCTTCTGGAGCGCCTGCACTCTCTTCCGGCGAGTTGGATGTTGTATTATCTGGCCTACCGGCTCTGGCAAAAAAGCGCTCTCGACAAGGCGAGGCTGCTGCACGCAAACCAAGCGTTTGATGTGGTGCATCAACTCACCTACATTGGCTATCGCGAGCCGGGAGACCTGTGGCGGTTGGGTATTCCCTTCGTGTGGGGGCCGGTGAGCGGTGCGGAAAACATCCCGGCTGCGTTCTATCGAACGTTCCGCCCGGCCGAGATCTTCCGACCGCTCTCACGCGATTTCGGAAATCACATTCAAGCGGCATTTCCCGGCCGGATCCGAGCTGCTGCGCGCGCGGCAGCCAAGGTTTTTGCAGTTTCTTCGTCTGAGGAAACTCTCTTTGCGCGATGGGGAGTCGCCTGCGAGCGGATGCTTGAGACCGGAACGACTCCCAAGCCATTCGCGCGTGTCCGCGGGGACAACCAGACTCCGCTTCGGATCGTCTGGAGCGGCGTTTTTACAGCGAGGAAGGCGTTTCCTATTCTTGTTCAGGCTTTGAAGATTCTGAACGTGGACGCCAATCAATGGTCGCTTACCGTCCTGGGAGATGGCCCGCTGGCGGGACTCTGGCGAGCGGAATATGAACGTGCCGGATTGCCGCAAGAGAATGTCGAATGGAAGGGGCGAGTCTCCCATGAGCAGGCCATCAAGGCAATGAGCCAGGGGGATTTACTGGTCCATACCGGGCTGCGCGAGGGAACGCCCCATGTTGTTCTTGAGGCGCTTTCGCTCGGAATGCCCGTCATTTGCCACGACGCCGGGGGAATGGGAACGGCGATAAACGATTCCTGCGGGGTCAGGGTTCCGTTACGGGATTTTAATTGCAGCGTGGCGAATTTTTCCGTAGCGCTCCGCCTCCTGCTTTCCGACCCGAGCCTCTTGCAACGTCTTTCGAGCGGCGCATTGGATCGGGCGGCAGAGTTGTCTTGGGAAGCCATCTCGGAGAGATTGCTTCAAACTTATCAGGACGTGACTAGCTCGGATTGATTGGAGATTGTTTGAATTCCGTGAATTCTTTGAAAACCATCAAGGTTCTCCACATTCTCAACGAAATCCGCCCTTCAGGGGCGGAAATGATGCTCTCGCTGGCGGCGTCTTCTTGGCAGCAGCAGCATTGCGAGTTGCTAGCGATCGCCACGGCGGATCGTCTCGGGGAGTTTGCGGGCGAGCTCCAGAAAAGGGGTTTTGCCATTGAGCATTGCCCCATGAACCTGCGTGCAGGAGGCGGCTTGCGTCGGCTGCTTAAGGTGATTCGGAAGCTGCAGCCGGACGTTGTGCATCTCCATACAGAAAGCAACAGCGCGGTTTTGATTTCTGCCATCCGATTGTTGGGTATCCCTGTTGTGCGAACGATTCACAACAACTTTCCGTATTCCGGCGCACTGCGATGGCGCAAAATCTGCGAGAGACTTATTGAGCGCAGCCAGGCAGCTTTTCTTGTTTCCATTAGCCAGTCGGTTTACGAAAACGAGCTTCACCGGTTGAAAAATCCGACAACTCTTTGTTGGAACTGGTTCGATGATGCTCGTTTCCGTCCGCCCACGCCTGACGAGCGTGCCAAAGCCCGCGCGCAACTTGGGCTTTCCGCGAATGACATTGCCCTCGTTTCGGTGGGAAACGGTAACGACATTAAGAACTATCCAGCGATTATCGAAGCTCTGGCGTTGCTGAAGAGCGGAAAAGCAACGGGGTCGGCACTCAGAATTCAGAATTCAGGTGATGTTCCCCTGAATCCCCAATCGTCCCTTCCGAATCCTCCCTCCCTCATCTACTTCATGATCGGCAACGAACATCCGCAGGGTTTCGAGCGTGCGACGGTTGACCGACTCGGACTCTCCGAAGCGGTTCGATTTTGCGGCCCCCAGCTGGACGTCCGACGCTACCTCTGGGCTGGCGATATTTTTCTCATGCCGTCACTCTACGAAGGGTTTGGCCTTTCTGCGGTTGAGGCGTTGGCAACTGGCATTCCCAGCATTCTCTCGAACTGCCCGGGGCTTTGTGATTTCCGGAGATTCCCTTTTCGGATTCAGTGGACGGGCACAAGTCCCGACGCCATTTCGGAGAGCATTCTCGCGGTCCTGCGCAACCCGGACCTGCTCGTCCGCGACCACAGTTCGGCGGAGGCCGTGCGACAGGAGTTCGGTGTCGCACGCCGATCCATCGAATATCTTCACCTGTGGCAAAAAGCTTCCCGCCAGCAGGCGGCGGGAAACGATTCGCGCCATCCTCGTGGAGATCTCCTGCAATGAACTCTCCCGACGAATCCCTGATTCGCTTCGCCGCAGTGCTCACCTGCCACAACCGGAGGGAAAAAACGCTGGCGTGCCTCCGGTCGCTGCAGAACCAGATGCCGGAGGAGCTTCTCTCCGGAAAACGGTGGGGTGTTGAAGTCTTCCTGACCGATGATGGCTCGATTGACCGGACATCGGAAGCAGTCCTCAGGCTTTGGCCGGGGGCTCAAATCATCTCGGGCGACGGGAGCCTTTTCTGGTGCGGCGGGATGCGTGCGGCTTGGACCCAGGCGGCAAAGACGGATCCAGATTACTACGTCCTGATCAACGACGACACGACGCTTTATCCCGATGCCATCGGACGGCTCTTGGAACTAACGGGACCCCCTTCCTCGCTCGTCATCGGAGCCGGTGCAGTGTGCGACCCTTCGACCGGGGCTTGGACATACGGAGGGGTTCAATCGGATTTTCCGTTTCCCATGCCGGACGGAAAACCCCGGCCCTGTGGCACGCTGAATATGAATGTCGCTCTTGTGCCGCGAGCCATTTTTAAGGAGCTGGGTATGCTGCATCGTGAATATCGGCACGCCATGGGCGATCTCGATTATGGGCTGATGGCGCGTCGAAGGGGATTCGAAATACTGGAAACGCCCGAGTTCGTCGGAGAATGCCTTTCCAACCCACTTGGCGGAACCTGGCGGGATTCCCAATTGAGTCGATGGGCGCGCCTGAAAAAACTCTGCAGCGTGAAGGGCCTGCCTCCACGGGACTGGCTGGCTTACACCCGCCGCAATTGCGGGCGTGCATGGCTTCGCTACTTCCTGTCTCCCTACCTCAGGATTATTCTTAATAAATGAGATTTCTCAAATACCTCAGGGATTTGTATTTGGCCAAAGTCAAATGGCGCAAATTCAACATTGGCCCACATTTCCATGCCGGTCGCGGAGTCGCTCTTTGGGCTAAGAATAGGATTTCCATCGGGCAGAACTTTTATATCGGGCGCTATAGTCAGATCGAATGTGACGCGGACATCGGGAACGATGTGATATTTGGAAACTACGTGGCACTGGTTGGAAAGTATGACCATCACTACCAGCAGATTGGGAAAGCCACGCGGCTGGCCTCGCAAATTCGGGACGCTGATTATTCCTGGAAAGGCCTAACGTCATCCGTTCGGATTGGGGACGATGTGTGGGTCGGGTATGGTGCGATTATCCTGAGTGGAGTGGAGATTGGAGATGGCAGTATTGTTGCAGCGGGCTCGGTCGTCACAAAAAACGTGGAGCCCTATTCTATTGTTGGAGGGAATCCTGCCAAAAAAATAGCAGACCGTTTTGTGAGTGTGGAAGAGCGCGACGCCCATATCAAAAGTTACAACCGGGGTTGAAATGAAAAAGGTCGTCATCATTCAAGAGCATCTGCCGCATTACCGGCAGAAGTTCTATGAATTGCTGCATGACAAGATCGAGGCACAGGGGATTCACCTCACCCTGGTGTATTCTCCAAACACAGCGGCGAACCTTTTGCCCGGCCAACTTGATTGGTCGACCCCGGTTCCCATTCGCCGGCTCGGAAGTTTTTCATACCAAAGTGTTATAAACATTACCCGCGGGGCGGACCTTGTGATTGTACAGCAGGAATCCAAATACCTTGTGAACTACCTGATCCAAGCCCGCAGGATCCTGACAAAACAAAAAGTTGCGTATTGGGGACATGGAAGAAATTTCCAATCGGCCAACGCTAGTTTGCTCGGAGAAATAATAAAAAGGCATTTTTCCCGCTCGTGTGATTGGTGGTTTGCTTACAATGATCTGAGTGTTGAAGTCGTCAAGGCTCTCGGGTATCCCGAAGACCGAATCACTTCGGTCCAAAACTCTATCGATACCCGTTCCATTGCAAAAGTGCGGGAGAGGACAACTGATGCCGAACTTGCGAAAATTCGCGGCGAGT
>Ga0163144_10025363_pt1 | contig 11581 bp, 9 predicted proteins | sample OliLak19BULKMAT1_FD_123175 | JGI IMG/M metagenome (GOLD analysis project Ga0163144, IMG submission 123175) | Freshwater microbial mat bacterial communities from Lake Vanda, McMurdo Dry Valleys, Antarctica - Oligotrophic Lake LV.19.BULKMAT1 | ecosystem: Environmental > Aquatic > Freshwater > Lake... | reverse complement strand
GGCAGCGGGGGTGATGCCGCCGAGGGTTCTCCGGGGCCTCTGATTGAGTTCGGTGGCGACTTCGAGGAGTCGCTCGGGGCTGTGGGCGTTGAGGTTGGTGCCCTTGGGGAAGTGGGGCACCCTCGCGGGGAGCTGAACCGTCGCGGTTCGCGCGCTTGCGCTGAGCGTTGGCTCCCTGCGAGTGGCCGCCCTGCGACTGGCCGCGAGCGGGCTCGGCCGCGCGCGGTGCGGCCCGATCGGTGCAGGTACGCCTTGTGTTCCGACGGCGGGTCAACGTGGATCACGAGTTCGATGTCGTCCACGTGAACGCCACGGGCGGCGACGTCGGTAGCGACGAGAACTCGGGTCTCGCCCGAGGCGAACGACGCGAGGTTGCGGTTGCGCGCGACCTGCGAGAGGTTGCCGTGCAGGTCAACCGAGGGGGTACCCGCGTCGGTCAGCTGCGTGGCGAGCTTCTTGGCGTGGTGCTTGGTGCAGATGAACAGGATGCGGCGGCCGGTGCCGGAGGCGAGCATCCGCACCAGCTCGTTCTTCTCGTCAACGCCGGCCATCTCGAAGAAGTGGTGGGTCATCGCTGCGACGTGACTGTTGACCTCGTTGACGGAGTGCAGCACCTCGTTGTGGAGGTAGCGGCGCACGAGCTTGTCGACGCCGTTGTCCAGCCAGTAGTTCACGAGCGACAGGGCGCCCGAGGTCGGCCCTCCGGTGTCGTGCATGAGGCGGGCATCGCCCTTGCGCGTGAACGTAGAGGTCGATCACCTGCTCGCTGAGCGAGATCAGCCCCAGGGCGCGAGCGGTGACCGGATGCTCGCCGTCGGTCCACGCCTCGGGAAATCCCTGCGGCTCGGCGGAGGCAAAAGACAGGAGGGGGGCAGACACGGCGCGGAACACCTCGGGGCTCCGGATCGCGCGCCACGCGGCATCCGGTTCGCAGTCGAGTATTTGCTTGAGCATGACGTGCTTAAGTCCATCATCGATGGTGGGGCGGGCAGGTCGGCGCCCCGTTGCTTCATCAACCATTAATTTTATTTCTATACGTTGACGCATTACTATATGTATGAATATGCTGAGGGCGTCAGCGTCGGTAAGAAAGTGTCGGAAACGAAAGGGTTCAACGATGAATCTTCGCCTTGCTCCGCTCGCGTCCATCGCTGCTCTCGCGCTGGTCGCGGCCATCCCTGCCCCCGCGCACGCCTCAACTGCCACGGACGCTGACACGGCGATGTCCGCGTTCGTCACCGCCTTCTGGAACCCCTCCACCCAGTACTTCTACACGAACAGCGATCACGTCATCCACGCCGAGCACGCCCACGGCCCGGAGGGCGGCCTATATACCGACTTCTGGTGGGAGGCGCAGATGTGGGAAACGGTCATGGACGCCTACGAGCGCACCGGCAGCCCTACCTATCTCGCGATGATCGATGACGTCTACGACGGCTTCGTGGCGTACTACCCCGGTTTCACCAATAACTTCAATGACGACCAGGGCTGGTGGGCGCTCGCCTGCGCGCGGGCGTACGAGCTCACCTCCGACTCGCGGTACCTCACGTGCGCCGAGAACCTCTTCGCCACGATCTGGGCCGAGCAGGATTCCACCTACGGCGGCGGCATCTGGTGGCGCAAGACCCCGCACGACCAGAAGAACGTCGCCTCCAACGCCACGGCGGCCCTCACCGCCGCCCGGCTGTACGGCCTCACCGCCAACCCCGTTTACCTCACTCGGGCCCAGAACCTCTTCTCCTGGGTTGACACCACCCTGCACGCGAGTGACGGGCACGTGTACGACCACGTCGAGGGCGCAACGCCCGGAACTGTGGTCAAGTGGGACTTCACCTACAACTTCGGAACCTATGTGGGCGCTGCGACCGAGCTCTACGAGGCGACCGCAGACAGCTCGTACCTCACCAGGGCGATCACGGCCGCCGACTGGTCGGTGGCGAACCTGACCGCGGGCGGCACCTTCCTCTACGAGGGAGTCAACGACGCCGCGGGATTCAAGACCATCCTGATCCGCAGCCTGATGAACCTCGTCAACGACCACGGCCAGAGCCAGTACCTGCCGATGCTGCCGGCCAACGTGACGCAGACCTGGGCCAACCGGCGCACGAGCGACAACCTTGTCGGCCCCAACTGGTCGGCGTCCACCCCCGCGGGCTACCTCCAGAGCATGACCGCAGCGGCCGCCGTCAGCGCCCTGCAGCTCGTCACTCCCAATAGCTACAGCGGCACGCAACCGCACACCGGGGTGTTTGACGCCGAGAACGCCCGCAGCACCGCGATCAGCGCGGAGAGCACGCAGGCCGGATTCCTCGGGCGGGGGTATCTCGCCGGCTGGAACGCGAACGGGCAGTCCGTGACCTTCGATGTCGTCGCCGCGTCCGCGGGAACGCACGAGCTCCGCCTGCGCTACGCGGCAGCGGCCGGCACCGCCACCCGGCGGGTGCTCGTGAACGGCACGGAGGTCGCCGCGAACCTCTCCTTCCCGGGCACGGGGAGCTGGTCGACGTGGTCCGAGGCCGTGCTCAGCACCTCGCTCGCGGCCGGATACAACTCCGTGACCGTAGAGTTCCTCTCGTCGGCGGGCAGCAGCACCTACCTCAACCTCGACCGGCTTACCGTGTCGCGCCAGTTCGAGGCGGAGGCCGGAACCCTGCACAGCATCACCACCGAGTCGACGAACGCCGGATACACCGGCTCCGGCTACCTCGCGGGCTGGAATGCGCCCGGCCAGTGGGTCGACCTGACGGTCACCGCCACTCGCGCGGGAGCCTACGACCTCACGCTGCGGTACGCGGCGGGAGCGGGTGCCGCGAGTCGGTACATCTACTTCAACGGCGCGCAAGTCGTCGCCAACCAGGCCTTCCCTGGCACCGGATCGTGGACGGCGTGGCAGACCGTGGTGATCCCCGCCGTGCAGTTGGCCTCAGGCGCCAACACCCTCTCCGTGATCTTCGACTCGGCGAAGGGCAGCACCAACTACCTCAACCTCGACCACGCGACACTGCGCTACACGATCGGATCCTGACCACACCATGACGCTGTATACCCCCGCGATCCTCGACGACCTCGTCGAGACCGTTCGCGAACGCCTCGGAGAGCGTGTGGCGGCGACGCTACACCGCTGCCTGCGCGACACCCTCGATCGCACGATCGAGCTGCAACCGGACGGAACGGCCTTCATCATCACCGGCGATATTCCGGCGATGTGGCTGAGGGACTCCACGACGCAGCTCACCCCGCTGCTGCACCTACTCGAGCGCGACGGCGCCCTCGCTGACACTGTGGCCGCGGTCTCCCGCCGGCAGCTGCGCAGCATCATCCATGACCCGTATGCCAACGCGTTCAACGTCGCGGCGAACGGCGCAGGCCACCGCGATGTGGTGCCCCAGTCGCCGTGGGTCTGGGAGCGGAAGTACGAGATCGACTCCCTCGCCTATCCGCTGCAGCTCGCCTACGACCTGTGGAGTGCTACCGGGCGCACGGATCACCTCGACGACCTCGCGGAAGCCGCGCGCGAGATCCTCGCGGTCTGGAACACCGAGCAGCGCCACGACAAGCTGTCGGCATATCGGTTCGAGCGCCGCGGCGGTGCCGAGAGCGACACCCTGGCGGAGTCGGGCCGGGGTCCGGCTACCGAGTACACCGGAATGACCTGGGCCGGGTTCCGGCCCAGCGACGACGCCTGCACGCACGGCTACAACATCCCCAGCAACGCGTTCGCGGCGGTGACGCTCGGGTACCTCGCCGAACTCGCCGTGCACGTGCTGCGCGACGAGGGCCTCGCCGCAGAGGCCGTCGTCCTCCGGGGACAGATCGAGCAGGGGGTGCGTGAGCACGGGATCGTGCCCGGTCCGGACGGTGACTACGTGTACGCGTACGAGGTCGACGGTCGCGGCGGCGTGCTGGTCGCGGATGACGCCAACGTGCCGAGCCTGCTCTCCATGCCCCTGCTCGGCTGGTGCGCGCCGGATGACGAGCTGTACCGCGCCACCCGTGCGATGGTGCTGAGTCCCACGAATCCCTTCTACTACTCCGGTTCCGCGGCGGCGGGAGTGGGCAGCCCCCACACTCCGGCCGAGCAGGTCTGGCCGATCGCGATCGCCGTGCAGGGTCTCACCGCTCTCGACAGGGCCGAGCAGAGCGCGGCGCTCGACCTCCTCCTCGAGACCGACGCGGGCACCGGATACATGCACGAGTCGTTCCACGTCGACGACCCGGGCGTCTTCACCCGGCCGTGGTTCTCCTGGGCCAACGCGATGTTCTGCGAACTTGTGCTCGAGGTGGCGGATCTGCGGGCCTATCGCCGTGCGCCCCATCCGGAGGCGGTGCGATGAGCGGCGCCATCCGTTCCACCCGGCGCCAGCAGACCGTCAACGCGTGGATCTTCCTCGCGGTTCCGCTTGTGCTCTTCGTCGTGTTCCTTCTGGTCCCCATCGTCATCGCGCTCACCCTGAGCTTCACCGACTACGCGGTCATCGGCGACTTCGACTGGGTGGGCATCGACAACTACGCGCGCATGTTCGAGGATCCGATCTTCTGGATCGCCCTCCGCAACACCGCGTACTACACGGCGCTCTACGTTCCGCTCGGACTCGTGGTCGCGCTGGCCACCGCCATGCTGCTCAACCGCAGCACGAGGACGGCGCGCATCTTCCGCACCCTGTTCTACATCCCCGTCGTGTCGTCGACGGTGGCGACTGCCGCGATCTGGTTCTGGCTGCTCAACCCCCAGTACGGCCTGCTCAATGTGACGCTGGGCTGGTTCGGCATCAACGGGCCCGCGTGGCTGTACGACTCGCAGTGGGCGATGATCGCGATCGTCATCATGAGCGTCTGGGCGGGCTTCGGCGCGAACATGATCATCTTCCTCGCGGCGCTGCAGGGCGTGCCCACCGAGCTCGTGGAGGCCGCGCGCCTCGACGGCGCGGGGGCGTGGCGCGTCCTGTGGTATGTCACCCTCCCCGCCATCTCGCGCAGCACGTTCCTCATCCTCACGCTGCTGCTCATCGCGGCGTTCCAGGTCTTCGACCAGGCCTACGTGCTCACCAAGGGTGGGCCGGGGAACTCCACGCTCACCCTCGTCTACTACATCTACGATCGCGGATTCGGCAGGCTCGAGATGGGCTACGCGTCGGCCCTGTCGTTCGTGCTGTTCCTGATCATCTTGGTGTTCTCGATCGGGAACGCGCGGGCAACCGGACGGAGCACCACACGATGACCACCGTCCGGATAGCAGCCCCCGCCGTCAGGGCGCGACGCGCAGTCGTCAAGGCGATCTGGCTCGCCGCTGTGATCCTCGTGAGCATCAGCACGGTCATGCCCCTGCTGTGGACCCTCGCGACATCGCTCAAGCCCGAGGGCGACATCGTCTCGGACTACTTGCAGCTGATCCCGAGCAATCCCACGCTGGAGAACTACCGCGCCCTGTTCGTCGACGGCCCATTCGGGCGCTACCTGCTCAACTCGTTCGTCATCGCCTTCGGCGGAACGATCACCAACCTGTTCTTCGGCGGGCTGGCGGGCTACGCGCTGGCCAAGCTGCACTTCCGCGGCCGCAACTTCGTGTTCGGGCTCTTCCTCGGGTCGATGATGATCCCGGCGATCGTGACGATGATCCCGACCTTCCTGGTGCTGCGGTACTTCCCGTTCGCGGGCGGCAACGACCTGCTCGGGCAAGGCGGGAGCGGCTTCCTCAACAGCTACGCCGCCGTGCTCATCCCGTTCGCCGCGGGCCCGTTCGCCGTCTTCTTCATGCGCCAGTTCTTCGGCTCGCTGCCCGACGAGCTGGGCGACGCGGCACGGATCGACGGGGCGAGCGAGTTCCGCATCTTTCTGCAGGTGTACCTGCCGCTGGCCAAGGCAGGGCTCGCGGTGCTGGGCATCCTGACCTTCCAGGCGGGTTGGAACAGCTTCCTCTGGCCCCTCATAGTCCTGAACAACCCCGAGATGCTCACTGTGCAGGTCGGTCTCTCCGGCTACGTCAACGAGTACCAGACCGCATACGGGGCGCTTATGGCGGGCACCATCATCGCGAGCCTGCCCGTGCTCATCGTCTTCATCTTCTCCCAGCGCTACATAGTGCAGAGCTTCGCCGAATCCGGGACCAAGTAACCACACCAAAGTAAAGGAGTAATCAATATGAACAGCACTACTCGAAGGGTCGCCAGCATCTTCGCTGCCGCCCTGACGATCGGCAGCCTAGCCGCCTGCAGTACCGGCGGATCCGAGACGGGAGGTGCCGAGGACGTCGTCTTCTGGGGTTCCTGGTCGGGTGACCAGGCCAAGCAGCTTGACGCCCAGGCCGCCGCGTTCAACGCTGCACAGGACGAGTACGAGGTCTCGTACGTCGCCCAGGAACTCGTCGAGCAGAAGCTGCTTACGGGTCTCGCTTCCGGCGATGTGCCTGACGTCGTGCTCTGGGACCGCTACCAGACCTCGCTCTACGTATCGAAGAACGCCCTCGCCCCCATCGATGAGTACCTCGAGCAGGACGGCGTCGACGTCGGCCAGTTCTACGACCAGGCGTTCAGCGAGATGGTCGTCGACGGCGAGACCTTCGGCCTGCCGCTGCTCGTCGACAACCGCTCGCTGTTCTTCAACGAAGACGTGCTCGCCGAGGCCGGCGTCACCCCGCCGACCACCTGGGACGAGCTGCGTACCGCCGCCGAGGCGCTGACGCTGCGCGACGGCGCGAGCCTCACCCGGTCGGGCTTCGCCCTCAACGACCCGGGCCTCTTCAACATCTGGATCCGCCAGGCCGGCGGACAAATGCTCAACGACGATGAGACCGAGACCGCCTTCAACAGCCCTGAGGGGCTGGAGGTCCTCGAGTTCTGGCAGAGCCTGCTCGACGCCGGCGTGTACCAAGTGGGCTTCGGTGAGGGCGTCGATGCCTTCGCCGAGGGAACGCTCGCGATGAAGTACGATGGTCCGTGGGCGCTCTCCGGCCTCGATGCGACGGACGTGAACTACGGCATCGTGCAGCCCCCCGCGGGCCCGGGCGGCGATCGCGCCTCGGGTATGGGCGGGTTCGGCCTCGTGATCCCCGAGGGCGCCAAGAACGCCGAGGGCGCGTGGGAGTTCATGAAGTGGTGGACGACGCAGCCTGAGAGCGGCGTCGAGTTCGCGAAGATCTCCGGATGGATCCCCGCCTCCATCGAGGCGGCGAACGACCCATACTTCACCGAAGACCCGCGCTACGCCGCGTTCATCGAGACAATGCAGTACGCGCAGGTCCGCCCGCGGGTGGCTGGCGCCTCCGATGTCGAGGGCAAGGCGCTGATCCCGGCGCTTCAGAAGTTCCTGGCCGGTGAGATCGACGCCGCGGGCGCACTCGCGGAGGCGCAGGCGCTCGGCGACCAGATCCTGGCCGAGAACCGCTAGCAGCACTCCGAATGCGGCGGCGGCCGTCGATCGGCCGCCGCCGCACCATCCCCGCATCCCAAGACAGGAACGATGAACACCTCCACCCCGTGGTCTGCGCGTGCCGACCTCGCCCAGCGCAGCCTCGACCACTTCTTCGGCGCACCGGCACCTCAGCTCATCAACAACAGCTATCCCGAGGCCGACAACGCGGTTTTTAACTACTGGTGGCTCGCTCACGTCATCGATGCGCGGCTCGACGCGTTCCAGCGCAGCGGCGACCAGGCCTGGCTCGAGGCGGCGGAGGCGACGAGCCGCAACCTGCGAGAGCGTAACGGCGGGTCATTGTTCAACGACTACTTCGACGACATGCTCTGGTACGCGCTCGCGCTGCTGCGCCTGCACGAGGCGGGCGGTAGCGCCGAGTACCTGGAGTCGGCCCGGGAGATCTGGTCGCATGTCGTGGAGTTCGGCTGGAACGACCAGCAGGGCCTGAGCGTGGCGTGGCACAAGGAGCAGCTGCACTACAAGAACACCCCGGCGAACGGGCCGTTCGCCATCCTCTCCGCGCGGCTCTACGCGATCGACGGCGACGAGGAGCGGTTGCGCTACGGGCTCGCCGCCTTCGACTGGCTCACGGCCACCCTTGTCGGCGCCGACGGCTTCGTGGAGGACGGCATCAACCGCGAGGGTGATTCCCGCGTCGATCTGCACTGGCGGTTCACCTACAACCAGGGCCTGTACGTGGGGGCCGCCGTCGCGCTCAGCAGGGTCAGCGACCGCGACGACTTGCTCACGCTGGCCACCCGGACCGCGCTCACCGCCATCCGTGAGCTATCGGACGGCGCCGTGTTCGGTGACGAGGGAGATGGGGGAGACGAGGGCCTGTTCAAGGGCGTCTACTACCGCTACCTCGGGACGCTCCTTGGCGAGCTGGACCCGGATTCCGCCGACGCGAAAATCCTCGCGGGCTTCGTCAGGAGCAGCACAGACGAACTCTGGGAGCACGGGCAGCGCGACGAATGGCTGCTCGCCGCCGACGACTGGCGCCACGCCCTCGACACGCCCGTGCACTACTCGACCCAGCTGAGCGCGATCATGGCCACCGAACTCCGGGCGGCTCTCGAGTCGGCGCGCGAGTGATTCTTGCCGCCGAGGTACAGTAAATGAATATATTCATTGAACGAGAGCGGGACCAATGACCCAGGCACTGTACCAACGGGTCTATGAGGAGTTGCGCGACGCGATTCACGCCGGGCAGTTTTCGGTGGGGGACCGGTTTCCCTCCGAGGCCGAGCTCACCAAGCAATTCGACGTGAGTGTCATCACGCTCAAGCGCGCCCTCGACCTGCTGCGCGACGACGGCTACATAGTGCGGCGCCCCCGCCTCGGCACCTTCGTCATCAGTGACATCGCGACCTCGGCCCCGGCGTCGACGGCGCTGCGGCAGCCGCTTATCGGCTGCGTGGTCACCGACTTCGACGACACGTTCGGGACTCCGATGCTCGCGGGGCTCCTTGAGGCGTCGAACGACACGTTAAACCTGCTGATCAAGCGCAGCCTCGGCAACAGCGGGGTCGAGAATGGCACGGTCCGCGCGCTCATCGCGGGGGGCGTTCGCGGCCTCATCCTCCAGCCGAGCTCCTCGGAGTACGTCTCTCCCGCCTTGCTGGAGCTGGTGACCCAGTCGTTCCCCGTCGTCATCCTCGACCGCGTATTCGACGGAGTGCCGGTGTCGTCGGTGTGCTCTGACAACATCGCGGCCGGCCGGCTGGCGGCCGAGTACCTGTTCGATCTCGGCCACGAGCGCGTGGGACTGGTGAGCTCGGCAAGCCACGTCTCGACAGTGGACGACCGGCTCGATGGTTTCGTGGATGCGCACGCGTCGCGCCATGTGCCGCACGACCCGCGCTACGAGTACCGCGGCGTGCAGTCGACGACTCCCGGGAGCACGGTGTCTCCCGATGACGACATCGCCGAGCTCGAGAAGTTCCTTGTCGCGAATCCCGAGCTCACCGCGCTCGTGGCTACCGAGTACAACATCGCCGTGCTGCTCAGGGAGGCCGCCCGCCGCACGAAGCGGGCTGTACCCGCCGACCTCGCGATCGTGTGCTTCGATCATCCGGACGCCTTCTACGACCGCGCCCAGTTCAGGTTCACTCACATCAGGCAGGACCAGGCCCGGATGGGCCACGAGGCGGTCCGGATGATCGTCGACCAGCTGCAGAACCCGGGCCAGGTGTACCGGGCGGCGCTCGCCGTCGAGCTCGTACCGGGTGACTCGACCCGCCAGCTCGCCACCGGCCGCTAGCCTCGTACGGTGACCGATCCGCGCAACCAACCGCAGTACCAGATCCGTTTCGAGTAGGGCATCGAGGGCGCCAACGCGATCGCGCCCGGTGCGCACATGGTCGTGTGGGCGGATGCCCTCGGCGCTAGCACTCCGGCCATCGCCCACGAGGGAGCGATCGTCACCGGCAGTGTCGCGTCGCGGAAGGCCATCGTCGCATGCGATCGATTTCGTCAACGTCGATGAGGCTGGCCGCTCGGCACCATTCACGTGGCGAACCGCGGTGGCACCTGAATCGCCAGAGCAGTTTCTTGGTTTTGGGGTGCCGATTCTCGCACCTGTGTCTGGGCGGGTGGTGGCTGTCCATGATCACGAGCCCGATCATGCTGGGCGCCGTTCCCAGTTGCTTCTCTTGCCTAACATGTTGGGCCAAGCAAAGCGAGCACGGAGGGGCGCTGCGGGCCTCGCTGGCAATCACGTGGTGGTTGCGGCAGGTGATCGCGGCCCATTCGTGCTCGTTGCTCATCTCAATAGAGATTCCACCCAGGTGAGTGTCGGAGACGAGATCAGCGCGCTCGATGCCATTGGCCAGTGCGGCATCTCGGGAGACAGCACGGAGCCCCACGTCCATGTGCAGGTTTCCGATTCGATGAACTGGGCGAGCTCGCAGGGTGTGCCACTGGCTTTCCGTCGCCCGATGGAACTGCCTGGCTCCTCAACGAATCTGAAATCGTTCGAGCCTGAAACCGTGAGCACAGCGGCGGCTTGAATCAGTTGACGAAACCTTGGTGTCGTCGCACTGTGTTGCATCTCATGGGTTCGAGGCACTGAGGATACGAGACGCCTCAGCCGGATCGAGAAGCCAGGTGGATGCACGAGGGGGCTGCCAACGAGGCGACGATCGAGATTGAGTCAGGTCCACAGGCCGATTAGTTCCTGAAAATCCGCAACGACCAAATCAATGGCACCACCGGCACTCAACATGACGTCGAGTTCGTCCACCGTGGCCACGGTCGCAAAGTCACTCCAATTGCGCAACAGCGTGAGGGCGCCCGACAACCCGGTCCTGACCTGGGCCCAGCGCACCGAAGCCGAGTTCCGGTCGGTCGTCCACGTGTCATCGTAGATGCTCACCAAGCCCGCAACAGCAACGAGCGATTTACGCGCGATGCGTCGACCCAAAGCCACCGCCCCGGGAAGGTCATCTGCACTCTAAGTCCGCAACGCGTCACCGCACCTGCGACGGTGCTGCGCGAGGTCTCCGTTGAAGCCACGAGCTGCTCTCCGATCTGCAGGGAAGGCGGGTACGTCAAGAGTGGAGTCGGGCCCCACCAAATGCACGCAATAGCGCCGGAGAAAGACCCGGAGGCCGTACACCTCGTCACCCTGACCGTGGAAATCCGCCGGGCTCGCGGCTCCAATCTCGACCCCTCGGCTCAGACCCCGAAGCGCTCGCTCAATTGCTGCGCGAGAGAAGCCACGTCGGAGGCGGCAAGCCCACGGTGAGGAGGTCAATGTCGGAGGTTGCTCGCCGGACCATACCGGTTGCCACAGAGCCATACAGATAGAGGGATGCCGATGGGCTGGCATCAGAGACTGCTTTCGCGCATGCAACGAGAAGCGGCTCGAAAGCGGAAGGAACTTTGCTGCGATCCACGCCAGTGCGAATCGTCCCGTCGAAATCGACTCCTTCACCTGGATCAAACATGATCGAATCATCCTCTCCATCAGCGACATACAGGTGCATGGTGCGCTGACTGCATCGATGGGCGTCTCGCAACCCTAGGGCGGTCTCAGGCGGTCGTTGCAACAGATGGTTCTGGTGGGTTCGAGAGTAGCTTCTGGAGGGCGGCAGCGGGGGTGATGCCGCCGAGGGTTCTCCGGGGCCTCTGATTGAGTTCGGTGGCGACTTCGAGGAGTCGCTCGGGG
>Ga0163144_10025361_pt1 | contig 11582 bp, 8 predicted proteins | sample OliLak19BULKMAT1_FD_123175 | JGI IMG/M metagenome (GOLD analysis project Ga0163144, IMG submission 123175) | Freshwater microbial mat bacterial communities from Lake Vanda, McMurdo Dry Valleys, Antarctica - Oligotrophic Lake LV.19.BULKMAT1 | ecosystem: Environmental > Aquatic > Freshwater > Lake... | reverse complement strand
GGGGAGGGGCGGTGGATTTGGGAAGGATTTTCGCGGCTACTTCTTTTTGAATTTCGGGCTGCACCCGCAGTTATTTCCGCAACCCTTTTTCTTGAACTGGCGGTAGACGACAAAAGCGAGGTAACAAATGGCGGCGGCGCAAATGGCGGCGATAGTGAGGAGGTCGAGGGAGAGCATAGAGGGGTGGGTGGGGAAGAGTTCAATCATGAAAGACCGATGGCCATACCGATTTGATAAACGGCGACGGCACAGACCCAGGCCAGGGCGGTATTAAAACAAAAGGCGGCGGCAGCCCATTTCCAGTTAGATTCACGGGCCATGACGGCGATGGTGGCGCCACATTGCATACACAGGGCAAAGAAAACCATGATGGAGAGGGCTACGGGGATATTAAAAACGGGTTCACCTTTATGGGGGCCGGATTTCCAGACTTCATTCGACATGGTGTAGCGGAGGTCTTGGGACTCTTCATTAATGTCGTCCCCGAGGTTATAAATGATGCCCAGAGTGGCGATAATGACTTCGCGGGCTGGGAAACTGGCGAGTACACCCACGGTGATTTTCCAGTCAAATCCCGCAGGGGCAAAGACCGGCTGGACAAATTTACCAAAGCGGCCGAGGTAACTTTGCTCGATATAGGCACTGGCCAGATGGGCCTCGAGGCGGGCCTGGAGATCGGTGTCGTCCGAGAGCTTGAGGGTGACCTCAGCGGGGGAGATATTTTCGGACGCGGCGTATTCCTCGACAAAAGTGGTGCGCTGCGTCTGCGCCACATTTTCGGGGCGGGGAAAATAAAGCAGGGCCCAGAGGATAATGGCGAAAGCAAAAATAATGGTGCCGGCACGGATGAGGAATTCTTTCCCGCGTTCCCACATCCGGAGGATGACATCCATCATGCGGGGGAGGCGGTAGGGGGGCAGCTCCAGCACGAAAGGCTGGGGTGGGGTTTTGAGGACAAATTTATTTAGGAGAAATGCTAAGGGGAGGGCAATGAGGATACCGATGAAATGCATGGCAAAGAGGGTGAGGGCCGCCCAGGTCGGGCCATAGACGGGCTCGACAAAGGCCCCGATAAGAAGGACGTAAACAGGGAGGCGTGCGGAGCAGCTCATGAGTGGGGCGATGAGGATGGTCGTCAGGCGGGCTTTAGGATCCTCGATCGTGCGGGTCGAGAGGATGCCCGGTATCGCGCATGCGTAGCTGGAGAGTAAAGGGACAAAACAGCGGCCATTGAGTCCGCACCAGCTAAAGAGTTTATCCATGAGGAATGCCGCGCGGGCCATGTACCCGGTGTCTTCGAGCAGGGAGATAAAGAAAAAGAGGATCAGGATCTGGGGGAGGAAAATCAGGACGGAGCCTACCCCGCCGATGATGCCATTGGTCACGAGGCTCTGGAGTGCCGGGGTTTGATCGAGGAAGGGGGCGACTTGGGCACTGACCCAGCCTGTCCCGGCATCGATGACGTCCATGAGGGGTCCAGCCCAGCTGTAGATGGACTGGAAAACTAGGTACATCATCCCGATAAAAATCAAAAGGCCCCAGACCCGGTGCGTGAGTAGGCGGTCGATGGACTCGGACTTTTGGGCGACGGGCTCCTCAGGGTGGATGATGGCATCACGGGTGAGGGCATTCAGGTGCTCGTAACGGATGAGGGCCTCCGTAGCGAGGGGATTATATCCGGCATGGACCAAGGAAGCGCGTGCGTTATCCAGGCATTTTTGTTTTTCAGCCGGGGGGAATCCCGCCCGGTCGAGGATGGATGAGCCCGAATCAAAGACGACCCGGCGCAGCTCGGAGGGGGACAGGGCGGGTAAACTATGCTGGGCGATTTGTTTGGCGACGACATCACTGGCGATATTCACACAGTCGGGCCAGACGATTTGCGCAGGTATGACCGGATGGGAGCAGATACCTTTGATAGATTTTTTCAGATCATCAATGCCAGTGCCTTTCCGGGCCACGACGGGAATCACCGGGATGCCCCCGAGCCTTTCGGAGAGGAGTGCTGTGTCGATCTTTAATCCCTGGTCCCCGGCGGCATCCATCATATTCAGCACGAGGATCGTGGGGATACTGATATCGGCGATCTGGGAAAAGAGGAATAAATTCCGCACGAGATTCGTAGCATCGGCGACGCAGATGACGCAATCGGGTCTCGCCAGCCCAGGGATATGCCCCGTTAATGCATCGACGGCGATCCGTTCATCCGAGGAAGAAGCGGCCAGGCTATAGGTGCCCGGGACATCCGTCACGTTAAAGGAGGTGCCTTCAAAAGAGAATTCCCCCGATTTTTTCTCCACGGTCACGCCGGGATAATTCCCCGTACGTTGGCGCACTCCGGTGAGGCGGTTAAAGAGGGTGCTCTTGCCGGTATTCGGGTTTCCGATGATGACAATATTATAAAGGGCTTTTTCTTGGGTGATCATAGTTCAAAAGGAGGAAAATGATGAGTGAGATGGGATTTTACTTGATTTGAATGCACTGGGCGTCAGCTTTGCGCAAGCTCAGGCGGCGTCCGGCAATCGAGATATTCATCGGGTCTCCTAGCGGGGCGACTTGCACGATCTCGACAGTGCTGCCGGGCAGTACCCCCATGGCCATGAGGCGTTGGGCGGTTTGATTCGTCGCATCGATATGGGTGATTTGCGCAATTTGCCCGGTGGCAAGTTGATTCAGTGTTTTCATGCTTTGGCGATGGAGTCCCAGACGGATTTGCAACCCTTTCGGATGGAGTGTGAGACGTTTTTTTGAATGTTACTGAGAGTGTTATCTTTTTTGCGGGTGGGTTTACGACGCTCCGGGCATTGGCAAGCGCGTGTGTCTAGGGGAGTCACAGACACCTTTTCGAGCAAGTCACGGCGAAATCCCACACGTGTGCCATGTAAACAAATGATGACAGGGTCACCATCGGTGAGGACCTCGACTTCGAGGCCTTCATGGAGCCCGAGGGCCCGGAGGCGTTTTGAATGGGGGAATGCATCATCGATATGCAAAATTTTTGCGACTTTGCCCTTATGGATTTGATGAAGGAATGTATTCACTTAATTGAGATTATGTCTCATAATAAAACACAATTGCGACCGAGTGTCAATAAGTGGAATAAACATTTTTATGATTTAATGATTTATTTCGGAGAAAATCACTCTTGGAACAGACGGGAAATTTTGAATTTCGAGGTACGGTCGATAGGGTGGCTATTTTATAAGTGACTATCATTCAGTATCTTATATTTTCACACTACTGTATTCGAGAAAAGATATTCCCGTGGATAATCGGTGCCCGGATTATTTTGAATCAGGAACGGGGGAGTCAGGGTTTTTATTTTCCGGTTTATCTTTCCTCCAATAATCGAGGGGAGGAAAAATAAAATCCCACGGGGCCTTAATAAAACGCCAGAACAATTTGCGTGTCAGGCTCACAGAGTCTTTAAATGGCCAGCGGAAAGCCCGGGCGGCTGTAAAAAGGGAGAGGAAAAAACTCACCCCGAGATTCAGCACGAACATCACGGCGATACCCGAGAGGGCTTTGATAAACCAACCGTCCATGAACCAAGCTTTCTCCAGTGATGCTGCCGCCAAGGCGAGGGTGCCTGTCGAGAGTGTCACATGCCGGACATCTAAGGGGATACCGAAAAAGAGCCCGAGGGAATGGGTCATACCGAGCATCATCCCCAGGGAGATATTTGTGGCGAGCGCGGCATTATTACGCTCGTAGTATCCGGATATTTTTTTGAGTTTTTCGGTCCCGAGCAAATTGCCCGAGCGGTGGTCGGAGATGCCTTGGGGGATGCGGTGGTAGGTGGACCAGTTATCGAACCACCCCCCGATGAGGCTCGCCAGCCACAAGATCACCCCGGTGAGTGCCGCGTAAAAAACCGTCCCGCTGTCCAGAGGACTCAGGGTGGCATAAGTATGCTCTGCATAATCATGACTGAGGAAGGGAGTGCCGGCGAGCATGAGCCATAAAAAGCTGAAACAATAGGCGCCGATGGCGACGATCAAGACATTACCCGCTGCGGCGGCGACTTGTGTGTAGGCGACAGTCGGGGCGATGTCGATAATCTCGCGGATCACGCGGTGGCGATTCTGGTTATTCATGGATTTCGCCAGGGTGGCCGCTGTCATCGCGGGTTGTTTTGTGGCCAGGACAAATCCGCAGATGTGGAGGATCACAAAGCTGATCGAGTAATTTAGCCCCGCAGCCAGACCCTCCATAAACGGGGCGAGTCCCCACCCGTAAAGCCGGAGCTTGACCGCGGCAGTGAATACCGTGAGTAGTCCGCCCCCGGCTGCGGCGACCCAGATGTGCCAGTACTGGTGTTTATTGAGCGCGATATAATGTTCACCGAGCTGGCCGGAGCGCTCGATGATTTTCCGGTAAAGCAAATGGGTATTACGCCTGATGAGGGAACGGATACTGCGGTCTTCCTGCACACCGAGGACCAGTTTTTCCATGAGTGACTGGATCAGCTGGGTTTGCTCGACTCCGTAAGGTTTTTCGATGATCGAGACCATCAGATCCATCCGTGAAAGGCATTCCTCCATGAGATCCATGCTGAATACCAGATCGATACTGATCCCGCCGCGTTCCTCCATCTTCCGGTGGACAATATTCAGTTCAGCCCGGCAACCTTGCGCATCCTTTTTCCAAGGGGCGATCACCGGGGTGAGGTCTTCGCCCTTCTGGAAAGCTGACATGAGCCTGTCACTGGTCAGGACGATGCTGTGAAAGGCGGATTCACTAACCGAGGCCGTGGTCAGCTTTGAGCGGATGCCTTCGCCGAGGCCGTGGAGATGGATTTTAGCGGCGAGAATGCGGAAGCCGTCGGCAAAACCATTTAAGAGCGGTTTGAGGAATTCTTTTTTATTCGAGGGGAGGATACAGTCCTGCATGCGTAAAAAGATTTCCGGTGAAAGCGAGTGGAAAAAGGTGATGTGGGTAGCGTCCCTGTATTGACGGCGGAGGAACTTTGCAAAGTCATGGTCGTCACGGGGGAGAGGCAGGAATATCTGGGCAAAACGCACAGACAGCTCGGACAGGAATCCCCGGTGGGAGGGCACCCCGGCCTCACCAAAGGCATTGACGGCATTCATCGCAGAGACCATCTGGCCGAGGACGAGCTGGTATTTTTCCCGGATCAGAGGACAATTTTCGATGATCTCGATATGCAGGACGACCCGGGGGACAGTGGTCAGATTTTCATCACCGGGCCTTTTAAAATAGGCATCATGCTCTTTGCTGACCCACTGATGGATTTCATCCCACAGGTCTATTTTGGCGGCGAGGGTTTTGGCATTGATAAAGTCAATGATGAGTCCGGTGTTTTTGTAAACGTAGGGATTAACTTCCCGTTGTGTGCCGAAATAAGATTCGAGCTCTTTTGAGAAGGCCTCATCAATGATCATGGTTTCGTGATTCCGAAATATTGAGTGTATTGTGCGATGAGATAGCGGTCGGTCATCCCGGAGACATAATCACATACGGCCCGGTAGATACCTATTTTGCTGATGCGAACTGCGGATTTACGCCCGATGAGGTCTGGATGTGCGATAAAATGTCCGAAGAGCCTGCGCATCATCTCACAGGTGTCGTGGTGGACGGAGCGGACAGCCTTATGGAAATAAAGGTTTTGGTAGAGGTACTTCCGCAGTTTGAGATTTAGCTTGGATAATTCCGCACTGTAAGCGATGAGGTTTTCGGGGTGTTTCCTGACGTCGTCGGCGGAGCTGACCCCCGCATCCGTGATACGTTTGGCCGAATGCCTGATGACATCGTACACAGCCCTGTCGATGAGGTAACGGATGACGACACCGGCCTGGACGCTATCATCCTTGATCTGGTAGCGATTTTTGACTTCAGCGAGGGCATCCTTCCAGAGATCGAGATCGTTTAATGCCTCGATTTTGAGGAAACCGGCCTCGATGCCGTCCTCGATGTCGTGGCTGTAATAGGCGATCTCATCGGCGAGATTAGCGATTTGGGCTTCGAGTGAAGGCCGAGGAAAACGGAAATATTTTTTATTCTTATCATCAGGGGTGTCATGAGACGTCTCGTGTTTGACGAGGCCCTCGCGGACTTCCCATGTGAGGTTGAGCCCGTCGAAATTTGGATATTTTTTCTCAATCACCTCGACGATCCGCAGGCTTTGCAGGTTATGGTCAAATCCCCCGTATCCCGTCATGAGTTCATTTAAGGTGTCTTCCCCACAATGGCCAAAGGGAGAGTGACCCAGATCGTGGGCGAGGGCGATGGTTTCCGTGAGGTCTTCATTCAGGCGGAGGGCCTTCGCGATGGTGCGGCTGATATTGGCCACCTCGATCGTATGGGTCAGGCGTGTGCGGAGATGGTCACCGGTTCCATTCAGAAATACCTGGGTCTTATACTCTAATCTGCGGAAAGCTCCCGAATGGATGACCCGGGCACGGTCACGCTGGTAATCGGTGCGGATATCGTGTTTATCCTCAGGAAAATCCCGGCCACGGGTCTCCCCGCTTTTTTGTGCAAACGCGGCGAGGGTATTATTTTCCAATTGCTCTTGCTGGAGGCGGGATTGAAACATGGCTGGCGAGGGGACGTAGAGAGAGAGAGTTAAGGTGTTTCGGGGGCGTAGGAACCCCAGTCGAACTTTGATCCGGAAAATTTCTTAATAGTCTCGGGAGAGATTTTGAGTGAACTGCCTTGGGGGTTTATGGTGCCCAGTGAAAAGGGGTTCCCGTAAATATCATTTCCATTTGATGTCGCCAATCGTGAATCGGGGGGAAGGTAAGGGACGATATCCTCCCATTTGATTTCGCTACCCCCGGCGGATTGTTTATCCATGGCAAATTGCGTAATGGATTTATCGATGATTTTACAATCCTCTTTGATGAGGTAGGCGATGGACTCCCCGCGGTTTACCATGAATTTCTGGAGGACAGAGTCACGATTCTCCCGGAGGACCGGGATAGGATAAAAATTCCCGGAGATAAAAAGGCCTTGGATAGCGATTTTATTACGGTAATAGGTGTTGGGATAGTCATTAAGGACTTTCTCAGCCATTTTAATGGCACGGTTAAACTCGGTATAACTTTGCTGGAAAACCTGGTAAAAAGATTCGTCGGATAATCTGTCTTTGGACTGGCTCTCGGCCTTGAATGCCGAATCAATATAATTAAAGGTAGTCAGGTAAGTCTGGGCAGCCGTATCGTAGAGGTCTTTGGCTTCAAACTCCTCACGGATGGAGTCATGCGGGTTTTGTTTGAGCTTACTAAACTCTGTGTTTAATAGCTCTAAGGATTTGTTTACTTGATAAGACTGATATCCGAGATAACAACAAATGCTCAAGAGGACAAAACAAACGAGGCTCAAGATGATGATGGGTTTATTTGATTCCATTTTGGGTTATTGTATTCTATAGCGGAAAAGGGGATATCACAACCAAAAGAAACAACAAGTTTTTGCAGGGGGATGAATTTATGTGTTTGCCAGAGCCTCGGATCAGGTTATAACTTTTGGCCTTTAATTAATCAAATTTATGGAATACGAAGTCATTATCGGACTGGAAGTCCACGTTCAACTCAAAACCAAATCAAAAATGTTCTGCGGCTGTAAGAATGAATACGGCGCCGCACCGAATACGCATACATGTCCTGTGTGTCTGGGGATGCCGGGGTCTTTACCTATGCCAAATAAGCGGGCACTCGAAATGACGGCCCTGACCGGGCTGATGCTTGATTGTCATATCGCCCCGGTGTGTAAATTTGACCGGAAACATTATTTTTATCCGGATATGCCGAAGGATTATCAGATCAGCCAGTATGATCTGCCGATCTGCTCACAAGGACACGTGGACCTCGTGAAGGAATGTTACCCAAAGGATGTCCAGAAAGAGGTGATGGAAACTAAGAAAGTCCGTCTGATCAGGATCCACCTTGAGGAAGATGTCGCAAAGTCATTCCACTTTGACACGACCAGTGGCATCGATTTTAACCGGGCGGGTACCCCTTTGATGGAAATCGTGACCGAGGCGGATATCAGCAGTCCCGAGGAAGCTTTTGCTTTCCTGAGCACTTTACGTATGAATCTACTTTACGGGAAAGTCAGTGATGCGGACATGGAAAAGGGGCAGATGCGTTGCGACTGTAATATCTCCTTGCGGCCCAAAGGGGTCAAGGAATACGGGACAAAAATCGAAATCAAGAATATGAATACGATCAGTGGTGTCCGCCGTGCCTTGGCTTTCGAGATCAAACGCCAGACTGCCGGGTATGACAAGGGTGAGAAATTCGCCCAGGAAACCCGCCGTTGGGATGAGGAATCGGGGCAAACCATCCTCATGCGCGTGAAAGAGTCCGCCCACGATTACCGTTATTTTCCCGATCCTGACTTGATGCCGGTGGATTCATCCGCATTTATGGATAAAGTCCACGGCGAAATGCCCGAGCTTCCTGCCCAAAAACGGGTGCGTTACATGGACGACTTTAAAGTCACCGACTATAATGCCGCCGTGCTTTCGGCTGATAAGTTTCTCGCGGAATATTTTGAAATCGCTGTGGACGGTGCAAAATCGACTAATACGGTTGCGAATTTTATTGTGAATGATTTGCTCCGTGACTTAGGCAATGAAGGTAAGGAAATCAAGGATTCCCCGATCCCCCCACAACATATTAATGACTTGGTCGCTTTGCTCGACGGGGCAAAGATTAATTCGCAACAAGCCAAAGAAATTTTTATCGAGATGTATCAAACAGGCGTGGATGGCTCTGCGATCGTGGCTAAGGACCCCGATAAATATAAACAAGTCGATTCCGGTGAGATTGAAGCCATGGTCGATGCGGCTATCGCGGCCAATCCAAATGCCGTGGCCGAGTACAAGAGTGGAAAAACCGGGGCGATTAATTTCCTCAAGGGTCAGGTCATGAAAGTCGCCAAAGGCAAGGCCAGTCCCACAGTCGTCGATGAAATGCTCAAATCCAAGCTAGGCTAAGGGCCAGGGGGGGGCAGAGAGTTTTTTTTCACCGCTGAGATTAGGAAACCGTGGAGGGGGGGCGATCCGCCCCCGGCTACATTTTTTTTAAAAGGATCGCTTCTCATGAGCAATTTGCCCCGAGCGACTGCCCGGGTTTCCCCGCCAGCATTGATTATTCATCGACTTGGCCTTGGGGCATTCCAGACGGCAGGGCCTTAGGTTTCGGGCAGGTGCTTCCCAGTGTGATGTGTTTACCGGTCGCGGAGGCGTCGAGGATCGACTGCATGATGTCCAGGGCGTGGAAACCCAGTTCACCAGACATACGTTGTGGACGGTTATTCCAGATAGCCTTGGCCATGTCCGCGACACCGATTCCGCGGAATCCGGGTTCGGCATGGAGATGAGGTATTTCCAGCCATTCCTTTTGCCCCGGACGCATGACTTTGACGGTGCCACCTGTGCCATTGGGGTCGGGAATAGACATGGAGCCCTCCGCCCCAAAAATCTCGATATTGGGCAGATTCCCGGCCCAGACATCAAAGGATGTGAGGAGGGTGACACAGGCACCGTTTTCAAAATCTAATATGGATGCGATATGGGTCGGGGTTTCGACTTTAAAGACTTTGCCTTTTTTGGGTTCGCTGGTGATCGTGCGGGTGGGGAAGGATGTCTGTGCGGATGAGGTGACCCTTTTGACCGGGCCGAGCAAATTAATCAAGGCATTAATGTAGTAAGGGCCCATGTCGAAAAGGGGGCCGCCACCGACTTCATAATAAAACTCAGGGGAGGGATGCCAGTTTTCGTGGCCATGGCATATCATGTGGGCCACACCACCGATGGGGCGTCCGATCCAGCCTTCATCGAGCAATTTGCGCGCGAGTTGTTGGCCCGGTCCGAGATAGGTGTCTGGGGCGCACCCGACACGGAGTCCTTTTTTCTTCGCGAGGTCGAGGACTTGTTGACCTTCTTCACGGTTCAGGGCAAAGGGTTTTTCACAGTAGGCATGTTTACCGGCTTCGAGGATTTTGAGGTTTACCGGGGCGTGTGCTTTAGGGATCGTCAGGTTGATGACGATTTCGATTTCTTTGTCGGCCAGCAATTCATCCACCGTGCAGACTTTGGGGATATTGTATTTCGCCGCTTTTTCCTTCGCACTGTCCATATTCATGTCCGCGCAGGCAGCCACCTCGATAAAGGGATAAAGTTTTAGTCCTTCAAAATAGGCTCCGCTGATATTGCCGGTGCCGATAATACCTATTTTCATTTTGTTTTCAGGTATGGATATGCTCATAAGTATATTTTGCCTTCATAGGAGTTTTGCCCTGAATGTCAATCCTGTGGCTATGGACATCTTCTAAACATGAATCCCTAGCCAGATGAAAAAGGTTTTATTCCTGAGCAGACCTCTTGTTGCAGGTGCTTCTGAGAGAAGGCGCGGATTTTTTTATTTTTTTGTCTAATTACAAGGTAAGATAGCAAGTATTACGACGCTTAGATTGCAGAAAGTCATTAATTTTATTGCGAATTTTGATTTGGATTCCTAGAAAGGGGTGGGGCTTCCGCCGGGCATTTTGTTTTCTAATCCGGCAGGAAGAAAAAAGCGTTTATTTTAAATTAATTGTCAGCGGGGGTTTCGTGTGAATGATACATCTTTTGTTTTTAGAAATATTTTTCAATTTAGGCTCCAATCAGCCATAGTGATCGTATTGTTTTTCTTTTGTTTGGGTTTTCCAGTCTCCGCGCAAACGACCAATGAGATTACCGGGGTATCGGTTATTACAAATGCAATTTATAAAATAGGGGATACTACCTCCAGTAATCTGCTGGTGATTACGAATAATGCCGGGCTTTCTGTGACAAATTCGGTTGGGGGAATCTCCGCAGTCATCGGGGATACGGTGGATGCATCAAACAATACCGTCATTGTAAATGGTTCAATCTGGACGAATCAAGGAAGGGTGATTGTAGGTAATCAGTCTGGAGCAAATCTTTTACAGATAGAAAATGGGGGAAGAGTCGAAGCTGGCAGTATGATTATTGGGAGTAATGTGAATAACTCGGTCGTATTAAACGGGGATACATCCTTACTTATTTTGACAAATGCGTCAGTCACTTCTTTTCTTGATGTGCGCTCCGGTGGATACCATCAAAATGGGGGGACGGCGATGATTGATTATCTAGTGTCTGACGCTCCGACTGGAGCTTTATTAGATCTTAATTACGGACGACTTGAGACAAAAAAGGGAGTGGACATCGTCGGTCAAAATATTGAAATAGGAAAAAGTATTGGAAAAGCTTTTCAATGGGATTTAGGGGGGGATTCAAATTCATTTTCCTTATCCAGTCTTAATGTCGCCACTGCTAATAATGCCACCGGACTTATTCAAACGGTTAACAACGGCCGATTCACATCATTTGTGGTGACGAATGGATTAGCGATTGGGACCAATGGTGGATACGGGGTGGTGAACCTTGGGGATATGAGGGGGAGTAATGTGACCGTAGGATTAACGTATGATGGTGGCGGGATGTTTGGGACAGAGACCAAAATCGCGATTGGGAACGGGGAGTTTGTAGTGACCAATGCGAATACCGTGATTAATACGAGTGGGACAGGACGGAGTCTTTTAGTGGG
>Ga0163144_10025360_pt1 | contig 11582 bp, 10 predicted proteins | sample OliLak19BULKMAT1_FD_123175 | JGI IMG/M metagenome (GOLD analysis project Ga0163144, IMG submission 123175) | Freshwater microbial mat bacterial communities from Lake Vanda, McMurdo Dry Valleys, Antarctica - Oligotrophic Lake LV.19.BULKMAT1 | ecosystem: Environmental > Aquatic > Freshwater >... | reverse complement strand
CCTGACGCCGCGCGCGGCGAACTGAGCCGGCTTTTCACCACGGGATTCGCCAGGGGTGGCGATCTTCCGGCTACGGATCGTGCCTATGTCGCGCAAGTCGTGGCGGCGCGCACCGGCATCTCGTCGGCCGACGCCGAGAAGCGCGTGACCGACATCATCTACGACGCCAAATCGGCAGCCGACGGCGCCCGCAAGATGGCGAGAAACCTTGCACTCTGGCTTGCTGCGTCCCTGCTGATCGGCGCGTTTTCGGCGAGTTTGGCTGCCACTGAAGGCGGCGGTCTGCGCGACGGCACGTGGCAGGGCCTGCGTCGCCGGACGGTTTGAACGAAATCTTCAACTCGGAGGACACATCCCATGCGTTCAGTTCTTCTCTGGCTCATCGGCATACCCATCCCCATCATCATCTTGATCGCGTTGTTAGTACGCTGAGCTTTGGCACCCTAGTTGGATGCGAAAGAGCAAGCGCGCAATTCCGGATGAGGCTTACGTGCGCTGAAATACACACACCCAGTGCCGCCCTGATGATCATCCCAAGTCCCGCGTGAGTGAAGGAGGCTTCTGGTCGGCACGGCTTGAGGTTCGATTGCCGGTGTGGCGATCACCGGTTGATCCAGCGTCGCAATAGCCACGCAATCCAGGGCGACAGGCGGGTTCGTGTGTAGGCGTTCGCCGCCTTCTTGATCGCCTCGGCCTGTGTCGGATAGGCGTGCATCACGCGCGCGATGGTGCTCAAACCGATGCCTGCAACCATCGCCAGTGACAGGTCGTTGATCATTTCGCCGGCGTGGCGCGCCACCACCGTCGCGCCCAAGATCGTGTCAGTCCCTTCGTGAACGTGGATCTTCACGAAGCCGCCTTCCTCGCCGTCGGCGATCGCCCGGTCCACATCGTGCATCGGTACCGTGAAGGTCTTGATCGGGATGCCGCGTGCGCGCGCCTGCCGGACATAGAGGCCGACATGGGCGATTTCTGGGTCGGTGTAGGTGCACCACGGAATAGTCAGCGCACTGAAACGTTGGCGGCCTAGGAACAGTGCGTTGCGCACGACGATGCGCGCAGACGCATCGGCGGTGTCGGTGAATTTGTGCTCCAGGCAGACGTCGCCGGCAGCAAAGATGCGGCGGTTCGTCGTGCGCAGGAAGTCGTCGACCTGGATGCCGCCGTCGGGATCGAAGGCGACGCCCGCGGCTTCGAGGTTCAAGTTCGCAACCGCCGGCACGCGGCCGATGCCGGTCAATATCTCATCGACGACGATGGTGGCGACGTTGCCGTCATTGATCGTCTCAACGATCTTCTTGGCGCCCTCGACGCGCACGTTCATGGCTTTGGTATTCAGGTGGATCTCGACGCCGTCGCTGGCCAGCGCTTCGGCCACGAGCAGCGCGGCGTCACGTTCTTCCCTCGGTAGGAAGAGCGGTTCGTCGTGCGCGATGATGGTGCGGCAGCCGAAGCGGGCAAAGGCCTGCGCCAACTCGCATCCGACGGGACCGCCACCGATCACCAGCAGGCTGGCTGGCAATGCGGTCAGGTCGAACACCGTCTCGTTGGTCAGGTAACCCGCCTGAGCCAGACCAGGAATCGTCGGCAGCATCGAGCGCGAACCAGTGGCGATCATCGCCTTCTTGAAACGTAATCGCGTGCCCTCGACGTCGACCGTATCACCGCCGGTGAAGCGTGCCGTGCCGAAGAACACATCGATGCCTTCGGCCGCTAGCCGCGCTGCCGAATCGGCCCGGCTGATACGTGCGCGGATGCTCCGCACGCGTGCCATGGCCATCGGGAAATCGACCTGGATCCTGTCCGGCGGTCGGACGCCGAAATGCGTGGCGTTGCGCATGTCGGCGTAGAGGCGCGAGCTGCGAATGAGCGTTTTCGACGGCACACAGCCGTAGTTCAGACAATCGCCGCCGAGTAGATGCTGCTCGACCAATGCGACCCGCGCACCGAGCGCTGCGGCACCGCGCGCGGCCACCAGCCCTGCGGGTCCTGCGCCGACGATCAGCAGGTGGTAGCGCTCGCACGGCGTCGGATTGCGCCAGGTCGGCGGCCGCGCATTGGCGCACAGCTCATGATCATGGACACCCTCGCAGGGATGATTCATGGCTTCGTGGATTTGAAACATCAACACCGTCGCCTCCAACTACAACCAGCCGCCGCGGAAACCTGCGCGACGCAGGCCCGCCCGGAGGTAGGGACTGGCGCGCCCTAGCCGCCACGGCAATCCGGTGCGGTGATTTTCGATCATGAGCACGATCATTCCCTGATCCAGGCCGAAGCGGTCTTGCGAAACCCAACCGTTCTGCCCGCCTTCGCGGACGAGGCGATTGAAGCCGCTGGCGTGGATCAGTTCATCACTATTGCTGACGTCGCTGGCGATCAGCCGGCGCAGCGCCGGCAGCACGAGGTCGGGTGCGAAGACAAGCGAAGCCAGCATGGACGAGCCGGCGATCGTGCCGTCATCGGGACCGTAGGGAACGCCGCGTGCCGCGTAGCCGTAGAACGCCTGGTGGCGGCCAGCGACCAGGCGCGGTTCCACGCTCGGGCCGTCGCCCGCCGACAGGCCCCAACATTCGGCCGAGTAGCCGGTGAAACTGCGCGGGTTGCGGATGGCGTACTCGCGCTGAACGAAAGTGGCGCGCCGGCTGTTCTCGAAGTAGTCGCAACCCTTCTCGCGCATGAAGGCGTCGCGAATGCCGCGAAAGTCGACCCACGCATGAGAAAATTGGTGGATGAAGAGCGAGCCGGCATAGAGGTGATCGATGCCGTACAGGTTTTCCCACTGATAGGTCGTGGTCCAGGTGAGGAAGCTCTGTTCGGTGAGTGGATGCGTCGGCGAGCCGAGCCCCAGCACGTAGAGGAGGATCGCCTCGCTGTAGCCTTCCCAGCCGTAATGAAGGAAGCCGCACTCGGGCTTCCAGCCATGCGTCACTGCGGCGCCGTCACGCTGCGCCCAGCGCCAGTCGACCCTGCGGTAGAGCGCATCTGCGAGACGGCGCAATTCGATCTCATCCGGGGTCTCGGCGTTGAAGTAGGCGGCAGCCATGAGCATGCCGACGATGAGCAACGCGGTGTCGATCAACGACAGTTCTGACAGCCAGACCCGTTTGCCATTGTGCATGTCGAGAAAGTGAAAATAGTAGCCGCGATGACCGGTCGCATTCGGACCCCCCGACTGGTCGCTGTCCATGAAAAATCGCAAGCACACAAGCGCGCGTCGCACCGCATCGGCGCGGTCGATCCAGCCATGCTCGACGCCCACGGGATAGGCCGACAGCGCGAAACCGACACACGCAATGCTTGACGGAGAGCCCTCGCGCGTCGTGTCCGCGATGAGGCCGTTCTGCGCGTTCGTGGCCTGCAAAAAATACTCGAAGGCGGTGCGTTGCAGGCGGTCGAGCAGGACGTTATCGGCGGCCTCTTCCGTGGTCTTGTGCCGACCTGTTCGGTTCATTGTGGAGCGGGCGCTGCGGGGTCGGGCGCAATGGCCCGGTCGACGATGGCCTGGGCTTCGCTCAGGATGCGCTTGAGGTGATCGGTGCCGCTGAAGCTCTCGGCGTAGATTTTGTAGATGTCTTCGGTGCCCGACGGTCGCGCGGCGAACCAGCCGCTCCTGGTGATCACCTTGATGCCGCCGATGGCCGCGCCGTTGCCCGGCGCCTTGTCGAGAATGCTCGTGATCGCTTCGCCAGCGAGTTCGGTCGCTCCGATGTCCTGCGGCAAGAGCGCCGCGAGGTTTTTCTTTTGTTGCGCGGTCGCTGCCGCCTCGACGCGGTCGGCCACGGGGTCACCGTATTCTCGCGCCAGATCAGAGTAGAGCGCGCCCGGGTCGCGCCCGCGGCGCGCCGTGATCTCGGCGGCCAGCAGCGCCGGAACGAACCCGTCATTGTCGGTGGTCCAGACCCGGCCATCGCGGCGCAGGAAGGTGGCGCCGGCACTTTCTTCGCCGGCGAATCCGAGCGATCCGTCCTGTAGGCCGTCGGCGAACCGTTTGAAGCCGACCGGAACTTCGACCAGACGGCGGCCCAGTCGAGCGCTGACGAGATCGATCATGCGCGTACTCACGACGGTCTTGCCCACCCCGGCATCCGCGCCCCACTGCGGCCGGTGCTGGAAAAGCTCGTCGATCATCACCGAGAGGTAGTGGTTCGGCGCCAGCAAGCCGATATGCGCGGTGACGATGCCATGGCGGTCGTGGTCGGTATCGCAGGCGAAGGCGATGTCGAAGCGGTCCTTGATGTCGAGCAGGCGCTGCATTGCGAAAGGTGACGATTGGTCGATGCGGATGCGCCCGTCCCAGTCCACCGTCATGAAGCGAAATGTCGGGTCGATCGCGTCGTTCACGACGCTCAAGTCGAGCCGATAGTGCTCTGCGATGCGTGGCCAATAATGCACGCCGGCGCCGCCGAGCGGATCGACACCGAGGCGCAGCTTCGCGTCGCAGATGACGTCGATGTCGATGACGCGACCGAGATCTGCAACATACGCACCGAGGTAGTCGTGGCGATGTGTGGTGGGTGCCCGCAACTCTCGCGAATACGCGATGCGCTTCACGCCAGCCAGTTTCCCTTCAAGCAGTGCGTTTGCCATCCGTTCGATGCACGCGGTGACGCCTTGATCGGCCGGGCCGCCATTTGGCGTGTTGTATTTGAAGCCGCCGCTATCGGTCGGGTTGTGCGAAGGCGTCACGACGATGCCATCGGCAAGCCCCGCCGAACGATCGCTGCGGCCGCGGTTGTGGCCCAAGATCGCGTGCGAGATCGCCGGTGTCGGCGTGTACGCATCGCCTTCGGCAAGCATCACCTCGAGTGCGCTGGCGCAGGCCGGCTGCGACAGCGCATGCGTGTCGATTCCGAGAAACAGCGGGCCCGTGATCCCCTGGCGCGAACGGAATTGGCAAATCGCCTGCGTGATCGCCAGCACGGGCCATTCATTGAACGACACCTTGAACGACGACCCCCGGTGCCCCGATGTGCCGAACGCCACGCGCTGGGCCGGGTACGCCTGAGTCCGGAATTCCAGTGTAGTAGGCGGCGATCAGCTTCGGGACGTCGACGAGGATAGAAGCGGGCGCCGGCCGGCCAGCGAGCGGGCTGACGCGCGTGTCTTTCACCGGCATTCAGCGGCTGAAGTTGTCGAGCCAGCGGCGCTGGCCGTATCGATAGGCATTTCGAGCAGGTGCGAAATATCGCAATCGGCAAGCTCGCCGATATGTTCGATCGTCACGTCTGCCGCTGGGTTGGCGGCGACAATCGCCGCGTCGAACGCATAATGGCCCTGGCGCGGAAAGATGGCGGTGAGGCGTTCCCGCCAGACCGTCTTCATGGCCGTCAGGATGCGCAGCTTGTCGTCCACCATCACATAATGGCGCACTGGATAGAGGCGCTGCACGGTCTCCAGCATCTGCTCCTTGTGGACATAGATCAGCACGCGGCCGCCCACTGTAGTCCACAGGCCGGAGCGCTGGAGCTTGCGCGGTTGAAAAACCACGTCGCCATCGGTGAGGATCACGGTCGTTCCGAAGCGGCTGAGATGTCGGATGACGTCGAGGGCGCGCGGATAAAGACGTTCCGCGAACGGGTAGTCGATGAGGAAGCAGGACATCAGGAGCAGCCGCTGCTTGTCCACGCCCGCGAGTTCGACCTCGTGACGGTAGCGCTGCAGGGCGCCCAAGTAATCGACGTAGCCCAACTCGCTGCTCAGCGCGTCGAAGATCGCCCAGTAACGCGCAGCACTGGCGATGCCGAATTCACGCTCCAGATGCCGCCGCAGGTCGGTGACGATGCGATCGCCGTCGAGCAGCGTGTTGTCGACATCGAGCAGGAAGACCAATTCCGTTGTCATGCCGGCCTCGTCGCATCGGCTGCCGGGTTGTGCCAGCCGCCGTCTGCGGCGATGAGCGCATCGGCCGCACTCGGTCCCCAGGTGCCGGGCTCGTAAGGCAGCGCTGGGCCGTGATCGGCCAGCACCGGGTCGACGACGGCCCACGCGGCCATGACCGAGTCCTCATCGGTGAAGAGCGCGCTGTCGCCGGCCATCGCATCGCCGAGCAGGCGCTCGTAGGTCGCTTCTGCGGTCGGCCCGTCTTCACCCAAATAGAGTTCGCGCTGTTGGCCAACGAATTCCTTGCCCGGGCGCTTGACGCGGGCCGCGAGCGCAATGCTGGAGGCGGGTTGCAGTCGGAACCGAAAATAATTGGCCCGGCCGCCGGCCGCGCCCGAATCGTCGAACAGCTTTTGCGGTGGTGGCTGCAGTTGCACCTGCACTTCGACCGCAGAGCATGGCAGCTGCTTGCCGGATCGCAGATACCAGGGCACACCCGCCCATCGCCAAGAGTCGATGAAAAGGCGCAACGCACAGAAGGTCTCGACATCGGAGTCGGCCGCGGCGCCACGCTCGTTTCGATACCCGGCGTACTGTCCGCGCACCACGTCAGCGCGCTTCAATGGCAGCATCGCGCGCAAGACACCGGCCTTTGCGCTGTGCACCGCCTCGAAGCTCTGCAATGCGGGCGGCTCCATCGCGAGCAGCGTGACGATCTGGAACAGGTGGTTCTCGACGACGTCGCGCAGGCAGCCTGCACTTTCATAGAAACCTCCACGCTGGCCGACGCCGAACTCCTCAGCCAGCGTTATCTGAACGCTGGCGATGTGGTGGCGGTTCCAGATCGGTTCGAGAAACGAGTTCGCGAATCGGAAATAGAGGATATTCATGATCGCCTCCTTCCCGAGATAGTGGTCGATACGAAAAATCGACGACTCCGCAAACACCGCCTGCGTGATCGCATTCAGTTCTCGTGCCGATGCAAGGTCGCGGCCGAAGGGTTTTTCGACGATCACGCGGGCGTTCGCTGCCAGCCCGGCGGCGCCGAGACTCTGGACGACCGTCACGAACAGCGTCGGCGGGATTGCCAGGTAATGGGCGGGGCGCTGAGCTGGGCCCAGCGCGGTTTTAAGCGATTGGAAGGTGGCCGGGTCAAGGTAGTCGCCGCTGACGTAGCGCATCAGCGACAGCAGGCGGTCAAAGGTGGGCTCTTCGACGATCACGCCGGCATGCTCGATGCTCTCGCGAACACGCCGTTGCCACTGCTCGATGCTCAGGCTCGACGTGGCGACGCCGATCACCGGCACCGTCAACGTGCCCTTCTCAACCATCGCGTAGAGGGCGGTGAAGATCTTCTTGCCGGCCAAGTCGCCGGTGAAACCGAAGATGACGAGGGCGTCGGAGCGTGGCCCGGTACGAGACGCGCTCGCCATCGCTCGCAGCGTCATGGCTAGCCCGCCGCAGTCTTTTCGGCATGGCCACCGAATTCATGTCGCATCGCCGACAGCACCCGGTTGGCGAATCCCGCTTCACCGCGCGAGGTGAAGCGCTCGTGGAGGGCCGCGCTGAGTACCGGCGTCGGAACCGATTCGTCGATCGCGGCCAGCAGAGTCCAGCGACCTTCGCCCGAGTCGGACACGCGCCCCTCGAAGCCCGTGAGTTGCGGGTCCTTCAACAGGGCGCTGGCGGTCAGGTCGAGCAGCCACGAGCTGATCACGCTGCCACGACGCCAGACCTCCGCAATCTGGGGCAGGTCCATCTCGTAGCGATAGAACTCAGGGTCGCGCAGCGGTGCGGTCTCGGCGTCGCTGGGGCGATCATGCCCAGGCGTTCGGTTGCCGATATTGGCGTGACGCAGGATGTTGAGCCCTTCGGCATAGGCCGCCATGACTCCGTACTCGATGCCGTTATGAACCATCTTCACGAAGTGACCGGCGCCGTGCGTTCCGCAATGCAGGAAGCCTTGCTCCGCGCTGGCGACCACGCCGCTGCGCCCGGGTGTACGCAGCGCGGTGCCGACGCCGGGGGATAGCGACGCTAAGATCGGCGTCAGATGATCGACGATGGCGGGCTGCCCGCCGATCATCAGGCAGTAGCCGCGATCGATACCGGCCACGCCGCCGCTGGTGCCGACATCGACATGGTGGTGGCCCGACGCACTCAAGGCCTCGGCGCGTCGAATGTCGTCACGGTAGAAAGAATTGCCGCCATCGATGACGATGTCACCCGGAGCGATGTGCGCCAGCAGGTCGCGCAGCACGTGATCGACGGCGCCGGCCGGCACCATCAGCCAGATCGCGCGCGGCCTTGTCATCTTCGAGACCAGTTCTGCGATCGACGCCGCGCCAACGGCGCCATCACCTACGACATTGGCGACCGCTGCGGGCTGCCTGGCATAGGCGAAGCACTCATGTCCCTGTTTCAACAGGCGCCGCACCATGCTCGCGCCCATGCGACCCAAGCCGATCATTGCAAGTTGCATCTTCTTCTCCTTTTTCGAACGAGGTCGGGTGAAGCGGCTATCTCGAAACGCAAATCCGGGCTCGCCATTACGCTGCGGTCCCTTGCCACAGCGCTGACCGCGCTGCCGTCAGGACGCCTGTACGCCCCATAACGCTTGAGCTTGCGCCCGTTCGGGCTTCATCTTGTTTTCAAGAAGGAAAACAGATGTACGGATTTCAAACGCGAAGAGTCATTTTCCCAGCGATCGCCGCAGGAACGGCCTTGCTCTCGAGTCATCTCCCAGATCGCGCGCCGGCGATGAGTTTCGACTTCGAGACGCCCGTGATGGCCACGCCCAATGCCGAACTCAGCGGTGAGACCTTCGCTGCGCAAGGCGTGCGGTTTAGAGCCATTCGGCTGACCGGCACGGGGGCGATCGGCGGCATGATTACGCTCACGGGCCACAATATTGATCTGCGCCTGTATCGCGATGCGTCGGCGAACTGGGGCGAGCAGTTTGTCGGGCCGTCGCTCGGCGGCAAGGCCAATGACCTGCTGGTGAGTTTCGAGCAACCGTTGGTCTCGATCCCGCTGACCTCCGACGACACGGTGGAAACGGCGAAACCGATCCGCCTCATCGCGCTTGCCGCACCGCGACAGCTGGTCGCTACAGGGCCGAAGATTTCGTCCAGGCCTAGGATGACGGCATAACGGCGCCGGCAAACCTGCTCACGCTGGCGTCGAGCGAGAATTTCACCCTCGCCTTGTTCGAGGTCTGGACCCAGCAGGAACCCTTCGACGATTTGGCCTTCACCAGCACCGGGACCGGACCGGTGGTCGTCGACCCGCCGCCCGTGGTCGTGCCGCCGGATGGGCCGACCGTCACCGGCGCCACATCGGTGCCCGAACCCGCGAGCCTCATGCTTCTGACCAGCGCGATCGGCAACGCCGCCGCGCGCCGCACCGCACGCGTCGCGGTGCGACGGGTAGCGAGGTGATGTGAACCAGCGTATGACCCGATTCCGGCGGATCGAGCGATATGAGCGGGCAGACCGCCCGGACGGCGATGATGGGTCCTATCCCAGCTGCACCTTGGCGTGCTGCTTTTCGTCTGACTCGGGACAAGCGCCGCTGAGGACAGCCCGCAGTCCGGCGAAAACGAATTTGACGCCTTGCAGACCGCTGTTGTCCCAGTACTCGGCATCCACCGCATCGACGCGAATCAGAAGCAACGAAGGATCCGCTGGGCCGGCGGGGAACCACATCTTCCAAGTTGGTGACCAAAGCCTTTCGATCAGGCCTTGGTCTTGCACCAGTTGCGCGCGGCCGTTAACGGTCGCGAAGACCGAGTTGCTTTGAAACGTCACGATGACGCGCGGATCATGCTCGATCTCCAGGACCTTGGGCGAATCTGCGCGGGTGACAAAGAATGCATCCGCGTCCGGACGCAATTCAGCGACAGCCATCGGACGGGCATGCCATTCGCCAGCGGAGGACTGGCTTACAAGCATCGCAGTTCGGAAATCCTTGATCAGGTCGTAGAGGTGGCGTTCCGTATCGACATGGCCGGGCATTGCAGACTCCGTGGTTGTGTTACGAGAAGAACGCGGGATGCCCAACATCGTTCCGGTTGTGCTCACTCGTCGCGAGCGAGGCAACGGATGCCGCTATTCCTGCAGATCGGGAACGGGTTCAAAAGCCATATCGCAGCGGCTCCTGCACATGCGGGGATTAACACACCGGTGCAATCGTAGTGACCGTCGGGGCGATGTCCGGCGCCGCGCCAATCATCTAGCCGTCATCGTCCCGACCGCGCGCCCGGACGGTGTCGTCCGCGACGCCGGCACGAAGGAAGTAGCGGCCCAAGCTTGCGCTTTGCGTTGCGTTCCTGATGTGCTCCATTTGCGTGATGGGGTTCAGAGGAGGCAGAGTCATGTCCAGGTTCGGTTCCGTATCGACCATCGTCGCGCTGTCGCTGCTGCCCGTCATGGCCTTGGCGCAGCCGAAGCCGCCGACCGGTGCCGCCACCACGCCTCCCGCAGCCCCGGCCGGCGCAGTGCAGGTCGCTGAGGGTAGCTTCACCGGCCCGCTGCGCGACGGTAAGCCCAACGGCAAGGGCCACCTCACGCTGCGCAGCGGTCTGGTCATCGACGACGCCGAGTATCGCGAAGGCAGCTTCACCGGCTTCGTGGTGTGCAACTCCGGCGACGCCGCCAGCTTCGCCGCGATCGCCTGGCGCGATGGCGACGACTGGACGAGCAAGGGCTGGTATCGGATCGATCCAAAGAAATGCAACACGCTCTGGCCGGGGCGGCTCGATCGTCGCTACGTCGCCTATCGCGTCGAGCTCGACGGCAAGGAACGAGTCGGCGGCGAATTGCTGTTCTGCATGCACCCGACTGAAGGCTTCGACATGAAGAACAACGCGGCGTGCCCGGCCGTCGGCGTGCGCCGCGGCTTCGCGCTCGCCGATCTGGGCGAAGGCCAGAACAAGCGGCTTGGGGCGATCGTCGAGACCGGCGGCGGCGCTGCCGTCGTGGTGGGCGGCGGCGGTGGTGCGGCGCCACCCGTGGCCGCCAGCACCACGGGAACGCTCGAGCTCACCGACGGCACCTATACCGGTGCGATCCGCGACGGCAAGCCCTGGGGCAAAGGCGTGATCGCCTACAAGGATGGTGGTCGCCTTGAGGCCGAGTTCGTCGACGGCAAGGCGAATGGCGCGGGATCGCTGTTCGATCGCAACAAGATCAAATGGACCGGGCCGTTCAAGGATGGCCTCCTGCAGGGCAAGGTGCGCGTCGAATGGAGCGACGGGACCATCCTGGATCCGGCCGACATTGAAGGCGGTCGCATCGTCGGATTCGCGTTCTGCAATCCGCGCGATGCCGCAGTCTTCGGCGCCGTGGGGTATCGCAATGGCGAGGCTTGGACGGCAAAGGGCTGGTACAAGGCGGACCCGAAGCAGTGCGTCTACATGCGTTCCGGCAATCTGGATCAGCGGAACTGGTACTACCGCTTCATCGCGGGCGACACCGAGCTGAAGGGCGGCGAGTATAAGTTTTGCGTCCATCCCTCCAACGCATTCGAAATGAACATCACCGAGCCATGTCCGCCGGGCGGGGCGATGCAGGGATTTGCCGAGTACGATCTCGGCGAGGGCGCGAGCAAGCGTCTGGGTGTAGTGCTCGACGCCCCCAAGTAGTCGCCACTGCTTCAACCGCCTGATGGCGCCATCGCGCGGGCGCCCTCAGGTCGGCGCCGCCTGCGCGTAGCGTTTGCATGCACCAGTTGTGCTGTCCTAGCATTACAGTTGCCGT
>Ga0163144_10025359_pt1 | contig 11582 bp, 12 predicted proteins | sample OliLak19BULKMAT1_FD_123175 | JGI IMG/M metagenome (GOLD analysis project Ga0163144, IMG submission 123175) | Freshwater microbial mat bacterial communities from Lake Vanda, McMurdo Dry Valleys, Antarctica - Oligotrophic Lake LV.19.BULKMAT1 | ecosystem: Environmental > Aquatic > Freshwater >... | reverse complement strand
GGTCTGGGCCAGCATTGGGATGGCGGTCCACACGGTCCGCACGGTCCACACGGGGGTTTGCCGCGACGCGGACGATTACGCGGGTACGGCGTTCGGGTTGGCCGGGCGAGGGGCCGCCATCGCGTGCTCGACGGTCTGGGCAGGTATAGGATTGGGGGCCGCTATAGGATTGCGATACTGGCCCGACTGTCGCGACGTGCTCAGCCGGTGCGACGGCGTGGGTCCGTGCGGGGCCAATGATCGATGGTTTGCGCTCCCGGCGGTCGGACTGGCCCGGTGGGGGACCACCATTTCGTTCGCGGCGCTCTGGACCGAGATAATTTTGGCCATGGGCGCTTGGTTTGGCAGAGGCAGTACGGTGCGTCCCACCGAGTTGCAGGTCGGCCTTTTGTTCGGGACCGTACCCACGGGGTTCGTGCCCGCCAGATGGCTCGACCGCCAGATGGCGTTCAGGGTCGCGCGCCGCGAACGTGGCCGACGCGGTGCCTGGCTCGGCGGCGACAAACCGCAAGCGAGCAACGGGTTGCTCGCGCGTCGCAGCCTCGCGTGTGGCCATCTTTGCCGCCGATGGACCTTTTGCGCGGCCGATCTGCAACCACCGACCAAACATGACGTCTCCCGCGCACGTGACGTAAACGAGCAAATCTAGCCGAACAGTGTTTACCAAATCGTTTTGCGGCCGCAGCAGCGTTTATCTAATCCCGCAGCAGTTCGTTGATGCTGGTCTTGGAGCGGGTTTTTTCGTCGACCCGCTTGACGATGACCGCGCAATAGAGGTTCGGCCCCGGCGCGCCGTCGGGCAGCGGTTTTCCGGGCATGGTGCCCGACACGACCACGGAATACGGCGGGACGCGGCCCATGAACTTCTCGCCGGTCGCGCGATCGATGATCGTGGTCGACGCACCGAGGTAGACGCCCATCGACAGCACCGCGCCTTCGCCGACGTGAACCCCTTCGGCGACCTCCGCGCGGGCGCCGATGAAGCAGTTGTCCTCGATGATGACAGGCTCGGCTTGCAGGGGCTCCAGCACGCCGCCGATCCCGGCTCCGCCGGAGATGTGGCAATTTTTGCCGATCTGCGCGCAGCTGCCGACGGTCGCCCAGGTGTCGACCATGGCGCCGCTATCGACGTAGGCGCCGAGGTTGACGAACGAGGGCATCAAGATGACGCCGGGCGCGATGTAAGCTGACCGGCGCACGATGGCGCCTGGAACCGCGCGGAACCCGGCTGATTTGAACTGCTCGGGCGTCCAGTCGGCGAACTTCAACGGCACCTTGTCATAGCCGTGAGCGCGGCTTGGGTAGGACCCGCTTTTCTGGAACGGAATGATGTGGTTGTCGTTCAGCCGGAACGACAGCAGCACGGCCTTTTTCAGCCACTGGTTCACCGTCCAGCCGCCGGCGCCGCGCTCGGCAACGCGGACTTTTCCGGTATCGAGCAAGTCGAGCGCGGTCTCGACGGCCTCGCGGACCGGGCCCTTCGTATCGAACCGCAGCGTATCGCGCGTCTCGAAGGCGGCTTCGATGGTGGCGGCGAGATCGGTGTGGTTCATCGTTTGCGGTTCCTGTGGATGGGCGCGATTATCGACCAAAGCCGCGCGTTTGTGACGTGCGGGCAACGCATGTGTCAATTCCGAATCAGTTAGTTCCGTTGGTGAGTGATTCGCGCGTGCGTGGCGTCCCAACGGAACCAACACCGGACAAAAATCAGATGGCAAAATCAGAATCAACCGGCAAAGCGGCCGCCGCCTCGGCTTCGAAAGTGATGAAAAGCAAGACCGCTAGCCCGGCCGAGAAGTCCGTGGCGGCTTCGGCTCTCGGCCAGACCAAGAGCAAGGGCGTCACCAGCGCGACGGTCGCCGCCAAAGCAACCAAGGTGCTCTCCGACCCGAAAGCCAGCAAGGCCGCCAAGAGCGCGGCGGCGTCTGCGCTGACGCAATCCGCCAACAAGAAGCCTGCCGCAAAGAAGGCTGGCGCGAAGAAGTGATTTGCCGCTCGTTCGCAGCACATGCAGGCCACGGATCGGGCCACGGATTGCTGTCCGTGGCCGTTTTTATGACTGGATGAGTGAATTGCGACATGCCGACCCCGCGCAACAGCAGTGAGATCCTTCGGCGCCTCAAGCGGGACGGCAGGGTCGAGATCAGCGTCAAGGGATCCCATCATAAGTTGAAACATGAGGCGACCGGGCGTACGATCATCGTGCCGCACCCTAAAAAAGACCTGCCAACTGGGACGACGCGGGCTATCGCCAAACAGGCGGGATGGATCAAGTGAAAGCGCAGCACTCCGTCTACTATGCATTGGTGCATAAAGAACCGGGTAGTGCGTTCGGGTTGTCGTTCCCCGACCTGCCCGGCTGCTTTTCGGCGACGGACGACGAGGCCGACATCGTAACGGCTGCCCAGGAAGCACTGTCGTTATACGCCGACGACAAAACGGCACTTGCACCGCCTTCGCCGCTCGAAACGCTCCGCGCATTGCCCCAGGTCCAACTCGAGTTGCTCGAAGGTGCCGCCATCCTTGCCGTGCCCATGCCTGCGGCGACGGGAACATCGTTTTCCAAAGCGATGACGGCAAAATCAAAACCCACATGGAAAACGGCCGTGAAAGCGTTGAAGACGAGATCGAGTTCAGCAGAGAAGTCCGTGGCGGCGTCGGCCCTCGGCCAGACCAAGAGCAAGAGTGTCACCAGCGCAACGGTCGCTGCCAAGGCTGCCAACAAGAAGTCTGCCGCAAAGAAGGCCGGTGCGAAGAGTTAGCATGGTTGCAACATTGTCGCTCGTTGCAGGCCGCGGATTGCTGTCCGTGGCTGCGTTAGAACACCACCCCCCCTCAACTCCGCCCGGCCGCAGCCTCGGACAGTCCCATTTCTGCTACCGCCTCGGCGATGGTGACGGTACGTTTGGCCATCACGAGGTGTAGGCGTTCGACCATGCGGCCTTCCACTGTGATCACGCCCTTCTTTTGGTTTTCGGGCTCGGCAAACGCCGCGATGATCTTGCCCGACCATGCGACTTCCTCGGCGGTCGGCGAGAAGATCTCGTTGCATGGCTCGATCTGGCTGGGGTGGATCAGCGTCTTGCCGTCCATGCCGAGCGTGCGGCCATGCTCGCATTCCTCGCGGAAGCCAGCTTCGTCTTTGAAATCGTTGTAGACGCCATCGAGGACATCGAGCCCGTATGAGCGGGCGGCGAGCACCGAAAGCGCCAGCCACGGCACGACGGCGAAGCGGTCGCCAGTCATGCGCGCGCGGCTTTCTTTCAGCAGGTCATTGGTGCCGAGCACCAGGCAGGTCAGCCGATTTTCCGGGTCGACGGCGGTGGCCGCGATTTCGCGCGCGTTGAGGATCGACATCGGCGTTTCGACCATCGCCCAAAGCCGGGTTTTGTCGGCCGCACCGGCAGCTTTCAAAACCTTGGCGGCGCTGATGATGTCGCCGGGCCGCGATACCTTGGGGATCAGGATGGCATCGGGCTCGGCTGCGGCGGCGGCAAACATGTCGGCCGCGCCCCACGGCGTCTCCAGCGCGTTGACGCGGATCACCAGTTCGCGCGAGCCGTAGGCCTGCGAGGCGACGGCGGCACAAACGTTGTCGCGCGCTTGTGGCTTGGCATCGGGTGCCACGGCGTCTTCGAGGTCGAGGATCAGAGCGTCGGCCGGCAGCGTGCGTGCCTTTTCGAGCGCGCGCTGGTTGGCGCCGGGCATGTAAAGGACGCTGCGGCGCGGACGGATGGTCATTGTTTCGCTCTCCTGATGGCCGGCCGCAGTTAGCGGGAGCGGACAATTTTTTGCACTGCACCTTACCGATGGCGAAATCCATCGCAACCCGACAATCGGCTGAGGTAAGAGACATCCGGGCCGGTCAGCGGCTCATTCTGCTCCCCAGCCCGTAGCCATCACCACAGGACCACACTCGGCGCATGGCCCGCATCCTCGCGATATCATCCCAGGTGGCCCGCGGCACGGTCGGGCTGTCGATCATTGTCCCCGCGCTACAAGCGTTCGGGCACGAGGTCATTGCTCTGCCGACGGTCGTGCTGTCGAACCACCCGGGTCATGCGCACGTGGCTGGAACGCCTATCGATCCGGCCGTGCTGGGCAAGATGCTGGATGCGTTGGAGGCAAACGGCTGGTTGGCTAGCGTTGATGCCGTACTCACGGGGTATCTGCCGAGCGTCGATCACGTGATGTTTGCGACCGCCGCCGTGCAACTGGTCGCGCAACGCCGAGGACGGGCGCGACTGACTGTGTTGTGCGACCCGGTGCTTGGCGACGACCCCAAGGGCCTCTACATCGACCGAGCCGCTGCTGAGGCCATCCGCGACGTGCTGATGCCATCGGCCGACCTCGCGACCCCAAATCGCTTCGAGTTGTCATTTCTGACTGGGCGGGACATTCGCAGCCCCGCTGATGTTGCCTGCCACGATCTGGCGTGCGGGACCCTGTTTGCCACCTCGATCCCGTCGCAGCGCGCGAACGAGGTCGTCAACGTCGCATCGACCACCGCAACACTGCGCAAGGACGGCAGCGCGGCAGCAACCAACGTGCCGTTGCGGCCACACGCTCCCAACGGGACCGGGGACCTGTTCTCGGCGCTGATCCTCGCATCCTGGCTCGAAACCGCGTCACCGGGACAGGCGCTGTCGTTTGCCACTGCCGGCGTCGACTTCGCCTTGCGCGGCAGCACGGCCGATATGATCCCGGTCAGCGCCCTGCCGACGGCCGCTACGCCGTTGTCGTGGCCGGCTGCGACCGAGGAACTCGTTGCGCCATCGCCGGTCGCCGCCATGGGATTGCACCGGTCATGATCGTCGCGGGCGTGGACGGTTGCCCGGCCGGATGGCTCGTCGTGCTGCGAACGGCCGCTAACCCCGCGTCAGCGGAGGTGCGCCTGCTCCGCACGTTTACAGACGTCCTCGCGCTCGACCCGACGCCGGCGATGATCGCGGTCGACATTCCCATTGGCCTGCCCGATTGCATCGGTGCTGGCGGGCGCGAAGCCGACGTGGCGGCCCGCACCGTATTGGGGCGGCGGCAGTCGGCCGTGTTCGCCGTGCCCTCGCGCGCCGCCGTTATGGAGCCCGACTACCGAACCGCGTGCGCGATCGCGGCTGCCACGTCCGATCCGCCTCGCAAGATCTCGAAGCAAGCCTTCAATCTGTTCCCAAAGATCCGCGAGGTCGATGCGCTGATGTCGCCGGACGTGCAACAGCGCGTGCGCGAGGTCCACCCGGAGGTCGCGTTTGCCGCGCTGAACGGCTGGCAGCCGCTCGCGTTGCCCAAGAAGGTCAAATCGCAGCCATTCGGGCCCGGCCTCGAATTCCGACGCAACCTACTGGCCGCGGTTGGCTACCCGCGCGAAGTCCTCAATCCGCCAGCGTGGTTAAAGCGCAAAGACGCAGGCGCCGACGACCTGCTCGACGCTGCGGTCAATTCCTGGAGCGCAGTGCGGCTGCTGATAAATCAGGCTCGTTGCTTTCCCGATCGCCCGATGATCGACTCAAAGGGTCTCAGGTGCGAAATTTGGGGATGACCTGGGGGTGACATTGTGCGAACCGCACTTTACGCCGTCGCGTCGACGCACGTCGCCCTGATCTCTGGCGGCGCAAAGCGATAACACCAGTCGAGAAATCAGCCATGACGAGCTTCCCCGAGCATCTGAAAGACCGGTATCTCCGCTTTCGCTTCCGCCACTTCGACGCCAACCGCGACCACTACGAAGACTTGGCGACGAACGGGCAAAGCCCCGACGTGATGATCGTATCCTGCTGCGATAGCCGCTGCGATCCGGAGACGATCTTTTCGGCCATGCCCGGTGAGCTGTTCGTCGCGCGCAACGTCGCCAATTTGATCCCTCCCTATGAAACCGGGGGCGGCTTCCACGGCATCTCGGCGGCGCTCGAGTTCGCCGTGTTGAACTTGCGCGTAAAGCACATCGTCGTCATGGGCCATTCGGGCTGTGGCGGTATCAAAGCCGCGCTGAACCGCGACGCCGCCAAACAGACCGAAGCGCAATTCATCAGCCGATGGATGTCGATGCTCGATGACGCCCGGGCTGGTTTGATGATGGGCAACCAGACGGTCGACCGCAACGAACTTGCAGTCAAACTGGAGCGCGAGGGCGTGCGCGTTTCGCTGGCGAACCTCCGTACGTTCCCGTTCGTTGCCGACCAGGAACGGGCCGGCCAATTGAGCATCTGCGGCAGCCATTTCGATATCGCCAGCGGTCAGCTCACCGTGTTGGACGAGGCCGCCAACGAATATCTCGCGGTTTGAGTTCAAACATCAGGCGCAGTCGCAAATGAAGCAGGAGTGGTCGCGACATGTCTGTTTTTGACATCGCTCTGCTTGCATCAATGATTTTCGCGGCCGCCGCGTTGTATACGTCGGTGGGTCATGCGGGTGCGTCGGGCTATCTGGCCGCCATGGCGCTGATGGGCATTGCACCTGCCGTCATGAAGCCAACGGCACTCGCGCTGAATATACTCGTTGCAGGTCTTGCCACCGCGCGGTGGACGGATAACGGCCGAAAGCTCAACGTCTATTCGCTGTTACCCCTCGTCGTCGGTTCGGTCCCAGCCGCGTGGATAGGTGGGGCAATTCAACTTTCGAATGAAAATTACCGTCTTCTTGTCGGACTGATGCTGCTCGCAGCCGCGTTGAAGTTTCTTTGGCAACCGAAACACGAGGCCGGAGCAGATGACGATGCTGTCACCGTGCCCTGGCTGCCCGGTGTCATCGTCGGCGCGTCGGTTGGACTACTTTCGGGCTTGACCGGGACAGGCGGTGGCATCTTCCTGACCCCGATGCTGCTTCTATTTGGCTGGGCAGGGGCCCGGCAGGCATCGTCGCTGTCTGCACCATTTATCTTGCTGAACTCAATCGCTGCCTTAGCGGGAAACATCTCGTCCGTTCGAAGCCTGCCCACAGAGATGCCGATACTGATCGCGGCTGCGATTGCCGGAGCCGTTGTTGGCACGCAAATCGGAGTCAAATGGGTCTCGACAACAACGCTGCAACGGTTGCTGGGAGCGGTCTTGTTGATTGCCGCTGGCAAATTTCTGCTGAGCTGATCGCCAGCAGCAATCACAAGACCAACCTTATGCAGCTGCCTGCACCGGCCATCCGTTGATGGTGATGGCGCCGTCGCGGACGGAGACCGAAACAGCGTCGCCATCCTTTACGCTGCCCGACAGGATCTGCTCGGCAAGCGGGTCCTGCACGTGCTTTTGGATGACGCGCTTCAACGGCCTCGCGCCATACGCGGGGTCATAACCGCGATTGGCCAGCCACGTCCGGGCGCCATCATCGAGCGTGACTGTCATCTTTCGGTCGACGAGCAGTGTGCGTAGCCGCTCCATCTGGATATCGACAATCCGCGCCATGTCGGACCGCTGCAGGCGATGGAACAGGATCATCTCATCGAGACGGTTCAAAAACTCCGGCCGGAAGCGCGCGCGAACGGCATCCATGACGTCGTCGCGAACTTCCTCAGTGTCATGACCCTCCTCTTGGGCCACGAGGAATTCGGAGCCGAGGTTCGATGTCATGATGATAAGGGTATTCTTGAAGTCGACGGTGCGGCCATGGCCGTCGGTCAGGCGGCCATCGTCCAGCACCTGCAGCAGGATGTTGAACACGTCGGGGTGCGCCTTCTCGACCTCGTCGAACAAGATCACCTGATACGGCCGCCGCCGGATGGCTTCGGTCAGCACGCCGCCCTCTTCGTAGCCGACGTAGCCCGGCGGCGCACCGATCAGCCGGGACACCGCGTGCTTCTCCATGAACTCACTCATGTCGATGCGCACCATCGCGGTATCGTCATCGAACAGGAACGAGGCCAGCGCTTTGGTCAACTCTGTCTTACCGACACCGGTGGGGCCGAGAAACAGGAACGATCCGATCGGCCGGTTGGGATCTTGCAGCCCGGCGCGTGCCCGTCGCACAGCGGTTGACACCGCAGTCACGGCTTCCTTCTGCCCGACGACGCGCTTGCCCAGCGCCTGCTCCATCTTGAGCAGCTTGTCGCGTTCGCCCTCGAGCATCCGGTCGACCGGCACGCCCGTCCAACGCGACACGACACCAGCAATGTGGTCGGGCGTCACGGCCTCTTCGAGCATCGGCGCGCGGCCATCGCCGCTTTCGAGCGCGACGAGTTTGCGTTCAGCATCGGGGATCAGACCATAGGCAAGCTGGCTCGCCCGTTCGTAGTTGCCCTGGCGCTGTGCCCGCTCCTGCTCCAGCCGCAAACGCTCGAGCTCTTCTTTGAGCTTCTGCGCATCGCCGAGTTTGCCTTTCTCCGCCTGCCAGCGTGAGGTCAGCGCCGACGAGCGCTCCTCGAGGTCGGCGATCTCATGCTGAATGCGTCCGAGGCGATCCTTTGACGCCGCGTCGCTTTCCTTGCGCAAGGCCTCCCGCTCGATCTTCAACTGGATCGTCCGCCGGTCGATTTCGTCCAATTCTTCCGGTTTGCTGTCAACTTGCATGCGAAGCCGCGACGACGCCTCGTCGACGAGGTCGATCGCCTTGTCGGGTAGAAATCGATCGGTGATGTAGCGGTTCGACAGTGTGGCTGCAGCCACGAGGGCGGCATCTTGAATGCGCACGCCATGATGGAGCTCGTACTTCTCCTTGAGGCCGCGCAGGATCGATACCGTGTCTTCAACCGTAGGCTCGGAGACGAAAACGGGTTGGAAGCGGCGGGCGAGGGCTGCATCCTTTTCGACATGGCGGCGGTACTCATCGAGCGTGGTCGCGCCGACGCAGTGCAACTCGCCGCGCGCCAAGGCCGGCTTCAAAAGGTTGGAGGCATCCATAGCACCGTCGGACTTGCCCGCGCCGACAAGCGTATGCATCTCGTCGATGAACAGGATGATATTGCCAGCCTCGGACTGTACTTCCGACAGCACCGCTTTCAACCGTTCCTCGAACTCGCCGCGATACTTCGCACCAGCGATGAGCGAGCCCATGTCGAGCGCCATCAGCTTTTTGCCTTTGAGGCTTTCGGGCACATCTCCAGCGACAATGCGCATGGCGAGGCCTTCGGCGATCGCGGTCTTGCCGACGCCGGGCTCACCGATCAGTACCGGATTGTTTTTTGTCCGCCGAGACAGCACTTGCATGGTCCGCCGGATTTCCTCATCGCGGCCGATGACGGGATCGATTTTGCCGGCTGCTGCCGCCTCCGTTAGATCGCGGGCATATCGTTTTAGCGCGTCAAAGCTCTGCTCGGCTCCCGCGCTGTCGGCCGTGCGGCCTTTGCGGAGTTCGTCGATCGCGCGGTTCAACCCGGTCGCCGTGATGCCGGCTTCGGTCAAAATGCGCTGAGCGTCGCTCTTCTCAAGCGCGAGCGCTTGGAACAGACGCTCGGCGGACACGAACGTATCCTTCGCGCCGGTCGCGAGCTTTTCGGCTGCAGCAATCACGCGGCTGAACTCGGGCGCGGCATAAACCTGTCCGGCGCCACCGCCAGAGACCTTGGGCCGCGATGCAAGCGCGGTATCGACCGCGCTGCGAGCCGCGTCAGGCCGTCCCCCGGCCTTGGCGGCAAGCCCGTTTGCAAGCCCTCCGGCATCGTCGAGCAGAACTTTCAGCAAATGCTCCGGACTGAGCTGCTGATGACCTTCGCGGTGCGCTAAATTCTGCGCTGCTTGGACAAAACCCTTCGACCGATCGGTAAATTTATCGAAATTCATGCGGCGCCTCCACCGGCCACCGTCACCCCGAAGCGGTGCGTGCAGCCGCGCTGTCAACCAACGACTGTGGCCCCACACCATGCGGCGGCCAGCACGAGATCGTTGTGCACAATAATTAGGTGTGGCCCGATCGTATTCAAGCCTCGCGTGTCAAAACGCGTGCCACAGCAAAGCCTTGTCGCGGCCATGTTTCTATCCGACTCCGGTTTCGGGTGGGTGATGCCGATCGAGTTGCTGCGTGTCCTGCGTGACAGGAAACTATCCTGGGGGCTGGACCGGGGGGCAAAACGAAAGAGATCAACACGATGAAGCGAATATCTAAAACCACAGTGACCGCGGTCACCGGTCCGCTTGCGATCGGTATACTTGCGATCGGCGCTCTGGCTACGTCTGCCGCTGCTGCCGATCTCGGTGGCCGACGCGGATCGATAAAAGACGATCCTCCTGCGCCCTACGTCGAAGCCGTTCCAACATACAAGTTCTACCTTGCACTGCGGGGTGGCTTGGCGTTTCCGGACGATACCGACTTCAATGCGCTCGGGCTCAACATCGAGAACGAGTATCAGACCGGATACTTCGTCTCGGGTGCGGCCGGTATCAACAACGTTTTCGGCATGCGCGGACTGCGTGGCGAACTCGAACTTGGCTACTCTTCGTCCGATATCGATAGTCACACGGTTGGCGGTACGAAATTTACCGGCAGTGCCGCGTTCGGGTCGACGAACCTGACCTACGGTCTCGCCAGCCTTTATTACGACTTCAACACCGGCTCGATCGTCAAGCCGTTCATCGGCGTGGGCGGCGGTATTGCCGATGTTGAGTTCGACAACCACGGCGTCTCAGCGACCGGCACGGTGCTGAGCAGCAGCGAAACTGCTTACGCCTACCACGTGACGGCCGGCGCCAGCGTCGAGATCACGCAAGATCTCAACTTCGAATTGGCTTACCGCTATCTCGGTACCACGGGCGCCGAACTAACGGCGGTCGACGGCAGCAAAACTGAAGTCGATACCGGCGACCATCAGATCATGTTTGGTCTGCGCCGCAGCTTCTGATGTCTTGACGCGAAAAACATCAAACGGGCGCGGTGAGGCAATCACGGCGCCCGTTTCGGCATGTTTTAGACGCTGCCGTGGCCGATCCGCAAAGCCGCGCCGCAAGCCTAATCGACGCGGTGCTCTTTCAATTCGCGAACGAGCGCTGCGAGCTTAACGGCGACATCCGCACCGGTCTCGACGACGACCTTCAGCGGTGCCCGGTTGCCAAGCAACGCGTTCAGCCGCTCCTGCTGCTCGCCGAATGCGAAATACACCTCTTCGGGTGCGTCGATCTCGCCATCCTCTACGGCGCTCATCACATCGAAAGCGTTCTGCGACGACAGCACCAGCATGGACGCAATGTCGTTCATGATCTGCTGAAACCCGCGCGCGCCATCGGAATTGACCCGGGCGCCCGCGATGCCGAACTTGACCGGTGTGTTTGCCCCGCCGTCGAGGCCAAACACGCGCGGATGCCTCTGGAACCGGCGAAATATTTCACCAAGCCCGAGGCAGCACGTTTCAAGTTCTTTGATCGCGGTCGCTGCCTTGCGTTTCGATTTGGCGCGGTCAGGCGTTTTGTCCTGGCTCGTCCAATTTATCGACGCGATCGATGCAATCGCGCCAAGCGCCGCAATCGCCGGGAGGATCGCGGTCACCGGATCGGGGGAGACACGCGTGTCGGCGGCCGCATCCGCAGCGGGCTTTCCACTCGCAGAGGGGGTGCCAGCGGCCGACGGTTTTTGGTTCTCGGGTTTCAATCCATAGTTCCAGAAAATTGGCTTAGCGTGCGGTCATGGTCGAGATGGCCAGGGTATGAGATTCGCGGGTACAACAAGATGACAGC
>Ga0163144_10025358_pt1 | contig 11582 bp, 11 predicted proteins | sample OliLak19BULKMAT1_FD_123175 | JGI IMG/M metagenome (GOLD analysis project Ga0163144, IMG submission 123175) | Freshwater microbial mat bacterial communities from Lake Vanda, McMurdo Dry Valleys, Antarctica - Oligotrophic Lake LV.19.BULKMAT1 | ecosystem: Environmental > Aquatic > Freshwater >... | reverse complement strand
CGCGGCGGCGGGCCTCGCCATCGGCGCGCGCGGCGGCATCGTCGTCGATCACCAGATGAAGACGTCGGATCCGAAGATCTGGGCGGTGGGCGATGTTGTGGAAGTACAGGACGTGGTGACCGGACAGGAGACGGTCTTACCGCTGGCTGGCCCCGCGAATCGTCAGGGTCGGGTGGCCGCCGAGTCGATTGCCGGCCGGACGACGAACTTCAGGGGCATTCAGGCGACCGCCGTGGTGGGCGTGCTTGGCCTGACCGTGGCGTCGACGGGGGCGAGTGAGAAGGGGCTGCGACGCGCCTCGGTCTCGAGTTTCGAAAAGGTCTACCTGCACCCAGGCCATCATGCCGGTTACTACCCGGGGGCGCAGCCGATTCATCTGAAGCTGATCTTCTCGGTGCCTGACGGGCGTATTCTCGGTGCGCAGGCGGTGGGCAGCGAAGGCGTCGAGAAGCGCATTGATGTGATCGCGACCGCGATTCAGTTTGGCGGCACCGTGCACGACCTCGCCGAAGCGGAGCTGTGCTACGCGCCGCAGTTCGGCGCCGCGAAGGACCCGGTGAATCTGGCCGGGATGCTCGCCGAGAACGTGCTCAATGGCGACATGCCGGTTGCGGATTGGCTGCAAGTGCACGCCACGGACGCGTTGCTGATTGATGTGCGCGAGCCGCACGAGTTCGCCGCCGGCCACATTCCGCGGGCCATCAATATTCCGCTTACTCAGATGCGCGATCGTTATGCTGAGCTGCCCACAGACCGCGAGATCTGGGTCTCCTGCGGGGTCGGCCAGCGCGCCTACTTTGCGACGCGATTTCTCGCGCAACATGGGCTACAGGCCCGAAATCTCTCGGGCGGATACGCGACTTATCTCGCCTTCGCCTCGATGGGGCTTGGCAGTCCTCAATAATATCGGCGCCTCGTGGGGGTTTGACGTGGGTTCACGCATGAACGTAGCGTCACCGACGTGGATCTCGAATCCCGCATCACCATCGACCCGAATGTTCGCTTCGGGAAGGCGTGCGTGCGCGGTACGCGCATCACGGCGGGCGACGTTTTGGGCTATCTCGCGAGCGGCATGTCTGAGGCGGAAATCCGCGCCGACTTCCCGGTGCTGACGCGCGAAGACATCCGCGCCTCGCCCGTGAACTACATCGCACTTTGCGGCGCGTGCGCCAAACCCCGGGTGGCACCGACGGCGAAGAGCTGAAGCCCCCCGCGACGGGAAGGCCGCGCCCGTCCGCTCGTTGGGACGAGGCGAAACTCGCTTCCAGGAGGATCCAGGAGGATCCAATGGAGGAGTTGCGAGTACCAACCACCGTGGTCGATGTGGAGATTCAATTTCGTCGACAGCCGGGTCGTCCACGGCACGGTGTTCGTTCCCACGTCGTCTTCGTCGGTCGAATCAGGGGTCGGCGAGCCGGCGACCTTCTTCCCTTTCCGCCCCAGGGGCACACAGGCGGCTGAGATCATCGCCAAGCCGGCCGTGATGCGTCTCAGTTTCACAGATCCTCCGGCGCGCGATGAAGACACGCCGACCGGAGCGGAACGCTCAGCGGTGGTGATCGAGTGCGCCAACCAGCCGGCGCCTTCCTCAGCCTCCACAAGGGCGGCAAGCTGCACTTGATCCAGAAGCGGATGCTGATCCGGATCGTCCAGACGCCGACCTGACCCTATCGGCTCAGGCTCTCTTCGAGCCGTGTCAGGCCTGTCGGCCCCGCCGCCTCAGCGCTTGGCGGCGATGACTTCCGAGGCCAGGAACTCCGCATTCGCTTCGCCGAAATGCTTCGCGAGCACGCGGACGAACTCGGGCGAGCCGACGAGCTTCTTCAGATAGGAGTTGACCGGACCCTGGAGTTTCGAATCCTTCGGAAAGATGAAGGCGAAGAACGACCGGTCGCCGATGGGGAACGCCATCCCGAGGTCGGGATGTTCAGCCAGGAAGTGCAGAACCACGGCGGAGTCGCAGGCGACCGCGTCGGCCTCCCCTTTCATCAGTGCTGCGAATGCGGCGGCATCGTCGGCCACGAGCACCGGCTTCACTCCCGGAATCCCGGAGATGAAGCCCACCGAAAGCGTCTCCTTCACGACCGCCACGCGCTGACCCTTGAGATCCGATGGCTGAGCGAACGCGCTCGCTTTGTTCTGCACCACCACCACGCGGTTCGGGAAGTAGGGCACCGAGAAGAGGAAGCGAGACTTGCGCCCTTCGGTAACGGTCACCGTCGACGCGCCGATCTGGCAACGACCTGCTGCGGTGTTGGCGAGGACAGCTTCAAATGAAGGATCATCCTGGAAGGTCAGTGCCGCACTGGCAGACGCAGCGAAGCGGGTCAGAAGATCGGCCTCAAGCCCCGTGGGTGCGCCGCCGGCATCGCGCGTGAAGAAGCCTGCATTCGCGTGCACGCACACGCGGATCGGCTCGGTCTGGGCGCGTCCCGCGGCCGGAGCAAGTACGAGGAGGGCAAGGAGAATATCGTTCCGTTTCATGCCTGAGATCATCAACAGAGCGTAAGCGAAACAAGCGCGATTTGCCAGTCAGTTCATGCGCCCGCGTCCGGCCGTGGCGCGCGATTCGGCTCGCCGCGGTCGCCAAACCCTTGCGGCGGGCAAGCTCCGCCGCCGCGGCAAAACCCGCGTCCTCGCTTCCGCTCGTTACGCTGCCTCGTCGCCTTTGCTGCCGTGGTCCCCGCACTGGTCCTCGTGACCGAGCGCCAGTCGCCTGAGCACGCGGCTCCAATACGGCGGCCCGCGACCAGGGCGAGCGGTTCGGCACCTCGATCAGCTCGCCCGCCGCACCCAGGTAGCGGGTGATACAGGCCCGAAATCTCTCGGGCGGATACGCGACCTATCTCGCCTTCGCCTCGATGGGGCTCGGCAGTCCGGACTAAGGAAGCGCATCTCGTGCCCGTTGTTTGAGAACAGTTTCGACTGATCCAACGACCCTCGCGGGTGTCGCCGTCTGGTTGATCGCTGTGGCCTTCCTCGCAAGTTACCTGCCCGCGCACCAGGCGACGCGGGTCGATCCGCTGGTCACTCGCGCAGCGAATGATCCGTCACCCGACGCAGACTCGGTCGCGGCCTGCGCCCTTCGCTTCGTACAGCGCCCGATCGGCTCTCTCCATGGCGGTGGAGAGGGACTCGTCGGGGAGTGCTATCTGTGCCACCCCGAAACTGGCCGTCACCCGAAGTGCCGGTGCGATCGCGTCCCATTCCGTGCCCGCAATGACCGCGCGCAGTCGCTCCGCGCCCTTCTGGGCCGCCGCGAGGTCGGTGGCGGGTAGGAGTGCTGCGAACTCTTCGCCGCCGATTCGGCCGAAGAGGTCGACTTTGCGGAACTCGGCACGGCACAAGGCGCCGAAACGGCCGAGCACTCGGTCGCCGGCAGCGTGTCCAAGGGTGTCGTTGATGAGCTTGAAACGGTCGAGGTCAATCACAAGCAGTGATACAGAACCTCCATATCGAGTGGCCCGTTCGATCTCTTCTCGGCCACGGACGAGGAAACTGGCACGACTCAGGGCCCCGGTCATGGGGTCAAAATCTACGAGATCTCGAAGCCTCCGGTTGTCGGCGTAAAGCGCAGGCACGGTGAGGTTGAAAAGACCGGTTCCCGCGATCGCGATCATGGCCGCCTGATCGTCGAAGGTCTCGGGCCCGGCGCCAAAGAAACGGGTCATCAGCACCACTGCTGTCGAAAGGCAGGCCACCGTGATCATGGTCCGGAACGATCCTTCCGTGTGCGCGATCCACATCAGAGGAACGAGCAGGGCATAAACCATAAACGCCGCCGGAAGATGGACGTCCCGGGTGGCGCCGAGGGCACCGAGCAGGAGAGCCACCACCACGGAGGCACCGAGCTTGACCGCGAAACGTGTGTACGACGAGCCGCCGGGCGCTCTCCGAAGGTTCTCTTTCCAGCCCTCCGAAGGGAGGCCCAGGCGGCGATTCGCCCGGTCGATCGCCATCAGGAAAACGGGGGCCAGGGTCACCATCCCAACGAGATCGCCTATCCACCAGGGGACGAAGTCCGTGCTCAGGTTGACCGCGGCGTCGGTGAGGGCGAGGCTCGATAGTCCAGAAAGGGCGGCAAGGAAAGAAGCCAGAGTCGAAACGATCAGGAACGTCACCACGGCTCCGGGAGTGTCAAAACGGGGGGCACCGATATGGCGTCGGAACAGCACCGCCCCGGAGCCATAGGCGAAGCAATGGACCGCGCCGAACCCAAGACCCGACCTCAGAAGCTCGGGGGCTGGGGCCACGCCGCCCTGCGCCCACGCTGATTGAAACGTAGTGACGATACCGGCCAGAGTCACCGCGACGAAGGCGTAGGGGCCGGTCGCGAGAAAGCTCGCGAAGGTGAGGGCGGCGGGAGGGAACCAGAGGCTCACGCGGTCGTTATGTTCGAGGAGGAGGCCCATCTGCCAGATCAATACCCAGGCGACCCCGATTGCGACCTGAAGGGCCCAAAAACGAGGTGATGTCGGGACTCCGGATTTCGCGTGGGCAACGGGCATTTAGGTTTCGGCATGTTAGCGCCCGCTGCGAACTCTTCCCGTGAGCTTCCGGATGCTCCAACCGCTTTGGCTCGACCAGCGGATTTGGTCGGGTGTGGCCTCTCACTCCGCCCAAGCGCTGGCCGGGGCGGCCTGCACGTGGGTCGCTCGCGACGGCCTGACGCGCAATCGGCGCGGAGAGTCCTTTAGACGCAGCATGGCGACATTCATCACACCCCTACCTTGCCAAAGGGCGGTGACGAACAGACGGAGGTTCGAGCCGGGGGCCACAATGGCTGGGCCGGGACCTCTGACCTCGTCCGCGGGGGGCGAAAGTGGACAAGCCCGGCGTCTGTCGCGGGTAGCCGCGAGAAAGAATGACCATGATGAGCGATATGTCGATGAGTCGATGGATGGACGGAGGCAGTTCCATGTGGATCGTCCTGCTCGTGGCCCTCGCGGCGCTGGTCGTGATCGCGCTCGCGATCAACCGGCGATCGACCCGCCGGTTGCGCTGAGATGGAGCACCGGTCTGTGCGGTGGCGTACAGCGTCTGTGGCCACGCGAGGCGCATTATCAACATAGGTTCATTGCCTACCCGCCGGACACCAAGGCGGCAGAAGCCCCCCTCAACCATCCAAGACATTAGAAGGAAGTCTCACCAATGAAGAATCAAACGCGTACTTCTCTCATCCTCGGCTCGGGCCTTGCATTGGCCCTGGCACTGGCCACAGGGTCTCCCGCCCTGGCGCAATCCACCGGCACGCCCCACGACAAGATGAAGATGGACGACAAGAAGCCGGCCATGGACCACAAGATGATGGTTCAGTGCGAGGATATGAAGAAGCAGAAGCAGTCCATCAAGGACGACATGAAGGCGCAGGACGCTGAGCTCACCGCCCACGTGGCCCGGATGAACGCAGCGGCTTCGGATAAGAAAGCCGGAGTTACCTCCGAAGTCGTAACCCACATGGTTGAGCAGCGGATCGCCATGGACGGCCGGAAGGCGAAGATGGACGAAGCCATGATGCAGCACATGATGGAGCACATGCAGATGGACAAGGAGTCCATGGCCATGTGCCCGATGATGAAGAAGTAGGCCGCCCGGGCGGACGGGATACGGCGAAGGCCTTACGGACGGCAGCCGTGCGATGGGCTTCGACACGGGCGGTCAGGGCCCGATGATGGGAGCGGCGGGACGACCGCGAACTCTTCTTTGAGTGGGTTGGCGAGCGCGCTCATTCCTGGGCCAGCTGAATGACCAGCTTGCCGAAGTTTCTGCCCGCGAGCAGGCCGATGAAAGCCTCGGGCGCATTCTCCAGGCCGAATACGATGTCTTCGCGGACCTTCACCTTGTCCTCCCGCACCCACTCGCCCATCGCGCCGGCAAACTCCGCGAAGCGCGGTCCGTAGTCGTCGAACACGATGAAGCCCTGCATCTTGATGCGCTTGCGCAGTAGGGTGCCCATCAGCAGGCCCAGCCGGTCCGGTCCTGGTGGCAACCCGGTGGCGTTGTACGCAGCGATCAGGCCGCACACGGGAACACGTGCCTTGGCATTGAGCAGGGGCAGAACGGCATCGAACACCGCGCCGCCGACGTTCTCGAAGTACACATCGATGCCCTTCGGGCATACGGCGGCAAGGTGTCCGGGCAGGTCTTCGGCGTGATGATCGACGCAGGCGTCGAAACCCAGTTGGTCGATCACGTAGCGGCACTTCTCCTGGCCGCCGGCGATGCCCACGACGGTGCAGCCGAGGATCTTGGCGATCTGTCCCACCACCGAGCCGACCGCGCCGCTGGCCGCGGCGACGACGACGGTTTCACCGGTGACCGGCCGACCGATGTCGAGCAAGCCCATGTAGGCGGTGAAGCCCGGCATGCCGAGCACGCCTAAAGCGCGCGACGGATGCGGATCTTCGGGATAGAGCGGGGTCAGACCCTTGCCATCGGACAGCGCGTAGTCCTGCCAGCCGGTGTAGCCGAGCACCAGCTCACCGACCTTGAAATCGTCATGCCGTGACACCTCGACGCGCGATACCGTGCCGCCGACCATCACGTCGCCGAGGGCCACCGGCGCCGCGTACGACGGCCCATCGCTCATCCGGCCGCGCATGTAGGGGTCCAGGGAAAGGTACAGGGTGCGCAGCAGGATCTGGCCAGCCGCGGGTGTCGGCACCGGCTCGTTTTCGATGCGGAAGTCCGCGGCGGTCGGCGCGCCGCGCGGCCTGGCGTTTAGGACGATGCGGCGATTCACGGTGGTGCTTTGCGGCATGACCCAGGTTCTCCGGTTGGCGATTCAGTCGCCGCTACTTTAGTGCCTTGACCAGCGCGTCGAGATCATGGTGTCGGTTTCCTTTAGTGGGCGGTGGCGCAAAGCCCGATTGACGGTAGCGGGGAAGTTAGGCGAAGGGCCTCCCGCACTCGGTGCGGAAGACGACACACTCCGAAAACTCTGCGCTGGGAGCGTCATCGAACAGACACGTCCAACTCCGGCACGCAAGCTCACCCAGTCAGACACCCCAGGCCCTGCGGGCGGTACATCTCCGTCGCAGGCCGCAGGATCGATCCTCAAAAGGAATTCACCCGATGCTCTTCGACAAGTTCTCCGCCCGCTCGTTGCACCTCGCCAATCGCATGGTGATGGCGCCCCTGACCCGCAGCCGCGCGACGCCGGCGCACACGCCGGACGCGTTGATGGCGACCTACTACGGCCAGCGAGCGACCGCCGGGCTGATCATCTCCGAAGGTACGTCGCCCAGCCCCAATGGCCTGGGCTACCCACGCATCCCTGGACTGTACGACGCGGCCCAGGTGGAAGGCTGGAAAGCCGTGACCGCCGCCGTCCACGCCCAAGGGGGCAAAATCTTTGTGCAGCTGATGCATTGCGGACGGGTGGCGCATGTCGCCAACCTGCCGGCCGGCGCCGAGGTGCTCGGGCCAGACCCGGCCGCATGCCCGGGCGAGATGTTCACCGACACGCTCGGCCTGCAGCCACACAGCGCGCCGCGCGCGATGACCGAGGTCGACATCGCGAACGCCGTTACGGAGTATTCGACCTCTGCCCAGCTTGCGCTGGATGCGGGCTTCGACGGCGTCGAACTGCACGGTGCCAACGGCTATCTGATCGAGCAGTTTCTTAACCCGCTCGTCAATCTGCGCACCGATGGCCATGGTGGCAGCATCGAGGGCCGCAACCGCCTGGCGCTCGAGATCGCGCGCGCGACGGTCGAAGCGATCGGCCGCGACCGGGTCGGCATTCGACTCTCGCCCTACGGCATTTTTAATGGCACCGGCGAGTTTCCCGAGGTGAGGGCACAGTACCTGGCGTTGGCCAGGGCGCTTTCCGCAGCCGGGCTGCTCTACATCCACCTGGTCGATCACTCGTCCATGGGCGCGCCGCCGGTGCCGGAGGACTTCAGGCTTGAATTGCGTGCCGCCTTCGACGGCCTTTTGATTCTGTCCGGCGGCTTCGACCACGAAAGCGCGGAGCAGGCCCTGGTGGAGAAGCGCGGCGACCTGATCGCTTTTGGGCGCTCGTTCCTGGCCAACCCCGACCTGGTGGCGCGGATGCGCGAGGACGCTCCGCTCAATCCACCGGACATGGCCACTTTTTACACGCCCGGTGCCAAGGGCTACACCGACTACCCGGCGCTGGCCGCCCGAAGAACAGTGTAAAAGCATTCGTCTACCTCGGCCCGCGAGCAAGGCGCTTCGGGATCTTGCCGAAGCCCACTCCCGCGGCGCCCACCGAGGCCATAGTGAAAGTGACCCGCACGACCATCTGCGGCACCGCCCTGTGCGCCCGGGCGCATCCCTCGGCCACGAGGCGTGGGCCTCGCCGATTCGCTGGGCTCCGGTGTCACGGCCTTCGGCGGCAAATCTGATCGCGCGCGCTACCGATGAACGGGAGACGCCGGACGATGGGCTATCTGCATCATCGACGCCTCTCTTGCCCGGGCGCACACTAAGTCCGTCGCAGTTGTGCCAGCCGCCCGAGAGACTCTCATGAGAACAATGCCCCGCCGCGCGTTTTTTCGGGGCACCGCTGCGGCTTTGGGCTCGACTCTCCTGCCCGCGTGGGGTTGCGGAGGCGGGGCGTCATCACAGAACCCAGGGTCTGCCGGGGCCTCGGCGGCCCGATCCGGCCAGCGGATCGCTCTGCCTGCCGCTTTCAGCGGTGACCTCGGGGCGAGGCGCGCTGAGCGAGAGGTCTGGTCGGGGACGCGCACCGCCCTATGGACCCTCGGTGGCGTTTATCCGTCTCCCACCGTTCGACTCGCGGCCGGGGCGGCCTTCTCAGTGCGGCTGCGCAACGATCTGGCCGAGCCCACCAACGTCCACTGGCACGGCCTCGTCGTCCCCGCGGAAGCGGACGGCCATCCCACGGACCTGCTGGCGCCCGGAACCACCCGCGACATCGCATTCACCGCACCCTCGCGCGGGGGGACGTTCTGGTACCACCCGCACCCAGACCGCAGAACGGCCGCGCAGGTCTATCAGGGGATGGCGGGTTTTCTTCTCGTCGAGGACGGAGTCGATCGGGCGCTTGGACTTCCCACCGGCGACCGCGACATCCCCGTGTTGTTACAGGATCGCCGTCGCCGAACCGACGGAGCCTTCACCTACGCGCCGGGCCCAATGGACACCATGGCGGGCTATCTCGGCGATGTCGCCCTCGCGAATGGCACTCCGGATGCCTATCTTTCCGTGTCCGCCTCCCCCTATCGCCTCCGCCTTCTCAACGGTTCCAATGCCCGCGTCTTCCGAATCGGCTTTGACGACGGCCGTGCCTTTTTTGTGGTGGCCGGGGATGGCGGCCTGCTCGAACGTCCCGCAACCACGAGTGCCTTTGACCTCGGTCCGGGCGAGCGCGCGGAAATTGTCGTCGACTTTTCGGCTGATCCTCTCGGCCGCTCCGTCTCCATGCGAAGCCTCGCGTTCGCGTCGTCCGGCATGGGCATGGGCGGGTCGCAAGGGGCCGCACTCAGTCTCCTTCGTTTCGATGTGGATCGGCAGGCCGAAGCCGCTCCCTGGCGCCCGCCCGCGCTGCTCGACCCCATCGCGCGTTTCGATCCCGCGGCGGCGCGACGACGTCGCCCCTTCCTCATGCAAATGGGAATGCCGCCCTCCGCGGGCGCCTTCACCATCAACGGCCGGTCCTTCCAAGCCGGGCGGGTCGATGTGCGCGTGCCGCGCGGTGAACTGGAGTTGTGGGAGATCGAGAATGGCTCGACGGAGGCCCATCCGTTCCATGTGCACGCCGCGCAGTTTCAGATGGTGTCCCGATCGAACTCCCCGCTCGGTCCCCACGAATCGGGCTGGAAGGACACCATGCTGGTCTGGCCCAACGAACGGGTTCAGATCCTGCTGCGCTTCGATGGCCCGGCCGGTCTCTTCGTCCTGCATTGCCACAACCTCGAGCACGAGGATGCCGGGATGATGCTCAATCTGGAGGTCGCGTGAAGCCGCTCTCTTCTCTGTTGTCCTTGTCTAGGTCGTTTCTGGAGGTTCCAATGTTCTTACGCTTGTCGTCATTTGCCTTTCTCCCCATCGTTGCTCTCGCCGCCTGCGGGGGCGAATCCATGACCGGTCCCGGCGCCATGAACGGTGCTGGATCCGGATCCATGGGCGCGTCCTTCATGTCCGTCGCCCCACAGGGAGGCATGAGCGCGGTATCGCTCTCCACCCCGCTCACCTTCCGCTTTGGCGGACCGATGGCGGCCGGGATGGAGCAGTACTTCGACCTGCACCTGGGCGGGCTCAACGGTCAGGTCATGCCGATGACCTGCGGGTTTTCCTCCGACCGCACCGTTCTCACCTGTAACCCTGCCTCTGCGCTCCTCTCCCGCACCACCTACACCATTCATATGGGGGGAGGCCTTATGGACGGCAGCGGCCGACCCGTGGGCTTCGACACCAATGGCCCGATGATGGGCGGTCAGTGGATTCAGGGCGGCATGATGGGCTCAGGCCACGCGGGTTCGCCCTGGTCGATGATGAGCGGGCCTTGGTACAACACGAACGGGGCGTATGGCATGGCGTTCACTTTCACCACCGCCTAGACGCGTAGCGTCGTCGACTAGAACCGGACTCTGGCCGCTCCTTCAGGCCTTGGGCGAGGCTACGGGTGCCGGAGCCGGGCGATGTCTTGACGACGGTCCTCGCCTCGCTGATCACGCCCGAAAACCTGGGGCCCCGCTCATGCGCGACTTCCCGGACGGCAGAACCTATATCCTGACGGGGCCAGACGTCCTCACCGCAATTGACCGCGAGACCGCCGATTCCTTCCGCGGGCGTCGCAAGGACGAAGCGAACTCCCCAGCAGCCTATCCGCAGTCCGTTACACACTTGGAGAAACAATCATGAGACCGACCCTTTCCTGCCTTGCCGCCCTTTTATTGTCGATGCCGCTGGCCGCGAGCGCCCAGCAGGACTTTTCGAAAGTTGAGATCACGGCCACAAAACTTGCGGACGGCTTGCACGTTCTCTTCGGAGCGGGCGGAAACATCGGCGTCTCGTCGGGCAAGGACGGAGTGTTTGTGATCGACGACCAATACGCTCCCATGACCGCCAAGATCCGCGCCGCGGTGGCGGGGATCAGCGACAAGCCCATTCGATTTGTTCTAAACACCCATTGGCACGGCGACCACACCGGCGGCAATGAGAACATGGGCGGCGCTGGCGCCATCATCGTCGCCCACGAAAACGTCCGGAAGCGAATGGGCGTCGAGCAGTTCCTCGAGGCCTTCAACGAACGCGTTCCGGCATCCCCGGCAGTGGCGCTTCCCGTCGTCACCTACGCCGAGTCCGTCTCCTTCCACCTGAACGGCGACGAGATCCATTGCTTCCATCTGCCGCCCGCGCACACCGACGGCGACTCCGTCGTTCACTTCAAGAAGGCCAATGTGATTCACATGGGCGACCTCTTCTTCAACGGTCTTTACCCCTTCATTGACGCCTCGTCCGGCGGGACGCTCGACGGAATGATCGGAGCGGCGGACCAGGTACTCGGGATGGCGAACGAGACCACGCAGATCATCCCCGGCCACGGCCCCATGGCGAAAAAGGCCGACCTGAAGGTGTTCCGCGACATG
>Ga0163144_10025357_pt1 | contig 11583 bp, 5 predicted proteins | sample OliLak19BULKMAT1_FD_123175 | JGI IMG/M metagenome (GOLD analysis project Ga0163144, IMG submission 123175) | Freshwater microbial mat bacterial communities from Lake Vanda, McMurdo Dry Valleys, Antarctica - Oligotrophic Lake LV.19.BULKMAT1 | ecosystem: Environmental > Aquatic > Freshwater > Lake... | reverse complement strand
GGTGGCATGGGTGGCGGCATTGCGATGGGTGGGAGCGGGACGGGCACGGGCGGGAACGGGACTGGTGGAAGTCCCGCGGCCATGGTTTGCGAGCCGAAGGCGGCCTTGTGCGAGGGCGGAGTGCACCGTGTTTGCAAAGATGATGGCTCAGCATGGACAGACACCACGTGTGAGTTTGAGTGCAGCGCCGAACAGGGCTGCATTGGCGAGTGCAAGAGCGGTTCCAAGGATTGCTCAGGTACGATTGCGCGATCTTGTGATGGAAATGGCAAGTGGGTAGATACGGAAACCTGCACTTATCTGTGCAGTGCGGGAGCCTGCGGCGGGCAGTGCGTTCCAGGTGCCGCCGAGTGTGAGGGTAAAAGCCCGCGAAAATGCGACATGGCGGGCGAGTGGCAGACCGAGGCCGCCTGCCCCTTTGTCTGCAACTACGTGAATGACGTCGCTTCGTGCGCCGGCAGCTGCACGAACGGCGCTAAGCAGTGCAACGGGAAGATAGCACAGACGTGCCAAAGCAACGTTTGGCAGGGTGTCGCCACGTGTCCCTATGTCTGCACCGATGGGTTGTGTACCGGCAATTGCGTTCCCAATACATCGATCTGTGGACCCAACGGCGGCATCCAAACCTGTTCCAGCAAAGGTGTGTTCGGCGCTGAAGCGTCCGCCTGCCCGTATGTTTGTACACCAGAGCCGACTGAAGCCGAATGCACCGGTGTGTGCGTGCCAACAAAAACAAAGTGTTCAGGTGGGACCAACGGCGGTGGGATCCGAACCTGCAATGCGAGCGGCCTCTGGGGAGCAGCGAGCGCTTCCTGTCCGTTCGTGTGCTCGACCGTGGCCGGCAACGGCGTTTGCGCTGGGGCGTGCGTGCCCAGGGCGAAGCGATGCAGTGAATCAGGGGTCCCGCAAGTGTGCTCTGCTACAGGCGCTTGGCTCAATCAGACCGCATGCCCGTTTGTGTGCCTGAAGCCAGGCGGTACTTGCGGTGGCGTTTGCGTTCCCACCACCAGGCAATGCGGCTCCAAGGGTGTCCAAGTCTGCGATCTGAACGGCCAATGGGGTCCAGAAAGCGCGGCCTGTCCGAACACCTGCGCCAACGGCGCTTGCACCGGTGTTTGTGTTCCCACCACGAAACAGTGCGTATCCAACCGAGGCATCCAAGTATGCGGCGCTGATGGTCAATGGGGCGCCACGGCGACCTGCACGAACGCTTGCGTTGACGCCGCGTGTGGCGGTGTTTGTGTCCCTACGACGCCCAGGTGCGGACAGAACGGCGGGATCCAGGTCTGCGATTCCAATGGTCAGTGGGGTCCGGAAGGCACCTCGTGCCCGTTCTTGTGCTCGAACGGAGCTTGCGGCGGCGCTTGCGTGCCCAATGGGGCCTGCACGGATGATGGTAACGCCTGCACCAACGACGTCTGTGATGCACAGGGCACCGCCTGCATGCATCCCAAGAAGGGCGATGCCACTCCCTGTGGTTCCAACTCTTCCTCGGCCTGCGACAAGCCTGATAGCTGCCATGATGGAATCTGCCAGACGAATTTCGAGGGCAGTGGCACACCCTGCACGGACGACACCAACGTCTGCACCTCGGATATCTGCAATAGCTCCGGTGATTGTACGCACGTAGCGGCTCCGCCCGCGACGGTTTGCCGTTTGGCTAGCTGCATCCCGGGCCCGAGCCCGGGCCAAAGTCCGAGCCCCGGCATGCTGACAGCAGCGGCAACCTGTGGTGGCGCAACGATTTGCCCAGCACCGACGATGAGTCAGTGTGTGGCATCCTGCAATCTTGCCGGCAACGCCTGCGAGCCGTAAGTTTCTGTTCCCTAACAGCAGAAGGGGCGTATCTACGTTCCTCCAGCGAAAAAAAACGCCTAAAACAGTGCGCTTGTTGGGCGAACACACACTGGGCTAGCGTGCACCGGCAATGCCTCGTGGATATGGCCGATTGACTGTGCTCCTAGCCCTCGTGGCAGGCTTTGCTATTGGGTCCAATCCGCGCTTGACGCCCTTTGAATGGTTGGATCGGTTGCGCGGCAACGCCACTTTAGATTCTCCCCCAAAAACTCACAAACTGCCAAGAACTGCTAAGCCCTTAAAAACGGTGAGCAGTGATCTGAAGACACTCGAAACTGCCGAAGCCGAGTTATTCTCCGGAGACACCGCCTTACCCCTTCCGACGCCAGCCTATCCAAATCTTGCCGCAGCCGACCCGAGCAAGAACGGTGTGGATTTCCTCTATGGCCTCGCGCAACCCGATCTGCCCGTGACCCGGGATCCCCGTGTTGCCCGCTACTTGCAATTCTTCACCCAAACCGACCAAGGGCGTTCCATCTGCATTGAGGCGCTGATCGCGCGTCTCGACGTTCGCAGTGATCAGTGCTTTTTCTGAGTCACGCACGGAGGCGTTGATCGGACTTGATCGTCGTTTCTGGAAACCAGAGATGGGGGTTTGAGATCAAACGCAACGCACTGTCGCACCGACCGTGACCGCCTCGACGCACACGGCCCTCCGCGATATCAAATTGGATTCGTTGGATGTCATCCACGCCGGCAAGGAAACATTCCGCCTGACTCCCGAGATCCGTGCCGTCGGGCTGTCCCGGATCTGGTCGGACATTGTTGCGCGCTGAGTCGCGATTGTCGGCGCGCGCCCGCATCCGAGCGGCGAGCGGATATGCCTAAATCACCTGACTGAGCGGCCCTTGTGCTGGCATATTGGGGCCGAGGCCATCAGCGTGAGTGCCAAAGGTGCCGTTGGGCACTCCGAAGCCGACGCCCAGCGTCGAATACACGTCAATCAATGAACGTTGGTCCGCTTCCGGATAGCGAATGAAACGGCCGTCAATCCGCAATCCCCCGGCTTTTCCGGCCAAAACGAGCGGCCAACGCCCGTGGGCGGAGTGGTGGGCTTCGCCGTTGTCGCTCGTGATCATGGCGACCGCACTCGTTACCAGGCTATCGGCAAGCAGGACGTCCAGCGTGCGCGCCACCATGCCGCTCATCCACGCGTAAGTGGCAGTCATCACGGGTCTGTAGATCGCTTCATCCATGTGACCAACGCTGTATTGGATGGCGTTGGGGTCAGTTTCGAGCGGGGTACCCGCGAGGAGCTTTCTCAAGTCAGGTCCGTCATGCCCATCCCCGCACCCAATATCCACACCCATGACGTTGGTCATCCCGCAAAGAAGCGCAATGCTTGCCATGGCGTTCAACGCCTCGAAGACATCGACAGGATTGTTTGCCTGAGTCAAGGTCGGCGCCTTCGGAACGTCGCACCTGAGCGACCCTGCCAGGATCTGTTCGTAGCTCTCGATCGCACTGAGATAATTCGTCAGCTTGGCGCGTTCGGGCGCGGCGAACTGAGCCTCTAGCTGCTGGAGGTCTGCTTTGAGGCCGTTAAAAATTAGCCGATCCTGAAGGCTGGTGTTGCCTCCGGTGATGCCCCCTGCCTGCGCCATCTGGCTCCCAAACAAGTCGTTGAAGAGCAGCATAGGGTTCTGAATGGCGCCTAGTGATTTGCTCGGGCCTTCAGCAAAAAGTTGAGTCTTCACCGCGTCGTAGATTCTCGCGGAACTTGCAATGAGCACGGACTTCCGCGGCGCGCTCGCGCTGACGGCGCCTGCCAAGTGTTGATCGTAGGTTATGTTGCCGGGAATGAGGTGATCGGGATCGTTGCCCGGAACGCAGCTGAGCGCCATGTGACCGCAGCCATGCCCTGCATCCTCGCCCTTTCGGGGGTGATTCTTGAAACCGTCGAGCATCAAGAGCTTGTTCCGATAGTTTGCGGCAAGCGGAGCAAACGCTGCAGGCAGCGTATAACTGGCAGAGTTGACGAGTCCGCCCTGTACGGGCGATGGCTCCGCTTGATTCACGGCTGTAGTGTTCTCCGCAAACTCCGTCGGCGTGAACACCCAATAAGGATGGAGGCCGTTGCCGATAAACCAGAACATGGCCACCTGTCGTGTGACCGGTTGGCCCTGAGCTTCTTTGACAATGTTCTTTACGAGCGGCGTCAAGAGCGCCGCCCCCATGCCGAGACCGAGCTTCTCGACGAATGAGCGGCGACTGAACGAAACGGAACGACGGCTATAGCTCACCATGGCAGCCTCCTAAAATCCCCGAATCAAGGCTGAATCCGAGGTTATAAGCTCTGCTACGAAATCGACGTAGCTGCCTGATGGGGCGTAGGCGGCTTCCGCACGGGACAGGCTGCACTCGTCGGAGCTCAGCACCTCGCGACCCATGAAGTACTTGAAGGCATTCTTCATCACACATTGTTGAACAGTCTTGCTTTGGCCAAGCTTGACGGACAGGTCCACGCCGTTTGTAAACGATACGCTGGCGTCGTCCACTCCGGTTAACGTTCCACTCGCGTCGATTGGCTTATTCTTATCAAGCGTGCGGTAGCTACCGACCGTGTCAAAGATCTCAAAGGCGAGCCCGGGCGCATCCAGGAGTGAGTGGCAGCCGGCGCAGGTCGCGGATGTTTCCTGTGCACTCAACGCTTCACGCATGGTGAGGTTAGCATCGAGCGGCGCGGGCAGTACATTTGGCGGGTGCGGCGGGATCGAGCGGCACAACACGTCCTCATTGATGAACCAACCTCGACGCGCCGGCTTCGTATCGCTGGCTCCCGCCATGGCTCCGAGCCAAGCCGGACTTGTGAGAAAGCCCGCACGTTGCCCTTGCGGTGCGGCAAACCTTGCCGGGGAGCCGGTGTCAGGCGGAGTTCCGGTAAGTCCGTACAGCGTCTCAGAGCCGCAGTCCGCATACACGTTCGGCGTGGTGAACAAAGTGCCGATGAAGTTGCTCGTAGAGTTTGTTGCGTAGACATCCGACACGAGCGCTTCGGCTGAAGCTACTAAACGCTCCCTATTGTAACGGCACGCTCCAACCTGCACGTCGGCCGCCTTTGAAACGCTCAGCAACTGATGGAGCTTGAAGTACTCCGTCACGAAGTTGCGGGCACCAGCTGCGGCCGGCAGGCTCATGAGGCGGGCTACTTGAGCCTTGATTTCGGCTGGAGTGCTCAGTTGCCCGAGGTTCGCTGCTTGCCAGAGTTCCGTATCGGGGGGTGCCTGTGTGAGAGCATAAGCGAGCAGTGCCCCCACTTCATACGAGGTTAGCTTGTAAGTGAATGGAACGCCGGTGCTCGCCCCAATCTCGGGCTTAAACATGAACTCGGGTGCGAGCATCAAGGTTTGAAACGCAGTAGCAAGGGCAAGATCGGGGTTGAGCTCCACTCTCGCATCTTTCGCAATCTGCACATAACGGGCGGCTTCAGTCAGCGTGAGCGGACGGCGAAACAAGATCGCGCCTCGATCCTGAATCAGCGAAGCTGCGCAGCTTTCAAAAGCCAAAGCGCTATCAGTTGCCCAACACGTATTCAATTTGAAGGTTTGAACCAGATAATTGGCGATCCCGCGCACGACCGTTGCGGCCGCTTTGAACTCGGTCAAGGAGACTATGTTTGCGGCAGATTCGGTGCTGTAGCGACCCTCATTGGGCAGAAGCGGCACTGCAAAAGTATCGGGCATCGGCACGATGGGTTGTGCCCCAGAGCGCCGCCCGTTGATCACCGCACCCACCGTGTTGGAGTATTCAATTGGCGACAGGCGCCAAAGCCGCCGCGGGAACACAACCGGGGGACTCGCGCAAGGATCGGTAACGGCCGCACCACCCGTTCCACCAGTGGGACTCCCACCGCTTGCAGCCCCACCAACCCCACCAGATCCCGTGAATGTTCCCGCGACGCCCGCAGTACCTGCGCCCCCCACTCCAGTGGTTGGCGCTGCGCCCATGCCCGCCTCGACTGCCCCGCCGCTTCCGTCCATCCCCGGAGTCCCCCCACTAGCGATCCCCATACCAACGCCACCTCCGGTTTCAGAGGCGGGATTCTGTTCGACTTTGGTTGAGCCGCAGGCGCCGGTCATCAGCGCAAAACTGGTGGCAATCAGGAGACTACGCATTGGAACCCTTCGCCCTGCGTAGCCCCAGCTTTTTCCGCGCCGTGCAAGAACATGGCGCACCCTAAGGGCCCTCGGTGAACTTGGTCAACCCTACGTTCGGTGAGGCTAAGTACCTCGAGTTTCTGCCACTAAGCCAGCCCTAACGTGCCTCAGCGAACGTAGCCTCTAGGAAAGGTAAACAACCCTCTGACTGCATGCGACTGCATGCGAGGTATGCCCCGCCATCACGGGGCAATGCGTCGCACATACACCGCGCCGCTGCCGTCGGCAGCGTTGCCGCTTTGGTCCCCGTTGATCCCCGTCGCCGCGCTATCTTCATTGGGGGCGCCGATCACTAGCGTGTTCCCCGACAGTGACACCGAATAGCCGAAATTGTCACCGCGACCCGTGTTTACAGTCATGCCTCTTCTCCCAGCATTGGCTCACCGTTGGCTGCACAGGTGGGGCAAGGATCGGAAGCGTCGCGAGCGCGGCCTGCGACGGTGGAACGTTTGTACAGCGACCGTCTACGCGTTCTGCAAGGGCGGAGAGCGACGCCATGTACGGGGTGGGGAAAACGATTCGGGTGCCATTCACGCCGGCGGCGGACTCGAACTCGGCCGCCGAATCTCGTTGTAAATCTGCTTCACGATCGCCTTGAATGCTGCTGCCTGGAAGGTGGGATCGTTCAGGTAGCGATTCACGATCTCTTGATTTTGATCCATGCGGTCGATCATCAGCCCTTCGACCTTGGGTTTCATCGCGAGCTCGAAGTTGTCGAGGGGATTGGCGAGGGCGCGCTCGACGACTTCGGCGTCTTGCTTTGCTTCTTGGATGAATTGGTCGAAGAGGAGCTGGTCCGCTTGGGTGAACTCGGTGCCGAAGCGGTCGTTGAGCACTTCGATGATTTGCGAGAGGGCGACATCTTCGTCTTTGGCTTGGCGTGTGCCGATGTCGGTGAGGGATTTGAGGCCCACGTTGTCGCCGATCTTGAGGACGAGCTGGCCCTCGTTGAGCTTGTCGATGCGGTAGTATTTCAGGGCGACGTCGCCGTCGAGGTCGAGGGGTGCGCTCTTCTCGTCGCGCGGTAGCTTCAGCTCCAGGTAGCGCCCGAAGGTGTACAGCTTTTCGAGATCCGGATCGCTGAACGGCATGATCTGCGACAGGAACGAGTACAGCTTCACGTAGCCGGCGAGCGCATTGCGGAACTCGGCTTGCTCTTCTTCGTCCTTGGCCTTGAAGCGGTCGACGGCGGGGCCAAGGTGCCAGTACATCGCGGCTTGGTCCGACACACTCTGCTTTTCCTTGGGGGCGTAGAAAAACTTGCAGAAGCCTTCGACCTCAGCTGTCCAGAAGATCTGCGTCGCCTCAAGGCGATGTTGCAGCTCGTACAGCTGGTGCGGGTCGGCGGTTTCGGCGACCGTCGTTTGCTCGAAATACGGCTGAAATGAGCGCTCGATCTCTTCGGTGCCGTTGACGAAGTCGAGGACGAAGGTGTCCTCCTTGCCGGGCGCCATGCGGTTCAGGCGCGACAGCGTCTGCACGGCCTGCACGCCGGATAGCCGCTTATCCACGTACATGGTGTGGAGCAGCGGCTGGTCGAAGCCGGTCTGGTACTTGTTGGCGACCAGCAGCACTTGGTAGGCGTCGCTCTCGAACTTTTCGGGCAGCTCCCGCTCTTTGACGCCCTTGTTCATGCCTTGCTCGGTGTAATCAACACCTTCGAAATCGGGATCTTGGACAACACCCGAGAAGGCGACCAATACGCCGACATCGGTGTAGCCCTGCTCGGCGATGTACTTGTCGAACGCTTGCCGGTAGCGCACGGCGTGCAGGCGCGAGGTAGTGACGACCATCGCTTTGGCTTTGCCGCCGATCTTGTGGCGCACTTTGCTGCGGAAGTGCTCGATCATGATCTGCGTTTTCTGCGCAATATTGTGCGGATGTAGCGACATGAAGCGCGCCAGTTGGCTCGTTGCCTTGCGCTTGTTGACGTTCGGATCGTCTTCGATCGCTTTGACCAGCCGGTAAAACGCTTTGTAAGTGGTGTAGCTCTTCAGCACGTCGAGGATGAAGTTCTCCTCGATGGCTTGGCGCATGCTGTAGAGGTGAAACGGGATCGGCTTGCCCTCAGCGTTGCGGTGACCGAACACCTCCAACGTTTTGGGTTTGGGCGTGGCAGTGAATGCGAAGAACGACAGGTTTTGCTGCTTGCCACGCGACGCCATCACCTTCACCAGGCGGTCCTCGGAGTCTTCGCCCTGGTCTTGCTCGGCGTCCTCGGCGTCCTCCAAGCTTTTGACGGCGAGCACTTCCTTCATTTGCCGCGCGCCTTCGCCCGTTTGTGACGAGTGCGCTTCGTCCACGATCAACGCGTAGCGCCGATTCGGCATGGCGCCGATCTTCTGAGTCACGAAGGGGAATTTCTGCAGAGTCGTGATGATGATCTGCGTGCCGGCCTTGATGGCGTCGGCGAGCTGGTCAGAGTGCTCGTCGATTTTTTGGACGACGCCCTGCTTGTGCTCGAACTGGTAGATGGTGTCTTGCAGCTGCTTGTCGAGCACCCGGCGGTCGGTGATCACGACCACGGAATCGAAGATTTTCTGGTCCTTATCATCGTGCAGGCTCGATAGCCGATGCGCGAGCCACGCGATGCTGTTCGACTTGCCCGAGCCGGCTGAGTGCTGCACCAGGTAGCTGTGGCCGGCGCCGTCGCTGCGCGCGGCAGCGTCCAGCTTTCGAACGACATCGAGCTGGTGATAGCGCGGGAAGATCACCGTTTCCTTCGTGACTGTCTTGCCTGCGATCTGCTTCTCTTCCGTGGCGACGTGGGCGAAGCGACCGAGGATGTCGAGGAAGCTGTCGCGCGCCCACACCTCCTCCCAGAGGTAGCTGGTGCGGTAGCCGCTCGGATGCTCGGGGTTGCCGGCGCCGGTGCCGTTGCCACGGTTGAAGGGCAAAAAGACGGTCGCCTTGCCGTTCAGCTTGCTCGTCATGTAGACGACGTCGGGATCCACGGCGAAGTGAACGAGTGCCCGCTTTTTGAACTGAAATAGCGCGTGTCGCGGATCGCGCATTCGGTACTGCTCGATCGCGTCGCGAACGGTCTGCTGCGTGAGGTGGTTCTTCAGCTCGACGGTCGCGACCGGGAAGCCGTTGACGAAGAGTGCCATGTCCAAGGACTTTTCTTCGTCGAAGGCAAACTTCACCTGCCGCGTGACCACCAGCAGGTTCTTGGCATATTTCGCCAAAATATCGGGGTTCATGCCATGCGCGGGCTTGAAGTACGCGCACTCGATTTTCTTGCCGAAGAACTTGAAGCCATGCCGCAACACATCGAGCGCGCCTCGGCTGTCGAGCGTCTTCACCAACGTGTCGAGCACCGCAGCTTCCAGTCCCGCCTGGTGGTGCTTGCGAAGGTCGGCCCACAGCTCCGGCTGCGTGGACTCGATGAACGCGAAGAGGTCTTTCGATACCAACGCTGTTTGCCGATCGAAGTCTGTCGGGCTGCCCTTCGTCCAACCGCCGGACGTGACGAGGTGGTGCTCGATGGCGTCTTCGAAATGGCGCTCTTGGGTTTTGGGCATCAGTCGTGCTCGCCTTCACTCATCCGATGGGGAGGTCCGGTCGATCGGGCGGGAGGTCCGGTCGATCGGGCGGGAGGTTGGGTCGATCGGGCGGGAGGTTGGGTCGATCGGGCGGGAGGTTGGGTCGATCCGACGGGAGGTTGGGTCGATCGGAGAGGAACCCCCCTGTTTGTCTGGCGAGCCCCCCTGTTTGTGGCCCCGCATGCCCAACCAACCCCCCTGTTTGTCCGATGAGCTTACCTGTTTGTCCGATGAGCTTACCTGTTTTGCTGGGGAGCCCCCCTGTTTGTCCGGCGAGAGCGTCATTCGTCTTGCTCGCCTTCGGTGCGCTTCGTTGTCGGCAGCAGTGAACCCTGGGCGGCTCGGTACGCCTGCAAGGGGTGGTTGGGGTTCTCGGGATGAGTACGAGTCAGGCGCTGGTCCGCCACCATCGGCGCCAGGTGCCGTTTCGAAAGGTTGTGCGCGTTGAAGGCGAGATAGGCCCCGAGCGCCTCAGCTGAGAGCGCCCGCCAACCGCACAGGGCTTCGAGGACGGCTCGCAGGGGTTCCAGCCTCGGGCGCTGGCCGAGCGCCGCGACGGACCGAGCCAGCTCCTCAGGTAGCGGCTCAAGGTGTTCAGGGAGGTCCGGTCGATCCGAGGAGCCCGCTACGTCTGCGGGCGAACGCGCCCGGGCAGCCAAAACATAGCGCGTCGCTACACTTTTCCCCCTTCGTTCCAGCAGGCCCGCTTCACACAGCTGCCGCAGCTGATTGCTGGCGGCGAGCGTGTCGAGCCCGCTGACGTCGCGCAGGATGGCGTTCGTGACTGAGCCTGTGCGCCGGGCGACCACGAGTGCCCTAGCCTGGGCGTCCGAGACCTTTCCGGCCCCAAACTGGGTCAGCCACAGGCTTTCTTCCGCACTGATCAGATTGTGCAACCAGAGCGTGGCGATGAATTGATTCCCGCTCCGGTTCGAGTCGAACACGGGTGGAGTCAGCCCCGCGCGGTCCATGGCTCGGCGAACAGCCGTGATGCCGGTGCCCTTGTTTTCGGCCAGGCGCATTTCTCGAAATACGTCGGCGATACGCATGTTTCTCGGGAAGGAACCTGGTGTTCCCAACTGGTCGGCGTCTGCGAGGGAGTAGCCGGCGTTGCGAACCTCGACACGATCTTGGTAGCGGATGACCTGCGTTGGGTTCGCGATGCGGTAGTCGCGATGAGTCAGGGCGTTGACCAAGACTTCTCGAACCGCAGCCTCGGGCAACGCTGCGCGCTCGCGGCGCTCGGGACTGCCAGGCTCGAGCGCAAAAGATTTTGGGAGGTCGTCAAGCACTGCGCTGTAAATCCGCCGAAATGCGAGCAGCAGCGGCTCGCGCACGTCAATCGATTCGAAGCGATGCTCGGGATCAGGAACCCACTCGGTGCCCGGAACACGGATGTAGTCCACGCGGGCTCCGGGAAACAGGCGGCGCAGCGACAGCTTTTTCGCAAACAGCAAGATACCCGCCACGGTGGGGCGGAGCTCACCGTCCACCCGGCGCGCGCCGCCCAGCGATTGGAGCAAATCCTCGAGGCTAGCATCTCGAAGCTCGGTAACGGGGTTTGCCTCAATCAGCTGCCGTCGGTACGCCGCGATGACATCTTGATCGAAGTCCTCCATCGTCGCGCCTTCGACGATCGTGTCCTCGTGCGGCGTGGTGGACGACGCCTGGAATAGCACTCGCAGATCGTCTTCAGTGCAATGTTGGTCGGTGCTGCCAATGCGTCGGTAGGTCCCGTGCTGCATGCCCTTCGACTTGATGAAGACGGGCTTTTCTGGCGGAGCAGCTTCGAGTACGAAGGCGGCCACCAACGCTACGCCGTCGACGATCTCGGTCCACACGCGGGGTCGCACGGTGCGATTGAAGGCGGCCGCACAGAGCGACGACACCTCCTGTTCGATCTTCTTCGGATTGTTCAGGCCGCTGGCGCTGAACACGCAGGAAGCGTCCTCGGCCACGCCGAAAAGCAGGTAGCCGCCGCCAAGGCCCGGCTCATTCGAAAACGCTGAGATGGTTTCCAGTGC
>Ga0163144_10025355_pt1 | contig 11583 bp, 19 predicted proteins | sample OliLak19BULKMAT1_FD_123175 | JGI IMG/M metagenome (GOLD analysis project Ga0163144, IMG submission 123175) | Freshwater microbial mat bacterial communities from Lake Vanda, McMurdo Dry Valleys, Antarctica - Oligotrophic Lake LV.19.BULKMAT1 | ecosystem: Environmental > Aquatic > Freshwater >... | reverse complement strand
TGCAGGAGCTGCTGCAGTTGTTCAAGGACGAGCGAAACAAGCTCAAAGCACAGTGGAAAGACTCGTGCAACTTCTCGACCAAGCCCTTCCTCATTGCCAAGGCGCAGTCACTTGACTCGATTGAGGCCAAGTACAACACGCACAACGAAGTGATGGCAGTCTCGCAGACGGAGGAAGTCAAGTCGCTCGACTAGTACTTACTCGAGAACAACTTTGGACTGGAGGGTAACGCGTACGGCATGGAGAAAGCCTAGGCTAACCAGCTGCGCAAGTTGGACAAGTTCGGTGTGATCGCGCTCGACTTTGAAACTGTGATAGACAACGACGACATCACAATCACCGGCAATGTCAAACCTTTCATGCTTTGCCTCTACGGTCACGGCTGGGTCGACAGCATGAACTCGTGTCTCATCGAGCAGTAACAGCAGCGTGTAGTTCGCGTTGACATTGACGTCTCTTTCGTCGGACTCACGTGCACTGAGCAGTTCCTTGACTGGCTCTTCAGATCGGGTCTGCTACGCGTGGAAGAGCTAACACGCAACAGCGAGAGCGGTGCTGCCAACTCGAAGAACTACCTGCGCGACTATCGCAACATCTTCGTAGCACACAATGGAGCCAAGTTTGACTATCGCTTCATCATCACGAAGCTCACGCAGTTCAGCAACATTGACATTGTCGGCTGCAAGAACCAGATGCGCAGCTTCACCTTCAAGAATCTGCACTTCAACGACTCCTTCCAACTGCTACCCGTTGGTCTCGGCAAGCTGTGCAAGACGTTCAAGACACGCAATCAGAAGTTCCCCTACGACATCGAAGGTGTCACGCTCACCAACTGGGAGTCGAAGCGAGTCGCTATCGAGAAGTACTGCCGCATGGACTGTCTTGCCCTGCACGAAGTCTACATGCTCTACATCAGCCGTCGCGCGCAACAGTACTTCAACAATACGAGTTTCCCGCGCAAACTCTTTCCCATCACGCAGAGTCAGGCTGCACTTGACGTTCTTCGCTCATGCTTCCTCGACGAGACGCTCAACTCGTACCCACAGCTGCAAGACATAGAGACCGAGTCCTACTTGGGCGGTTCTGTGCAGGCCTTCGACGTGGACATGCACGAGGGTGTGACGTGGGACATAAACTCTTCCTATCCCGGCGCCATGCACAACAAGATGCCAGTCGAGCCAATTCCCGACGAAGAGACAGGTGTCTTTGTGCACGAGTTTGAGTAGGTAGTGAACGTTGACGTGACAAATGCCCACGAGTTGCTTGTCGACACGAACCTCTACTATGCGACCTTTGACTTTCCCGAGACGTGCAAGTACCCCTCGCTGACTGTGCGTGCCAACTCGACACTCATCAACCCGCTCTCCTCGCAGATGATCGCCGGCTGGATCTGGGGTGTTCAGCTGCGCATTGCAGCACAACGTCAAGACTGCCGCGTGCGTCTCCTCAAGGTCATCCGCTACCGCGCAGGCACAGTCTTCAAGAACTTCATCGAGACTCTCTACGAAGCACGTCGCGAAGCCATCCGCAATGGCGACGACGTGCTCGACGGTATTCTCAAGCTAGCGAGCAACAGCAGCTACGGCAAGCTCGGCTAGAAGATCAACGCGCAGTCCTTCATTGGAACGCTGGAGCAGGTGCAAACGATGCTTTGCGAGCTGCAGCAGAAGAAGCAGAACCTGCGCATCATCGACATTGTGCCTCTCGCGACAAACGACATGGAGCTCTTCGAGATCAAGTACTGCTACGACGGGCTGAAGAACGAGCAGGTCGGCACGATGGTTCGCTTCGCGTCCTACATATGCGCACTTGCACGTGCCAATCTCTACCGCGCAATCGAACTAGTTGATCGCACGCTACGCCCCTGGTACGGAGACGAGATCACTGTCGCCTACGTCGACACCGACTCGATGGCCATCAAGATCGACCGCGGCTTCACAGTGCAGCAGCGCATGGACCTCGAGGTCGTCTTCCAGCGTCTCGAGCAAGTCACACTCGAGTACAATGAGGTGTGCGACCGTGAAGAACAGTGCCGTCGTGAGATACTGCTACACGAGGAGGAACTGCAGCTGTCTGAAGACGTGGAGAAGGCACGCGAGACGATGTTGTAGCTGAACGACTTTAAGACGCCGCTGAAGCGCGCAATCGCAGACTACTACGCCGACGTGCGCCACCTCTTTGATGTGAATAGCATTTTGCCGGTGCTGAACACACTGCAAGACTTTGACGCACGCTACTTTGGTGAGGACTAGCGCCGCATGAACATTCTCGACAGCGTCGCCTGTGGTGCCTTCAAGCAGGAAAAGTATGTGCGCCGTGGCTACTTCCTCGGAGCCAAGTTCTACGCGCTGCAGTGCATTGAGATCAAGTCAATGGGCGTCATCTACGACAACTGCAAGATGAAGGGCGTGCAGGCCAAGTATCGTCGCTTCCGCGACTATGAGCAGATGCACGAGGCGCTCTTCAGCATTGGTGAGACTTTCGCGATAGACATGGAGCACAACATTGTCGAGTCGTACGTGAAGCTCTTCAACTAGACGCAGTTCCGCTCACTCGACGGTGGCGTTCGCATCGCCAATGTGCTCAAGATGATCATGCCTACGATCACGAAGAGGCATCACTATGTGCGTGAGGGTCGCTGGACCTCGAAGGCCTTTACCTCGGTGAATCACTATCACCTCTACCAGCGCATCTTCATGGAGAAGAACGACTTCCTGAAACGCAGCTTCATCTTCGCCAACTAGCAGCAGTTCCACTAGCACATGCGTGAGCCGCACTACGTGTCCAAGCAGAAGGACACGCACGTCTAGCGGCTACAACAACAGCAGATGTTCTAGCAGATCGTCAAGTCGCGTGAGACGCTCGCCTCGCTCACAATAGTCCAGTCCGTGACCTACTTGCAGCACATCGGCAAGATCAACGACTTGCGTCTCATCTCCATCATGGACCAGTCGCGACGTGATGTCGTCACACACTACTTGCAAGTCCTGCACGGAGGCAAGTGCAGCTAGTAGCGATAGACACGACTTGCACTGCAGCAGATGATGCTACTCGCGAACGTGACACACGAGCTGTGCGCCAGCTACTCTGTCTTCGGGCAGATGATCGCCTACGTTGCCGAAAAGAAACGTCACGCACTCGAGCTCGTGCAGAACCAGTTCAAGTTGAAGATCGACTTTGTGACTCTAGTTGCACGTGAGACGAGCCTGCTACTCACTAGAATACCGCCCTAACTCGCCGCCTACTGGGTCAACAACGACGTGAGCGAGACGCAGCTAACGGTGGACATTCGGGAACGAGCGACACGCATGCGTGCCGAGCTGTACACTCACGTCAACAATCGCAACTTCATACCGCAGCAGCGTGAGTTCCTGCGTGAGTTCCTCTTCATCATGATCAACTTGAAGCGCTACTACGTCGAGAACTAGCGCGAACATCTGCTGAACGTGCACTAGCGGGTGAGTGAGCAGTTTCCAAACAGCAAGGCCAAGCAGGCGGTGCACTTCATACGGCGTGCGCTAACACTCGACGAGACGACACTCGGCGGCAGCTGGGAGCAGCAGAACGACACGTCCAAGATGCCAAAGATCGTCAAGGAGTTCGTCGGCGACTTCATCGGCTACTACATGGATCACGCGCGCGCAATCGACACAGTCGAGCAGGTCGTGAAGCTAGTCGAGGAGCTCTTTGTGCGCAATATAGTGAAACGACGCGTGGGCGGCCCTCCACCTCTGCTATCGCAATTCGAGGAGTGCATATTATAATAATTTAATTGACTTTAAGAAATTAAAAAGCTCTATGAATTTCATCAATGCGCCCTTCACACAGAAGGCAAAATCGCGCGTGCAGGAAAGTCTCGACGCGCTCACGCTCGACTCGGGCCAAATCTATACAATGCAGACCGTGAAGACGCGGCTCGACAATCTAGTAGCCGGTGGTGGTGGTGGTAGTAATGTCGACCTGACGCAGATCTATTAGGACATTGAGCAATTGCAGGACGACGTTGAAGCTATCCGGACAACGCTCTCGCAAGTCGTGCAGATACTGCTCGGCGATGACGACGACGAAGCTGACTTGGGACTGCTCGATAATTTCACGAACCTTTTCAATTCACACTAGTCATCGAAAAAAATCACAGATGGCATTCGCGGTAAATTGACGGCAAAGGGTGTCAGCGAGGCAAACATGCTAACTGAAGCTGGTAACATTATCGACAATGTCGACGACTCAAAGCTCGTTACTAACTAGCTGAAGAGCAGCGCGCAGTAGTTCACGGCCGCGGGTCAGAACGTAGTCGAGACCATTGGCTAGCAATTCTCTTAAAACTCGTAAATCTCACGCTCACTTGTCAGCTCACTCACGGACGCTGGTGCCGACTTTGCGAACCTGGGCAACTTTGCCGACATTGCGTCTGAGGTCGGTCAGGCAGTCGCAGCCGGCTACTCACTGAAGGCGCAGGCAACAGCACTCGGCACATCAATAGCAGCAATCGCCGGCGGTGGTGCAGCAGCTTCTGCCATCGGTAGTTTCTTCGGCGGGCTCGGCTCGCTCTTCGGCGGTGGCGGCGGTGGTGGCGGCGGCGGCACCACCTATAATCGTACCTATGCCGGTCTCTCAGGCATGGCCAACTTTCTCAGCGACTTCATCGAGGCGATCGACGACGCCAACTATGGGTCGGTGGAGACGTTTACTGCGGGTGTAGCATCAGGCGGGCGGATGGCGCTAAACCACGAAGTCCGCGTCTTTCAACCGCTACTCGACTATGGCGCGTCGCGTGGACTCACCGAGATCGAGCTGAATGCCTACACATTTAGGACATATGCGGACGGCGTGCGCAGTCAGATCATTGCGCTGCAGGGCAGCGTAGAAAATGTCGCGATGCCGGCTTTCAATGAGAACAGTGAGCGCGCACTCGACTATATGGGACCCTTCGCGAATGTCGCTGTCGAGACTGTCATAAACATCGACTTTGCAGTCCCTGCGAACTACATGCCCTTGTAGACGACACTCTCCATCGAGGATCACGTTATCACGATGCACGGCTGGTACAATCCGGGCAGCGGCATCTACTAGAACTCGGTGATCGATCTTGGCAATAGCATGTGTCATCAGGACATGAATAACAGTGGACTACCGCGTGGTATCACCCTGCTGCAACGTACCGACTAGCCACGCTCGTTCTAGTTGAGCGTCCGCGGAATCGTTGCTGCCATCAACAATGTCGGTCTCTTCTGGCACTAGTTGAGTCAGCTGCGATTCAGCTTTAAGCCGCGGAGCATCATGAGCTAGTTGACGCAGCTGCTGCCGTCGACAGGCGCCCCTGCGCCCTCCGACGTGACTCTCGCGGCATTCAACGATGCGGTGGCACGCGTAACTACCCTGGAGACTTGGCGCACTGGCACTGCAACGCCTGCAATCAATACTGCGACAAGTATAAACACTGCGCAGGCGTCTTCTATTAGCACTATCAACAGTCGGCTTAACTAGAATGACGCAGTCAACACCAACTAGGACAATGACATTGATGCGCGTCTCATCTCCATTAACGCGATATAGAGCGTTAATACAACGCAGAGCACAAACATTAGCACGCTGCAGACGAACGTCGCGACGCTGACAAGCCAGTTGAACGCGCTCTCAGTCATTCCGCCAACACTCACCACAAAAAGATATGGAGTTTAAGCCAGTTTCTAACAATAAAGCAATTTTAACACAGGCTAATCTAATTTTGGATTTTTTATTGCGGTTGGTATTGACGGTCCACAGCCAGGATTTCCTTGGAATATTGCTGATAGGGACTATTTTCTGACTTTAACTATTCATCACTTACCACTCTAATTGACGGGACTTCCTTCTCGCTAGCTCGCGCAGATGACTCTTAGCAAGTAGTTTGTGCTTACTGAACTAGCGAATACAACTCTTGATGTTTAAAACGGCGTTGTCACCTTTACAAATAGTCAGCTTACTTAAATTAATTTAGAAGTTTTTGTCACACCTCCTGTTAGTATTAGTAGCAATAGAATACGCTTTTAGAACTCGGAGGTATACGGAACAACGCATTAAGCGCAAAACATGATTTTCGGTTATACATCAGACACGCTGCACGTTAACATTGTATTAAACACTTTTAATTCAGTTCCAGGGTAATAAGGATTCGCTAACTCAAGAATTTTCATGCTCTCGTCGGGAATTACCAGCGTTACAAGCTGAAAATTTAAAAGTGTAGACCGAACCTCTCGAAGCTACAGTTTGAGTGATATATCAGATAACATTAATAAACTTAATATCAATTTTTTCTAATTTGCTTAATGCGAAAACAACAAGAAGAATGGCAGGAAGAACTGCAAGAAGAGCAACAACAACAACAACAACAAGCTAACTCTCTGCTTAGCAAGGCTTCAGAGAGCTTCTTCGTAATCAAAGAAGAAGAAGAACTCAAAGACTCGGTCATCGAGCAAAATAAGACGCAGCTCTATCACGAGGATATGAAGCTGACCGTTGACAAGGCCGTGAGCAGCTTCCTCAACATCAAGTTCGTGCTCAACCATCGCCTCGACAAGGAGGTGCCCAAGTCGTTTGGGATCAAAGTTCGTGATGGCCCCTGCCCACGCGGCGTCAACACCACGCGCAACTTCATGTGCTTTGAGAAGTACATGATCTGTGAAGTGCTCCCCTCGCAGTAGAAGTTGGTCTCTGCGCGCGCTGACTCTGCCTCGGACTTCCACTGTGTCCAAAACCCCATCCCCTTCCTGAACAACAACTCCATTGTTCAGCACTTCAACTAGGAGGCAAAGTTGGTCGCACGCAAGGACTTCACCCCAGCACTGCACGAGCGCAAGAAGACCAGCGAGAAGCAGAAGTACGCCAAGGCCTGCAACGACATCTACATCCTCGGGTTCGGCTACATCGCCAAGAAGATGCTCGAAGTGTTCGCGGCACCCGTCAAAGCCAAGATCAACAGCTACATCGTCGCCGCCAATGCTGAGATCGTCAGGATCGGGGAGCCTTTGAGGGGTGATGAGGAGTTCTCGCAGAACACCTTCAAAAAGGCTCAGCTGGAGCATGAAGTTCGCCGTGGCACGCTCATCACAGACGCAGTGGACAGCTTCGTGAAGTGCCTGAGAGAGACTCGGGAGGAAGACGCCCAGAAATTCCAGGTCGTCAAGCCCTACTTCATGTGGGAGACTGAAGGCAACCAGGCCTACGTCGTCATCATGGTCTTCGCATGTGGTGTGCCTCTCGACGTCGTCTTCTACGCGCCCTCTGTCTTCAAGATAGAGAATGGAAAGCCGAGCTACGCGCTCATGAAGGTCAACACCCCGCACACGCACGCCATCGACCTCGCGAACATCAAGGCGACGCAAGGCGACGTCAGTCTCTTCGAGGGGTACGAGGTCTACAGCCGACCCAACACTGCGCACCTCTACCCTCCCTCACTCCCCTTTGCCATCTTCGAGAGCCTCCTCAAGCTCTTCGCAGCTCGCGTGAAGAACGGCGGCGCCAAGATCATGGAGCACTTGCTCACCGAGCACTAGGCTGAGCAGGAGAAGAAGCTCCTCGGCAAGCGAGGCCGACCTGAAGAAGAGGAAGACTTCCCGCGCATGGAGATGCCTCTCGGCGCCAAGGCCCCCGTCGACTACGCAAGGTTCCAAATCTGAGTACAGTCGCCTCCTTACCCCGCCCTAATTGATATTTTAACTTTACATAAAAATTAAAAAAAAAACTTATTCTTCATTCACTCTCTCTCGCCTCAACTATAGTTTATCTGCACGCGCAACATGAACCGCTGACCGAAGCGAATGGTGCGACCAGCTTCGTCTGCGAGCACGAGTCTCATACTTCTCAGGGCACTCATCTTCGTGTCGACGAATATGTTGATCGAGCTGAGCGCCGAGTTGGACAGCTGCGAGTGGCCGTGGTTGCTATTGCGAGGCAGGATGTCGATGACATCTGAGCGACGACCCGTGCTTGTCCAGACATTCGAGTTGGCGCTCGATGTGATGTAGACATAGTCGGAGAGGCACGTCTTCGGGTAGCTCGGCGAGTAGCAGAAGATCATCTCTCGCATGTGACCCGTGTACATGTCCAGTGAGTTCTAGTAGCCGCTGCTTGTGCCCACAAACTGCGAGAAGTCGCCGTTCGCGCTAAAGTCGACCGCCGTTTCCGGATAGATGATCGCGTAGGGTGTGTCGAGCATGGTCAGTCCGCCGATCGTCGGCACAATCGAGATGATCTTGAAGCTGACGTCGGTTGACGCGACAGCAGCACCGAAGAGCCGCTTGAACATGGGCCCCCGCGTGACTGTCGTGTTCTTCGTGAGCAGCACCGGCCGCACCTTGTAGAGATACTGGGGTTGGGCTTCGGGCGCAAGAGCCGACCCGTGCGTCAGATCGTTGAAGGTGAAGCCAATGTTCTTCGCCTGGAACTGTATCACACCCTTGCCGCTCACCTCGTCATAGTAGATGTCACGCACGTTCTCGAAGAACCGCTTCTTGTTGGCTTTTGTGTAGAGCGAGCGATTGCGTTCGAGTGTGAACTGCTCAAACTCGAGCAGCTAAAGTTTTGTTGCAAGTGTCTACTTGACCGAGCTGAAGAACTCGGCCGGCGTCATGACCGATTGCAGCGGCACCCGCAAGTCGACTTGCCAGTCGTCAAAGTGCTAGTTTGTCAGCTGATAGCTGTGCAGCACGCTGCTCACACTCTACGACGTCTGCACGTCAGCCTCGCTAATCTCGGCGAGAGCGACGCTAAAGTAGGGAATAATGAGCAGCACAATGTCGATGTAGCCCTCGGGAAAGTAGCTGAGCAGGTCGTCCTGTGCGGGAAACTCATAGTAGGAAATGCGATAGGAAACGTCCTCCTAGTTGCTGCTGCTCACGTTCAGATAGTTCTCCTGCAGCTGCGCGAGATTGAACTGGACGATCGGGTCTTCCTAGTGGACGATGACCTGCTAAGTCTTCGGCTGCCGATATGTTTCCTTCTTTTCGCGGTTCTCCATATTTATAATTATAAAGAAAAAGGAGAGATAGAGATGCAGAAACAGCAGCAGCGCGAGATTTCACTCGTGAAGAATCAGCTCGAGTTCAAGCAAAACTCGAAAAGCCACTACGAGGGTGTTGAGCTCGACGCCAAGGAGAAGGAGTACCTGCTACCGCACTTTCTCATGCTGCTCATCGGTAAGCCCGGCAGCGGCAAGACGACACTGCTGAAGCAGCTGATGCAGAACGAGCAGATGTACCGCGGCAAGTTTCATCAGACAATTCTCGTCTCGCCCTCACACTCGAAGATGACTCTCCCGCACATCAAACCCGAGTTCCGCAGTGCCGATTTCTCCCTCGAGTGGATCTTTCAGCGCTTCGCTGAGCTCAACAATAAGCAGCACGAACGCATCTTCGGGCATAGTAAGGGCGGTCGGAACTTGCCGGTGGACATGTCGAATAGCAAGGGCCGCGTCGTCAAGCGTACCTTTGTCCTCGGTGACGAAAAGTCGCGCTTCTTTATGGGCGACTTCATGAAGAAGTTTGCGCTCGATGGTAAACTCTCAAGCAAGCGTGGCGGTGCAAAGCCAGTCTCGGGCTAGCACGACGCGGACGGTCTCGACATGGACAAGCTCTTCAAGGAGATCGAGAAGATGGACCCCAAGCTGCAAAAAGAGACGCACATGAACGTGCTCCTCGTGCTCGACGATGTCGTCGGTCCGATCAAGAGAGCCGAGAACGACCCGCGCCTCGCGCAGCTAGTCATGAATCGACGGCATCTGCTCCTCAACGGCACCGTCTCGATCGTCATCGTCAGCCAGAAGTATACACTCATTCCGGCGCGAGTGCGCAGCAGCGCCTCGTGGCTCGTGCTCTTCAATCTAAACCCGGTCGACTTTGAGAATGTCTATCGCGACGCGAGCAATGAAGAGCTGAGCGTGTGGCGTGCAATTCTTGGCTATGTCTTCGGCGAGCGACAGCAAGCAAAATAGGAAGGGCAGCGGCACTACAAGGAAGAGTAGGAGCGGGCGAGTGTGCGTGAAAAAGTACCGTAGAGCAGCTCGCTTCCATCCTCGACGAGCAAGGGCAATGAGAGGGGAGGAGAAGAGGAAGTAAAGGAAGACGGCAACGGCGGCAGTCTCGAAGAGTGGATGAAGAAGAAGAAGTTTGAAAACTTGGGACTCTGGATTGAGTATGGTATCTACTTTAAAAATTTTTAACGTTTAAATGTTTGAAAACAATTTTTTCCTCACTTCTTCTTCTTCTTCGCCTTTGAGCGTGTGCTGGAGCTGATACTCATCAGGGAGGCGTCTATCTCGTCACCGCTCGCCTCAGCGGCATCAATCACGCTCTTGAGACTCGCAGTGCTATCGCCGATTTTCATGGCGTCGGCGTACTTTGTTCTAACACTTCGCATGTCCTTCGCGCTACCTTCCTTGAATAGAGCCTTGTTTTTCTCCACTTGCGTGATGAGTCTATTGTTCGCTTCGAGCATCGTCCCGAAGATCTTACTGTTGCGCACCTTGCCGCTATCCTTGCTAGATATACCGTAATCGTCAAGTATGCCCTTCACGTTAAGTGTCTCATTATCCGCAGAATCTCCAACCTACTTGTACAACATCTTGATTGCGCCGAATGTTGCCAAGGCGCGATCGTTTGGTGGGTCGGCCTTGTTCTCCTCGCGGATGAACTCGTTAAGCTCCACCATTGCGTGCATGCTTCTTACCTGACCGATAATCCACTCGTTATCCTTCAGAGGGTGCAGCAGCTCTGCTGCCTACTTGCGATTCATAAAGGGTGCACGAGAATAAATTTACATAAGTTTCGCTGCGGCCTCCGGTCTGTTTGTCGCCTTGTAGAGATAGAGGGTCTCGCGGAACGCCTACTAGCGGTTCTCAATACTCCCGTTAGGATCTAAGATTTGAGCTTGCAATGTAGTGCCGATCAAGTACTCACTCGCGACTTTTGCGTTGTCTGCTACTCGTTAGACTGCGCTCTCCAATAGCTTCTTCTATTCGTCATCGTCTGCATTGTTGATTTTATCAGCCTTAGTGTTCAGTACGTTTAGCGCCGAAGTCATGTGACGCGTGTAATCTAGCAGATCGTTCGATATATTCGTCACCTTACCACCGCGTTTCACACTCGTCATAGCTTCGTTCTCGAAGCCGACGTAGCCAAGCATCAGCGAGACGACGTCGCTTTATTTATCATAACCGTCGAGTTTAGTTAAATTGTCGAAGCTGCGCAAGGCAATACGACCGAGGTCAGCCCTAGTCACAGCCTGCAGCACACCGTCGGCACCGTCCGCCTTAAAATCTGCCTTCATGCCTTGCCTCACTAGGTCCCTAAGTCCCTTCCTCGAACCAGTAAAAACGCCCAACTCCTCGAGCTGCTCATCTGTAGTGTTACCGTCACGTCCACCTATGATTCTATCTATCGCTGCGTCGCGATTCACCGACACATTACCCTACACTGATGCTGCTCCATCAAAGTCTGGCTCTATGAACGGCTTCGTGGATGCTGGAGGTCTCTTCTTTTCCTCTTCCTACTGCCGTGGTGGTGGTTTAGCAACAATGGGTGTCGAGTTTGTGTTGATGATCTGGCT
>Ga0163144_10025350_pt1 | contig 11584 bp, 8 predicted proteins | sample OliLak19BULKMAT1_FD_123175 | JGI IMG/M metagenome (GOLD analysis project Ga0163144, IMG submission 123175) | Freshwater microbial mat bacterial communities from Lake Vanda, McMurdo Dry Valleys, Antarctica - Oligotrophic Lake LV.19.BULKMAT1 | ecosystem: Environmental > Aquatic > Freshwater > Lake... | reverse complement strand
GCCTGATACTCGGCCAACTGGGCGTTCAACCGTGAGGTGTCCGCGTCGGGCGTGCGTGAGAGGATCGATGCACGGGCTTTCTCGATCAGTTGGGCGGCTTCGGCGGGTTCGCCGTTCGACGCCTGCACCGCGGCCTGGATCTCCAGAAACGCGGCCGATTGCTGCTCGTCGGGGCTGGCGGCCCGCTGGGCGGCCGTCAGCGCGGAACGCGCCCCGGCCGGTTGACGGACCTCGCCATCCCCGCTGGTGGCCAGGATCCAGGCGAGTTGGAGCGGGGCTTCGGGGAACTCGGATCCTGCCTCCATCTCCCGGCGTAAAAACGCCACCGCCATTTTTTGCGGGCGCGCCATCCTGGCCGCCACGGAGGCTGCCGCGAAATAGTTGCGGCGCTGGTCGGCGGGGACGGTCGTGAAGCCGTCCTCCAGGGCCCGCAAACCTTCCGAGCCCATGCCCCCCCGGAAATAGAGGGCGGCCAGCGGCACCCGGGCGGGTAAAAAGTCGGGAACCAGCCGGAGGGATTCCTGCAGGGCCTTGCGGGCCTCCTCGGGCTTGCCTTCGTGGGCGAGATACGTGCCCAGGTGGTAGTAGGCCTCGTGCGGCTTCTGATCGGGCACCACCTCAAGCAGGAGCACGTCCTGTTCGAGCTTTTGCTGGAGCGGCGTGCGCGGCCAGGGCATCGGACGTGTCCAGATCGGGATCTGGCGGCCGAAGAACCAGCGGACGCCGGCGATTTGTTTGAGATGGGCCTCGGTGTTGGGGCAGCCCGGGTGGATCAGTTGGTGGTATTGAACGATGAAATTCTCCCACGTGACGAAGATGATGTGGGTGATCCCGCGTTCCTTGATCAGTTTGAACGACTCTTCGTCGCTCAGGGAACCGAGCATGTGGGCGGCTGCTTTCAGCCCTTCGTTATTCTCCCAGTAAAGCGTCCCGACCCCCTTCGCACGCCCGAAATAGGTGCTCATCAGGCTCGAGTTCGGGCTGCTCAGGAACGTGAGTTCCCGGCCCGGCGAGCGCCGCTTGATCCACTCGGCGATCTCGCGCAGCAGCAGGTGCCGGGCTTCCTCCTGCGTCAGCGCCTGGGGACCGCCTTTGACAATGCGGAGCATGCCGGTCAGTCGCTGTTTCGGATAGGCGTAGCCGAGGGCGAGCGTTGCAACGGCGAGGATGGCGTAGGGCAGCCAACGCGGTCTTCGGATGCCCGGCAGGGCCATGATGCAACACCAGAGCACGGGAATCAGGGCCAGCAGCACGCTGCCGGCGTTCAACCCCCAGCGTGCCTGATAGAATCGCATGCCGAGCAGCATCAGACAGGAGAACGTCGTGGCCAGCACGATGCCCCGCGTCGCCGGCGACAATGCGGAGTGAAAAAACAGGAACAGCAGTGCCAGCCCGACGATGACCCCGAACGGGATGAGGGCCGGCCACGGATTCAGCCCGAAGCGAAGTTGCGAGGTGACGGATTGGAACTCGAAGATGTGCTTGTGGAGGTTGAACAGGAACGGGTCGAGTGCGGCGTGAACTTTGGACCGGAAGACCACCAGCGCCACGGCGGGCAGCACGCCGAGCACCGACCAGATGGCGACGTTCCGGAGGAGGATGTGGGGGCGGTCCGGCAGGCTACGCGAGGCCACGCACGGAAGCACCAGGGCCATCCACTCCCCGAGCGCCCACATGGTGAGTGCGTAGAGGGGATGGTTCACTTCGAGTTGCAGCCGCGGCCAGGACGGAAAAAACTCGAGCAGATACAGCCCGAGCGTGAGCGCGCCGGAAGCCCGTCCCCAGATCCGCCAGAGCCGTGGCTCGAAAAGCACCCGCTTGGATCGAAGCTCGCCCGGGCCAAAGATGCCCGTCGAGATGAGCGCCGCGACGGCCACGAACCCGATCAGGATCGCCTGGGAAAAGGCGCTCACCCAGAACCCGAGCGCGGTGAATGCCGCCGAGATCCAGGCCCCGCCGATCGCATGGCGCAACGAGGGCGGGGTTGCCGGAGGCGCCTTTCCAATGGAAGCGACCCAGCCGAATCCCATGAACACCAGCCCGAGCAGTGTCCCCAGCGCCGAGGCGGAAATCAGCCCGTGATGGTCCGGATAGGCCGGCAGAAACCCTTCATGGAACGAGGCGCTGCCCAGCATGCCCGCGGCAATTAGAATCCCCGCCATCGGCCCCATCCGGCGGGCCGTGAGCCACGTGATCAGCACGATGAAAAAGATGAGCGAGACTGAGCCCGACCAAACGGCCATCCGTTCGATGGAAGCGTCCATCGGGGTGCCGGTTGCCGCGTGGTGGACGTAGCCCAATCCCACCAGCAACCAGGCGAGGCCGGAGTTCCAGTGGACCGCCCGCCCGTTCGGCGCGTTGTCGGTGTCGGTCCAGCGCAATCGCCACTCGCCGGTCGCCGCCATGTGGCGCGCATAGGGGATCCACTTGTAACCGTCGAACGCGAAGTCGGGCAGGATCCGGGAGGTCGGCGGACCCGTCCTGCTGCTCTCCTCGAGAATCCATTGCTTGCTGATCAAGGTGAGCCGCTCGTCCACGACCAGCGTGTGCTTCACCACGAACGCCGCACACAGCGCGACCACCAACACCACCAGCAGATGCTCCCAAATCTTGGGAGTCTCGGTGTCCGAACCGGAGTAGCCGGGCACTTCCTCCAATTCGGAATCCACGGGAGAAACGCCTCCTGCGGCAGGAGCAACCACCACCCCACCCGAGCCGGGTCGACGCTTTTTGGCCATCCGGCTATCCATGCCCCGTCCGGTGGGCTGGCGCAAGCGCGGAAACAGCGCGGAAAAGAGAGCCGGCCCTCCCGGGGACGTGCCTGGAAGTGGGTGATGAGGGTGGTTTCCGCCCGGAAGTCTCGGTGACTTCCGCTACAGCGCAGGGCGCACTCTGCGGGGCTGGGCCGGCGGGGCTACGACTCCAGTTCAGCGGGCGGAGTGGCCTGCTTCCGTTCGACAAACCGGGCGCACCAGATGCAGATTTCGTAAAGCACGAGCATTGGGACGGCGAGTAATCCGAGCGTCAGGAGATCCGAGGTCGGGGTGATCACCGCCGCGAGAATCACGATCAGGATGACCGCATACGGACGGGAGGCGCGCAGGGTTCGCTGGCCCAGCAAACCAAGCCGCACCAGGGCGAGCACCACGACGGGCAGCTCGAACGCGAGCCCGAATGAGAGCGTGACCTGGGTGACGAACGCGAAGTATTCGCGCACGCTCCAATTCGGGCTCCACCCCATCGTGTGGCTGTCCTTGTAGAAATAATCGAGCGTCTTTGGCAGCACGACGCTGAAACAAAACACCACCCCGCCCACAAACAGCCCCACGCCGATGGCCAGCGTGGGGTAAAACACCCGGCGCTCTTTCGTGGTCAGGGCCGGCAGCACGAACTCCGCGGCGAAATAGAGCAGGAACGGGAACGCGAGCACGATGCCTGCATAAAAGGCGAGTTGGAAGGAAATCGTCAGCGGGTCCGCCACCCCAAACGACTGCAGCCGGGAGGGGAGGTCGGGATCGATGGTGGCGAGCGGCCATTGCAGCAGGCGGGTCAGCGGCACGCGCCCCACGAACCCCGCGATCATCCCGAGCGCAAGGGAGACCACCATCTTGATGATCATCCAGCGCAGATCCTCGAGATGATCGAGGAACGGCTTTTGCGATCCCTCGCCGCTCTCCCGGAACTGGAACAGTTTTCCGAGCTGCATGCGGAGATCAGAGCAGGCCGCGGGCGCAGAGGCGCGCGAACGCGGCCAGCGTGTTCGCGTCGCGGATCTCCCCCGCGGCGATCCGGTTTCTGAGTTCGGCGGGGGTGAATGCGCGGACCTCGAGGATTGCCTCCCCGTGGTCGGGGGCGTGCCCCGCGGGGTCGGGCTCGACCCGCCCGGCAAGGAACAGGTAGCCGTGTTCATCGGTGAACCCGGGCGACGTGAAGAAATGCCCGAGCGGGATCAGGTCGGCCCCGGCTGACAGCCGGTAGCCGGTCTCCTCCGTCAGCTCCCGGAGTGCCGTGGCCCGGATCGACGCCGGATCCGCCGGACCGCTCTCGTCAATCTGGCCAGCCGGAAATTCCCAGAGGGCGGTGCGGAGCGGGATTCGTTCCTGGCGGACGAGGATGAATGAGCCGTCGGCGGTGCGCGGCGCGATGATTGCGGCTGACTTGCGGCGCACGACCGTCCACGAGACCGGTTGGTGCCGTGTGGGAGTGCGGACTGATTCCACGGCCAGTTCCGTCCAGGGATCGCTGTGGTGTACGGTGCGCAAGATCGTTTCCCATCCGGGTGCGTCGCAGGCGGCCATCGGAAAATCTCCCGGGTTGGCCGGGGGATCGACGTCGGAGGGGGTGGTCATTTCCCGAATTGGATCCGCCAGCGGGTGAGTTGGGCGGAGACGTTCTCGGGCGACGGGGCTCCCGGCGCCTTGCGGGCTCCCAGCGCCCGTTCCATGTAAAATACCTTCAGGGCGTCGTCATCGAAAAGGTGGCAGACCTCGCGCATCTCGGCCACCGAGAGTCCGGTGAGCGGAAGCCCCCGCTCCGAGGCGATGCGCACCAGGCGGCCCACCGTCTCGTGCGCGTGACGGAAGGGAAGCCCGCGGAGAACCAGCCAGTCGGCAAGATCGGTGGCGAGCAATTGGGGATCGGAGGCCGCCTGGGCCGCCCGTTCCTCGTCGAGCCGCGCCTCCCCGAGCATGCCGGCAAAGACTTCGAGCGCGGAGGAGACGGTCTCGATGGAATCGAACACCGGTTCCTTGTCCTCCTGCATATCGCGGTTGTAGGCGAGCGGGAGCCCCTTGAGGACCGTGAGCAAGGCCATCAGGTTTCCGTAGAGCCGGCCCGTCTTTCCGCGCGTCAGCTCCGCGACATCCGGGTTCTTTTTTTGCGGCATCAGGCTCGATCCGGTCGTGTAGGCGTCGCTCAGATGCAGGAAACCGAACTCGGCGGTCGCCCACAGGATCACATCTTCGCTGAGGCGCGAGAGGTGCATCCCGAGAATTGCGAGCGCGGCCAGAAATTCGCAGGCGAAATCGCGGTCCGACACGGCGTCCATGCTGTTGCGCGAGACCGAATCGAACCCGAGCACGCGCGCCATCCGTTCGCGATCCAGCACGATGGTCGATCCCGCGATGGCGCCCGACCCGAGCGGCAGCACGTTCATGCGTTTGGTTGCATCGGCGATTCGCCCCGCATCGCGGTCGAGCATCTCAACATAGGCGAGCAGGTGATGCGCAAAGAGGACGGGCTGGGCGCGTTGAAGATGAGTGTAGCCGGGGATGACGGCTTGTTGGTGGCGTTCGCCGAGTCCGAGCAGCGCACGTTGCAGGTCACGCACGCGGGCGGTGATGGCCCCCGCGGCTTCGCGGAGATGGAGGCGCAGGTCGGTGGCGACCTGATCATTCCGGCTGCGGGCGGTGTGCAGCTTGGCACCGGCCGGCCCGATCCGCTGGGTCAGCTCCGCCTCGATGTTCATGTGGACGTCTTCGAGCGCGGAGTCGAACTGGAAGCGCCCCGCCGCGATGTCCTGCCCGATCGCCTCCAACCCCTCGGAGATCGCCCGGAACTCGGCGTCGTTCAGCAAACCGGCCGACTGGAGCGCGCCGGCATGCGCGATCGATCCGCGGATGTCGGACCGGTAGAGATGCCAGTCAAACGAGACGGATTCCGAGAACCGGCGCAAGGCCGGGGCGGTTTCAGCATCAAATCGTCCCTTCCACATGCCGCGATGCTAGCCTGCAATTCTCACACCGCAAAGAGGATTGAGAACGCGGCCCCTGGCGGCCCTTGGACCGCCCGCATCAGCTCCCGCCGATTGCTGCGGCCACCGCCCCCGACAACGTCGGGTGACGAAACTCATAGCCGGCGGCCACGGTTCTTTGCGGCACGACGCGGCAGCTCTGCAGGACCAGCGAGGCGAGATCACCCAAAGCCAGTCTGAGTGCGAAGGACGGCACCGCACACCACGCGGGCCGGTGGACCGCCCGCGCCAGGACCCGCGTGAACTCGGCGTTGGTGCACGGCTGGGGCAGGCAGGCGTTGTAAGCCCCCCGCATCCCGGGCCGCTCAGCCGCATCCAGGAACAGGCCCGTCACATCCTCGACATGGACCGGGGCCATCCATTGGCGCCCGTTGCCCAGGCGCCCGCCCAACCCCGCCCGAAAGAGCGGGGTCACCCACCTCATCGCCCCGGCGTTCCGCCCCAACACGAACCCGATCCGGATCCGGGCAACCCGCGCTCCAACTTCCTCCGCCCGAACCGCCTCCGCTTCCCACACGCCGGCCACTTCGCCCAGAAAATCGGAGGGGTCCGCCGGCGCATCCTCGTTCACTTCCCGATCACCGGTGTTTCCGTAAATCCCGACCGCGGACGCCGACACCAGCACCCCGGGTGCGTGGGGGCGGCCCAACCCGTCGACCACGGCGCGGGTTCCCACCACGCGGCTTTCGCGAATGCCGGCCCGCTTGGCTGTCGTCCAACGCCCCAGCACCGGTTCACCGGCGAAATGCAGCACGGCATCCAGCCCCGAAAAGTCGGGGGCATGCGGCGGAGCGAACACCCGCATCTCGCGCCCCCCCGCGTGCTTGCTGCCGGACCGGGAGAATCCCACCACCCGATGTCCGCGCGCCTCGGCCGCCGACGCGGTTTGCCCGCCCAAAAACCCCGTGATGCCAGTGATGCCAAGGTTCATCGCCGTCGCCTCAATCGAACGTTTTATGGAACCAGAGATAGGGGAACCGATCGCCCGGGCAGTCGGTCGGCCGCGGGTTGATTTCCTTATGCGCTTTGACGATGGAGCGCTTGCCCTGGATGCGCCCCACCCGATTGCGGAGATATTCGATCAGCTCGGCCAAGGCCTCCCGCTGGGCCGGCGTCACGGCGTCCCGGTTGAAATCGCCCGTGAGGCAGATCCCGATGGCGATGTTGTTGAGATAATCGCTTGCGACATGCCCGCCGTTGATCTGACGCCGCCACCGGTTGCCGATCTCGATGGCCCCATCACCGGCCCCGTTCCCGTTCCCGATCACGAAATGATAGGCCAGACCATTCTGCATCTTGCGGACGTTGCGGTGATAATACTCGTAGGATCGGGCATTTCCCTGCCGGGTGCCGCTGTTGTGCACGATGATGTACTTCCAGCGGTTGCGCAGGATCTTCGGACGATCGATCTCCGCGCGCAGTCCCACACTCAGATACCGGTAGCGCTTGCCGTCCCCAAAGATCCGAAGCACTGCGCGCGGCTTCGGGGTCGGCTCCACAAATCCCTGCTCCGCTTCCAGCCCGGATTTGTGAATGATGATGTTGGCGGTGGAAGAGGAGGGCGCGGTGGCTCCGGGGCTTGCGGAGGGGGAGATCGTGGCATTCGCTCCGCGGGTCGGGGAGGGAGAGGGGAGGCGAGTCGTCGGGGAGGGCCCCGGCGTTGGGGTGGGTCGCGGAGTCGCGGAAGGCCGGGGCGAAGGCGTCGGTCGTGGAGTGGCAGAGGGCCGGGCAGTGGGGCGGGCCGTCGGGCGGGGTGTTGCCGTCGGCGAAGGGGTGGCGCTGGGTGATGGAGGAGCGGTCGCAGTGGGCGAAGGGGAGGGAGCGGCCGGACTCGGGGTCGGGAGGGGCGATTCCGCCGGACTCGGATTCGTCGTCGGACTCGGGATTGGCGCCGACGTCGGGGTTGGCGTGCGCGTCGGGGCGGGCGTCGGACTTTGCGTCGGGCGCACGCGCATCCGTTCGCGCACCTTGAGGAACAACTCGCGCCTGCGCTCCTCCTCCTCCTCATTGAATCCACCTGCCTGCGCAAGCAGGATTGGCCCCGCTTGCAGGTGCCCGGCTTCCGCCCGAATCGGGTTGGGCGACAGTCCTGCAAAGAGCAGCAGCAACAGCGCAAAGGCCCCCGGGTGACGCACGGCGGGATGCTACCAGAGGAGCCCCGCTAGGCAAGCGGCATACCCGCTGCGTTTGGGAACTCCAACCGACCCGCCTCCAGGCAGGTTACGAAACCGACACCCCCGAATTTGAAGATTGATTCTCAACTTGCAGCGTATTACAAGTCATCCATAATTCCCGCGATGAAACGCATTCTCATCCTGACAGCGGGGTTCGGCGAGGGTCATAACGCCGCGGCCCGCAACGTCCGGGACGCTCTCGAACAACTCGCGCCGGACGAGGTTCAGGCGGAGGTGTGCGACCTCTTCGAGTCCTCCTACGGAATTCTGAACGAGTTCGTCCGGCGAGCCTACCTCGCCACGATCAACAATGCGCCCCGCATCTGGAACAAAATCTACAACGCCCTCGACACCACGGAGCTGGTCCGCGGAGATCGGGCCGCGCTCAGCCGGATGCGACGCGGGCTTACCGACCTCATTCGCAGTTTCCAGCCGGATGTGGTGCTCTCCACCTACCCGGTCTATTCGCACGTCCTCGCGGAAATCTATCGCGAAGCGGGCGAACGCCGGTTCACGCTGGTCACTGTCGTCACCGACTCGTTGAGCGTCAATTCGGTCTGGTTCCGCGCCCCGAGCGACGCCTTCCTGGTCGCCAACGAAGCCACCGGGGACGTCCTGCGACGCGGCGGAGTCGATCCGGAGCGCATTCGCGTCACGGGATTTCCTGTTTCGCCGCGCTTCGCCGAGCTCGATCCCGGCGCGCGGCCGGACCCGGGCACCACCCGGCCCCGGGTGCTTTTCATGGTCAATTCCGGACGACGCAAAGCGCCGGAAATCGCCCGCCGCCTGGCTGAATCGAAGCTGTGCGACCTCACGGTCACCGTGGGCCGGGATCAGAAACTTCGAGCCGAAGTCGAGGCGGCTCTCGCGGGGGCCAAGCACCGCACCGAGATCATCGGTTGGACGTCGCAGATGCCCGAATTGATGGCCGATCATCACCTGCTGATCGGCAAGGCGGGAGGGGCGACGGTGCAGGAGGCGGTCGCCGCGGTGCTTCCGATGATCATCACGCAGGTGGTGCCGGGGCAGGAGGAAGGCAACGCACGGTTGCTGCTCGAATCCGGCGCCGGCGTGATGGCCGTCGAGGCTCCCGCGGTGACCCGGGAAGTGCAACGCATCTTCGCCCACGAAGCCGCCGCCTGGCATTCGATGCGCAAGGCGCTCCTGCCCCAAAGCCGGCCCCGGGCCGCCCTCGACATTGCCCGCTTCCTGCTCGACCAGGCCGATTCCCAAAACACGCCCCCTCCCAACCTCACCCATCTGCGTGCGACCCGCGATCCCGGCGGCGCCGGCGGCGACACTCCCTTCGGCATCGGGCAGCCACGCAAAGCCATGCTGCTGTGCGACCTGCACACGCATACCACCTTTTCCGACGGCAAACTGCCGGTCCGCGAACTCGTCGACTTCTATGGCCAGCGCGCATTCGACGTGCTCTGTGTGACCGATCACCTCTGCGACCCGAAACGGCTGCTCGGCAGAGTCGTCAATCTCTCCGGACTCGTGCTCGATCCCCGCCAGGTGGGGGAATATTTCGAGACGCTCGAACGCGAGCGCAAACGGGCGCTTCGCAAGTATGGGATGCTTCTGATGACCGGGCTCGAATTCAACAAGGACGGGCTGACCAAAAAATCGAGCGCCCACCTGCTCGGCATCGATCTGCAGGAGCCGATCGATCCCGGGCTCGGAATCGTCGAGACCATCGCCGCCATCCACGCCCAGGGCGGCCTCGCCATCGCCGCGCACCCACACGAGTTCCACACGGTCTGGGGCAAGAACACCCTCTATTTCTGGGAGAACATCGACCAGTACGCCCCGCTCCTCGACGCCTGGGAGGTGGCCAATCGCGACGACCTGTTCAACCCGGTCGGGCTCAAACGCCTCCCGTTCGTCGCGAACAGCGATTTCCACAAGCCGAAGCACATCCACTCGTGGAAAACCGTTCTTTACTGCGAGAAGGAACCCGAGGCGGTCAAGCAGTGCATCCGCCTCAATCGCGATCTCGCCATCACGCTTTATCGTGAACACAAGATCGGCGCGTCGCTCCTCCCGGTCATCGAGGATGCGGAGCCCGAAGCGAATGGCCCCCTGGATTTCTTCCCGATTTCGAACGTCGCCCGGATCGGGTGAGCGCACGGGGCGGGCCAGCGCGCCGCGGTCCCCGGCCGGTCACGCCGTGTCGAAATAGCGGATCCGCTTGTTCACGTCGGTGTTGATCGAGTGGTAGGGCTGCGTGAGGTTTCCGGAGGCGAACAACGTCTGGCGGAGGTGCTCCATGTCGTCATTGCCAATCGCGTCGGTGAAGATCTCCGACAAATACCGGATGCCGGTCTGCGAGGGGCGCATGAGGTGGCTGTCGTACAATTCCGGATGCATTTGCCGGGCATGAATGTGCCCCCATCGATCACGGAATTGATTGGCGTCGAAACTGTCGACGTGGAACCCCTGCTTCAGATTCCACTGCAGCGTCGAGACCCGGTTGTTGCAACCTTCGATCAAAAGATCCACCGCCTTCGCCCCCAGCAAGGCGGCGTAGAATCTGTCGAATAAAATCGGTCGCCCGCCCCGCTGCGTGTGGCCGACTTTCCGGGTGAAGACGGCCTCGCTCGCCGTCTCACCCCGCCGGTATTGCTGAAAATATTTGTCGCCAATCATCTGCACCAACTTCGACCGGAGCGCCTCGGCGGCGCCGCTCAGGATCAGATTGCCGGCCGGATCGGTGCTCGCGGTTTCGGCACCCAGTTCGTTCCCGCTCGCATCCACGATTCCCTCCCCGCAGACGATCACGCAGTTCTTCTGCATGTCATAGATTTCCTTCACCCGCTCGACGAGCAATTCGAGGTCGAGCGGGTGTTCGGGAACGATGATCAAGTCGGGCCGGCCATAGGCCGAGCCGAGCGCGATGTAGCCGGAATGACGTCCCATCACCTCAATGATCCCGATCCGGCGGTGGCTCTCCGCCGTCGTCCGCAGACGCTCGACACCCTGGGCGGAGACAAACACCGCGGTGGCATACCCGGGCGTCACGTAATTGATCATCCCCTCCACGCGAAACACGGTCCGCGACGGCCCGCGCTTGTAGCCGTGGCCCGGCTTCGGGACCGGTTCGGAGGTCCGCAGCCATTCATCGGGCTCGTGCGGGTAATTCAACCCGAGATCGTTGTCGATGGTCTTCGGCGCAAGCACGGTCGGAAGACGCTCGGTGAGCGGTTGCAATCCGTTGAGCGTTCCGTCGCCCCCGATGCAGATCAGACCCTCGATCCCGAGGCGATGCAACCGGCGGACGATCACCTCGATCGTCTTGTGGTCGTTCGAGTCGACATAATCGCGTGACGACCCGATGAGCGTGCCCCCCTTGGTCGGATCGATCTCCGGAATCTCCTGGAACAATGGATTCAGGTGCACATGCGGCACCTTCTCATTGAAGAGGCTGTTGAACCCCTTGATCAGGCCGAACAACTCGACCTTGAGCTCGTTCGCGCGGGTGACCGCGCCGTGGATGGTGGCGTTCAGCGCGGGCGTGTCACCGCCCGCGGTCAGAATTCCGATGCGCTTCATGCAGATTCCCTTCCTGTTCTGGTTGTCGGTTCGTCATTTCAGGGGGAGGGGACCCGCCGGGGAAGACTCAAGCACGCCGCGCGTTCAACCGGGAGCGCGTTCG
>Ga0163144_10025349_pt1 | contig 11584 bp, 14 predicted proteins | sample OliLak19BULKMAT1_FD_123175 | JGI IMG/M metagenome (GOLD analysis project Ga0163144, IMG submission 123175) | Freshwater microbial mat bacterial communities from Lake Vanda, McMurdo Dry Valleys, Antarctica - Oligotrophic Lake LV.19.BULKMAT1 | ecosystem: Environmental > Aquatic > Freshwater >... | reverse complement strand
TGCGGTATGTGGGGCCTCCGCGCTCCGCTCCGTCGCTCAACCGCTCCGGCAGGGGCAAAAACAGAAGGCAGAAACGGCCGCCTACTCAAGATAGCGCTGGTCCGAAGAAACGAGGCAGGTCACTATCTTCGATGGACAGTTCAGCCTGGATTTCCCTCGGCGCCTTTGTCGCCGTGAACATCGCTGCGGCCGCCAGCGGCGGCGCGTTTCGGCCCGGCGCTTGGTATGAGGCGCTGGAGAAGCCGTCCTGGACGCCGCCAAACTGGGCGTTTCCCGTCGTCTGGCTGGCTATCTTCACCTTCAACATCTTTGCAGGCTGGCTGGTCTGGCAGGCTGCGGGTGTCGCTGCGCTGCCGGCGCTGGCGGTCTATACCGCCTCGCTCGGCGTCAACGCCGCGTGGTCGTGGCTGTTCTTCGGACGCAGGCGGATGGATCTGGCGTTGATCGACGTCGTGGCGCTGTGGCTGTCGATAGCCGCGATGATGGCCATGTTTACGCCGATCAGTCTGCTGGCGACCGTCCTGCTCGCGCCTTACCTGCTTTGGGTGACCATTGCGGGTTTCCTCAACCTCCGCATGATCCAGCTGAACCACGTGAAGGGACAAGCGAAGGCCTGACGCGGGAGCGAGGCCTTCCTCCTTGTCCGAGGACCTCATGCAAAGAGACTTTTCGGGACATGCGTGATCCGACAGGCGAGATCAGACTCGCCTGACGCCACGACGTAGGCGTCGCCAAGCTCTGCGATGCCGGTCGTGAAGACGATGTCGCGCAGATACACTTGGTGTTCCAGCGGACGTATCAGGTCTGCGTTGGCCTCGAGCAGCGGCGTGTGGCTGGTTGCAATCACGCGGCTTGGATCGTGGCGATCAAGCAGCGACCAGTAAGTGCGATAGACGCCAACGCTGTCGTTGGGCGCGACGCCGTGCCAGAGCGTCAGCCAGCCGCGCGTTGTGAGGATCGGCGGGGCGCCGCCGCCCATGCGGGCTGTCGCCGTGGTGCTGGCGTGCGGCCGGATGCCAGGCTTGCGGTGCGGCTTCCAGTGCAGCGCGTCGTGCGAGGTGGCGAGGTTGATCGACGGTCCGGGGCGCCATTCGCTGCCGGGGGGATAGGCGAAGTAGATGTCGCCCAGCGGCCTTGTCTGAGCCCAGTACTGGCCGTCGATCCGGCCCTCGAAGATCAGCATGTCCTTGTTCTGGTGGTCAAGGACGATGTCCTCGAACGCCCAGTCGAGGCCGTTGGTGGAGGCGTAGAGCGTCGTCGAATGCCGCTCGGGGCTGACCGAGCATGTCGTCATCAGCCAGCGATCATCGATCCTGCTGATACGCGCATCCTCGATGCCATAGCACTGGAAACTGTGCCCGGGGGCGATGGCGCGATCATAGTGGATGGCGAGAACGCTCAGCCCGTCGGCGCTCAGCTCGACCGGCAGGAGCCAGGAAAGCGATGTCAGCGCCATGACCTTCCAGCTTTCGCCACGGATCATGAATTTGCGCGGGTCGGAGGTATCTGCTTTATCGAGGGGCCAGGCGTCCAAGACATATCGGCCGTCCTGCCAACGGATGGCGTGAACACAGCCATTGGCGAGAGGGCGCCTCAGCGCCTCGGCTATCCGCACCATCATCAGGAGATTGCCATTCTGTAGGCGCGTGAGCCCGGGGTTGAACGCGCCGAGCACGTAGGTCTCGGCCTCGAGATGCCCGGCCAGGGGAGACCGGGACAGGTCGATGTCCTCAGGGACCAGAACCAGCCTGTCGATTGGGAACGTCATGCGCGGCATCTCTCGGCGTTTGGGAGCATGCGCAAATATAGGGCGGCGCCAATGCGGGACCGCCGGACCTTCCCCGGCCGCCGCTGGAGGCCGCGAACACGGTGGTCACGGATTGGCGGGCGATCCGCGATTCCGGGCCAATTCCCTTGCTTGGCGTTTGACAGCGGGGGTGCCTCCCGTCTATATGCCCGCTTCCCGCCGCAGGCCCCCCTGTGGCGATAAACTATTTGGCCGCAAGGCCCCCTGAAAACAAACGAGAATTCCGATGTTCGCAGTCATCAAGACCGGCGGAAAACAGTACCGGGTCGCTGGCGGCCAGGAAATCACGGTGGAGAAGCTGGCCGGCGATGTGGGCGCGAAGCTCGAATTCGGCGAAGTGCTGATGATCGGCGACGGCGACAACATCAATATCGGCGCGCCCATGATCAAGGGCGCCAAGGTGATGTGCGAAGTGGTTGAGCACAACCGCGCCGCCAAGGTCACCGCCTACAAGAAGAAGCCGCGCAACACCTATCGTCGGAAGCTTGGCCACCGCCAGCACCAGACGGTTGTGCGCATCACCGACATTCTGGCGAAGTAGTTCGCGAACCTGAGACGAGAAGGAGCCTCCTTTGGCCCACAAAAAAGCTGGCGGCTCTACGCGCAACGGCCGTGATTCGAACTCCAAGCGCCTCGGCGTGAAACGTTTCGGCGGCGAGCAGGTGCTGGCCGGAAACATCATCGTCCGGCAGCGCGGCACACAGTTCCATCCGGGCAAGAATGTCGGCCTCGGCCGCGATCACACCATCTTCGCCACGGAAACCGGAAAAGTGGAGTTCCGCGAGGGCGCACGCGGCAGGATGTTCATCTCGATCGTCCCATCGGAAAAGCCGGAATAGGCGATCCCGTCTTGCAGCCGGATCGCTCCTGACAAGGCAGCGGTCCGAACCTGAAACATGATCAGGGGAGGCGGATCGCCTCCCCTTCTTCGTATCTTCTCCCCTGATCTCCCGGCTGCGTGGGCGGCCTGATGGGGACGCAGATGACGACGATCAGGACACCCAGGCTTTTGTTGAGGCCTTTCGAGCAAGCGGATGCGCGCCGTGTCGCGTATCTCGCCGGAGCGTATGACGTGGCGAAGATGTGCGGGCGCCTGCCCCACCCCTACACGATGGCGTCCGCGCACGATTTCATCGACATGACGCGTGAAGGCCGCAACAGCGGCACCGAGCATGCCTTCGCCGTAACGGCACCGATAGACGGACTGATCGGCTCCTGCGGGGTGATGCGCATAGGGCGCGAGGACAGCGCGACGTACGAGATCGGCTACTGGTTCGGCATGCCTTACTGGGGGGTGGGCTATGCGTCGGAGACCGCGCGGGCGCTGATGGACTGGGCCCGCGAGAAGCTGGTTGCAAAGGCGTTCGCGGCCGGACATTTCGATGACAACCCCGCATCGGGCAATGTGCTGCGCAAGCTCGGCTTTTCGCCGTGCGGCAGGCAGGAGCTGTTCAGCCTGGCGCGGCAGGGCTCCTCTCCCGCGGCGCGTTACATATGGCCGGAAAGCGCAACGCCGGTTAGCTTGTCAGACCACCCCGGCGCGCACGCGCGCCATTAGGCTACACCCATGAAGTTTCTCGACCAGTGCAAGGTATACGTGAAATCCGGCGGGGGCGGCGATGGCTGCGTCTCCTTCCGGCGCGAGAAGTTCATCCCGTTCGGCGGCCCCGACGGCGGCGACGGCGGCCGCGGCGGCGACGTCATTGTCGAAGCAGTCGACGGCCTCAACACCCTGATCGACTACCGCTACCAGCAACACCACAAAGCCCAACGCGGCATGCATGGCATGGGCGCGAACCGCACGGGGTCAGACTCGCCGACGCTGGTGCTGAAGGTGCCTCTAGGCACGCAGGTGTTCGAGGAAGACCAGGAAACGCTGATCGCCGACCTCGACAAGCTTGGCGACAAGGTGCTGCTGGCGAAGGGCGGATCGGGGGGGTGGGGCAACACGCAGTTCAAGTCCTCGACCAACCAGGCGCCGCGACGGTTCAATCCGGGGCATGAGGGCGAGGAGCGCTGGATCTGGCTGCGGCTGAAGCTGATCGCGGATGCGGGCCTGCTGGGAATGCCAAATGCAGGCAAGTCAACTTTCCTTGGCGCAGTGAGTGCGGCAAAACCGAAAGTGGCGGACTATCCGTTCACGACACTGGTGCCGAACCTTGGCGTGGTGTCGCTCGGCATCGGATCGAGCTTTGTGCTCGCGGATATTCCGGGGCTGATCGAAGGCGCAGCTGAAGGCGCGGGCGTAGGCACGCGGTTTCTCGGGCATGTCGAGCGCTGCTCGGTGCTGCTGCATCTGGTGGACGGCACGCAGGACGATGTGGCGGAGGCCTATCGCATCATTCGCGGCGAGCTGGAAAAGTATGGCGGCGGGCTGATCGACAAGCCGGAGATCGTGGCGCTGAACAAGATCGACGCGCTAACGAAGGAAGAGATTTCGGAGAAGGCCAAGCAGCTGAAGAAGGCGTGCGGCTCGACGCCGCTGCGGATTTCGGGTGCGACGCAGAAGGGCGTGCCGGAGACCGTGCAAAAGCTGTTCGAGATCATCTCCGAGGACAAACGCGCGCAACGTGAGGCGCAGATCGAGGCGGAGAAGACGCCGGAGGAGAAACAGGAAGGGTGGACGCCTTGAGCTCCCCGCTCGCCTCTGCGCGGCGCATCGTCATCAAGGTGGGCTCGTCGCTCCTGATCGATCAGGACAGCGGTCTGCCGCATGGCGTGCGCTTTGCGGCGCTGGCGGCGGATGCTGCGAAGCTTAGAAGCGAAGGCAAGGCGATCGTGATCGTGTCGTCGGGCGCGGTGGCGCTGGGGCGGCGAGCGCTTGGCATGAAGGCGGGAAAGCTGCGGCTTGAGGAGAAGCAGGCTGCGGCGGCGGCGGGGCAGCCTCGGCTGATGCGGGCGTGGGACGACGCGCTGGCGAAGCACAACGCGCCGGTGGCGCAGGCGCTGCTGACTTTCTACGACACGGAACAACGCAGGCGTTGGCTCAATGCCCGCGCGACGATGGAGACGCTGCTCGAACGTGGCGCCATCCCGATCGTCAACGAGAACGACACGGTGGCGACCGAAGAGATCCGCTATGGCGACAATGACCGGTTGGCCGCGCGTGTCGCGCAGATGCTGGGCGCGGATGTGCTGGTGCTGCTGTCAGACATTGACGGGCTCTACGATGCCGATCCGCGGTCAAACCCGGGCGCGAAGCATGTGCCGGAAGTGCGCAAGCTGACGCCGGAGATCGTGGCGATGGCGGGGGGCGTCAATACAGCGGCGGGCGTGGGCTCGGGCGGCATGGCGACCAAGCTGGATGCGGCGCGCATCGCGATGACCGCGGGATGTTCGACGCTGATCACGCTGGGGACGAACGCCACGACGGATGGTGGGCCGCTAGCGGCGCTTGCGGGCGGCGCGAAGGGAACCTGGTTTCTGGCGGATGTGTCGCCGGACGCCGCGCGCAAACAGTGGCTGGCGGGGGCGTTGCGGCCGACCGGATCGGTGCGGGTGGATGCGGGCGCGGCACGGGCGCTGAAGACGGGCAAGAGCCTGCTTGCCGCAGGCGTGACCGCCGTGGCGGGTCGGTTCGAGCGCGGCGATGCGGTGGACGTGATTGATCCCGATGGCGCGACAGTGGCTCGGGGCGTGTCGGCCTATTCGTCGGAGGACGCGGTGCGGCTGATTGGGCGCAAGTCAGACGAGTTCGAGGCGATCCTCGGCTTTCGCGGGCGGCCGGCGCTGATCCATGTCGACGACATGGTGTTGATCGGCTGAAGGCTCAGGCGACAAGGTTGTGAAACTCCGGACTGCGTCTCAGCCACGCAGCTGCGTAGCCGCAGACCGGCACGATCCTCCAGTTGTTTGCGGCAGCTTCCTGTCCCAACCGCTTTAACAATCGGCCAGCGGCGCCTGATCCGCGCAGGGTCGGCGGAGCTTCGACCCAGAGAATGGTCAGCACGTCACCGGCCTTTCGATATCGGGCGAAGACGGTTTCGCCGTCGATTTCGAGCTCGTACTGGCCGGCAGCGGCGTTGTCGCGAAGCTCATCCATGTCGAATCTCCTGCCCTGCTCTTGTCTGCTGGCAAACGGTGCAGATTTGGAGGGGTTCGGGATCGTGCCGCGGTCTACCCGAGGCCGCAAGAACGATGGTAAGGCAATGGCATGGCAGCCAGCTTGCCCCGCGATTTCAGTGTACGCCCGATCGATCCCGATAGGGATGGGCCTGCCCTGCATGCCATTTTCGGCGATGAGGAGAGCTGCCGTTATCTAACCCGCCCGGCGACCAGGAATGTCGCCGAGACGATCACGATGATGCGTGAGTGGATGGGGGATGGCAGCGACATCAACTGGGTGATTGCGCACACGGCTGATGGCCCTGCCCTTGGCCGCGTGTCGATCTATCCACGGGGCAAGAACAATGCCTGGGATGTGGCGTGCATGATCGCGCCGGCCGCGCGGGGGCGCAATCTGGCGGTACGCGCCTTGGCCCTGGCGCTGGAGGAAGCGTTCGGGCAGCTGGGCGCGCGGCGGATCACAGCGGATATCGACCCCGACAATCACGCCTCGATCCGGGTGTTCGCGCGGCTGGGCTTCACGCTTGAGGCGCGGCTGCGGGGCGAGTGGGAGATGCATATCGGCGTGCGGGATTCGCTCATCTACGGTCTGTTGCGCGAGGATCCGCGTCCGTGGCGCGACTGGACCCGATAACTGGTCATGGGCCGGCTCTCCTGATAGAGCAGCGCGCATGACGATCCAGTTGCCACTTGCTGCTCACGACGCCGTTCTCGCGGGTACGATGCTTGCCATGGGCGAGGCTGCGCGCGCGGCTTCGGCCGGGCTTGCGAAGGCGGGTCCGGACAGGCGCACCGCTGCGCTGAAGGCGATGGCGGCGCGCATCCGTGCGGCTGAACCGGAGATCCTCGCAGCCAACGCGAAGGACATGGCGGGCGGGCGCGACAAGGGCCTGTCGGGCGCAATGCTCGACCGGCTTGAGCTGACGCGGGCGCGCATTGAGGCGATGGCGCAGGGTGTCGAGGATGTCGCCACGATTGCCGATCCTGTCGGCGTGGTGATGGCGGCGTGGACGCGGCCGAATGGGCTGGCGTTCGAGCGTGTGCGCGGACCGATTGGCGTGATCGGGATCATCTATGAAAGCCGGCCGAATGTGACGGCGGACGCAGGCGCGCTGTGCGTGCGCGCGGCGAATGCGGCGATCCTGCGCGGCGGGTCGGAAAGCCTCAACTCGTCGCGGGTGATCGCGGATGCGCTACGGGCGGGGCTGAGGGATGCGGGCTTGCCGGAAGATGCGATCCAGCTGGTGCAGACAGCTGACCGGGTTGCTGTGGGGCACATGTTGGCCGGCCTGAATGGCAAGCTCGACGTGCTGGTGCCGCGCGGGGGTAAAAGCCTGGTGGCGCGGATTCAGGACGAGGCGCGCGTCCCGGTCATCGGGCATCTTGAGGGGCTCTGCCATACTTACATCCACGAGGGCGCCGATCCTGCGAAGGCAGAGGCGATCATCGTCAACGCAAAGCTGCGCCGCGTCGGCGTATGCGGATCGACCGAAACGATGCTTATCGACGCGAGCATCGCACCTGCGCTGTTGCCGCGCCTGGCGAAGGCGCTGGAAGCCGCCGGATGCGAGCTGCGCGGAGATACGCGGGCGCGAGCGATCCGTTCGATGAAGGAGGCCACAACACAGGACTGGACGACGGAGTATCTCGCGCCGATCCTGTCGGTGGCGGTGGTCGACGGCCTTGAGGGCGCAATGGCGCATATCGCACGTTATGGCTCGCAGCACACCGAGAGCATTGTCACGGAAGATGCAGCCGCAGCGGAGCGATTCCTCGCCGAAGTGGACAGCGCGATCGTGATGCACAATGCCTCGACACAGTTTGCGGACGGCGGCGAGTTCGGGATGGGCGGCGAGATCGGCATCGCCACAGGCCGGTTGCACGCGCGCGGCCCGGTGGGCGCCGAGCAGCTGACGACGTTCAAGTACGTCGTGCGCGGCACGGGTCAGATCCGCCCCTAAGCGGCGTGCCCGAAATGATTTCGCAGCAGATCATTTCAGGAAAGTAACGTCGCCGCCACACTAACGCCTCAACGCGTCCGCGATATGGTACCCACGTGCCGGGTGGTGGGGTCTGGCCTTACGCGGCAGAAGGGCGGGCTGTGCAGCAACTCGACTCGACGACGGCCAACCCGGCAGATGTGGTCGCTGGCGGCGGCCATTTTTTCGGCATTCCGTATGGATGGCCGCTGGCGGTTGCAATTGTTGTCCTCGTCGTCGTGATGTGGATTGCCCGCGAGCCGATGCACCGCATCGTCCGCCAGACCTTCTTTTTCCTTGGCTACATGTTCGCGCGCTGGGGCTCGGCGCTGCTGGACCATGGCCGCCGCGCCCGGGAGGTCACCAACGAGAAGATCGCCTCGCAGCGCGCCGACGAGCTGCAGGACCGGATGCTTCATCTCGAGGAGAAGATGGGCAAGCGCACAGAACAGCTGGCGCGTGAGACCGGGCCTATCCTCAAGAAGCTGGACAAGGCGACGCACGAACTGGCGACCAGCGCGAATGCGATCTCGGACATCAACCTGGAAGACGCCGCGGAGCGCGCCTTCCGCGCCGCTCTGCCCTCGATGGAATCCTCGCGAGGCCTCAGCAAGGTCGAGAAGAACATCGCGCAGAATACGGCGCGCACCATGAATGAGCGGCTCGCCCCGCTGCGGCCTGCGCTTATCACCATCCGCAACGAAAGCCCCCGCCTGAGGGAAGTCGCCGACAAGCTCGTCAAGATCGAGCACGACTTCAACAAGAATGCGAGCGATGTGAACAAGGCCTTCTCGGAGTTCGAGGAGATCGTGCGCTCGGAAGACCGCAAGAAGATCGCGGCCCGCGCGTCGATCGTCGTGCCGTGGCTGATCGCGGTGCTGATCACGACGATCGCGCTGGCCGGCGTGTTCCTCAACTTCTTCCTGATCGAGCGGCCGATGGCCGAAATCGTCGGGGAAGGCGCACGTATCGGCGGCATCGGCCTGCCGGCATTTGCAGCGGTCATCGTCATCTTCCTGGAATTCGTGACAGGCGTGATCCTGATGGATTCCGCCGGCTTCACGCGCCTGATCCCGGCCTTCCACTCCATGTCGGCCAATGGCCGGCGCGTTATGCTGATCGTGTCCTTCACCTTCCTTGCGCTGTTCTCGGTGATGGAGATGACGCTCTCCATTGTGCGCGAGCAGATCATTGAGCAGGACCGCGAAACCGACAGGCTCGCCGCGCAGATCATCGGGCCGGTGCTGGTCGCGCCGGTTCCCAGCGCAGACGCGCCTCCGGCGACAGATGCTGCAGCTCCATCTCAGGTGCCACAGCGGGCCAACGTCTTCGGCCTCGAACTGTCGACCTTCGCACAGCTGATTCTGGCAGGCGTCATTCCGTGGCTGCTTGCGGCGGCGGCCCTACCGCTGGAGACCATCATCCGTAACTCGGTGTTCATCGTCTCGATCTTCGCGAGCTTCGCACTGATCTTCCTGGGTTTTATTTGCAGGACGATTTCGGCGCTGTTCAAGAATATCGGCGTCTTCGTGCTCGCGATTTATGACTTCATCATTTTCCTGCCGCTGTTCATCCAACGATATGTGCAGGCAAGGCGTGCAGGAGACACCGGATCATCCCGACTGCGCGCGAAGGATGATGACCTTGTTCTCAACGACCGGGCGGACCCAAAGGCGCCGAAACGCGAGAAGTCTCGCCAGCCGGAGCCGGAATTCGAGAAGGCCTCATGATGCGGCACCTCGCTGCAGCAGCCTGCTGCCTGTCGCTTGCCATTCTCGCCGGCTGCGGTCTCGTGACCTCGACCAACCGATCCGTCTTCTTCGTGTTCGATGTTTCGGGGACCTATGTCGAGGCGGTGCCCGACGCCACCAAGATGGCCAACATCACGGTTGCCAAACTGCTACCGGGCGATTGGGTTGGCGCGAGCCAGATCAGCGCCTGTTCGTTCTCCGAGAAGGAGATCATCCTGCAGCGCCAGTTGCCGACGACGCCGAGCCTCGCCGCCGAGGCAAAGCGGGAACTCTTCAACGAGTTCTCCGCCTACGCCGCGCAGGTCAAGTCGGCGAAGTACACTGACATCCGCGGAGCCATCGCCCAGGCTTCGTTCGAGCTGAAGCAGCGCCCGGAGGAGGAGCGCTTCATCGTGCTGTTCTCCGACATGCTCGACGACTATTCGAAGTCCTGCGACACGTCCGAAATCGAGCTCGACCTGAGGGGAATTCATGTGGTCGCCGCCAACGTCATAAAGTCCGATCCCGCCGACCCTCAGAAATATCTGGACATGCTCAAGGAGTGGGAGGCAACGGTTGTCGCCGCCGGTGGAACATGGTCACTGGTGACCTCGCCGGACCTGCTGCCGAAGCTTGTGACCGGCGTCTGAGAGGACGCACGATGAAACGGCTAGTAGCGATCTGTCTCGTTCTGGTTGCTGTAGCGGCGTGTTCCAAGCCGACTGAGCTTGCCTCCAACGCCAATGGCAAGGGTTCGATCACAGTCGCGGCGGCGCCGAGGAACACGCCTCCACCCGAGATTCCCGCAGAGGAACTTGCCGCCATCGCCGTCGAGCAGGGCGAAGGCGCGCCTCCTGAGACGCCAACAGAAGCAGCGCCGGACAGCGCACCATCGGGCCCAGCAACGGTTACGGACTATCGCCCATCGGTAGCGAGTCAGATCGGCGCATTGCCGGCGGTGGGCGACGCAGCGGCACTCGCCACGGCGTTCGCAGATTGGCGCGCGCGCGCTGCGGCGGCGCCGGGCGCGTTCGAGGCTGGCCAGCAGCAAGTTGGCGCTGACGCCCAGGAGTATAGCCCGTCGGATGCCGAGCTGGTGACGGCGGAAGCAGGCGATCGGCTTTCAGCCGCGCTGCAGGGTGCTGATGAAGCCACGCGTACGGCGGTGGCGGCAGCCATCGGCAACGACCAGGCCTATCGCCGCTTCGACTTTCGGCGGGTCGATGTGGCGGGTTCGGGGCGCTTCGTCTATGCCTCGGCGCCCCGCGAGGCGCGGCTGCCGCTTTAATCGATGACATTTTCCCGCCGCTCAGGCCTGCGCATGCCCTCGCCGCCCGACGATCGTGTCATCGGGCTGATGGGCGGGTCGTTCGATCCGCCGCATTCGGGACATGCGCATGTGATCGCAACAGCGAAGCGCGCCGCGGCGCTTGATTGCGTCTGGGTGCTGGTCTCGCCAGGCAATCCGCTGAAGCGAACGCAAACAGCGCTGGGCGTTCGGGTGGAAGCTGCGCGCCGGAGACTTGGCGGGCCGGGCGTCGTCATATCCGACATCGAGGCGGCAATTGGCACACGCTACACAGTCGATCTGATCCGTGCGCTGAAACAGCGCGCGCCGCGAGCGCGTTTCGTGTGGATCATCGGCGGCGACAATCTGCGCGACTTCCATCGCTGGAAGGAATGGCGCGCTATTGCCCGGCTGGTTCCGATTGTTGTCGTCGCGCGGCCTGGCGCGAGCCCGAAAGCGGGGTTGTCGCGCTTTGCGCGGCTGTTCGCCGCTGAACGCGTCAAGCAGTCAGACGCGTGGACGCTGGCGCGCCGTTCACCGCCGTGCTGGGCCTACATCGCTGCGCCTTTCGATCCGGTGTCATCGAGTGAGTTGCGGGCAGAGATGGCGATCAGCGCCCTGCCGCCGATTTAGGCTCCTGCTGGCTGAAATCCCGCGGTCCGGACTCGGGCTCCGCTGGCACGGACTGAGCGTCGTCAGCCACAACGTCTGCCTT
>Ga0163144_10025347_pt1 | contig 11584 bp, 6 predicted proteins | sample OliLak19BULKMAT1_FD_123175 | JGI IMG/M metagenome (GOLD analysis project Ga0163144, IMG submission 123175) | Freshwater microbial mat bacterial communities from Lake Vanda, McMurdo Dry Valleys, Antarctica - Oligotrophic Lake LV.19.BULKMAT1 | ecosystem: Environmental > Aquatic > Freshwater > Lake... | reverse complement strand
GCCCTTGACGATGATATCATTAAGAGCGGCGGCGAACGGGCAAGTTGAACTTGAAGTGATGGGGCTCTCGTAGACCGTACTACCGCAACTTTCATACAGTTGAGAGCTTATGTTGAAAGTTTGAAGTTGGATAAAGTTGGGGGTCGCGCTGATCTCAACAAAAGGGTCCAGGCAATCAATCTTCACATGCTGAACAGCAATCGGCGATGCGCTTGTGACGAAACCATCCTTGACCGCAACAGCTCTATATGTGAAGTTTGTAGTTTCCGTGAACTGCTTTGGTTTGCATACGCGCGGGCCACGAACAAAACTCAGAGAAGCATTCTGTTGATTATGGGCCAAAAAAATAATTGACCCTGCTTTCACTCGTTTCTGTCTTTCGCTTTGTGTGAGCCAAGCGTCTGCCCATGGCGGCTCAGACTCGATGAAAATAGCCAAAGCTCTATCATATCCCGAAGTATCGTGCACATTCAAATTAGTTGGGGTGCTGTAATCATGAATGAATTGGTGAATCGTACCAGGCGAGTCCGCTGTCAGTGCAGAGACAATGTTTATATGCACCGTCTCCTCGGAGGACCAAGCCCCTTTTTCATCAGAAATGCGAAACCGGAAGAGGTCAGAAGCACCATTACCGGGGACAGGCCGTTTTGGTGATATGCTATTCGGCCTATAAAACACATATCGTACATGGACTGGATTTCCTTTGTCGCAAGCCAAAGTAAAATTGGTTTCAACCGATATGTTGGTACCGTGATACAGACCATCTTCTCGAAAATTTGTCACTCTGAGGATCAGTGACCCCCATTGAGGAAGTCGCGTTATCTGAATGGAAGCGGTAGAGTCGCCCTTGTCAACGTCTGTGCCTCCCAGTGCAATTGAAGGTACGAAATTGGACTCTAGTCCCTCCAGTACATCCGAGGACATTGGTGATGCATAGGCGATGGGGGGATCGTTCACAGGGTTTACCGTTATAGAGATGGTAGCAGACTCACATTGAGCTGGGTCGAAAATGATTTGATCCGTGACACAATACATTATGCTTGTATATTCCTCTCCGGGTTTTTCTGAGTGATCGTTGAAAGCTGGGACGAACACAAGACTGCTTGTATCTTCAATATGGATTACGAAGGCTTGATCAATGATAGAACTCAATTCAGAATAGCGCTGACGATAAAGTTCTACAAAGCTACCAGCCGTGAAGTGGTAGAGCTTTCCTTTGTGTGGAAGACCCGTTATGTATATGTTGTGCGAGGGAACTTTCACGGGGGGCATCCCTGAGGTCGATGTTCGAGTGATGTTGATCGATGCTAGCAAGGCGTCGACTTCGTCCTCGACTGTCCGGATTCGAAGTGGCATCTTCTGCAAGCCTTTCGCGTCCTGGATGAATGTTAGTCCTGGTGGAGTAGCGTACCACTCTGGGGTGTGTGATTCAGGAACTTCTTCCGCGTCTTCGTTGATGGCAACTTGGTACGGATACGCATAGGGATGGCCCGGAGGAAGACCCGCCGCGAGATTATGGGTTACTTCTTGGGGAGAAAGCGCTCTGTTGTAGACAGAAAACTGGTATAATCGCCCATGCCACACTTTCTCATGGTTGGCTGTCGACGCAAGATGAGAAAAGAAATGCATAGCTGATCCTGCATTCCAGTGCTGCAAATTGTCTGGGAACCGTTCCTTTAAAATCGTATAAGCATGCGAATTGATATAGAGCTTCTGGTGTTTATCTTCCAGAGCCACAACAAGATGTAACAGTTTTCCAGAAGGGATTGTAACGTTGAGAAGAGAGGAATAGCAGGGTGCGTGCACTTCGCCGGCACCCCGAAATGAGATTCGACATCGATCGTCCACTTGAGAAATCTGAAAGTCGAAATGATTTCTGTCGCACAGGCCCGTACCGCCACCATGCATATAACTGTCTTCCCATCCAAGAGTAAAAATGGGAAAGGAAGCACCACCGCGCGTCGCCAGTGGTTCGACCCAAAACTCAAAGCTGATCCCTTTCGCGCCTTGCTGTGCATATAGAATTATATTGTCTTCAATGCTGTTGCTAGTCAACTTCAATAGGGCACCGCTTTGATCTCCAAGGAAATCGCCGGTTGAAGTAAAAAGAGTCTCAATTCCAAGTCCCTTGGAGCATTTCGTGCCATTGGTGTCACGAGAAAAGGGGGCCACTTTCTTTGAAATCGATTTGGTCGAATCGAAGAAACGACCTTCGTTACATTGCTCCTTGGTGAAGGCGTAGCGAGCAATCGGCTGCAGTACCCACGACGGATCGCCCACGTTGGAGCTGCAGATTGCTCTGAGATTCAAAACAAAGGTTAGAAGAGTCACAAGTAAAGGACGTGAGATCATTGCGATTTTCCCCATGTGTTGTTGAGTTTCGGCGTGGGATTCCGCATGAAGAAATTAATAATGAGGACAAACAGGTAGGAATCGCCATCGACCCAGTTTCGATGAACACTGACTCACTGACTGTTTCGTTTCAATTTTTTTAATCTTTGCTGTCCGCGATTTTGGAAGGGTCGTTTTCAAACGATTTCAATCGTGGTTTCAGTTTTTAAAAAATTCTGAAGAGGATCGCGAGTCGGTCTTTCGCAAAAATATTAAACCCTTGTATGAGTCTTTATGTACTCTTATTAGACCTGCTATCTAGCTAGCTAGACTGTATTATGAATTACTACCGGTACAACTGTTCTAGAAAAAGTACTGTAGTAAACAGTGCTACAGTACTAGCTGCTACTAGTAGCGGGTACCGGTGTTTAGTAGCTAGAGCAGCCAGTAGTATGGAGAACAACACCAACAAACCAGCAGAACAGAGTTGTTTTTTAGCGCGACTACAGTAAGTGTGCGTTCATTAAACTAGACACCGTCGTGTTTGACCTTGGCCTACTAAGGACTCTTCTTGCTCTTCTTTTTCGACTTTTTCATCGATCCTCCCGTTTTGCTGTATGCAGCTTCCACGCCTTTGCGTTCTTCCTTCAGCCGTTCTACTTGCAGTTTCAGGACAGACTTACTTTCGTTCTCCTTCGAGCGTTCGATTTCCTTTCTGCGTTGATACAATATCTCGACGTTCGCCTTCTTCTTCTCGAGCCCTCGCTGCATTCTACCATAGAGACGCGAGGCCTTGCGGCTCATCATAACCTTCGCGAGGTCGTGCGCTTCATCCTCCTGAGGGTGAGCAGGGAGACAGCAAAAGTGGCAGCAATAGCAATAACAATAGCAGAAACGTAATCCGTGAGCAAACGTATGGAAGCGGAAATCTAGGAGGGCTAATCTATGTGCAGTTCATGTCTAAACGTACCTCTTTTTTGCGTTTCTTGCTATTCTTCTTCTCTGCTAATTCCTCGTCGTCGTCGCTCTCCTCTTCCTCCTCGTTCGACTCTTCATCTTCTTTAGGAACTTCATCGATTTCTTCGTCGGGTTCGTCCCCGTCCGTGTCTTCCTCACTCTCGGAGTCGGCTGATTCCTTCTTCTTTTTCTTCGGGATATCATTGGCATGTGCCGCCGCTTCAACATCTTCCATTGATTCACCGTTCTTAAGCCTTTCAATTTCCTCAGCGTACGCTGGTTTGTATCCTTCCTCCTCGTCGTCAACCCAGGGTGATAAATGTGGCGGAAGCGTGACACCTACGCCATACTTGGAAATTGGCAAGATGTACATGAAATTAGCACTGTCAATAATCCACTGAGGCTGGATATATTCACGAGACTTGGGAAGTGACTTGTAGCTGGAGGGGAGCGTCGGACGGTCCACAATGTGATGCGTGATCTTGGGGTCTTTGTCTGAGATGGGACTATCATCTCCCTCCCATCCAACATTTCCGCCGTAAGCAAGACACACAAGTTCGAGATACCCACGTGGAATTTCCCTCGAAAGGAAAAACGTGAGCCCTGCATAGAGGTGCTTTCGCTTCAAAGCGTCATCGTCAAGTTCTGCCTCGGCACCAGCGCCAGGAAAAGCGGTTCGACTCTCTGCTTCCGCGATACTTTCGAGTGCAGCCTTCAAAGGACCTGCAACGTCTTCATCATTGTCGTCATCGTCGCCATCCTCTTCATCGTCGTCGTCTTCTACAATTTGTTTCAAGGCGACACCAACGCTTTTAATCAAATCTTTGGATTTCTTGTGTGCCTTAGGTTTTGTATCATCATTATTCTCGCCGGCAGCGTCTTTGCCAACTATACTTTTCTGCAAAGACTTGCTGACAGCATTGCTAATTGCACCACTAGATGAATTAAGTGCATTTCGTAAAGCCTGCATATTGGCTGCAAGAATTGCATTTTTGCTTCCCGCCGTCAACTTGGTCGGGTCCATGACTTGCAATGGGTATCGAACACCAATGTCGTTGTAGAGCTTGAACAGCACAAAGTCTAACAGGGTTTCATAGAACTCAAAGAATGTCTGCATGACTTTGTAGTCTACGTCTTCCGGCAAAAACTGTGTAAAGGAATGAGGAACAACCCATCGAACTGGGTTTCCACGAATCGACGCTTCCATGTAAATCCCCTTGACGGAAATGAATGATTTGGTGATGGAACAGGTTGTGGCACAATAGGCTCCCCATGCCGCAGCCAGTGATTTCGCCTTGTTGGTCACCTTTGCCTTTATGTTGCCTTCACTGGGCAATGCCGCAAACAAATAGGTCAGTGTCAAGGCATCGTCTATATCGTTGAGAGCATCCACAAAACGTGGATACCGTTCTTTGACCAAATGATGAAGTGTGTAAGTAGGTACAAGGGCATTTTTCCTCGCCGCTTCATCTCGCTCGTTACGTCCTGCCGCACGCCGAACCTTTTTCATAAAGGAACGGAACTCATGGAACTTTTCCAGAACGGGTTCATGTGCAATCGCTTTGATGTCCTTAATATGATAAAATGACTGTCCTTTTTTGTTCTTCGGAACACGGCCTAACGGTTCTCGTGGATAGATTCCTTTGAGGATACAAAGACGTCGAAAATCTTTCAAAGTCACCTGAAGTTTCTTCAGACAGGCCGATCTCCCGATGAAGGTGGCTTCCAATCCAGCATTATGTCTCTTCTGCTTCTTTCCCATGCGCGACAGCTTGCGCTTGGAGCCCATCCCAGAATGGCTTGCCGCCTTGATGGACTTTTTCTTCGGCCTTCCTTTCACTCGAGCGCCCCCCATCTTTGCAGTTTTATCTAGTAATGTGTTGACTAGCTACCTGGTAGCGAGGATAGAATGAGTGGGTACTAGCTAGTAGTAGTGCGTGGAAAATTATAATACTAGTGGATGCTTTTGTTTTACTAGCAATAATAGTAAGGGTAAACGCGAGTTCTTCATTCATTCTTTCATTCTGATTGATTGATATTCGAATCGAATTTCGTTATCGCCGTTTCGTTTGGTTGGATTTCGAATAGGATATGAGGCATTTAAGTCACGATCACCTTCTACTGTAGACTCAGATCTAAGAAGTCGCGAGAAAAGGATTTCATTCAATTTGGCACTCCCTCCGCTTGACACCTGTCATCACTCATTTTGCATCAATCCAATCCTCGTCAGCACCACCCATCAAACTACTACAATTGTATAGCTAGCTACTAGCTAGTAACTACGACGTACTGGTACCGGTATCACCGCTAATATCCCAACACACTTGATCTTCGTCTGCATGGTTCAAGAATCATCTACCTCGTGAATCAATCGCACAAGCTATCAAAGGTTTTGCTCAAACTTGTGTTTCTTCCATACTATAGTAGTTTCACTAGATCCCAAACTTTCACATATATTTCGTTGAGAATCCACTTCTTCAATTACCCCTTCTTTTGAGAACCAGTCAAGAATCGAATCAACAAGATCATCATCATCATCATGAAGCAATACCTTTCTATCGTTCTGTCTTTCCTACTGATGGTGGGATCCACAATGGCCTTTGTGTCCCCCTCACGAACGGCGTTTGCCCCCCTGTCTTCGACGATGCCTACTACAGCTTCGAAATCATCTTCTTTTAACAACAACCCCTTCGTCCCTGCGGCACTTCAGAGGCAACGAAAGTCTATCGCCCCGGTCCAGACGATGAGTTTGTTTGGTTTGGGTGCGCCCGAACTTGTTATTATTCTCGTGGCGGCTGCCTTTTTGCTGGGACCCCAAAAGTTGGCCGAGTTTGGAAAGGATGCTGGAAAGATTGCCGGCGAACTCAAGGAAGTCCCAAAGGAATTCCAAAAGGGATTGGCAGAGGGAGAAAAGCAAGCAGCCGATGCATTGAAGTCGGGGGAACCCGCGAAAGATGCCGAGAAGGAATAAATAGATACTTGCATACTAATTAATTACTGGCTGTGGATTGATTGATTGGCGGAATGACTTGATAGCTGGATTCTTCGAAAATTTGCGAATGTGCGAAAGGTTAGACGGGATGAAGCGAGACAAGCTGCATGCGGTGCATGATTGAGCTTGTTACTGGGCTCTACCTTTGCGTGCGTTCCGGATTGGTCGGTTACTTTACGATAAGTTGTTGGCTTGCTTGCTTGCTTTGTATGATGGAGTGCTGCAGAGAGCTATTAGGCTACCTACAATTGAAATAAAATGATAATACTAGCTTCTGCGCAATTATTCCATTGGATTCATTCATCGTGATGGAAGTAGCCGTATCTCGTACTGCCACAGAGTGGACGTGCTCTCGTATGCAAGACAACGGGTTGCAACGCAGATGTGCAAGCAACACCTGGCATCTTCTTGCATTTCCGGTAGCTAGTAGTCGTTTGCTGATATTCCAATTTTATCATTTTTTGTTCATACTAGTGCCCATTCCTTGACTAAACCAATCTGTTAAACACGATGAGGGAACATGAACGAATATATCTTTATTCGGATAGAGAGAGAATAAGCAGATGCAATATAGTAAGTATTAAACTTGTCATTGTCACTGCTTTATTAAAAACCTTGTTTTGATCTAATGGGTAACTAGCTGGGGTACAGTGCCTGTGCTAATAGAAGTGATGCGTTTATAGCAGAATTTTTATGCGATATATGTAAGTAATGATTCCCAACTTTCAGCTGCATCTATGGCATGGTGAGAACTACCTTCCCACCACATGTCATTTGCTCTGGGTGATTAACTTCAATATAAGCTTGCACTTTTCAGTTCACTAACAAAAAAATTATTGCACCTGCTTTTGGTAACAGTAGATGCTTATACCCCTCAATTCTGCATAGTTAGTGGTCAGCAATTTGAAAAATCAGAATAAGAAACAATTATTTTTATTTTTCTGGCCCCTTGAAATTGATAAATATAGATCCAATGTTATTACATTAGAATGCTCAATTTTCTTTCTTACTTTATTTTTGCTTCTGATTACCAAGAGTTGATCAGTCATCCTTAGAGTTTCTTTTTAAATCAGAGTAAGAAAAAGAAACTCGATATTTTCGTGTTTGCAAACTGTCTGACTCTATGGTGTCTAAAATTGATGCAACTCATTGTGCTACTTAGTTGGGAACTTTTGTTGGACTATTGTGTTGAAAATTGTTTATTAGAAACTTAAATAAAAAGCACATGAAGAGCTTCAAAAATTTGCACACTTGACCCTCAGAAACAGCTTCTGTGCATCATGCCAGATAAACTATGATAACTTGAAGAGAGAGCCCATGACATGCTTGGTTGGCATGAAAAAGAGTTTCAAAGTGTGATTAGCTCTAACTTCACACTTACAAAAAATCTTTTCTACTAGTAGATGGAGGCTCAGAGCTCACTGGTGATGGAGGCTCAGAGCTCACTGGTGGCTTAGGTGGGGCTCTTTTGGGGATAATGCAACATTATGATGAGCCTACATGTGGAGGGAGCTGCACATTAGCCTGACTTGGATTCAAGTTGTCTTTTGCAGAGCCCATGAACGATCAAATGCAAGGTTCACTACTGCCTTCTGCTATTAAGAAAAAAACATTTTTTTTCAGATGGTCTTGCTCCCACCCAAGCAATTAGGGTACAACTCCATAGGTTTCATTGCCAAGCCTGCACAAAAGCCGAAGTGATCGGTCATCTGTTAGAAGAATCAGCCGATTCGCGACTGTTGAGGCCAAAACACAGCAGCACAAAAGCTACATGGGAGCCCAATTCACTGTGTGGGAAAAGGGAGGGCAAATGACATGAAGCACTGGATTATTTAGTGAGCCACACTTACCATAATTTTCTATAAGTAGTGCAGGAAGTGCCAAGCCATGATGATGGTTTCTGTTGTTGTCATTTTTTTCCCAATAGCTTCAGGCAGTTCCCCAATCTTAGCGATCTCATGTGAGACCTAACTGGTATTAAGTACTACGCACTGATGAATGTCCCTTGATGATAATTATCAACTTGTCACTCCACTTAAGCTTACAATCATTGTTGCTGTCATTCTATTGTTAGAGTTCAACCTGGTGTACTTTTCTCAGGCATCTTTCATAATCTATCCCTATTTGTGGTAGTTGGTCCCAGATAAATTGCTGGGAGATGACGCCATGGCCTCGCGAGGTGACGGCATTGATGGTAAGAAAAATGAGGGGGGAAATCATCGCGTGGAGCAACAAGCATCACCAGAGAGAAGCTGTAATTTCCTTGTAATGAGCAATGCTGGCAAACCAATCTATTCTCGACGCGGGGATGAGGAACAAGTGGGGCGCATTTGTGGACTTTTGCAAGCAATTCGGTCTTCCATTCAATCCAACCATCATCAACTGGGCGATATTCGATCGCTGCGCTCTGGTCGTCTTTGTCTGGTCTTTATGTCCGTAGGATCCCTCACATTGGTGGCCATTGGAGGCAAGGACGACGCAGATGCGTATCTAAAACTGCAGCTGGAGTATATCTTTGGTCAAATCATGTTCACTTTAACGGCTCGCGTCGTGGAAGAATATTTTGCGTTTGATCTTAGTTTTGACCTAAGAACAATGCTGGGCAATACGGACTCTGTCATTCATGGTATTTTGGATGAATGTTCGCCTAGTTTTGGCAATAATGGCAATGGGTATCTCGGTCACTATCTGTTTGGTGCTATCGAGACACAGTTTCCCATTTCTCCATCTCTTCGGGCCCGAGCTTCCACTGTCCTCCAGACTGTGGGTATCAAGACAGAGTTTACTGCCTTTTCTCTCTTGACCATAGCTGACAAATTGATCACAATGATCCAACCTTCCTTTCCAGCACACCAGATGCGAGTATCTGATCTTCATTTACTTCTGCATGTTCTGAACCGACAACCAGCACTTCTGGGTGGCACAAGTGAATTATGGATTCCAGTCTGTCTCCCTCGGTTTTCGTCGGAGGATTTCCTCTTCTGTTACGCGCTGTGTTTAGATACCGCCTCCAAGCTTTGCCTTGTAATGGTCAGCCAGCAGAGCACTACCCAACAATTCCAGCTCTTTCGACAAGCTGCAGCTACAATTCGCCGGTCGCTAGACTTGCCGGCGGCCTTTGAGTCGGTATTGGAGATTTTGCCACAAGAATCCACCGAAGGTCGCTCGTCACCCAATAGCTGCACCAGGCCGGAACTCGCCGGCGACGTTACATCGAGGGATGTCAAGTGGAGACGAAACATGGATATGAATGAGAATCAGCAGGGTTATGTAGACGCATCAGGCGATGGTGATTCAATGATACCCTATCTGCCTAGCCCTAAGAGTACTTCGAAATCTACGAGCGGAGAAGATTGTGGGGTTTTCCTGAGAGAGATTAGAGCAGCCTGTAAGCCAGAGACTATACGAAGTACCATGGACAACTATCTATCAATCGGATCGGCTCTACATTTTGTATTCCGATTAGATGTGCCTCTTCCAGCCGCCATTCGGCAAGGCCATCCAGGGAATGTTCCTCAGAGTGTCAATTCACGGTTGGGATATCCGTTTTTAGACGAGGCTTCCAAGCGAAAGGTATGGAATACCTACACAAAACTCCGATTGCGTCTTTGTTTGGGGTCGGCTACACCTGAGTCGACTATGGCGGCATTCGGTTCTACTTCGCCAACTGCTGAGACGGCTGCGTCAATGATGGACCTGAGTTGTCCGGCAGTATGCTTTGCCAGCTCGTCGCCTGAAAGAAAGGACGGGATTGCGTACGTTATTGATGGCACCGAGCTGTATCTTGGGATGAATGGGCCTGACTACGAATAGTAAGTTACGGAATGCATCACGGCGATGTCAGGTTTTTACATTTTGCTAACAATTTACGTCTTGTCCTACGACACCACAGCTACGCTGTCATGTCAAATACTAGAACGTTCAAAGAAGCAGCCTCGTCTGCAACGAAACTTGTTCGCCGCCTTCTTGCTGATCAGAGAAGCCTCTTTCTCAATCCGTTAACTTGGGATGGCTGAGGGAGTGGAGTAATTTTAACGCGCTCTACTCACAGAGAGACAGCCCCTGGTCTTTGCTCGAACTTGCCGCACTGGCCACTCCCCAGAACCAGCCTCGGAAACTCGGGTCCGTGGCAGGATCATAAAATCGAAATTTGGAGCGGAGCGATGTCAATTCCTCCGTTGATAATGATGCCAACGCTGGGAAATGAGCAAGTTGCTGCTCTGGAGGATCGGCATGAGACGGCGACAATCTCGAGGTGAATCTACGGCTCATTGAGTCTCCCTCGGAAAGCAGATGGAGCTGGGGCATTGGAAAGCGATTCTTCGAACGCTCGAGGAGGAATTGCTTAAATTCCTCGCGAATGCCATCGTACTCAGGTTTTTCCACGGTCGCCTGTCCTGACCAAACAAAAAGATTGTCTTCATGGTCTGCCGCAATGATACACTGTGATAAATAATGCATGGTCAAAGCCACGTTGAGTGCACTCGCCGATCGGATGGTCTGCATGGCAAGACTATCAAAAGCACTTACATGATCCCACAAAGATAACGTTTCTGCTGGAACAGATTCCATTGATGGTGTCCCATAAACGGATCCTGAGCTCCACACGGATGGCGCCATCATATTCAAACAATCTTCCAGTGGCAATCGGAGAAACATGGATCTAATTTCGGCGCGATCGTCGCTCGACTGAATGGGGCCAATACTAAGAAGCGGGCCGCGTCTCATGTGAAAGAGCCGCCGGAGCGCCCCGGCCAGTTCGGGCGGAAATGCAAAGTCCAATGAAGTTGTTCCGCCGCTTGGTCTCATAGATAGCCTGCGAAACAGAAGTCAAACAAAAAAGTGATTTATGTTGGGTGTTGAGCCAATCCAAAATGTGATCAGGCAAACAGGAAGAAAACACTATAACCTTACCCGCCCAAACTTTGTTCCAGCCGGAGCAACCTAAAAGCCCCTGATACACGTTGAATCGTCGCATCTAGATCCCGCTGAGCTTCGAACGCAAGGTGCTCAAGCTGATCTCTATCCGGTGCTAGGACGACATCATTTTCGTCCGATATTTCCCTCCCGTACATGGATCTGTACACAGCCTCTTTTCCAAGAAGGACAGGTACGACTTCCTCATCAACCGAGTCCAGGAAATCGCTCACGCTCGATGCAACTGGAAGCTGGTGGCTATAAACTCTAGTCACCAGCGTCTTGCCATCCTTCTCGACGTACCGCACAGTGCACTGGAAGAACGCAACTTCGTCCATTGGGTACTCGTCGTTTACGCGAAGCATAACAGAAAGTGTGGCAAGTGGG
>Ga0163144_10025344_pt1 | contig 11585 bp, 4 predicted proteins | sample OliLak19BULKMAT1_FD_123175 | JGI IMG/M metagenome (GOLD analysis project Ga0163144, IMG submission 123175) | Freshwater microbial mat bacterial communities from Lake Vanda, McMurdo Dry Valleys, Antarctica - Oligotrophic Lake LV.19.BULKMAT1 | ecosystem: Environmental > Aquatic > Freshwater > Lake... | reverse complement strand
GCCAAGCATCCGATCCGATCTCACAATGATTTTGGCATGCCTCGTTGGGAGGGATCAGAAGCAGAAAGACTGATGAAAAAAGACATGAAAGAGGGAAAACATGTTGGCTTGAAGCCAGAGGCATTTAGCGCCACACGGCCAACAGTTTTTGGTGTGACACCACTGCCCATTTTCCGTGATCACATTTGTCAGGAACTGAAACTGTGGAAATTCCATAACAAGCATGGTGAAGCGGCAGACAAACAAACAAGCTAGTCATAGCAACATTTGATTGTTAAATTCATTTTCTAACCATTTCAAATGTCATGCAACGGCTCACCCATGTCCATCTTGTGCTGCACAATGACCGCTACAGCTTCAAAACAAGCTTGAAGTTTTTCTTTGCTGTGACGAAAACCAATGTCATTCATGCATTCAAATTCAGCAATCTTGCCATTTAGTTTTTCTTGGCGACAACGTGCACGGCTCTTGAATTTGGAGACCTCTTTTGAGTCACATGAATTGGGCAAACTAATCAGCTTTGGATGCCCTCTGCACCCCTTGTCAGCAATGACTCGCTTTCCCAGTCTTTTCAACTTTGCTCTCAGTCCTTCATCCAACCGGTGACATCATGGTGTCAGCCATGGCCACATCATCCAATCGGCGACAACAACATGCAGCAGCACAGCTAGTTAGTTAGTGGTGCTTACAATTTCTAATAAGCTGAACTGTTTCATCACAAGAAGGTTCTCCAGCATGTCGATGAATTAAAATCACGGTTTAAATTGTGAATGATGAGGCTTTTTTGTCTCAGCAAACAGATGCCTGTTGTTGATAGGTTGTGAGCAGGGTTGTTGTGCTTGAATCCACAATTGTTGTTGTCATGCAGAAGCAATTCTTTTCGTCGGAGCGTCAAAGACAAAGAAGTTCCAATTGGAAGCGGAATTCGTAGCAGGATCAGTGTGTGTTCCGGCGTCAATTTGGTGGATTAAACCACGGTGATGGAATCGCGATCCGCATTGCATCTTCTTCGATCTGCATTGTGTGAATGTTCGATGAAAGCCGATCGGATGAAAGCCGATCGATTCTTTAAGCCCTTCGAAAGGTCGACGCCTTGAGAGGGGTTCTGGAATGACCGGTGGGTGTTGTTGCCATTCGTCGATTTCGAATGGGACGTGTCGGTTTCGGCTGGAACGTTATCGTTCCGGCTGGATCGATGAATGATGGGATGAGCGTTGCCGGTGCAGAACAGCCAATCGATTCTTTGAGCCCTCTGGCAAGAACGGTGCGATCTTGACAGTGACCGGGTGCGGGTCTTCTGTGTCGCTTGCCGATCTTTTCTTCTTCTTTGCACAAACGTTGGTCTTTGGCAAAGATCTGATCGATTCCGATAGATTCTAGCATGGCAAGAGTGAATGACCGGTGCGACATTTCAATGCGCACGTTGCAGATCTTGAGAGGGACGCTTGAATGACCGGGTGTTGGAAAGTCTTCGTCTTTGTCGGCAAGGCTTGAGCTTGGAAGCTCACCCGTGCAAGGATCAACGTGAATGGATTTGGTTAGCTCCATCAAGACAACGCTGCTAGCTAGCAGACAGCAGCAGTTGATTCGGCGGCTCTGAAGCAACCGATGAAGCACTCCAAGACAATGCTGCTAGCAGCAGTTGATTCGGTGGCTCTAACAGCACCGATCCAAGGTTGCATCAGTGGCATGTCTAATGTCGATGGATGGATGATAGCAAGTGTCGGTGCGGCAGCATGCCGGGCAAGCCCCGCTTTCATCAAGTCTGTCAATCAACCGTGTCGATCGACAATCAAAGGCTCGTGCTGTGGAATCTCCTACCAAAAAGTCCCAGTTTGAGACAATGATTGCAATTAATCACGTTTCTTAAAGACATTTAGCAGTGTGTTTTTTTAGTTGTTCTCTGGCCTCTTGTGTCATGGTGCGAAATCGTTGTTTGTTTTGTTTGTGGAACATTGTTTTTGTGTTTGCATGCTCATTGTTGGTTTGTGGCAGACCAGAGCCACAGGACCAGAATTTTGATTCCGGCACATTTGTCTACAGGCATTTCCCGTTGAATTTCCAATTAGCTTTGCCCCATGCAGCTGTCCGATTGGTACCACGTTAGGCTCCCACGCAGGCTTGGTGCTGAAAGCTGCTGAGCTTTGCCCGACACAGCTGTCCAATTGGTGCCACATGTTCTGCCCGGGTGGAGTGAGACTGCCCTCACCTATGAGACAAGCACGCATGCTTCGCACCGAAAGGATCGTCATCCTCGCAAGTCAGGTCACGAGGAAATTCCCATAGAAGCCGAATCTTTCGCTGGCAAGCCCTAACATCCAACAACAGTTGTAACAACACCCCGTCAAGCCCGGAAATTGCAAAAGGAAAAACTTCAGGAATTAAAACACTGCATGCGAACGAAGCAAACATCCTCCCTCTAGCTGGTTCATTAATTTGTAGCTGTCTTCACACAGCAGTTGGTGGCACCCTTCCCTTTTCATTGCTCATCCTCCTTTGTCGTCAAAACAGTTTGAAGATCACAATCATGAATCCCACTGCCAACGACCCCTCCCTATGCAACAACGTCTTTCGAATAACCAAATTTGTGACCAAATTTGTGGGACTCTTGTTGTGCAGCTTTGTCCTTTATCAGGCCTGGCGGTTTTCGCTTTCCTCAAAAGAGGCAACAGTCATTCATTCAGAAAAGAATGTCACCTGCTCGGACAGTTCTTATTGTGATGAGGAACAATCCACGACTGTCCACCACCTCGGATGGGACAAACCCTGTGGTCGCACCAACAACCACCTTTTCACCATTTTGAACGGTGTGAACCAAGTGTGGGACCTTCACGGGGACGACACCTGCCAAGCCGTTTTGGCCATCTCGGGCTGGGCCCTGGACACGTTTTGCCAGCTGTTTTGTGATAGCCACTGGTCGTTGGCAGACAACGATGATCGACTCCTTCCTGTTGTTGAGCATGATGAACTGCACGAGCTTTGTGTTGCCGAGGCAAATCAACCAGTGACCAAACTGGGGGCAAGGGACACATTTTGTTACTCACGCAATGCATCCTTGCCGTTACCACAACAACAAAAAACGAAAAAACAACGGACATGTCAGGTGCTAGGCATCCTGATTCAACACTTTGCAGAAAGGAATTTGGAAGGTCTGAAACCACTTCGTTTGCATCTTCAGGACATCGCAAAGTTAGACGACAGTCTTCTGGTGGAACCCAACGGATCCGTTCCACACATGGCGGTGCACTCCCGTTGGTTGGAAGGCTCTTGCCTCGAGAGAATCAAGAACACACCCTCCAAGGACGAATGTCACATGCCTCCATCCTACATTAAGAAAATTCTTGCGTCACAAGGGATGTTGGGTCGCATTCCTATCGTGATTGTTGCGGATTTGCAACAGCGAAAAGTTCTGGACGCCCTCCGCAATGACTCTGAGATTGGTCCATGCGTGATTGTTCCTGCCCTCGACAGGACCATCTTTGCTGCATCTAGCAGCACCGCACAAAACGACATGGTGCTGGCAGCCAACAGTGCCATCTTTGTCGGGACGAGAGCCAGCACCATGTCCAAAATGATTGGTGTGTGGCGAATCGCGGCCGGTGCTGACCCCCAATCCAATTACATTCACGCGAAAACGACGGCGAATGGGACGCTTGAGGTGTGCGCAGACTGCATCTAGCTAGCTAGATGTGACCATGTGTGGTGTCAACATCATTTGTGCTCGACTGTGAGCCGGTGGTGCTTCGTTGTAATGTGGACTGTGCCCAACACGAGCAGCAGCATGCTTAAACCAGCAAGAACATTTATCGGGAGACCCTTTCTAGTCTAGTCGAACGCCATTTTAGACTATCAATCCAATGTTGTTTGTAACAAATGTTAAATTAGAAAAGAGTGAGATTAATCTACTTTTGTATTTCAGAATCACTTCAAAATCCAAGATGAGCTCGGCATCAAGGAATGCAGTGGGTTCCTGAGTGTCGAAGGTAGGAAAGTCAGGCAGTTCTGCGGAGTGTTTCGCACGGCTGAGATCAGAAGGTGGAAGGGATGAGTCGGCCCGAGACCGGCGGTAGATGATGCCCCAATCAATCAAAATAAAGTGTGCTGATCAGTAGTGGTGGTGGCTGGAGCTTCTGCGGTGTGAGTTCAGACTAGCTATTCGACTAGTCGAGTAATAGAACGCTACTTGCTTCCGGATGGATGTGGGAATGTGAAGAGACACCGACTGATTGAGTTCTATTACTTCATCAGCAATAAGCTAGCTAATATCGCTAGCTTTCTTTTTTTAGTTGGCGCCCAGACTGACTAGCTAGTAGCTAGCCAGTAATTACACGACGGTATTGATCGATGACTGTGGTTTCAAAAAAGAGACTGGACTTTTTTGGGGCGTTAGCTTACCAGTCGACGTGAAATCAAGTGTATCTACTGCTGTAGGAGAATGCATGCATGTTGCTATGTTTCTTATTACGAAATGGTGCTACAACGGAAATGAAACGTTACTTCCCACCATGCACAGGCAGACCAGCCTCTCAATTACTCCACGGCAGCTCCTGGCTTCATCCAGAAGCGGTAATCTTGATGATGACGGAGGGCAAGAATGCGTCTGCCGACGGTAGACATTCGGCTCAAAACGGCCATTTTGGAAGCCGCGCACAACTCCTGGTCAGCAATCAGGGACAAGAGTCGTAACTCATTTCCACGAAGCTGGCTGACTTGTGCTGTCATGTTGGAGACCCAGTCGGACGTGAGGGACTTTTGGGGAGACTTGCCCAATGCACTTTGTAAACCCGGGGCATTATCGGAGAGGACCAAGGCTGGGCGATTATCTTCTAACATCGCGGCGGACAAATCGTCTGCAGTGACATAACACAAGAACTTCCGAGCTAAGTCATAGTACGCTTTGGGCACCGTCGTGCCATTATTTTTATCGGGGTTGTCTAACGTATCGCACATTGCAGAAAAATCTCCCTGTCGAACCTGATAGCATGTGTAATCTTCGGAACCAAGTTCGTCCACGAGCTTCGCCTTGAGAGTATTGATCATACGCTTCACGTTGGGACTCAAAGTCAAAAGGTCCGCAAGAACATTCACAGGGTGCAACTCTGGGGGCTCCAGTTTTGCATAGAACATCGCTTCAAAGGCCAGAACAGTATCGTCGCAACCGCCTAGAAAATGCTGCACTCGGTCCACAGTTCGGGTAGACAAAAAGGCGGAACGCAGATCCACCGTTTCCAATGGCAGTTCTATAATCTTGGTGCCATTGCCGCCGCCGAAGAGATCTGTCGCGAGCAATTTGGACGATTTATCAAAAATAGCTCCTTGGGTGAGACGCAACATTCGTGTCGGAACAAGATTGAGGCGTGCAAACTCCTCATAGCTGATGGGATCAGCATCGCGTCCCTCGAACTCAAAAAACTGGTTCCTCTCGAAGACTTGCGAGGAGTTACCCTGCAGTTCGAAAAAATCGAGAAAGTTAATCCAGGAGTCTGCGGACGTGTTGTAGTATTCACTGACACGGGGTGGGAACAAGGGAGGTAACACCAGTCTCCGTCCCAGCAGCTTGGCCCAAAGGTATGCGTTAATGGTGGCTTCGATTTGATTGTTAGTACCATATTGGGGTTCGAAGAACAAATACCGATCAGTCGGTGCCGCGGACGGCGACGACGATTCTGCCACCATTCTCGTTCTCATTGTATCGACCGACGTGTAAAGATCGGCGGCACAGACAATCGGAGGATCCTGATTCACTGCTGTTGTTATATGCAGTCCCGGTCGTGCCCACGCCTGCAGCAATTGATTGCACGAAGGGTGAGTGCATTTGCGTGCGACACGATTGAGAAATTCGAGGCCCTTCACGGCGAGCAGGACCTTGTCCGCTTTCTTATGATCCAACCCAAAGACAATCATGGAGCTATACTGGCGGGGCAGGATCGCATCATCGAGTTCCTGCGCCAACTCGGACGTTCGCAATTTTCCATCGGCATTCGAGATGCGTTCCCCGTCTTCTAGGAGGGCGGATGCCAGTCCTTTACCGTCGCGAAGGTTAGGAAACATCATGACCAATCCTCGACCATACATGAAATCAATCATGAATCGTTTCCAGCTCTTGGGCCAGACATTCGCGCGTGCATTATTGGGAATGTGGAGATAGGTGGGCGACATTTTAAGTGCGGAATAATCCTTGACCTCGACATTTTCGGCCTCCTCGTCAAAAAAGGGAGGTTGCTGTCGAAGCCGGACAAACTGGTTAAAGTCATTCCAGTGATCACTCCAGTAGGCCGACCCCCAGCTGGACGGAAAGGCCGACAAGTAAGCGGTGTCAATAGGACCTGAAGGTTTATGCTTGTTGCCTTTGCCCCGCCGACCCCTGGCCGGCTTGTCCTGCATTTCCTTGGTTGCATTCCAGACGTTGAAGGGTTTGAACATTTCTTGATATACCAGGGGGCTAAGGGAAAATCCAATGAGGGAGGAATCGCGGCAGCGGGGGCTGGGTGCGTAGTGGTCGATTTGCCTTAAGAGCCACTGAAAGTAAACGGGAGATACAATGATGTCATCTTCAAACATGACCATGAGAGTATTGTTGCCCGCTTGGGCGGCGGCCGTCCCTAACGAATCGAGCCACATGGATCGAAGTCCAACTCGTGTGGGCTGCTCTCGCACGTGCTTCGCTCCATGGGTCCACTGAAAGCCTTCGGCAGTCTGAACAACTTCGGCGTCGGGTTCCCCTTCTATATGGATATAAAGTGGGACACCGTTTGGGTGCTTCCATCCTGTGTAATCGGCCATCTCGAGCTGTTGGAGGAGTCTTTGGAGTCCCTCATTGCGTCTCCATGCAATGATATGAATTTGAATGTCATCCAAAGTTCTGGTCGTAGATTCAATTGGACAATTAAGACCCACAATAGCTTCCTCTTCCTCTTGCTCCAGTGGGACAGCGCCCATATCAAAGACTCCTTTCTCCGTCTTCGTTTTCGTCCTCTTACCGCCCTTCTTCTTCGTATCGCCCTGCTCTTCTGTCTTCTTCTTTCGTCTTCCTCTTCCTGTCGATGCCTCTTGAGGAATGGCTGCCCCTTGATCAACCACTGGTTCTGAGATGATATCCTCCTTTTTATTGCGTGGTGTGCCTCCTCCTTCTGATGCCTTCTGCGAAACACCTGCCACTCGATCAACTACTAAGAAGGCACCCTCATCGCCTGGATACACACATGCAAGTTTATCATTGCCTTCCTCCAAGAACCACCACCCTCTTTGCAGTTGACGCTCCATTTTATTTCGGCTGCCGACTATATAGTTGTTATGCGCGATTGCCAACTCTATTCCAGTGTAATTCTCAAATTGTTCCCTCCCCAAATCATACACATTCTGGTTTTGGGGTCCCACCAGAATTGCTCCATTTGGGAACACCTTTCGGTCCAGAGTCTGAACAAGGAAAAAATGTTTCTTTTTTTTGGAACGAATGTTACTGCGACGAAAGCCACAAGTGGATTCCTGTCGCGAGCTCGGTTTGCGGTCGCACAAGACATGATCAAATGAGGGCTGCTCGGAACTCTTGTCGCCCATGGACATGGCGTGTTCCACGATTTCTTGAAAGGCTGCAATGACGTTGCGATTACTTTTGGCTAGGTACAGGCCCGAGTTGAGCCCGTGGGCAGCCACCCTTTGTGTGGCGTTATAACGAACGGATGGGTGGGGCTGGGACTTCGCCTCAGGGTTCTCTACTAGAGGAGCATTCGACTGTATTGCAATGCCAGTAAAATTAGAGGATATGTATTGACCCAGAGCTTTGAAAGGATGTTGGAACCATGTTATATCAACATCACTCCAAATCGCTGAGTAACCAGCTTCCAAGATCTTTGTGACAATGCGAGATTTCAGCTTGGTAACAGATTTGAAGGTCGTGCCACCATGGCGTGATCGTCAACATTGTTGGATAGAATACCAGGTACCGAAAAGATAGGAAGCCCATGCAATACACCCCATTCGTACATTTGCTTGTCGAGGGCAGCCACAACGAAATGGTTTGTCATACCCACGCCTTCAAGATTGCACATGAAGTTCATCAAATGGGATCGATAGGGATACGTCACGGCAGTCACCATGACAAGCTTGTCAGAGGTGGCGTGTAATTCCAATTGCCGTTGCATCGTATAACGCCACTTATTAATGGCATTGTTCACCAGTTCTCCGTACTTGTCGTTCCTTCCCTGGCTTGCTGTTTCGTTACCATCCAAGAGTCTTGTCATGGCAGTCTGTATCCTATCTATTTCGATTTTTGTTTGGCGTGCATGGTCATCTTCAGCAGAATTCTCGAGGCTGCTCTGTTGTGACTTCTTCTGGTTTAGAAACTTTCTCCAGTATTTCCTTTTGTGAAGGACTACTAGTCCGCTGTCTTCCTGCCTCGTCGCCACATAGGGCGCTTCGACGGTACTTCCCAGTCCCTTGTAGAAACGCAGCTCACTGTATTTTTCATGTAAGTCATCCGAATTCAAGGTGAGATTATTCGATGGTTCCGTGTATCCGAGATATCGGTTGAGGATAACCCCGGTCGTTCCTTGTTTGAAGCGTCTAAACCATGAATCACTGTTTTCCTTGTGTTTGGCATGATAAATATTAGCGACTTGGGACATGTCAATGACGGCACGTTGGGCAACTTGTTGAACCATACTGAAAAGCCAACTGTCGTAGACCGCTAAAGGGAATCGAAAGGGTGGCAAGGACATTGGAAGTAGCGACGACGAATAAGAGGGACGACCATCCGAATCCTTATCTGCTCGTACATTCCACGCCCATAGATCAAACCCAACCATATCATGGACCGTCTCCATTTGCTTCTTGTTGCTAATGGCACTAACATCAATGCGTGTCATGGCAGCGAACCAATCCTTCGTCGTTTGGTTGACGGGAGCATGGTAGGGCTGGTCCAGTTGGGTCGGACGAAGGACCTGGAAGTCTTTTCCTTGTAGGGACTTCAAGAAATCGCACAGTGGATCAATTCCTGCTTCACGGATTTCAATGTCGGCGTTGACATAGGCCACAATGCCATCATTCTGATTCACGGGGTTGGTGTCCATGCTGTTCATGTGGGCAACCAGAGCCCCCGCTTGGCCCATGCGTTGCATCATATGATCAAAGCGTGGCAATCCCTCGTCGGTATGGGGAACACAAGCGACGAGAATGTTGTGCTTTTGACACGTCTGACGAGTGACAGGATCGTTTGCAAAGATCACGAGTCGGCCCTGATCTTGTTGTTTGAGAAGGCTATCCCATTTAAGCAAAATCTCGGGCATGGGTTCACTTTCCTGGAGCGGTTTGGGGGCAGAGAAGATCAGAACCCTCCGAGCTTTGGGAGTAAGGGCCTCTGCGTCGAGGGTGGTTGTGCATCCTCCTTCTGCTTTGTGCCCCACGGAGGCGTCGATTTGGTTCATCTTCCTGCTAGTTACTGGCTCATACATGTCGGTATTGGTAACACCCCTTGCCGTAGCTTCCTTCTCTTCTGGCTGTGCCTCCTGGGCTTCTTTCTCTTCTCGCTGTGCCTCCTGGACTTCTTCCTCTGGCTTGACCTCTGCTTCTTTCTCTTCAGGCTGGGCCTTCTTGAACTTCTTTCTCTTCTTGCTGGGCTTCCTGGACTTCTTTCTCTTCTTGAGCCTCCTGGCCTTCTTTCTCTTCTCCTGGACTTCTTTCCCTTCTGGCTGGACGTCCTGGGCTTCTTCCTCTTCTGGCTGGACCTCTGCATCTTCCTTTTCTGGTCCGACTTTGACGTGTTTCTTGGTAAATTCTGCCATTGTCTCCATCATCCAATTGTCATTACTATCATTCATCGACACTGATATGGACGCAGTCAAAGAAAAAATGTTAACGCTGGAAATGCCAATGGCGAGGAAAATGAGAAGCAGCGACCACTTCATTATGTTGGACTTGGGCCTCACGGCGGTAGTAGTACCAGCATAGGTGCTGGAAAGACGCTTGCTAGTGTCCATTTTGGGCAGTATGTTACTGGATAGTAGCACTGGAAAAAGAAGAAGAAGGTCAAGAAGACGAAGAGGAGTAATATACTTGTACGGGGCTCTCTCAGAACTATCAGACAATGATTGTTAAATTAACATAACATTATGATTGTGATTAATGTGTGGGTTTAGTCTGGGTTACTTTTACTTTCACAGTGTGCAAGCGTGATCGCGCTTTTGATTATTTTGATCCATTCGACCGCGCCGAGCGAAGACCAGGATGCCACTACAGTGTACTAGCTAGTAGCTAGTACCGTAGGCTTATTTTCGCGTGTCACGCACGTGGTTTTCAGGGTTCCGCTTGAGTTTTCGTGGTTCCGCTTGAGTTTTGAGAGTTTTGACAATGCAATTTGTAGGCTTATTTTCGCGTGTCACGCACGTGGTTTTCTGGGTCACTACCGAAAAATTCTGATTTCCCTAATTGGCACTAATCTAGAATGACGGTTTGTACTTATTGTCAGTGAATGTCTTAAATGTCTGCAGACAGTCTGATTATGTCAGAAAACGTCTTCAGACATCCGAAGACATCTGTGCATGTCGGAAAACGTCTTTGAATGTCTGCATTATGTCTAAAACACGTAATTGAATTAATGTCGATGTCGGAAAACGTCTTTGTATGTCAGTAAAAGTCTGCATTAGTCGGAAAACGTCTTCTGACATCTGCAAACGTCTGTAAAACGTCTTAATTGTCTTACTTTGTCAGAGATGTCTTTTTCCATTTAATAGGAGTTCAAACGGATGAAAATCAGAATTTATCGGAAATGACCCAGGGTTCCGCTTGAGTTTTCGTGGTTCCCCTTGAGTTTTGAGAGTTTTGACAACGCAATTTGTGCGGTCTGGAATCTTGTCAAATGGACGCACATCGTCTCGCCTCATTTCGGTCAAATCCAGTTTCAAGCCAATTGCTCTGCATGTGGGAGAGACCTTTTTCATTTGAAAGAGCAATCGTCTCGCGCGAAAATTCAAAATCAGCTCAGACCTTCACAAATCAGCTCGCAAGATGAATTGCGAGCTCATTTGCGAGACAATTTGCCACATGACTTCAACAGCTGCAGCAATTGTTTTCCGTCACACAAATCATCATCAACGCCGCTCCTAGCGTCGCTTTGACAATCATGACAATGCCGCCCCTTTCTGCAGCTGCAGTGCTGAACCGTGGGCTGAAGTCAATGGGAATGAGCCGAGCAAAACGAGAGCGTTGGAGTGATGAATGACTGGTTCAATCATTTGTCGACCACTTTGGTGGCTCCCCAGGAGCGCTGAAAAAGACGTTCATTGCGCTGCAAGACATGAACAACGAGGTCGCAAAGGTGCCAGCAGAGTGCTCAAATCTCAAATGTTTTCTCATGGCAATGTGTTTCTTGACGCTGTGCCCAAAAGAAAAACAAATGAAAGTCAAGTTGTGCTGCGGACAAACATTTGAAAACTGGGTGTGGCACCACATCGGCAAGGTTCAGGCGCTCAAAGAGGAGAAAATTGTGTGGCCAGAACGCTGGAATGAATAAATAAATAACTCAATGATTAGTGCGATTATGGCTAGGTTGAATCCTAAAACATAAGACCGATCCAGAAAGGACCTTTTGC
>Ga0163144_10025342_pt1 | contig 11586 bp, 7 predicted proteins | sample OliLak19BULKMAT1_FD_123175 | JGI IMG/M metagenome (GOLD analysis project Ga0163144, IMG submission 123175) | Freshwater microbial mat bacterial communities from Lake Vanda, McMurdo Dry Valleys, Antarctica - Oligotrophic Lake LV.19.BULKMAT1 | ecosystem: Environmental > Aquatic > Freshwater > Lake... | reverse complement strand
TTGAGCCCTCTTCGTGACGCCTGCTTTTTGTAGCTATGCTGATGGTGGCCCGTTCGAGTGACGCAATGCTGTCCCCGACCATGCAACCTTCCAAAGTATTCGCCAATCTCATGACTTCCGCCACCGGTTCGCCCCAAAATGTCGCTGGACGGCAAGCGGTAGGTTTCCTGCAAACCCGGCCTCTTCGTGCCGGTGCGGGTGCCCTCGCGCTTGTTTCGGCGCCGGCTTCTGGAAAAGCTGGAGAAGGCACATCAAGAGGGAAAACGGCAGTTCTTTGGTGCGTACGCCCGGCTGGCGATTCAAAGGCCTTTGCCAAATGGTTGACGCCGCTGCGGGGGTGTGAATGGGTGTTCCACGCCAAGTCAGTCGTTTGCCAAGTCGGAGGCGGTACTGACCTATACCGCATGTGATCAACCTCGGCGCGAACCACCGGGTGGAGCTCGAAATTCGCCCCGCGCACGACCCGACGCTTGAAGCGCATCAAGCGCTTCCTGCGCACCCGCGAAAACGCGGTGAAGCGCAGGTCCGTTACAGGGTCGCCAGCACGGTGCCCATCGCCATCGTCAAGAGTACGGCAGCAGTGAGGGTTGCGCGAATCAGCGTCGAGGTCCTTATATGCTTTCAACGGTTGCGGAAAAAAAGGGGGCGAAATTACTGTTCCCCGTGCCGCGCCGCAGGCCTGCTTACGCGCTGGCTCGCTCCACCACCGCAAAGCCCAGATCGATGACGCGGTCGCGGACAGTTTCGCCGGACAGGCGCTGCAGCAGCAGGGAACCGGCGCGCTGCCCCATCTCCCTGGCACGCACCTGTACCGAAGTCAGTGTCGGCTCGATTCCGGCTGCAATCGGCAGATCGGCGAAGCCCATCACCGCTATTTGTCGCGGCACTGCGATACGCCGCCGGGCGCACTCGAAGAGCGCTCCGGCGGCCAGCATATCGTTGCTGCAGAACACGGCGCGTGGCGCGTCGTGCGCGAGCAGGTTGGCAAGTGCAGTGGCGCCATCAGTGGGGTTTGATGGCGTCGGCACCAATACGGTGGCGACGCCATGCACTCCGCATGCCCTCGCACCTTCGCGAAATCCACCAAGCCGCGCTAGCGAGCGGTCGTCGCCGCCACCGATGTAGCCCAGTGTCCGGTAACCCTTGGCTACCAGGTAATGGGCGCTGGCGTTGCCTGCGGCGCGGTTGGAAAATCCCACAACCATGTCGATGGGACGGGTGGTGATATCCCAGGTCTCGACCACCGGAATAAGCGAGCGCTTGACGCGGCTGCGCACGCCAGGCGCATGTTTGATACCGGTCAGTACGAGGCCATCCACGCGCCGCCCGAGGAAGGCATCGACCAGCGCAGCCTCTTCATTGATCCGGTATTGCGTCTGCCCTAGCAGCAACTGGTAACGATGCTCCACAAGGGTTTCTGCAAGTCCGTCGATCGTGTCGGAGAAAATCGAATTGGCGATCGTGGGAACGATAACGGCGATGATGCGTGAGCGATTCGAAGCGAGGCTGCCCGCAGTCAGGTTCGGAACGTAGCGCAGTTTGTCGATGGCGGCGCGCACCCGGGCCAGGGTGGCGGGCGCCAGCTTGTCCGGCGTGTTCAGGGCGCGCGACACGGTGATCATTCCCACGCCTGCGGCGCGCGCGACATCTTCCATCCGCACGGTATTGGCAGCGGTCCGACGGTTGCGGGCGATGTCAGTCATGCGTAACCGTAGCGCTTTAATTGCCACGCTTGACATGGCTCAAAAGCCCGCCCTATAATTTGTGGTAGCGCTTCCATCGTAACGACATCGTACCTGTAATGGCGGCGCGGCTAACGGGGAATTGCATGGCGGACATTGATGCGGACGCGCTTGCGCGCTATCGGCGCGATGGTTTCATCGTCGTCCAGGGCTTGCTGGACGACGTCACCAGGCAGCGCATGAAACAGGTGCTGGCCGAGCTGATCGAGAGGTCGCGTGGCGTCAGCCAGCACGATGATACGTTCGACCTCGAACCCTCCCATTCTGCGCAACGCCCTCGGGTGCGGCGGATCAAGATGCCGCATAGGGTGCATCCGGTTTTTGCCGAGTTCATGCGTTCGCCGCGTTTGCTTGCGGTGCTTTCAGCACTTCTGGGACCAAGTGGCGTGCGACTGCACAGCTCGAAACTCAATCTCAAGGCGCCCGAGATCGGTTCGCCAGTGGAATGGCATCAAGACTGGGCGTTTTATCCGCACACCAATGACGACATTCTGGCCGTGGGCGTGCTGCTTGATGCGGCCACGCCGGAGAATGGACCGCTAATGGTGCTTCCCGGCACGCACCGCGGCCCCACCTTCGATCATCATGGTCCCGACGGTCGCTTTTGTGGCGCGATGGATCCGATGCGTGATCGACTCGACTACGACAACGCGCCGCCGTTGCTTGCACCTGCGGGCTCGTGTTCGTTCCACCATGTGCGCGCTGTGCACGGATCGGCTCAGAACCGGTCGAACCAATCGCGCAATCTGTTGCTCTACGAGTTCACCGCCGCCGACGCGTTCCCATTGCTTGGCATCCCTGACTGGGACGACTTCAACGCGCGTTTGCTGGTGGGGTCGTCTACCGTCGTGCCGCGCACTGTCGATTGTCCAATTCGCGTGCCTTTGCCGCCCGCGAAGAATCAGGGCTCGATTTACGAGAACCAGACGGCGCTCGGGCGCCGATACTTCGATCAGACGATTGCGCCTGCGCAGCGGCTGCAGAACTGACCCATAACTTCAAGGAGACATCATGTTTAGAATCTCGACCCGTTCGGCGTTGCTTGCCGCCGTGTTTGCACTGACCGTTCCCGCGCAGGCGCAGACGGTACTCACGTTTGGAGGATCCGATGCCATCGGATCCATTCTCGACCGACAGAATGTCCGGTTCACCGGCTGCGTCAACGACAAGGCGGGCAGCAAGCTGAAGGTCAATTTCATCCAGGGTGAGCAACTCGGCAGCGACGTGCAGGTGATCGAGCAGATGATGCAAGGCTCGGTACATATCTACGGGGACGTGCTCGACTGGTACGCCAACTGGGTCAAGGACTACGCGATCCTCGCGTGGGGGTTCACGTTTCGCGATGCGGACCACATGCAGAAATTTCTCGCCAGCCCGACCTACATGGCGATGGCCGAGAAACTGCGCAAGGAACAGGGGCTGCGCATCCTCGCTGCGGCGCCGACGCAACCGCGCATCCTGTTCTCGAAAAAGCCGGTGGCTTCACTCACCGACCTCAACGGTGTCAAGATGCGCGTGCCGGAGATCAAGACCTACCTCACGTTGTGGGAGACGCTCGGTACGCGTCCGTCGCGGCTTGCGTGGGGCGAAATTTATCTCGGCCTCAAGACCGGCGTGGTCGACGCCGCCGAGGGTCCCATCTCCTCGGCTTACGCAGCCAAGTTGCACGAAGCCGCGCCCAATGTGATCCGCACCGACCATCTGATGTCGTCGGCGCATATCACGGTCAACGAAAAGGCCTTCATGGCCTTGCCTGCCGACATGCAGAAGCTGATGACCGATTGCGCAACTGATGCGGTGCAGAACACGCGCAAGACGGCGCAGGCGGAGACCGAGGACGTCGTGAAGAAAATGTCCGCTGAAGGCGCGAAGGTCACCGGCATCGACAAGGCGCCGATCCAGCAGCGCGCGAAAGAAGGCGTTGCCAAGATGGAAAAGGACAGCGCATGGACGCCGGGCCTGTGGGACCAGATCCAGAAGCTCTGACGGATGCTGGCGCTCTATAAGCGCCTGCTTGACCGCATCGGCGCGGTCGAACAAGCGCTCGGGATCGGCTTGATTCTGCTGATCGTAGTCGCGATTACTGTTCAGGTGTTCACGCGCTACGCATTGGGGCGTCCGCTTGCGTGGGTGGAAGAGTCGGCCACCTACGCGTTCATCTGGATGGTATTTGTAGGCGCCAGCCTCGGACTCAAGCTGGGGCGGCACATCGTGATCGCGACCTTCGGCACCCACTTGCCGCCGCGCGTCGCCGCCGCCTTGCGCACGCTGGTCTGGCTGCTGGTGCTGGTCACGCTGACCGTGCTCGTGGTTCAGGGCAACAAGGTGATGGGCGTCGAAGGCCGTTCGATGACGATCTCGCTGCCGGTCGAACTTCCTCGCAGCTGGTTCTATTCGCTGCCGCTCACGCTGTCTGCGGCCTCAATGGCACTGACCACCGTCTATCTGTTGCTGCAGGAAATGGCGGTCGTGTTCGGGCGGCACGAGGCCCCACCTACCCCACCCCCCGTGATCATATGACGCTGCTGTTGTTGTTTGGCTTGCTTGCAGTGCTGGTGGCGCTCCAGGTCCCGGTGGCGTTTGCCATGGCGCTGTCCTCGATCACCGCCATCGTCTTCTCGCAGCCGGTCCCGCTCTCCATCATCGTCCAGCGGATGGGGACGGGTCTCGACAGTTTCGTACTGATCGCGATCCCGCTGTTCGTGCTGGCAGGCCACCTGCTCAACCGCGCCGGCATCGCCGAGCGCATCTTCGACTTTGCGGATGCGGTGGTCGGCCACATTCGCGGCGGCCTTGCGCACGTCAACGTGCTGGCCAGCATGATCTTCGCGGGTATGAGCGGCGTCGCGCAGGCCGATGCTGCAGGCCTGGGCGTGGTCGAGGTCAATGCGATGCGCAAGGAGGGCTTCGACCCCGCGTTCGCGGCTGCCGTCAGTGCGGCCTCCTCGGTCATCGGCCCGATCATTCCGCCATCCGTGATCATGGTCGTGTATGCGGTGATGGTGCAGGTATCGGTCGCAGATCTCTTTCTGGCGGGGTTCCTGCCCGGCATCCTGATGGGCGGCGCACTGATGGTGACCATCTATTGGCTCGTGCGCACCGGCCGCGTCGTCGCGCCGCCTACAAAACGGATGTCGTTTCCCCGGCTCGGCAAGACCTTCGTGCGCGCGGTGCCTGCTCTGGCGGCGCCGATTCTGCTGACGGTGGGATTGCTGGCCGGCGTGGCCACGCCCACCGAACTGGGCGCGCTCACCGTCGTCTACGCGGCGGGCCTGGGTTTCGTGCAACGGGAGCTGACGATGCGGGACGTGTTCGAGGCCTCGCGCGAAACGCTGATCACCTGCGGCGTGCTCGTTTTCATCATCGCGTGCGCGGTGCCCTTCGGCTGGATCGTGGCCACGTCGCAGGCGCCGATGAAGCTCGCCGCCTTCATGATGTCGATCTCGGACAACAAGTTCGTGATCCTCGCAATTATCAATATCGGGCTGCTGGTCATCGGCTGTTTCATGGAAACCACCGCGATCCTGCTGATTGCCACGCCGACGCTGTACCCGCTGATCGTGGCGCTGGGTGTTGACCCGGTGCATTTCGGCATCATCCTGATCGTGAATCTGCTGATAGGTACGCTGACGCCGCCGTTTGGCGTGATCCTGTTCATCATGATGAACATCGCCAAGATCAGCCTGGCGCAGATATCGCGCGCTGTGTTGCCGTTTTACGTGCCACTGTTCTTCACGCTGCTCGTCATCACCTATTGGGCCGACTTTGTGCTGGCGGTGCCGAGGTTCTTCGGCAAGCCGAATTAGGGCTGGCGGGATGTAACGACTGCTGGCGCATCAGTCGCTGCAGGCCATGGAACATTGGCACCCCGGAAATCTGGTCACCGAAACACCACCGTTCGCCCACCATTGAATAACATCCGGTGCCCGACATGAAACCGCACCGCATTTGCCAGTGCCCGGCATTCCGGAGCGTGACCTGTGGTCGCCGGGTAGAAGCTGTCTTGATTCTTCCGGTCTGAACGTGCGTTTTCTTGCTCGTCCGTGACTTTCTAGCGCCTTCTTCAAACGACGCCCGGGGGCGTGCGCGCAGTCGATGTGACTGTGTCGGCCTACCCGGTACAGGAACGACCATCACCATGGCCAAGACGAGACAGCGCAAGTGCTTGTGTTGCAAGGATTTAGTCGATCCCGATCGTGGCAACATCAATCGTCAAAGGTATTGCTCAAATGCCGATTTCCGCCTGCCAGCAAAGTCGCCAGCCCGGCGGCATGGTTGGCCCAAAGCCAGAACATTGACTACTTTTGTGTGCCGGTGCACGTCCAGCGCGTGCAGGCGTGACGTCACCAGGCTCGACGTGGCCGCACACCACAAAGGGGCGCAGGATGCGTTTACGCACATAGGCCTGAACCTGGCGTAAAGCTGCGTCATCAAGCCCAGGTGCTGCGTGAAAAAACACACTCTGCGGTGCCGACTCCGGGTTGGCATGTGCAGCCGCATTGACGGGTTGCGCTGGCCCAGCAAAAGCCTCAAACACCCGATCAACCACACAGAGGTCAAAATGCAAATGCGTGTTCAGGCTGGAACCACCACAAAGTTGCAGCGCAGACTAACTTGTACCCAAGTTATGTCGGCACTAACTTTCATGAGGTCCACTCTTCACCCCGCATCATGACAGTTATTTCACGTTAAAGCGGTGAATGAATGCGACCGCACCCAGGTGCAGGCGGGCCGGGTCAGCCAGAGCCGCACCGGGGCAATGGGTCAGAGGGCTTTGATACAACTATGGGTGCTCAATTCGGGCAGCCAGACCGTCTCGGCGCTTGCCATCGGTCCGGACGGGCAGTTGACGCCGGCCGGTAAAGCCGTCGGCCGCCCTTCGGCGCCAAAGGGCTGGCGGCGGACTGAGGCTGCAACTGTGCAGGCGACCGCGCGGCGGCCGCCTGCACAGCGCCGCCGCGCGGCTCAGCGCGCGTCCATGCGCGCCATACGGCGCAGGTGCTTGGCAGCGCCTCTGTCGTCATGCCTGGCCGGCCCAAGGTCCTCGAACCGCTCAGCTGGCAGGCTGTCGTTGGCAGCAAAGTGGCGCACGACAGCGCGGTCATCGCGTGGCGGCTTGAACTTGCAAGGGTCGTCATGAAGCTCTACTTGGCAAAGCGCATAGCCTGCGCGGTTGCAGCAAAGTGGCGCCGCACAGTCATCATGGATTGGTGAGGGTTCCGTACACCCAGAACATCAACAAGTAATCATGGGAACGCTACAGTGCCCGGGCTTCTGATCTGCGTCTTACCAGGTGGACTGCCGTTCGACGGGTCGGCGCAGCGCATTTCGGGTGGACCGCCGGGCGTCGGTCAGACGTTGTTGAGTCGCAGCCGCGCCCGCCGCGAGCCGAGTGGTTCTGGCCAGAGCATGACAGCGCGTCGAGAGTTGACCGAGGCCATTGGTGCTGGATATCAAGGCGCGTGGAGGGGCGCGAAGCAGACGGGTCTGTGGCAGGAGGCTGAAGGTTCTGGTCCCGATGCTGTTTGATGCCATGGAACGACACGGCCATCCCGACCTCTATCCGACCCCTTGCAGCCACGAGCCGTGATGGTCTAGCGGCCCGAAAGCGCTCTCTCGCAGGAGATCGGCAAAGCCCGGTTTGGATCGGCCGCTTCAATAGCCCGCGCGCAGCGCTGCCCGGCACATCGACGACGGTCGCTGGCGCGGGCTCGACGGCAAGGAGGGTGGCCGTCATGCCCGTATGCAACAGCCCCAGGCAGGATCAATGCCTGCAACGCGCTGTCGATGTTCTCGAATGCGGCATTCCGGCAATGCACGCCGGCGGCGCGACGGACCCTGCGGGTCGGCGTCCGCCCGACGCCATTCAGGCAGGCCGGTACAGGGTGCCGTCGTCGCGGAAGGCCTGATCGTCGAAGACATGCCTCAGCATTCCCTGGCGCATTAGCTGTGCCGCCCACTGCACGGCGGTGTCTCGGCTGACCTCGTGGCGCGCCACCAGCCAGTCGACGATGCGGCAGCCGCTGGCGCAGCGCCGGTGCACCAGCAGTCGGCGGCGGTACGTGCCCAGGGGGACGCCGCCACTCAGGGCGCGCAGGGCTTGGCGCAAGTCGTCCACCGGTGGCGATAACGCGGCCGCCTGCAAGTGCACGGCGGCGGTGAAGAACAGCTCGGCGTCGTCGAAGTCGTGCTCGTCGAGCACGTGGCGCACCCATCCCAGCGCCACCATGCGGCGGCCGATATGTGTGGCCTCGGCGCGGCGGACTCCGAGCTCCCGAACCATCCAGTCCACCGCCTCGCGAGCGACGAAGCATTGCGTGTAACTGCGCAGGTGGTGCATGCGGTCGCGGATGTCCAGGCCGCCGGTGGACCGCATGCGCTGCCACATTGTCTGCAATTCCTGTTCCGCCAGCGGCGTCGCCGTGTCGGGCGCGTCGGCGGCGGCCGAAACTGGCGGATGCCCGGCCAGCCATTGCTCGAAGGCTGGCAGCGGCATCGGCCTGGCCATCAGGTAGCCTTGGGCGCTGCCCACACCGCGAGCGGCCAGGTAGTCCCACTGGTCCTGGGTCTCCACGCCCTCGGCGATGAGGCCGATGTCGAGCTCGCGCGCAAGTCCGATGATGGCGTCCAGCACCGGGCGGCTGGCGCTGCGGGCGCCGATGCTGGCAACGAAGGCGCGGTCGATCTTGATGCGCTGGATCGGTAGCTGCTCGAGCAGGGCCAGGCTGCTGTGCCCGGTGCCGAAGTCGTCGATGGCGACGCGCCAGCCGACGCGGTGCAGTGCGGCCAGCGCGCCGTGCGCGGCCGGGTCGACGATCTCGCGCTCGGTCAGCTCCAGCAGCACCTGCTCGCGGGGCAGGGTCTCGGGGTTGAAGAGTTCGGCCAGGGTCTGGGCGATCAGCGGCCCGCGCAGCTGGTCGGGCGTCAGGTTGAACGAGAAGTAGAGCTGCCGATGCAAACGTGCCAGCGGGGCTAAGCGGTGGGCAGCGCGCGTCATCACCAGCTGCGACATGCCGTCGATCAGGCCAGTCTGCTCGGCCACCTCGATGAACTCGCCGGGCGGCACGATGCCGCGCTGCGGATGCACCCAGCGCATCAGCACCTCGCCGCCGACGCAACGACCACTGCTCAGGTCGACAATGGGCTGCACCCAGGGTTCGAACTGGCGCTTTTGCAGGGCGCGTTCCAGACGATACACCAGACGCCCGCGCCGCACGGCCTGGCGCCATGCCCAGGCCGCGATGGCGCCGCTGCACAGAAGCGCGGCCGCGAGCAACGCCGGCAGCTGGCGGCGAAAGTCAGCCCAGAAGCCCGCGCGGTCGACATCGACGCCGACGGCCATGCCATGCCGTGCCGACGCCTGGCGGGCCTGAAGCAAGACGTTTCTGGGACCCGCGGTGCCGTCGCGCGACCACACCTGCAGCGGGCGGCCGTCGCCAGCGTGCAGGGTGATCCGTCCGCCGGTGGCGCCGTCGGTCTGCCACGGTCCGTGCGGTGGCAAGGCAAGCGCCCGGGGGTCGAGCAGGGCGACGATGGACTGCGAGCCGCCTGCCGGTCGCACGGCCAGCAGTTCCACGCCGATCGAGCGGCGCGACATCAGCGTCAGGCGGCCAGCGGGCGTCGGCGCCAGTTCCAAAGCCGGCATCGGGCCTTCGGGGCCGCAGGCAATCGTCCCGAATTCGCCCTGCAGCCACCAGCGGCGCACCAGCAGGCCATCCAGGCTGCTGCGCAGCAGGCGCTGGTTTATGTCGCGGGGGCAGGGTTCGTCGCCGACTGCCGCGCCGACATCGGCTGCGAGACCCTGCGCCTGGGCGTCGATCTCGTCCAGCCGGCCATCCAGGAACTTGATCGCGGCAGCAGCGGACGTGGCTGCGGCCTGCGCCCGCGACTGCCACAGCCAAGCCACGCCGCCCAGGGTGGCCAGTGTGCACAACGCCAGGGCCAGTGCGGCGCAACGCCAGAAGTCCAGGTCCAGCAGCCGTGCGCGCGGACGCATCCAGCGTTGCAACGCCCGCCGCAACCGGCGAGGCCAACCGTCGCGTATGCCGGTTTCAACATCGCCGAAGGCGCTGGGGTCGAAGAGAGAGTCCACGGGATGAATATCGGCAGCGCATCCGATTCCTGAAACGCGGCCCGCCGGGCCGACAGGCAGTTATCGCACCGCGCAGTCGACGCTGACACCGAGCCGCCAGCACCTGGGCCCGTCGTCGCTGGCGGTGGTGCATTCCTCGAGGCTTCGAACGCTTGCTCCGCCCAGCGCTTGACTCAAGACGCCAACGCCACGTCCATACACAGGCGCGTGCCGCCGCCGGGCGGCGACAGTGGACGCAGGCTGCCGCCATGCAGCACCGCCGCGCGTTGCGCAATCGCAAGCCCCAGCCCTCCCGTGGCTCGGCGCATGGGCGGCTCCCGTACGGATTGGCCGCGCACGAGCCGGTCGTGCATTTCCTGGGGCAACCCCGGACCCTGGTCCGCCATCACCAGCTAGGCAGGCCCCTCGCGGACCGAGAGGCTGACCGTGACCGGGGCGGACCCCCGGCCTTGGCTGCGCGCGGTGTCGATGAGGTTCGTCAGCGCGCGCTCGACCAATCTCAGATTGCCCTCCACCTCAAGTGCCCCGGACGACTCCGCCGCCAGTTGCACGACAGGCACGGCCGTCGGGTTTCCTGTGTGCCCGGTGATCCCCATGAGCCGGAACTTGCCCACCGAATCGGCGACGAGCTCCTCGAGCCGGAACGGTTCGCGCATCGGTACCCCGACAGCAGCGTGGCCAGCTCACGGACAGGAACTTCAACCGCATGAGCCCAGGTACCGCACCGTAAACCGTCCTGGGAAAACGGGCTTTCCCTGAGGTGACTGTCTGAATCCCAAGAAGCTGCCGAACCCAACGGTCCAAACGACACGTCCGACGTCGTGCAGGCACAGACAGGCACAGATAAGCACAGATAGGCACAGCCCGACCACGGCGGTGCCATTGCCACCATTGGCAAGTTCAGCAAATTCACCGAGTGGTGCGCTGATCGTCGGGGCAGTCGGGCGGTGATTGGTTTGCCAACTTCCAATCCGCCTCAGCGTCCACACCTTGCCCCGCCTGCTGCGCCCCACAGTCATCCGACAGCGGTGGCCCGCGTGCTGGCGTAATGCATGGGGTGACCGGCGTGCTGGCGCAATGCTCGGCTTCGGTATCCTCGCCGATGTGTTTCAGAATCCTGGCGATGTCTGCGCTGAAGGTAATGAAGGCAATGATCCTTATCTGGCCCCCGCACATCGGGCAACTCAGCGGGAACACCTCGTTAGTTGCGAGCGATCAGTCCGGCCCTCAGGTAGTGCGATAGTGGGCGTGGTTTGGGCTTGACCTGCGGCTCAGGCTGGACCGCTACCCCAGACCCGCCGACCGCGACTGCTGTGACGGTCGTGCCAGCATCGGCATCGGCATCGGCATCGGCATTCGCACCCTCCGCCACGGGGCAGTTCACAAATCAGCGCCGCGCTGCTCAAGCCGCTCCATGGCGAAGGGCGGACGCGCGCAGTATCGCTGCAGGCGCTCGAGCCCTGCGCTCAGGTGCTGCGATGCGCATCCCGGCGTCGACCGGGAAGCCGCCGTCGTGGTTACTGGAAGATGCACGGGCGGCCATGTCTTTGGCGTCATGCGCATCCAGGTGGCCGCGTGCCACAAAGGCGCGCACGGTGCGTTTGCGCACGTTGGCCTGAACATGGCGAAAGACCGCGTCATCGAGTCCAGTGGCCGCAAGAATGATCACACTCTGCGGTGCCGGCTCCGGGTTGGCATGTGCAGCCGCATTGACGGGTTGCGCTGGCCCAGCAAAAGCCTCAAACACCCCAT
>Ga0163144_10025341_pt1 | contig 11587 bp, 9 predicted proteins | sample OliLak19BULKMAT1_FD_123175 | JGI IMG/M metagenome (GOLD analysis project Ga0163144, IMG submission 123175) | Freshwater microbial mat bacterial communities from Lake Vanda, McMurdo Dry Valleys, Antarctica - Oligotrophic Lake LV.19.BULKMAT1 | ecosystem: Environmental > Aquatic > Freshwater > Lake... | reverse complement strand
CGCTGCTTGGCGAGCCGCCGTTCCGAGGGCCGAACCCCGAGTCGATCCTCGGCAAGCAGGTCGTCGATCGCGTGCCCTCGCTGGCGCGGCTTCGCACCGACGTCCCGCCGGAACTCGAAGCGGTGCTGATGCGCGCCATCCGCAGTGCACCAGAGGCCCGTTTCCCCACGGCAGCAGCGTTCGCCGACGCGCTGGAGCAAGCGCTCCGGGGCACCGATTCCCAGACCGGCCTTGCGGCGCTCGCGGCCCGCTGGTTGGGTCTGCCAAGCGGACACTCTTGACGGCGCGACCGGTTTGTTAGACCTTAGTCCTCAGTTGCTTGCGATGCCTCGAAGGTTCCTGCTCCACCCCCCTCGATACATTCGCTGAGTTTGCCCGATGCCCCGGGGTTCGTGTGGGGGGCACGTGCACCAAGTTTTCCGTGGCGCCAGGACTTAGCCTGTGCTCGCGGAAAAGCCGATTCGGGCGAGGCTCGATTCGGGTTCGCTTACACACCGCAGGAGTAGTCAGATGGCTCGTGTTACCGGCACCGTGAAGTGGTTCAATGACGCGAAGGGCTTCGGCTTCGTGACGCCTGAGAATGGCGAAAAGGATTGTTTCGTCCATCACACCTCGATCAAGATGGATGGCTTCCGCACGCTCGCTGAAGGCGATCGCGTCGAGTTCGACATCGTCCAGGGCCAGAAGGGCCCGGCCGCAGAGAACGTCACGCGCGCCAAGTAAGGCATCACGAGCCGGAGCCACTCCGGTATTGTGACGATGACGGCCCGCTGCTCCTCTGGAGCAGCGGGCCGTTTCGCATCGCGGCCGGAGCAGGCGGAACTCGCGTTCCGCCTCGGAGATCACTTGTGGCGGTACGTCACCCGGCCGCGCGTGAGGTCGTACGGCGAGAGGACCACGCTCACGCGATCGCCTTCGAGCACGCGGATCTTGAACTTGCTCATCTTGCCAGCCGCGTAGGCGAGCACGCTGTGCCCGTTCTCGAGCATGATCCGGTAGTTCCGGTCAGGCAGGACCTCGGTCACGACGCCCTCCATCTCGATGCCTTCCTCTTTCGCCATCCACACTCCCCTGAATGTTCTGCTGCTGCGGCCGGGAACACCCCGGCTACCCAACCTTGGAATGTCGGGGCAGACCTAGGTATGCGCAATGGCCTCGTCGGCATCCAGAACATCGAGTTCTTCCTCGACCAGCGTGACGAGTTCCTGCATCGTCGGTGCGTCGAACACCAGCCGCGCGCCGGCGGCCTCGTAGATCCGGGGCAGTGACACCGTGGCGCCGAGGGCCAGCGCATTCCGATAGCCCGTGACGGCCGCCGCACCGTCCCGCCGCGCATTGCGCCAGACCTGCAGCGCCCCGAGCTGCGCAATGCCGTATTCGATGTAGTAGAACGGGTAGAGGAAGATGTGCAATTGCCGATACCAGCGGGCCACTCGCTCGTCCGCGAGCCCGTCCCACGCCACCACGGGCTCGAAGCGCGATCGGAGCGCCAGCCACTGCGCATCGCGCGCGGCAGGGTCGGCGCCCGCCTCGTCGGCGTAGATCCACGACTGGAACGCATCTACCGCGGCGATGTGCGGCAGGGCGACGAGAATGTCTTCCAGATGGTCCCGTCGCGCCCGGCGCGCACGCGCTTCAGCGGCATACGGCCCGGTGGGCGCGCTCAAGTGCGGGGCCGCAAGGAGCTCCATCGACATCGACGCGAGCTCGCAGGCCTCTGATCCGGGATGACGCTGCCAGAGCAGCGGGTGTTGGTGCGCCGCAAACGCATGAAAGGCATGTCCGGCTTCATGCAGTAGCGTCGTGACATCCTCATCGATGCCGACGGCGTTCATGAAAATGAACGGGCGCCCTCGCGCTTGCAGCGTATCGCAGTAACCGCCCGGGGCCTTGCCCTCGCGGCTGTCGAGATCCAACAGCCCCTCGTCGAGCATCAGGCCCCACTGCGCGCCGAGCGCAGGATCGACGGACTGGAAGACGCTCCTCGCCGTCGCGGCGAGGGTCGCACCGCTACCGAATGCCGGGCTGCTGTCGGAGCCGTGGGTCGGGACCTGCAGATCCCACGGGCGGAGCGCCTCGTAGCCGAGTGCCGCCCGGCGCCGCTCGTAGCGGCGACGCACGGCCGGCACGACGGTAGCCTCCACCGCCTCGTGGAATCGGCGGCAGTCGTCGGGGGCGTAGTCGAAGCGGTTCTTGGCGGCGAAGGCATACGCCTGATACTCGGGAAAGCCGGCGTTCCGGGCAATCTGCTGCCGGAGATCACGGAGTTCGCCGAAGAGCGCCGCGAGGTCGTCGTGCGCGGACACATAGGGCGCATTCATGGCACGCCACGCACGCTCCCGCACGGCACGGTCGGGATCGAGGAGGTGCGGCTGCAACTGCGGCAGCGGCAACTGACGCCCCTCCCACTCGGCCATCATGCCGCCCGTGGTGCGTTGATAGGCGGCGCTCTTCTGCTCGACGTCGGAGACGAGGGACACATTCGCTTCGCGGAAGATCGCGATCTGCTGCCGGAATCGGCGCAGTGGCTCGCTGAAGTGATCGGGCTCGAGGCCACTTTCGGCCACACGCTTCGCGAGGGCCGTGCTCTGCTCGTCGGCCTTCGGCAGAATCTCCATGGAGAAACGGAGATGCGCGGCTTCCTTGGCGGTGTCGGCGGTATCGCACGTGTACGCGATCATGGCCAGCGAGGCCGCCTCGGTGAGCGCACTTTCGAATGCACTCCACTCCGCCAGCCAACTGTCGACGGTTGCCGCCGTCAGCGGTGCCGCCGCGAGCACCGCATAGCGCGCGGCCACCTCGCTCCACGTTGTGTCTGCCTGCGCTGCGGTCGGCAACATCGTGCCCCGTATGGTCGTCATGGGAATCTGCGCGGTGTCTGTTCGGCTGTCATGCTAGGGTCACCGAAGATACAGTGTGACTTCCGGCTCGGCTACGGGGGTCATCTGTCGGCGGCGGCGATCTTCTCCGTCGTTGCAATCGGCAACTCGATGCGCCAGACGAGCACGCTGACGGCGGCTACGGCCACGGCCGCGAGATAAAACGGCGCGCCGCTGCCGAACTGCTGGAATGCCGCCGTTGCGGCGAGCGGCGCCACGATGCGCGACAGACCGGCGAACGCCTGCGCCACACCCATCATGACCCCGGTGCTGCCGCGCTCGGTGACGCGGGTGAGCAGCGAGGTCGCGGCCGGAAAGAGCAGTGCCGTGCCGATGGGCACGAAGGGGATGACCGCCGCCAGTGCCCCGAGCGTCTTGGCCATCGGATAGAGCACAAGTCCGACGACCAGAATGAGCGCACCGAGACGCATCGCATGGAGCTCGCCGACACGCGCCACGATGGGCCCGAGCAACAGCGAGCGCATCACGACGCTCAGCGCCCCGACGTACAGGAAGAAGTAGCCGATCGTCGCTTCCGTGACGCCGAACTCCGCCTGCAGGAAGAGTGCGAGCACCGACGTGACGGCACTGAACGCGAGCATGCCTGCCCCGTACACGAGAATGAGGCGCGACGAGATGAGCCGCGGCTGGACCACGACTTGGCGGAGCCTCCGCCACACGTCGCGACGGGGCGGGGCCTGTCCTTCTGCCACGAGGACGCGCGATTCCGGCAGCCACCACCACGCAAACGCGGCATTGAGCAGACAGAGACCGGCCGCAATGAAACCCGGGCCCCACGACCCGAGACGCGTGCCGAACGAGCCGATCACCGGACCGACCATCACGCCCGCCGACGTCGCGGCCGAGAGCCAGCCGAGGGCGCGCGCCCGACTGGCCGGGCCGACCGTATCGGCGACGTACGCCTGGGCCACGCCGGTCGTGCCGCCGCCAGCTCCCTGCACGAAGCGCGACAGCAGCAGCAGGGCGACGGAGTGGGCGAGCCCGAAGACCACATACGCGGCCGCCGACGCCAGCAGTCCGGCGAGCAGGGCCGGGCGACGGCCGTAGCGATCGCTGATGCGTCCCCAGAACGGCGCCGAAATGAGTTGCGCCACGGAGAAGGAGGAGATGATGAGGCCCACCATCAGCGGCGAACCGTTCAATCGCAAGGTGTAGAAGGGCAGCAGCGGCAGGATGATCGCGAACCCGACCATGTCCACGAAGTTGATCGCGATGAGGATCGACAGGCGCCGCAGTTCATCGCGCGCGGAAGCCGGGGCACTGCTCATGTCGAGGTTCCACGGTCGCGGCCGACCGCCATGACGCCCGCGCTCACCAGCATCAGCACCACGCCGTAGGCGGCAGCCACGCCCACGTCGCTCTGGCGCAGCGAGCCGAGAATCTCGAGCGAGACCGGGCGAGTGTCATATGTATACAGTACAATCGAAGCGACAACATCGCCGAATCCGGTGACGAAGGCGAGTGACGCGGCGGCCAGCAGCGCCGGCCGGAGCAGTGGCAAGGTCACCTCGCGCAGGGTGCGCCACGGGCCGGCACCGAGGGAGGCCGCCGCATCATCGAGTGCCGGATCGAGGCGGCGCCATGCCGCCACCAGTCCGCGGCCGGCCAGCGGCAGCGCCCGGGCCATGTAGGCAAGCGGCAGGAGCCAGACGGTGCCGATCAGCACGACGCGCCCCGCCCATGGCCGATGCACGGAGAACGTGGTGGCGAGGGCAATCGCGAAGACGGTACCCGGCACGGCCCACGGGAGCGCCAGCAGTGCTTCGATCCACCGGCGCGCCGGCACACGGCGGCCCACCGAAAGCCACGCCGCGGCGACCGCGAGCAGCGTAGCGACGGCCGCTGCCGCAAGTCCCATCCAGAGCGAGGTGATCAGCGGGCGCGCGCGCACCGGATCTGCCACGAGCGTCGCATAGTTCTGCAGCGTCCACGCCGGCGGGATCGCCTCCGTCGTCCAGGTCCCGCGGGGCACGAGGGAGATCACCAGCAGGGTGACATGCGGCAGCACGCCAAGCAGCGCCACCGTCCAGGCACCCACCGCCGACAGCAGACGCCCGATCGGGGACAGCGTCTGGCGCGCGAGTGCCGCGGTACCCTTGCCTCCTCCGCGCGGTGGTTCATCGGCATCGAGCCACCGTACCACGACGAGCGCAGCGAGCGCCAGCGCCGTCAGCGCCAGTGTCTCGGTCATCGCGAGGGCGTAGTCGCCGTTGAGGCGCGTGGCGAGGATTTGCGTCGTCATGACGCGCGTGCCGCCGCCGAAGAGATACGGCGCACTGAACGAGGCGAGCGACGTCATGAAGGTGACGAGCGCCGCCCCGGTGAGCGCCGGCCGCAGGTGCGGAATCACGACGGCGCGCCAGGTGCGCCAGCGCGTCCCGCCGAGCGCCGCCGCGGCTTCCAACTGCGCGCCATCGAGCGTCCGGAACGCCGCCCGCGCAAAGATGTGGAAGTACACCGACATCGCATGCACATGCACCAGCAGAATGGCGGCGGCACCCTGCAGTCGCCACGGTGCCTCGTCGCGGCCTTGCAGCGCCATCACCAGATGCGCCGCAAAGCCGCTTTCGCCGGCAAGGAAGAGGAGCGCCAGCACGCCAACCAGCGGCGGCAGCACCGCAGGCAGCAGAAAGAGCGTACCCAGGATGCCCCGACCGCGGATGGTCGTCCGCTCCAGCAGCCACGCCGTCGGCACGCCGACGAGCGCGCAGCCCACGACGGTCGCCAGGGATAGCCAGCACGAATTCCAAAGCGCGCGCGCTTCGGTGGGACGTGCCGCGAACGCGCGTACGGCGTCCAGCGTGAAGCTCCCGTCCGGCGCGCGCACGGCATCGAGCGCCACGAGCACCAGCGGATAGACGGTAAGCCACGCCAGGAACGCCACGAGCGCCCAACCGGCCTGCGCGACCCCGCGCGAACGTCGCATCAGGCCGTTGCGTCGGACACACGAGGGAAGCAATGCACGCCGCTGTCGCCCCGTCGGCTTGGCATCACGTACACCATCTCGCCGACGCGCCAACGACCGGGCTCCGCCTCAACCTCGAGCAGCGCGCCATCCGCCAACTGCACGGTACAGAGCGTGGCCGCGCCGATGAACCGGGCAGCAGTGATCACCGCGGGAACGCCATGAGCGGGGTCGCACCGGAGTGCTTCAGGCCGGGCGAACAGTTGGACCGGGCCAGGCCGCCCCTCCACCATGCAGGTCGCCGCGTCGGGCACACGCCACTCCACACCATGCACCAGCACCACCGCCTCGCCTTGCCCGACAGACTGCAGTTCCGCCGGCACCGCGCGCCCGCGGCCCACGAAGCCGGCCGTGGCGAGTGTGGTCGGCGTACGATAGAGCGCCTCCGGCGACCCGACCTGCTCCAGCGAGCCGTCGAGCAGGAGCGCCACCTGATCCGCGAGATCGAAGGCATCTTCCTGCTCATGCGTGACAAGCACGGTGGTGATGCCGATGCGGCGGATGAGGTCGCGCAGCTCGTTGCGTGTCCGTTCGCGGAGCGCCGGGTCGAGATTGGAGAGCGGCTCATCGAGCAGCAGCACCTCCGGCGCGGGCGCCACGGCCCGCGCAAGCGCCACGCGCTGCTGCTGCCCACCCGAGAGCTCGCCCACGGCCCGGCGCTCCATGCCGCCGAGTTCGACGAGCGCCAGCGATTCCGCCACGCGAGCCCGTACGGCGTCGGGCGGGAGCTTGGCCGCGGCGAGCCCGAAGGCGACGTTCGCGCCGACGTCGAGATGCGGAAAGAGCGCGTAGTGCTGGAACACCATGCCGAAGCGTCGCGCCGCAGGGCCGAGTGCCGTGACGTCGCGGCCGCGGAGCAGCACCTCGCCGGTATCCGGCGTCTCGAATCCCGCCAGCAAGCGCAGCGTCGTCGTCTTGCCGCTGCCGCTCGGACCGATGAGCGCCAGCACGTCGCCCGCACCGAGCGTGAACGAGACGCCGTGCACGCCGGCACCGCCACTGAAGCGGCGCACCAGACGACGCACTTCCAGATACGCTTCAGTTGCCACGCGCCGCCTCCGCCTTGCGTCCGGTGTTGCGGACATGCTGATCCCAGTACGCCATCCAGGCGCTCCCCTGCTCGGCGAGCATCGGCCAGTCCATGTCGAACTCCACCATGTCGCGCTCCACCTGCGTCACCCAGGCCGGTACCTGATCCGGCGGCAGGTCGTGCCGCGCCGGCAGGCGATAGACCTCGCGTGCGCATGCCGCCTGCGCCTCGAGACTGCCCACGTAGTCGATGTACAGTTGGGCACCCACCGCGTGCCGTGCACCGCGCACCAGCGCGATCACGTCCTCGATCACCACGGTACCGCTCGACGGGAAGACGTACCCGAACGGCAGGCCCTTGCGCTGCGACAGCAGGATGTCGGGCAGATCCCAGAGCGTCACAGTGCCTTCGCGCCGCGCCAGCTTCTCGTCGAGGATGGCGGGGTTCAGGGTGTAGGCGCGCGTCTGGGCATCGAGCTTCCGCAGCCATGCCATGCCCTCTGCGGTGTCGCCCGTGGCACGGATCGACTTCACGAGCACGAGGCCCCAGATCGCGCGCATCGTCCCGGAGGCCACCGGGTCGCGAATGAGTACCTGGTCCGCCCAGCGCGGCGCCAGCACGTCATCCCAGTCCTTGGGCGCCTCCGCAGCGGTCACGGCCTGCGAGTTGTAGGCGATGACGGCCGGCGTCCGGTACACGGGCCAATACATCCCGTCGCGCTGGATGCCGCGTGGCCCGACGGCATCGGCCCAGACCGGCCGTATCGGTCGGATCAGGGAATCCCGCGCGCCGCGATCGAAGAGCACCGACGGCCCGCCGAACCAGACATCGGCCTGCGGGTTGACACGCTCGAAGCGCAACCGATCGAGGATCTCCTGACTGCCCATGTCGAGCCAGCGCACATCGTACGCGGGATGCAGCGCCTCGAAGCCGCGCTCGAGCAGCGTGAGCTGATCACGCCCATGCGGCGAGTACACCACGATCGGCGTGCGTCCGTCCGTCACACAGGCCGACAGGCCCGCGAGCACGAGGACGCAGACGGCGCACGCACGGAGTCTCACCGCGCGGCACTCAGCAGATTGAGGAAGAGCCGCAGGGCACCGGGCACCCCCGCCGGCAGCTGCCGGAAGAAGCTGAGCCCCGTATAGACCACCTTGCCCTTCCCCACCGCGGCGATCAGTAGCGCACCACGACGCTCCGTGTCTCCCACATCGTGCAGTTCCAGCGGCGCCCGCCACGCCGGATCCCAGGTCCGCGCAAACTGCAGCCCGCGCTCCTGCACCCAGCCGTCCCAGTCCGCATCGCCGATGCGATGCGGGATGCGCAGCTCCGGTGCCGTCGGCTCGAGCACGGTGATCGGTGCCGCTTCGTCGGTGACACGGTCGGCGGACATGGTGATCGGCTTCGGCAGGATGGTGCTCGCAGCGAACAGCGGCCACTGATACTGGAGCAGCACGATGCCACCACGCGCCGCGAACGCCTGCAGCGACGGCCCGGCGTCGCGCAATTCGTCGCGGGTCTCGTAGGCACGCGGGCCGATGACGATGCTGCCGAGTCCCTCGAATGCGCCCACGGACACGGCGGCCGCATCGAGCTCGCGCACCATGATGCCGGCAGCCGCCAGTGCCTCGGGCACCAGATCGGACGGGCCGCGCACGTAGCCGATGACGCCGCGGGGTGCCGTGACGACCGCCCGGTGCACCGTGACCGTCGCCGGCACGAGCCACGCGCGGTAGGGCACGTGCGCCTGTACGATCTCGCGCACGGCTTGATCTGCGATGACGCCGTCCGCCCTCACGGCCTGCGCGGTGTAGGTGGCTGGCTGCTGGCCCGTTGCCGGCATCACCGCGATGCGCAGCGTCGTATCGCGGCCGGCCTGCAGCGTGAGCAGCGTCGCCGAACCGCTCACGCCGTCGTCACGCACCAGACGCACGCGCCCCGTCCAGACGCGGCGGCCAAGATTCCGCACCATGACGGGCAGCGGGCCGACCTCCGACGTCGTTGGTCGTACAATTGCACCAAGCCCCACGTCCACGGAGAGCTGCGGTACCACCACGAGCGGCTGCCGGAATTCGCCGCCGCCGGTTCTGCGATTCGCGCGCGCCGAGACCTCGCGCGCCAACACCAGCGGACGGCCTGCCGGGCGCGGCACGGAGACGGTGGCGGTCACCGGTGCCGTGTCGAACGGCTGCCCGAGCGGCGCCGCATCGGCCGGCGGCCACTGATACATCGCACCGAGCCGAGCCCGGCGTAGAAAGTACGGCTGTCCCGCGCGCGATTCGCGCACGCGCACCACGAATCGGCGCGAAAGCTGTCCCTCGCCGCGCACGGCCGGCTCGAGCGCCTGCGCGTCGAGGCCACGCACCGTAGCAAGCCCAAGCTCGGCGTCGGCGAGGCCCGCTGCATCGCCCGCCACGAGCACGGTGACCAGCGCGCTATCGCCCGCGACGAGCATCGAGACATCGGCGACGGCATCGAGCAGCAGGCCGGCGCGCGCGGCGTCCGCACGGTCGGCGAGGCTCTGCTGCTCTGCGCGTACCATGTCCGTCACGTCGGTGGCGGTGAGCGTCGTATCGATACCCGCGAAGAGTGCCGCACCCGCGGCACTGCCGGTGCGAGCCTCTACCAGGGCCAAACGAATCGACGAGGCGCCGATCGTCTGCAACTGACCCATGTCCTGCGACTGGTGCCGCGAGCGGCTGTCCATCGCGATCTGGTGGTAGGTGCGCCCGTCGGCCTGATCGACGATGCCACCCGCAATCACCAGCGTTGTGGAACCTGTATCGAAGCGCGTGCTGCGGAAGAGCTTCTGCGGCGCGTACGCGGCCAGGCCTTCCTCCCGGCCGAGTTCCGGAAAGATCGCGGGATCCGCCGCAGCGCGGAACACCTCACGCGCCATCACGCCGGCCGCCTGATGCTGCCCATGTCCGTCCCGCGCTGTCCCCGAGGAGACGCTGACGATGATCTGCGGCCGGAAGGCTCGAACAACGCGGACCACATCCTTGAGCACCGTGTCATGCGGCCACTGCGCCCACGTGTCGTCCAGCGACCTGCTGAAGCCGAAGTCGTACGCCCTCGTGAAGAACTGGCGCGCGCCGTCCACCTCGCGCGCGGACAGCAACTCCTCCGTCCGCAGCAACCCGAGCGCCTCGCCCAACTCGGCGCCGATCGAGTTCTGACCGCCCTCGCCGCGATTGAGCGAGAGATACGCCGCCTGCGCCCCCTGACCACGGGCGAGCCACGCGAGGAGTTCGGTGTCTTCGTCGTCCGGATGCGCCCCGATGAGCAGTACGCGCTTGTGGGTGCCGCGCTGCTGCTCGTAGCGCGCCACGGCGACCATCCCGCCCGTCGTGGGTGGCCCGAGTGGCGCCTGAGCGATCGCAGGGCTGGCGATGCTGACGCCCGCGACGATGGCCATGACCTCCCAGCACGCCCGTGTAAGGCGTAGGATCACGCCCCGGTCGCTCCCGTGATCGCCTCGTTGGAGCGCCACCGGTAGAGCTGCTCGTAGGTGAAGATGCCGGTGCCGTGCCCGTCGCTCCACCGGATGCGGATGCCGTACGTGCCCACGAATTCCACGGATACTGGCCGTATGTCCATCGGCACCGACCCGGGGTCGAGGATCGGCTTGTTGGTCATTTCCTCCACGCAGCCGGCGCACGGACAGGCCAACCGCAGCAGACGGGCCGGAAAGACGGTCCCGGTGTGCTGATCGGCCCACTCCACCAACAGCGCATCGTCCCGGCGCTCGATCGCCCGGGGGACATATATATTGCGAGCCATCACTCTCGTCGGTCCTTTCGCCTCAAGCATCCCGGACACCATGACCTCCCCAGTGCCCGATCCGTTCCATGCCCGCGCCACGCTCGATCTGGGTGGCACCCAGGCTGCCATCTACCGTCTGCAGGCCGTTGAAGAGGCCGGCATCGGCACGCTGGCCCGGCTTCCGTTCTCGATCCGCATTCTGCTCGAGAATGCCCTCCGCTTCGCTGGTCGTGGCGTCGTCACCGCCGAGCACGTGAAGGCGATCGCCGCGTGGCAGCCCAACGATCCGGCGCGCGCGGAACTCCCGTGGATGCCGGCCCGCGTCATCCTGCAGGACTTCACCGGCGTCCCCTGCGTGGTGGACCTCGCCGCCATGCGCGACGCGATGGCCGAGATGGGCGGCGATCCGGACCGCATCAACCCGGTGGTCCCGTGCGACCTGGTCATCGACCACTCGGTGCAGGTCGATCACTATGGTACCGCCGAAGCGTTCGCGCAGAACATGGCGCTCGAGTTCGACCGCAACACCGAGCGCTACCAGCTGCTGAAGTTCGCGCAGGGCGCGTTCAAGAACTTCCGCGCCGTCCCTCCGGGCACCGGCATCGTCCACCAAGTGAACCTCGAGTACCTCGCCCCGACCGTGCAGATCCGCGAGCAGCACGGTGAGCTGACGGCCTACCCGGACAGCTGCGTCGGCACCGACTCGCACACCACGATGATCAACGGCCTGGGCGTGATGGGCTGGGGCGTCGGCGGCATCGAAGCGGAGTCGGTGATGCTCGGCCAGCCCTACTTCATGCTCATCCCCGACGTGATCGGCGTGAAGCTAACGGGCGAGCTTCCCCTCGGCACGACCGCGACCGATCTGGTCCTCACCGTGACCCACATTCTCCGCAAGCGCGGCGTGGTGGACAAGTTCGTCGAGTT
>Ga0163144_10025340_pt1 | contig 11587 bp, 10 predicted proteins | sample OliLak19BULKMAT1_FD_123175 | JGI IMG/M metagenome (GOLD analysis project Ga0163144, IMG submission 123175) | Freshwater microbial mat bacterial communities from Lake Vanda, McMurdo Dry Valleys, Antarctica - Oligotrophic Lake LV.19.BULKMAT1 | ecosystem: Environmental > Aquatic > Freshwater >... | reverse complement strand
TTTAGCCTGCTCTACCAGGGCAGGCGGTCTTCGCCGTGGAAGTAGCCGCCGGTGGGTCCATCGGCCGGCAGTGTCGCCAGGCGCACCGACGTCTTAGCGCCATCACTCACCTCGAGCGACGCGCCTTCGCCACCCAGGTCCGTCTTCACCCAACCCGGATGCGCCGAGTTCACTTTGATCGGCGTATCCTTCAGCTCAAACGCCAACGTAGCCGTAAACATGTTCAGCGCCGCCTTCGACCCGTTGTACCCGAAGCTCCGCCACACCGGCGCCGCATAGTCGGAGTTCATCGTCAAACTACCCAAAATGCTCGACAAATTCACAACCCGTCCCGCGTCGCTCTTCCTCAGCAGCGGTAGCAACACCTGCGTCAGCTCCACCACCGCGAAGACGTTGGTCTCAAAAGTCTCCCGGATCATCGCCATTGGACTCTCGCTCGGCTTCAGCCCGTTGTCCGGCCCAATGCCAGCGTTGTTGACAAGCACATCCAAACGGCCATACTCGGCGGCGATCTTGTCCGCCGCCGCGCGAAACGTCGCCGGGTCGCTCATGTCGAGGTGCACGAACTGCACCCCGATCGATTCTGCCGCCGCTCGGCCCTCAGCCTCTTTGCGCGCGCCCAACAGCACTTGGTAGCCCAGACCCGCCAGTTGCCTGGCCGTCTCAAGACCGATGCCTTTGTTGGCCCCGGTGATCAATGCAATTTTCTTTTCCATTGCCGTGTTAGATGCCGCTATCCTCAAAACGGATGTTCCCTTTGCTTGCGGAGGGGCTAGTCTGCGCCTGGCCGGCCGGTGTGCCGGAGGCGCTTGAGATCTTGAAAGGAGGCACCTTATGAAGCGTCGAGATTTCATGGCCTTGGCCGCCGTAGGGCCGGCGAAATCCATCCTGGTCCACGAGCACATCCTGGTCGACTTCGCCGGCGCTGAAATCGCGTCGCCTTCCCGCTACCAACGCGACGAAGTCTTCGCCGCCGCCAAGCCCCAGCTCGACGCCATCGTCAAGCTGGGCTGCGTCCGCCTGCAAGATTGCACCCCCAACTTCCTCGGGCGTGACCCAGTGCTCCTCGCCCGCCTCTCGCAAGCCTGCGGCCTCGACATCTGGACCAACACCGGCCTCTACGCCGCCAACAACTACCGCCATCTGCCCGACTTCGCCAAAACCGAAACCGCCGAACAGTTGGCGCGCCGCTGGATCGCCGAATGCAAAAAAGGCATCGACGGCACCAAGCCCCGCTTCATCAAAATCGGCGTCAACCAGGCCCCCCTCGGCGAGTGGGACCGTAAGCTCGTCCTCGCCGCCGCCCTCACCTCTGAGGAGACCGGCCTCACCATCGCCTCCCACACCGGCCGCGGCGCCGCCCGCGAGCAACTCGACATGCTCACCCGCCGCAAGTTCCCGCTCCAGAAGTTCGTCTGGGTACACGCCCAAAACGAGCGCGACCGCCAGGTCCACGCCGAAGTCGCCCGCGCCGGTGCCTGGGTGGAGTTCGATGGCATCGGGCCCAAATCGCTCGACTGGCACCAGGAGTGCGTCGAGTTCATGGCCAAAGAAAACCTGCTCCACCGGGTCCTCATCAGTCATGACTCGGGCTGGTGGCACGTCGGCGAGCCCGGCGGCGGCGACTTCCGCGGCTACGAGACCCTCTACCGCGACTTCCGGCCCCGGGTCGCGCCCGGCTGGACCCAGCGCCTGCTGTGGGACAACCCCCGCGCCGCCTTCGGCGAATAACTGTTGACGTTTAGTGTACTGCGTGTCATAGTACACATGTGATCCCGTTCCGGCTAACTTTCGAGCCTGGCACTTCGCTCTACGAGCAAGTCGTCTACGCGGCCAAAAAAGCTCTCGTCGCCGGCCAATTGCGCCCTGGCGACCCCTTCCCCTCCGTCCGCGCCCTCAGCCGTGAACTTAAGATCAACCCCAATACCGCCCACAAAGTGGTCGCCCAGTTGGTGCAGGAAGGCGTGCTCGAAGTGCTGCCGGGCCAAGGCACCGTGGTCGCCAAGCGCCAGGCGCCTACCCGCGCCGAACGCACCGGCCTACTCGGGGCCACGCTCGAAGAACTGGTGGTGGAAGCCCGCAAAATGGGCCTTTCCCTCGAAGAAGTGCGCACCGCGCTCGAGACCCAATGGCAGCGCTTGGGAGGCAAACCTAAATGAACCCGGTAATTGAAACCCGCGAACTCACCCGCCGCTTCGGCTCCGTCACGGCCGTCGACCGCGTCTCGCTCTAAATCCCCGCCGGCAGCGTCTTCGCCTTAATCGGCTCGAATGGCGCCGGCAAAAGCACGCTCATCCGCATGCTGATGAACCTGCTGCAGCCCTCCGCCGGCCAAGCCAGTGTACTAGGCGGCGATTGCCGTACTCTCACCGGCGACGGCTTCCGCCGCATCGGCTACGTCGCCGAAGACCAGGAGCAGCCCGACTGGATGACCGTCGGCCAACTGCTCGACTACTGCCGCCCCTTCTACCCCACCTGGGACGCCGCGCTCGCCACCGAAATGATCACCCGCTTCGCCCTGCCGCTTGACCACAAGCTGAAGCACCTCTCGCGCGGCATGGGCATGAAGGCCGTGCTCACTTCGTCGCTCGCCTACCGCCCCGAACTGATCGTCCTCGACGAACCCTTCGGCGCCTTGGACCCGCTCGTGCGCGACGAATTCGTCGAAAGCCTCATCGAACGTGCCCCCGAAACCACCATCCTGATCTCCTCGCATGACCTCGCCGAAATCGAAACCTTCGCCACTCACATCGGCTTCATGGAGCAGGGCCGCCTGATCTTCGCCGAAGAGCTCGAATCGCTCGCCGCGCGCGTGCGGGAAGTGGAAGTCACCTTCGCCGGCTCCGCCCCCGAACTGGCGCCCGACTGGCCCCAGACCTGGCTAAATCCGCAGCTCTCCGGCCCCGTGCTCCGCTTTGTCGACACCCGTTTCATCGCCCAGGACGTTGCCGCCTGCTTTCCCGCCGCCCATCGCATCGACGCACGGCCGCTTACTTTGCGCGACATGTTCCTGGCCCTAGCCAAGGCCAACCGGGCGGCGAAATCATGAAGACGCACATGGACCAAATCCTGCACATTCTCCAGAAGGACCTCCGGCGCCTGCGCTGGGAAATTGCCACCGTCACTTTCGCCACGCTGCTGCTCGCCTGGCTCAACGGCGATAACCGCTTGGTCGTCCCCGTCACCCGGCAGGAGCAAACGCTGAACCAATTCTGCTTGTGGCTCGCCCCACTCAACGTGCTGGCCTGGTGGTTCCTGCTCGTCTCGCTGATCCACGGCGAAGTGATCCCCGGCGTGCGCCAATTCTGGCTCACGCGCCCCTATCGGCGCGGGGCGCTGCTCGGGGCGAAGCTGCTCTTCGTCCTGCTTTGTATCAACCTGCCCGTGCTCTTAGCCGATGCCATCGCGCTCTCCCGCGCGGGCATTTCGCCGGCCACCGTGTGGACCGGGATGCTGTGGAAGCAGGTGCTGTTCACCCTTACCGCGCTGTTGCCAGGGCTCGCCATCGCCGTCGTCACCGCCGGCTTGGCGCAAGCCATCCTCTCCGCGATCGGCTTGGCATTGCTTGTGCGGCTGCTCTCGACGATCCCCGTCGATAACTACCTGCCTAACCACCTTGAGTGGTGGCTAACGATCCTGCGCCTAACGCTGCTGGTGATCGCTGCCGGGCTCTTGTTGCACTGGCAATATTATCGGAGAAAAATCCTACTCGCGCGCGTCATCTTGCTAGTGCCGGTGTTGTTGGTGGCGATGCTCGGCTGGGTGCTGCCCATGTCGACGGTCTTCGGCTGGCAGCAAAGCCTCGCCAGCCAGCCGGGCGCTGGCGCCGGTTATACAGTCCGCCCCGCTCCGGAGCGGGGCCGCCTCAAGCTCGACGAATCGGCCGATGCCGGGTTCGTGCAAGTGGGCTTGCCCCTGGAACATCAACCGCCAGCGGGCCTTGAAGCGGTGGGCGATAGCGTCGCCATCCGTCTCACCCCGCACCAAGGCGCGTCGCTGGAGCGGACCGGCTTCACATTCATCGAAAGTGAAGGAAAGGCAGGGATCCGGTTCAGCGTGCCCCCGAGGAATTCGACGCCTGGAAGGGACGCTCGTTGCGCGCCGACTTCGTACTTTACGCCACCGTCTATGGCCGTCGCCGGACCCTTCGTGTGCCCTACGGCAGAATGACCGCAGCCGGATCGCCCTGGGGCACCTGCGGCACGGGTGAATTAGGCAACGCAGCGATCATGTGGTGCCGCAGTGCCTACACCATGCCGTTTTGGACCCGGGTCCGTCTGCACGATCGCGAAACTGGCGCGACTTCACCCCTGGTCTGGAACTCCGCCGCCAACTTCGCACCCTTCCACGTCAATGCCGGCATCAGTCCGCTGAATACCCACTTCTCACGCTTTTCATTAGGCAAAGACTGGGACGCCAAGCGCCTATCGGTCACGGACGTGGAATTCGTGGGCCTCGAGCCCCTCGACCATGTCATCCGGCCCGTCCGCTTCGACAACATACGGCTCGAAGAGTGGGAAGCCGTGTACCTCCGGTGACCGCCCCCGCCAGAGCTTGTCTCCCTCCGCGGCCAGGCTCAACTGACGGGACGGTGAGAAAATCCATTTTGGCCGCTAGTCTGACGCGAAGGGACACGGCCGCAGCACGAGGGGCGAACCGCCACGCAAATGTGAAAAACTTGTTAAGCTGGGGCCATGTTTCGCCTTGGTCTTTCTGCGCCATCAACACCGCCCCTTCACCCCGTGGCACTTCGCGAGAAGCCTCAACCGCCCCCCATTCGTTTCTTTCTTGCTTTCGTCTGCGCGTTCTCGCTGTTCGCCCAAAGTTCCGGTCGCATCTCCGGAACGGTCACCGATAGCTCCGGCGCCTCGGTTCCCGCAGCTTCAGTTGAACTGTTTCTGGCCGGCGGCCAATCCGCCGTTGTCAAAGCCACCACCAGCGCCGACGGCAACTTCGTTATGGCCGGCATCCGCCCCGCGACCTACGACTTGGCCATCAGCTCCCAGGGCTTCAGCAAACAAATCCTCCGCGGCATCAAAGTCGACACCAGCTCCGAACTTTCCCTCAAAGCCATTAAGCTCGAAGTTTCAGCCACCGCCGAGACGATCGAAGTCTCGGCGGACTCCGCTACCGTACAAACCGCTTCCGCCGAAGTCTCCACAACTGTAACCAACGCTCAGCTTCGCTTGTTACCTTCCTTGAATCGCAATCCGCTGGGCCTTCTGCAAACCCAGGCCGGTGTCACCTCCAACGCCCGTTCTTCGACAACCATCAACGGTCTCCGTCCCTCATTTGCCAACATCACCTTTGACGGCATCAATATCCAGGACAACTTTATTCGCACCAACAATCTTGACTTTCAGCCCAATCAGCTTCTTCTCGATCAGGTCGCCGAAGCAACCCTGGTTACGTCCAATTCCAATCCCGCCCTCGGCAACGGTGCTGCTCAAATCAACCTCACCAGCCCCTCCGGCACCAACCAGTTCCACGGTGGCCTCATCTGGCTCAATCGCAACAACATCGCCAGCGCCAACACCTGGTTCAATAACCGGGCCCGTATTGCTCGCCCCTTCCTCAATCAGAACCAGTTCGGCGGCTCCCTTGGCGGCCCCATCAAAAAGGACAAACTCTTTTTCTATGGCAATTTCGAAGGCCTCCGGCTCCGTCAGCAAACCGCCGCCACCCGGACGGTCCTCCGCGCGGACGCCCGCCGCGGCATCATGAGCTATCGTGACACTGGCGGCACCGTCCGTCAGGTAAACGTCCTCACCGCCGCTAATCTCGCCCCCGACGCCCGCGCCGCCCAGCTCATCGCTGCCGTACCTGGCGCGGACGTTATCAACCGCCCCGACATCGGCGACGGCTTAAACACCGGCGGCTACGGCTTCAACATTCGCAACAACCGTACTCGCGACAACGTCCTCGCCAAAATCGACTACAACCTCTCCAGCAAGCACTCCTTTGCCGGCACCTATACCTGGAATCGCGACATTGTCGACCGCCCTGACCTGATGAACAATTTCGCGAGCGTTCCCAGCGTGCAGAATGATTCCAAAGTAAAGCTCCTTTCGCTCGCCCACCGCTGGAGCCCTAGCGCCAACTTCACCAATGAGCTACGCGGCGGCTTCAACCTCGCCCCCGCTCCCTTCAACACCACTGAAGAATTCGGTGCCGCCATCATTGCTCCAACACTCATCAACAATCCCGTCAACACCTTCCGTCGCCAAGGCCGCGATAGCAACACCTACAACCTGGCCAACAACGCCACTTGGGTCAAAGGCAAGCACACCTTCCAGTTTGGCTATCAGAGCCAGTGGATCCGTGTTGCCACTTATAACGATGCCTCAATCACGCCCATCTACAACATCGGCATCAGCACGGCCAACACCATTAATATCCAGGGCTCCCTGCCCGGCATCAACGCTGGCGACCTTGGCATTGCCAACAACCTGCTGGCCCTCCAAGCCGGCTTCATCACCCAGTTCAATCAGACTTTCAACGTCAAAGACAGAACCAGTGGCTTTTTGTCAAATCAGGCCAATGCTCGAAAACTCGGCACGGATAACTTTGCCGGCTATTTTCAGGACAAGTGGAAGCTCAATCGCCGTCTCACCGTTACCGCCGGCATCCGTTGGGATTTCTACCCACCTGTCAGCGAGAGAAGCGGCCTTGCGCTCCTGCCAGTCCTCGGCAATCAGACTGCGATTCAAGCAATTCTCAACCCGGCGGGTAGCCTCGACTTCGCTCAGGGCTCTTACTACAAGAAGGATTACAACAACTTTGCTCCCAACATCGGCATTGCTTACGATATCTTTGGCGACGGCAAAACCAGCTTCCGTGCCGGCTATAGCGTCAATTTTGCCAATGACGAATTCCTAACCACGATCAACAACAGCATTGCAACGAACGCTGGCCTCGCCCAGGACGTAACGGTGCCTAATCAAGTTGCCCGGGCCTCGGCGCTACCCGCTGTACCCGTGCCCGCCTTCAAAGTTCCGCGCACCTATGCCGACAACTATGCGGTCAACAGCCAGGCCGCCTTCGGCATCCCTGACCCCAGCCTGGTGGTGCCTTATGTCCAGCAGTGGTCTGCCGGCATCCAGCGGGAAGTGGCCCGCGGCATCATCGAAATTCGCTACATCGGCAACCGCGCCACCAAGCAGTTCCGCGGTTTCGATTACAATCAGGTCCTGATCGACCTTCCCGGCTACCGCGAGGATTTTACTCGCGCCCGCGCCAATGGCGAACTCTCAAGGACAGCCAACGGTACCTTCAACCCCGCCTTCAATGCCGGCATTGCCGGCAGCCAACCCTTGCCGTTCTTTGACCGTATGCCCGGTGCCAACCTCGGCAATGCCACCATTCGAGGCATCATCGAACGTGGCGAACTCGGCGATCTCGGGAGCACCTACCAGATCAACCGTTTGAATGGTCCTAATAACTTCTTCCGCAACACGGCCGGCCTTGGCGCCAACATGATCACGAATTATTCCAATTCCAACTATCATGCCCTACAAATCGACTACACCCGCCGCTACGCTCGCGGTTTCTACTTCCAGGCGAACTACAACTGGTCGAAGAATCTCAGCGACTCTACCGGCGAAGGCCAAACTCGCTTTGAGCCCTTCCTCGACATCAACAACGCCGCGATCGAATACACCCGAACCGCCTTCGATCTCCGCCAACAGTTTAAGCTCAATGGCGCGTGGGATCTGCCCTTCGGCAAAGGTAAGTTTATCGACGTGGGCGGGGTCCTCGACAAGGTCATCGGCGGCTGGACACTCAGCACCAATGTCACGGTCAACTCCGGCACACCCTTTAGCGTCTTGAGTGGTCGTGGCACGCTCAACCGCACTGGCCGCTCCGGCTCAAACACCGCCAACAGCAACCTCTCCTATGATCAGATCACCAGTCAGATGGGCGTGCGAGTAACCGGCGACGGTCCCTTCTTCTTCGCCCCTGGCGTTATCGCTGGAGACACCCGCGGCACGGCCCTTGAAGGTCGTACCGCCGCTCCCGGTCAGATCTTTACCAACCCTGGCATCGGCCAGCTTGGCAGCCTGGCTCGCCGCACCTTCAGCGGTCCCATTTTCAAGAACATCGATGCGGCCCTCCAGAAGCGAACCAACATCACCGAGCGCCAATATATCGATTTCCGCGCCGAGGCGTTCAACCTCACAAACACCGTGAGCTTCAACGTTAACGACTACAACATCAACAACACCAATTTTGGCCGCATCACTAACACCCAATCCGGTCGCCGCGTCGTCCAACTCAGCCTCTACTACCGCTTCTAATGCTCCGAGAACTGGCTAGCCCGCCGCGTAAGCGGTGGGTCACATTCGTCCGGATTTATGATTGTCCTGAGTGACCCGCCGCTTACGCGGCAGGCTAGGGCAAGTGATAGAAGTCCGCCGGGATCTCCGGGCTAAGTCGGACGCCCGTGAATGTCCCTCCCGGAATAGCTAACTCTTGGACAAGACACTAGCGGATGAGATTGGCGGCGCGCAGCATGGTTTCGTCGGCCAGGATTTCGGCGGGTGTGCCGCGGCCGGCGATGCGGCCTTTGTCGAGGACGATGCAATCGTCGGCAATCTCGGCGAGTAGGTGCAGGTCGTGCGTGGCGATGACGAGCGTCTTGCCGAGCGCCTCCCAGCTCTTCATCAAATGCACGATCTGCCCTTGGCTGCGCGGGTCGAGCGCGGCGGTGGGTTCGTCGAGCAGGATGACTTCGGGGTTCATGATGAGAACCGAGGCGAGGGCGACGCGCTTCTTCTCGCCGCCCGAAAGACGATGCGGGGCACGGTCCCGCAGGTCGGCGATTTCAAAGTATTCGAGGGCTTCGGCGACGGTCGACCTGATGCGGTCCTTCTCCCAGCCGAGTTGCAAAGGGCCGAAGGCGATCTCGTCGAAAACGGTGGGGCAGAAGAGCTGCACGTCGGGATTCTGGAAGACGAGGCCCACGCGCTTGCGAAAGGCGTGCGAGAAGCTGTCGTGCTCAAACTCCACTTCGGTGAGCGCGGCGCCGTGATAGCGGACGGTGCCGGAGTCAGCAAAGTAGAGGCCATCGAGGATACGCAGCAACGTGGACTTGCCGCAACCATTGGCGCCCAGCAAGGCGAGCCTTCGGCCGGCGGGGACGGTGAGCGACACGCGGTGGAGCGCGGTGACGCCGCGATAGGCGAAGGAGACGTTGTCGAGCTCGAAGACGTCTACCGCCACAGGGCCACTCCGCAAAGCAAGGCCAACGCCAACAGCACGGCCCACTCTTTTGCCGAAAGCGGACGCTCATCGAGCACATGCACTTCGCCGCGGTAGCCACGCGACTGCATGGCGAGGTGGACGTCGCTCGACAGCTCAAAGGCCTTGCTCATCAGCACCCCCACGGTGGCGATGGCCATGGTGCGCCGTTGCGCCGCGGGGAGCGCGCCGGCCAAGCGGCTTTGGCGGCCTTCCAGCATGTCGAGCGTGGTTTGGATGAAGAGGAAGATGTAGCGATAGGTCATGCCGATCAGCACGACGGCGACCACGGGCAGGCGAAAGGCGCGCATCGCCCGCAGGAGTTGGTGCCAAGGCGTGGTGGAGACCAGGACGCTACCCAGCGTGCTGGTGGTGAGCACGCGCGCCAACAGCATCGTCGCTGTGCGCCAGCCTTGGTGCGTGATGGTGAGGCCCAGTATGTGGGCCCAGGGTTCGCCCGGCGTGAGGAAGATGGCAGGCAAGGCGATGAAGCCGCTGAAGAGCAGGACGCCGGCCCACAGGGTGGTGAGTTCGCGCCATTGGAGGCGGCTGGCTAAAGCGAGGCCCACGGCTACTGACCAGATACCGATCACCAAGGCGTGCGACTGCGCCGCGGCGGCGGTGAAGATGAGGATGCCGGCGCCAGCCATCTTTACGCGGGCGTCGATTTCTTGCAGGAAGCCACCGTTGGCCGAAGATAACTCGGCGGAGAAGGAGCGATCGACGACATGGGAGATCTCGCCGAGCGTGCGATCGAGGAAGCCTTTGCGGCGATGCACCAGGTGGTGCAGGCCCTCAGACATTACGGGGCCGGGCATTACGGGGCCGGGCATTGCTGGGCCGGGCATTGCTGGGCCGGGCATTACGGGGCCGGGCTCCGAAAGCCGACAGCAGTAGGGAGACGAGGATGATGAGGCCGGTACCGGTCATGGCGGAGAGGACGTAGCCGAAGCTCGCGTTCTTCAAGATGGGCGGCGCGTAGTCGGGGATGGGCGCGGTCCAGATCGACGATAGGCGTTCGAGACCGGCGGGCGCGATCGCGGGCGCTTGGCCTTGCGACACGGCGGCGATTTCGCGGCGGGATTCGGGCTTGGCGAAGTCCGCTGGTGCCCATTCGCCCCAGGCGGAGCCGACGGCCAGCAGGCCCAGCGGGGTGAGGATCATGAGGATTGCGAGGCCGGCCCAGAGTCGCTTTAAGGAGCCGGTGGCGAGGCCGATATCGGCGCCGGGCGCTTCGCGGGCGAGCAGGCCCGGGTCGGTCCGTTGCAGATAGGAGACGACTCCAGCCGACACCAGAAACTCCGCAAAGCCGGCAAAGGTCAAGTGGCCGATCATCATGGCGGGCACGGCGATGGCGAGCGAATAGGGCGCATAGAGCGGCGTGCCGGCGGCATCATGGAACAGCAAGGGCTGCAAGCCGAATTCGATCGCCGTAATCAGCGCCGCGGCATTGATGCCGGCGTATCCGGCGAGGCCCGCGGCCAGCAGCCTTCGCGTCGAGCCCATGGGCGACAGGCCGGCCACCAAGCGATACACGAACGACGCCATCAGGCTGCCGACGATGGCAATGTTGAAGCAATTGGCGCCGATGGCCGTGATGCCGCCATCGCCGAAGAAGACGGCCTGGATCACCAACGCCACGGAAATCGCGAGCATCCCCGCCCAGGGGCCGAGCACGACGGCGGCTAAACCGACGCCGGTGGCATGGCCCGTGGTGCCGCCCGGCAGTGGCAGGTTGAACATCATGATGACGAAGGAGAAGGCAGAGAATACGCTGATTAAGGGCAGAAAGCGAGAATGCAGCCGCCGCTTCACCTTGCCCATCGCGACATACCAAAACGGCACCGCCGACGCGTAGGCGACCGCGCAGGTGGAAGGACTCAGATAGCCGTCTGGGATATGCATACGAACCTTATTATTGTGCTACAAACCACTCTACGCACGCGGCGGGAGATTGGATTCGAATGTGGGCGGGAATCAGGCGGCGCTGCGATAGATCAGGGCGTCGTCCACGATGTGGCCGGCCATGATGTCTTTGGTGAAGCGGATGCGAAAGAGTCCCGGGCCGGTGGGCACGGTGGCGGAGAGTTTTTTCACCAGCCAATGGTTCATCGCCAGCGCCCGAATCATTTGGAGGGAGAGCGTTTCCCGGGAGACGCCCAAAGTTTCGAGCGCCCGGCGAATCTGGCCATAGACTCCCAACGGACCAATAGTCGCCAGTTGGGGCGAACCCAATATCAAATGCCAGGCGTTAATCTCGGAATCGAAGAGCCACATGGCGACCGGGATCGGCACCTGCATCTCGTCAAGCTTTTGCACCAGTTGGGCGCCCAACTCGATCATTTCG
>Ga0163144_10025337_pt1 | contig 11587 bp, 8 predicted proteins | sample OliLak19BULKMAT1_FD_123175 | JGI IMG/M metagenome (GOLD analysis project Ga0163144, IMG submission 123175) | Freshwater microbial mat bacterial communities from Lake Vanda, McMurdo Dry Valleys, Antarctica - Oligotrophic Lake LV.19.BULKMAT1 | ecosystem: Environmental > Aquatic > Freshwater > Lake... | reverse complement strand
TCATGCCTCGCGCTACGCTCACGCGGAGATTCCTGACCCGCTACCCGTCGCCAATCGACATCTCCGGCGGATCAAGTGATCGATATCTCGATGGTTTCCCGCTGTCGCAGAAGAGCCGCACCCTTCCGACATACTGGTCGCTCGAAGACCTCCCCAACACGGAGACGTCGACGAAGTTCCTACAGCGGACCGCCAGCAAAATCCGCGAGGCGCTGTCGTCAGTAGTGAGCCAGCATCAGATCAATGCGCTACCGTTCAGCCGTGAAGGGTTCCGCGCAGACCCATACTCCGCTTTCGAAGAGTTCTGCTCCGCGATCGAGGCTGTCGGTCCGCCGCGCGGCGTACTTCTTATTCTCGACGAGTTCGACAAACTCCTCTCCATCGCGCATGCGACGCGCGAGAGGCAGGAGAGCGCTGTTGCGCCGTTCTCGCACGACGAAGCACTCCAACCTGAAGTATTTGGGGCCCTGCGCAAGATGATTATGGGTGGACGAGTCATCCGAGTCGTGGTCGCGGGCCTACCTCGCTTGACTCGACAGAGTTACGATGAGCGATTCTTTGGCACACTCGAACCCGTACCGGTCGCGGGGTTCACGGACGATGAGGCCAAGCGTGTCATTGCCGCTGCGAGCGGCACCATGAGGCTGCTCGACGACGCCGAGCGTGAGCTACTGCGCGCCACCGGGGCCCAGCCTTACTTGCTTCAGGTGGTGTGTCACGCACTTTTCTGCGCGATGATCTCGGAAGGGCGAGATCTCGTAACTCTTGGCGACGTACGCGACGTCATCGACCGCGAGGTGCTGCCCAACCAAACCTATTTCACGGATTTTCTGTCACTGCTGGACGAGCAGAAGCGACGGGTGGTCCGCGCGTTGGCGCGGCTCCATCGCGAAGCGCCGTGGCGCGGTTTCGTGTCCGTCGGGGACATCGAGCGTGAACTCGAAGCGGAAGGACGGGCTGAGAATGACGTACTCGCCGTGCTTGAGGAGCTGAAGACGGACGAACGTCCGTTGGTCGAACGAGCGCCAAACAACCTAACGCGTTTCCGTCTCAAGATCGGGCTAATCGGGGACCAGCTTCTGGCCGGAGACCAACTTCTGCGATGAGCGTCGCCGTCATCCCAGTTCTCGAACTGCTTGCGACGCGCGATACCCTCGACGATGAGCGTTTGCTCGTGCCGCGAGCTCTAATAATGGGCGGCCTTCAAGGCCTGGGAGTGACGCTGAAGTCTGTGTGGCTGTGGGGACCTCGGCGGGTGGGCAAGTCGACGATTGCAGGGCGCCTACTTCGCGCCGCAGCGGCGCGGGGTTGTCAAACATGCCGAGTGGACGCTTCAGAGATACGCTCTTTCGATGCACTCGTAGGACGGATCCTGGACGGAGTAGAACCTAAGGCCAACGGGCAAGTAGATGAGGGTGTCTCGGGTCGAGAGCGCCTTGATCGCCTTTCGGCATCCGGATCGGGGCGGCCACCGATCCTGATCGCCATCGACGAGGCGGATGGGCTGGCCGTGACACTCGATCAGGGTGAGCAGAATTTCCTTCGGAGCAGGGCCGAGAATGGCAGGCTCCGTTATATTTTCGTGAGCCACCTAAACCCGGCTGACATGGTCGAGGAGACCCCCGACGTCGCGTCCAGGCTGCTCGGCATCACGATCAGCAAGCGTGTTGGCCTGCTAGGCCTAGAGGACGTAGAGAAGCTCTTCTCACAGGTCGAGAAGCTACTCAGCATTGACGGGTTTTCCGATTTGGCTGACCGTGTCTGGGAGGAAGTCGGAGGGCACGCGCTGAGTGTCATGACGCTGGCCCATGCACTAGCTGTGTCGGGGCGTATCGATGAGGATTCGGTGCTCGACGTCCTCGACCGAACACGCGCTGAGCTCCTTGGGCAAATGGGTACGCTGTGGTGCGACCTGTCACCCGGCACGCGCACTCTTCTCGATAATGACGCGGTGAACGATGATTTTTGCCGCAGCGAGGCCGCATCGGAGGGCCTCTTCAGCCGGCGCGACGGGATAGTTCGCCCAAAGCTCCTCAACGCGGCGCGAAGGGGACCGCAGGCGACCCGACATTCCCGCGGCTCAAGCAACGAGTGCTGGAACTCCCTTTTTGAGGTTTACGAACGCATCTTGGAGATCAACACGACGACCAAAGCGACGTTCGGCCGTGGCTGGTTCGAGGCCACGGACGAGCGGCTCCGCGGGAGGGTTGCCGCCAAAGTGAGCGCGTGCGAGAGCGACCTCTCGGACGTCGTCAATCACCTTAGCAAGATCGCTTATGAAGCGGCGCGCGAACCCGACCCTGCCAAGGGGCCGGCGGGCGATCCAATGAGGTGGCGTATCCCATCGCCGTACGCCGACACGTTCTCTGGCTCGCCGAGCATAAAATCGATACGGATTCTCCGCAATTTCTTCGATCACGATCCAGACATCCGTAGGCCCATCGACAAGAAGGCCGATCGCTATCTGGAGGCCGGAGCGATCTTTCGGCGGCTCTGCGACGTGGAACGGCCACACGATTCTGCACATTGGGCAAGGGTTCACCGCGCGCTCCTGGCTGAACTGAGCGAGGCGCTCGAGACTGTGCTGGCCCAAGTGCGAAACGGCGCTGGATAGCCTCGCAGGATTTTCTGTCAGGTCAGGCCGACGCTGGGGGCGCGCAAATTCCCTCACATCACAACAAAAGATGGGTCGTGATCCAGATGTCGTCATGCGACGAGTTCGCTTTGATGGACTCGGTTCGCCAGATCAGTAAGGAAACCTTCGCTGAATCGCCAGCGCCAGCGACTCAGGTTGTGTCCCCTCGATGCGTTCGATGTATCTGCCCGCGAAGGCATCTGCTCGTAACGCCGCGACCGCAGCTGCTGGATCTCCGCCGGCATGAAGCGCGGCGTCGAGTGTCATCAGGTGTCGCTGATAGGTCGAGATGTCGGCGTCTCCGCCGATGCTTGAAAGTTCGTGTTCAACCGCTGCGCTGTCACCGAGCTGTCGTGCGAGTCGCGTCGCTATCCGCGCGCGCATCCCGCGAAGATGTGCAGGCGTATCGGGGTTCGTCGACGCGGCGATAGCTTTGTTAGCCAAGGCCGGCTGGTTCCTCGCTTCAAGCCAGCGCGCCAGGGAGATCCCGACGAATGCTCGGGACATTCCGCTCACGCGGGGGCAGCGCTCGAAGGCCGCCACAGCGCTTTCGGCGAAGGACTCCCGCAGCGGGTCAGAAGGCATCACTGCAGCGAGCGTGAGCAGTCCCGAGAGAGCGTGTGAGGCCTGCTCCTCCAGACCAAGCTCGATCCACCCGCCCACCGCCCGCTGGAACAGCGACCATGCGTCATCGTCATGAGACCAGCTTGCGTACAAACGTGCGAGCGCCCCAATGAGGTGGAGTTCATCGGACCCATCGTCGCGTTCCCCCGGCAGGAGACTAAGGGCCTGCGTGGCGTCATGCACCCAGAAGGGATCGCAGGAATCGTTCGCCGACTGCACTATATGCGCCAGCGCCTTTAGCCGGAGCGGGCGCCGCAGCTGACTGAGCCAAGACTCGTCCCATTTGATGCGAGAGTTGATAGCGTTGCCGGAATGACGGTCTGCGATCTGTGCCGCAACGTTGCAGCGCGTCCGCAACTCCGGATGCCCCTCGTAATTCGCAAGCAGCCTTGCCGCTTTGGCCACGCCACTCCAGCTGAGAGTAAGGGACGTGCCGTGAAGAGCCAGGTGGAAGACTGCCTGGACAGCTTCCTCACGTCGGCCTTCGGTTGTCCAACGTGCAGTCCACGCCTCGACCAACCGTCCATCGAAAGCGCAGTCGAGCGCTTCCGCGACGGTCCACGCACCGACGACCTGGACGGGGTCGTTGACGATGAGTTCTGTCGCGAGGACATCACGAATTTTTTCGGCCTCTCGCTCCTGGCAGGCGGCAACGACGAATTTCTTGATGCCAAGGCCAGCCTCAAACACCACGCGGAGCTTCTCCTGAAGACCCTCGACCCGCCCGAGCGAGCCATCCGGGTTCACCACCGCGGTCGTGCAGACGTCCGAGGGCGCCGGAAGCTCGAGGACGCGCGATACCTCGGCGATGGCGAACGCGAGCCCGAAGGACGCGCCGTCGAGCGCTGTGTCGCTTCCGTCGCCGGATCTCCAGACGCAATGCGCTTGCTGCTGACCAGTGCCTTCGAGCGGAGCATGCGGCACCAACACGGCGAGCCTTCCGACGGCGACCCGCCGAGCGAGTTGCATGGCCTCTTCTGCCGTGCGGATGAAGTGCACTGCGGGTCGCGTCCCCGAGGGCACGGTCGTCCAAAGCGCCGCGCGCTTGGCACTCGGATTCCACGAGACGAGCACCACCTGCCCCGGCTCTAGGGCGGGCGGCCGTTGTGCGCCGAGTGCCTCCGCTCGTTCTTGAAGGATTGGATCGCGCGGCCAGCCCACGGGCGAGCGCAAGACATGACGAAGCACATCGAGCCACGGGCCGCGAATCACGTCCCCGCTGCGAAGGAGTGTCAGCGGAGAGCTCACCGACACCCCAGAGCCCACCACGCATCGGGTGACTCGCGCACAAGCGCGTCGAGTCTCGGCGATTCGGCCTGAGCGCCTCGATCGGAAATCAGCGTCATGCGCACCAGAGCACACTCGTCGATCGCGTCGAGCGCTGCACGCAGTCCATGACTTTCCGCGCCGGCCAAGTACGCGATGGCCGCCACGCTTTCGAGGTCGTCCCGGTCGATCCGGGTGCCCGTAACGATATCCCTCATCTCCACGTCGCCGACCTGCTCGGCGAGGTCCGACATTGAAGTGATGCGGTCGAAGAGACCGATGGCATTTCCGACGGCGAGGTACGCTGCCTCCGCGGCAATCGCCGTGCCGTCGTTGCGGACGAGCCAGTCGACCACGCGCTGCGCGGGTGTGCCACGTCCGGCGCGCATCCAGATCACGGCGAGTTTCCGGTCGGCTGCGGTGGTGGGCGACCAGAGCCGTGCAACGAGGCCCAGTGCTTCGATGCGCGTGACCAGCGAAGGGGAACTGGATCGCACGCCGTAAGCCTCGTCCAACCACTTCGGTGCGCTCGCGCCCTCGAGCAACGAGCTCAATGCCGGAAGAAGGGGCGGAACAACGCGCGTCACTATCGACTCGTGAACAAAGGGCGCGAGCGCCGCTAGAGAGGCATCCAAGGGGGGCCCGTGAATAGCGAAGACCTTCACGTGCCCGCGCTCCACGCGGATGCCGATCGTTCCGCTCGGTGATGCGTGCAGCAGCCACGCGGGGTCGCTTCGCGAGTCGACGATGATGTCGCCGGGAGCGCGTTCCTCAGCGCAACCGCTCCGCACGTCGAGGTGCAAGCGTTCGTTGCGCGTAGTGACGCGGACGAACGCCGGGTCATGGTCCCAGTGCATTAGATCGATGCCAATGTCGGTCGCACCGGTGTCGAACCGAATCTGCGTGAAGAAGGGCGTGAGCTCCGTCGGTGCGGCTCCGCCTGTCGCGAATCCGAGCCCAACCGCGGACGTCGGTGGCGCGGAGGTGGCTATCTCCGCGATCGTGGTGCCTGGAGGAAGGTCGAGCAGGTCGATGAAGGAGGGCGCGTCGGTCATGGTGTTCCTGACGGTGAAGACGCAGGGTCTTCTGATCTCTGACAGCGGAGCCTAGAGCGCGCCGAGACACGCTTCGGCTTGGGCAGTTTCCGCGGGTGTCAGCGCGCCCGCCGCCTGAAGCGATGAAAGGGCATCGCGCAGCGCGTCACGACACCGCTGATGATTCTTGTAGAGACGGTCGCGCTCTCGCTTGAGAGTCTCCTGGTCGCCCGCGTCCGCGCCTATTGAGTGTCGGACGTATTGATCGACGCTCTGGCTGCCGAACCGAATAGCGACAATCTGCTCGTAGCTATGCCGGAGTGCGTCACGGTTCGCTGGCCGACGCCGTTCGATCGCGCGCGCTGCCAGCTGGTCCAGCAGCACCCGCACGCATGCGTGAACCCGATCGCGGACGAGTTCCGGGTCTTCGTCCCAGTCGTCGTCGTCGTCGACGAACAGCGCGGCGAGATCATCGACATCGGGCGCCCCTTGGTGCCGGTTCCGTTCACGCATCCGTGTTCGGGCAAGCGATATTGCGGTTCTGTAGGCGGCGCGAAAAACGTATGTGCGGGCCACCTGTTCGATCCGAGGATCGAAGCGACCGAGCTCCATCGAGCGAACGATCTTGAATATGGTGTCTGACGTGGCGTCGTCCAGGTCGGCGTCCCGGAGCGACGAACGTTTGCGGATCACCTCGCAAACGAGACGCGTGAGGAGGCTGTACGCGTCCGATGAGGCCCCACGGCGCGTGTGAAGCACTAGCAGCGCCTCTATCAGCGTCATTGCGTGCTCCTCGCGTTGTCAATCGCTGAGACCCACGCCAATGCTTGCTCGCGAGCCCACCGCGCCGGCTCCGCAGCAAGTGAAACCGGTGGCTCGCCGAGCAACGCCGCGACAATCGCCTTACGCGGAACCTGGCAGACGGCGATTCCAGGTAGGAGCGCGTTCGCGAGCGTCGGCGCGCTCCGGGAGACCGGCAGTCGAAGTTGGTCGCGTAAGAGATTCTCGAGTTCCGCCCACGAAGTGCGATCCGCAGCTCTCGTGTCCAGAACGTGCTTCATGGCGTTCGAGCATAGGTCCGCAAGGACGACCCCGGGATGCACGAATGCGTCATACCGCGTCACGAGTTCGGTCGTAATGACTCGGGGGGTGATTCGACCTGGCAGGCTGGGCAGGGCGCCAGCGCGTCGCCCGGCGGCGCCGACGTGCAACGAGTTCAGGTCCATTCGCCCGAGGCCGCACACAGACACGCCCCGCGTGGCGACTCGAACAGATATCTTCACCTCGGTCCCGGCGGACCGCTCTTCTTCTCGCAGCAACGCGATCGCACGCTCCAGCAGCGTGTCGAGCGCGTCCACGTAGCGATCACGTTTGAGGTCACCAGTGCTAGCTTTCGGGTCGGCTTCCACCGGGCGAGCGACCGCCGCGAGCACCACCGCGTCCCCGCACGGAAGGTCGTTCTCGACTTGAGCAAACCAGTCGCGCAGCGCGACCCGTTCGGTCTCGACCGCGAAGCGGAGCGCATCCCACGCGGTCGCCGACGCGTGTCGCAGCGCTTCGCCGGCGTTGACGAGTAGGGCATGCGTCGGCTCAGCTGCGGCGCTGCAGATCGCGATCAACCTTTCGTCGGTGGACTGCTGTGCGATTCTCACAGCGGCGGCGACTCTTGCGAGGGCGGCGTCGCGTGGTGGGCCGGCCGTTCCGGCGCCCTGCAGGGCAAAGAGCACCCGGGACGCCGGCTGATTGAGGACCCGCGCGTGCGGCGGCCACGGTGAGAGCGGGAAGATGCCCGACAGCACTCGGCGCAAGTCGCCGGCAACCTCGTTGTTTTCCTCGCCTCGGAGAAGCACGGCCGTAACCACGCTGGCCGTGTCATCGCCGTCGAAGCGCCCGGACTCGTCCACGTAGAGCAACCAGGTCTCGGTGCGCTTGGCCATGACAGCGGCAGCCTATGCCCAGGCGCCCGGAAGACGCAATCACCGTCGCCGGTCCGACGTCCAAACGTTTTAGACCGGTCCGCGCCGTCCCCGCATTCCCGATCACGTCCGCCACCCTGAGACCCAAAGTGAGGCAACGCTCGAATCGCGCGTCCTGTCTGCATGCTCGCCCTTGGGTCGCGCAGACGTGTGAAGGAAAGGCGAGGCTCTCCAGGGCCGCGGGTGCCGCTTTACTCCGACGGCGCTGAGCTGAGCCTGCTAACGCATCGGAAGCCAACATCCCTGCGGATCATCACCTGCGGATTGGGGGCGTTCCACGAGAAGAGCACACGGGGCTCAGCCGGAAGCTTGTCGTCGTCGATCCGGCCGGCGCGCACCATGCGGTGACCACAGCGGTCGGGGAAACGGCCACACCCCGCGCGATGGAACACCGCGGGCGGGAAGGCGTCCTCCACCCACTCGCTCGTGCCTGGTGCGCTGCGAACACCGCCGATGCGTGCGACGCGCTCCCACTCGGCGATGCTTGGCAACGACCAGCCGCGGTCCGCGCAATACCGAGCCGCTTCGTCGTCGGCAACGCACACCGCCGGGAAGTTGGGATCGCGCGGCGCAGCGCAGCCAGACGGCACGGTCTTCTCGTTCGCTAGGCGCCACGAGTCCAGTTCCTGCTGCGGGACTTCGAGCCGGTGGATGCAAAACGTTGCGACCTCGATCGGTGCAATCCTGCGCGGCGTGGGGAGCGGCCAGTCACGGCGTCCGCCGATCGGCTGTCCAATCTCGACGGGGCCGGCAGCGACGAGTCCCATGCCGCGTGGGCACGTCGGTGGCGCAGCGGGCTCCAATGGGATGGGTGAGGCACTCGCGGTAGGTGAGCCGCCATCCTCCCGATCGACCGACCCATCGTGCCCGGTATCGACGAGCTGCGAGCTTGTGGCATGACCGGCGGATGCGCTTGCAAGCTCGACGGGACGGGAAGATCGTGCGCTTGTGACCGCGCTGGCGATCGTCACCCCCCCGAGCGCTCCGACCACAGCGGCCACGACGATCCACGCGCGGAAGTGCCCGAGGGTCTCCGATTGCTCCGCGAGCTTGTTCTGCACGACGACCAACTCCAGCACGGCGGGCGCGTCGGGCGGCGTCAGGCTCCTATCACCGATCGCGGCGAGCGCCGCCTCGACACGGTTCTTGAGCACCGGATCGCTCACGTTCTTCAGGAACCAGCGGGCGACCTTCGGCAGAGCACCGGCCACCTCAAACACATCCTCAGCGGAGACCGACTTGTTCGGGGGAATGACGTGAGCAGCCGGGTTCGTGAGAGTGCGAATCAGTAGGAAGAAAGGCTCGATCTTCTTGTCCAAACTTCGATGCCCTACGAGCCCCTTGACCAGGTCCTCCAGGGAGGCGTCAGGCGTCTTGTTGAAAACCCGGATATGGGCGATGTAGACCCCGGCCTCAAGGGCCTTTCTCGCATTGAGGAGAAACGGCTCCGGGTCCCCCGCGGAGCGCGATAACGCACACGCGTCGAGGTGCGCCACGAACCGCTCCTCGTAGTGTTTAATGTGCTCTTTTGCGTTGAACTGGGCGGGCGCCACGGGCTCGTATCCTATACGAATCACGAGAACAAGTGGGTCAATCGGGCGGACAATATCGCGGTCGGTCGTCGTAGTACGTGTCGCTCAGCGGGAGGTATCGCGCTACGAGGGTTGCTCGCCAGCCGAGGCGTGCCGCGGGGCTGGACCGCGCTGGCGCGAGCCCCACGCGAACTCCACCGATCAACCAGACGCGACGCTCGCCCTGGCTCTCACTCGCGGGGCCGAAGGCAGTCGCGAAAGCGGCTTCGACGTCCGCCGGCGTCGCCGCTGACTGCACGGTGACCTCGAACATGCCGCCTGTGCTGCGCGTGTCGAAAGCAGCCGCAACCGCCTGTACTCCGGGGATTCCAGACCTGGACGCAGGCATCAAGCTACGACTCGCGCCGAGGGAGCAGCCGCCGACTGCGGCGTCGCGGACGTAGCCGATGCACCGCGCATCGAACGTTTCGAGGGACTCGGCCCACTGAGCATCCACGCCGGAGAGCCAGCGAGGGATGTCGGAGGGCGCTCGAGTCGGCGGCGGGCCGATCTCGCAGACGCTCGCAGCCCGAGCTGGCGCCAGGCGGCTCGCTGCGAGGGGCTCCTGCGAAGGCCCCACGGTCAACGCGACCAAGCCGGTTGCCGCCACGCAGATCAAGAGAGCGAACACGAGTCCTCCCGCAAGCGCGACCGGCGCGATGGGCACGGGGGACCCGTCCGAGGGTCTTGTTCTCTGCGGGTTGGTGTCGGCGGGAGACGTCGAACCTACAGTCGCGACGACGGGAACCAGCGGAGATTCTTCGAAGGTTGGCGCGACGCCCGGAGAGTTCAGAATACCAGGGAGCAGCCCCGCGAGCTCGGCTGTGATCTCCGGTGCGACTTTATGCAGCATCCCCTTGGCGACATGAGTCCATACCGGCGTCACAACACCGCGGCGCGTGGATCGCAGTTCGGTAAGCAGTAGGCACGCGTCGCCGTTCGTCTTGTCGAAGAGCACCAGCGGGTGGAGGTCCAGCAGGATCTCGTTCGTGGTTCGGTCGATCAAAAGTACGTGACCTTGCGGAAGATCCATGGGAGCCGGCTGCCGATCCCCCCTCCTGAAAGGTGTGGCGATGCGACCGCTAAGCGCGAGTCCGACGTAGTACGTCTCTTTGTCTATTCGGACGACCTTGTCCGTGTAGACGAGCCGCGTTCTCTTCAGAAGGGCATGGGTCTCCAGAAGACGCCTGACGGCCTGCTCGACGGCGAGGGCCACCTCAGGTGGCTCACCCTCGATTTCGAGATGCGCCCAGTGGTTGCGGATCTGCACGATCGCCTCCAGCGCGTCGCCGAACCGATGCTGCGGACGTGGAGAGCCTGTTCGCAACGCGCGCGCGCACTCACACACTGCCTTGAACGCCGGATCGGTCTGATCCAGCGGCCAAGACACGGCGGCGCTTGCCATCGATCGCCAAACTTCGGCGACCTTGCCCAGACCCACTTTGTGCAGGGCCCACGCGATCAAAGCGACGTCGACGACCTCACCGCGCTTCTTCTTCGCCGCGACCTCGATCCAGAGAACGAGCAACATCGAAGCCGACGTGAACCGCATCACCTCCCCGAAGTAGCCGGGCGCCCCGAACTGGAGCCGTACGCTGATCTCGGCGACCGGAAGGGGCTGGCCGTCCCAGAACGCACTCTCTAAGGAGTGCTGCGTAAGATTTGATCCCGCCATGACGTCGCATCGTACTACGACGGCCGGCGGGCGAGACGCGCGATTCGCGGCGGTGGCGGGTCCGTCGTCGTTTCGTGCAGGGGCTGTCAGGCCAGCGAGCGTCGTGCGTCATGGTTGGCATGCCCCACACGACGAACTCGTTCCGCTTCCTCCGTGCCTCTCCCCGCTCGTCCTGTCGCTGCGGCCGGCCCCCGATCCCCGGCGAATGGCGCTGCTTGCCCTGCATTATGGGATGAACGCGTGACGCGAGGCCGAGCTGGAGCTGATCGTCGGTGGCGTGCGCCGATGAGCGAGCGCGGGGAGCCGCGCGCATCATCGTGCCTCTCGTACCAGGCGCCGAGAAGATGACGTCGGTGGTGGCGAGCCGACGCTCCACCCCGATCTCTCCCGTTCTGCTGCGGTTCACGAAGTCACTCGGCATGAGCATATCGGTCGAGACGACCGGACACAGGTGTTCATCACCAAGGCTCGCATGTCGGTGTCAGTGACAGACGAGAAACTGATCCCGAACCAGTACTGGGGAAAGCAGGAGCCCAAATTCTTGACGTCAGCCGTTGCTGACTCGCTGAAGGCCAACGTAGAAGTACCTGGCGCCTGGCGCGACCCTAGTCGAGGGGTCGCGGCCGCTCACAATCAAGTGAAATGGAACGAGAATGCCAATGACCCGAGCATGTCTTTCCAAATGCGCATCTCGCCTGACGTGAACGCCCGTTTCGCCGCCATGTGAACACCCGGACCGTGGTCCGCGATCGGAGCGAAGCGACGTAGGTCGTCGCGTGTTCTCAGGTGTTCTCGCTCTTGCCTTC
>Ga0163144_10025335_pt1 | contig 11588 bp, 10 predicted proteins | sample OliLak19BULKMAT1_FD_123175 | JGI IMG/M metagenome (GOLD analysis project Ga0163144, IMG submission 123175) | Freshwater microbial mat bacterial communities from Lake Vanda, McMurdo Dry Valleys, Antarctica - Oligotrophic Lake LV.19.BULKMAT1 | ecosystem: Environmental > Aquatic > Freshwater >... | reverse complement strand
TGGGCCGAGATAATGCCAGCAGGAACGTTGTATGCAAGATCAGGATAACTGAATGTCAGATCACTCAACGTAGCGCGCATGCGGCCCTGACCCTTGCGCGTGCCAAGGCCAAATGACACAAAACCCTCATCAATTTCCCGAATGATGAATGCCAGCAGTGCAAGATGCCAAAAGGCAAAGTTCGTGATCGTCAACGACGTGCTGAGTGTCGTGTCTGCGGAGGCCAATGCTTCAAGGAATGGGCCTTCACCAACGCCACCATGGAAGCGATCAATCGCAACATGGCTACGACGCTGCATGGAGGGATTGGGAGCGCTGGCATTCGTCAGCGTCAGCAAACCGGCATGCAGCGTTGCGCCAAACAGTTGTGAGGTTGCCGAAAGAGTCGCATAGACAGCTGGTGGTGCAAGGTTCAGTGGTACTGGGTTATCAGTCGGTTGATCAGCGACCCACTTGGCCAGTTCTGAGTCGGCCACGTTAGCACGCGGAAGGCCCGCAAGATCCCGCTGCGGATCGATCACAAACGTCGGGTCGGTAAGCGGCGCACGCAATGGGTCGCGAGCTGGGCCAACACTACGAAGAATCCGTTCGGCAGTACTGCGCAACACGCCCTTTATGGCACTCCCAGGCAGCGTTGGGCGACCATTGCGATCCAGTAGTGGTAACAGCAGATTACGTTCGCGACCGTTAGGGGTTCGCTCGCGCTCCGTCTCACCACGAACCATCCATGGGCCTTCTGGGGTCAGGCGCAGCGTGAGTACGCAGGTTCCAGCAATAAATCGATGCATACAAGATCCTTCTAGTATGTGCTTGAAGGGATGCTGCTGTGCATTACAGCGCTAGTATAGAGATACGCATCAGGCTGTGTCAACCTATAATGTTTACTATATTAACGACAGCGTGACGGATTTTATCGTTAGGCAGATAACAACAACCGTTCCTACACTGGACCAAGCCAATAGCCACCATGACCGAAGGTACATGATTTGCCGACATGAATAATGCTTCCAACAACCAGGGCTTCACGCAGAGGTACAGGGACATCACGAAGCAACACATTTCCGACAATACCACCATGGGGCATTGTGCGTGGCAGGCCACCACGTGTGGAGGTACGCAGGAGATCATCCCAATATGTGCGCTCTTCTGTGATCGTCACCTGCTGTGCTTGCTCAATCCATGGACGATAGTCGTAGTTCCAGGGCTGTTGACCATAAAAGCGTGCCAGAACCGTGAGTCGCCAACCAATTGCTCGAACAATCGCCGGAAAATTGAAGCGTTGCAGAAATGCGTTGTTGGCCTTGAGCCGCAATGGCGTGTGCATGGTTATTCGAAGCGTCGATGGAAGTGTACCAGCGTGTTGCTGAAGAGTGTGAGCATCAAGCAGCGGGAGCTGCGGCCCAACCACAGCGTGCCCATCCTGATAGATCACTTGCCCATCCGGTGCCCAGGCTGGCAGTGCTACAACTCGTTCAAGACGTGCCTTTGCCCAGCGCCGACCTAAGCCCATGCGACCTAACTCCTCGAATCCGAACAGAAAATAGGGCAGATGCTCGATCCCACGCCCGATCAATGTCAGCCCAAATTCAAGAGTCTCACCAGCGTGATAGTTGGTACGGCCATCTACAGGCGGCTCGATCACAAATGGTCGTGGAATATCCTGAAGATCATGGAATTCAGCCACATCAGGAGGGCGTGGCGTGGCAAAGACCCACCGAAAGGCGCACAGTGATGCCATCGCACACTGTTCAGATCGTTCCCAGCAGCTTTGTGGACAGCAGGTACGCTGAAAGGCATAGCCGAAGCCGCCTCGTAGCAGCGCCCCTTTTGCCGCAGGCAGTGGCGCATCCTCGAGTAACCGTAATGTTAAGCGCAGGCGGAGGAAGGGCAGCCATATTGGTAGTTGCGTATCAGTGTGGGTCACAGGCAGTCCTTCTAATAGAAACCATGTGTGTTCGGGCGATAGGTGCGATACGGAAAAGACCAGCTATAAGTCATGTTTAGACCTACAGTGAATTGAGTGGATAAACAGACCAGATGATTCGGAAGCCGTGGTCAGGATGCTGTTTACCCGGTTCATATTTATCTCGGGCACCGCAAAGCAGTTGTTCGTTCTCACTACTTTCAAAACTACTCAATGTAAGCGACACTCTATCTTCGGGATGAGGATCGTTAATCGGCATGGTATCCGTCTCAGTCTCGTACGATGTTGCTAACCATTCCCGGACATTCCCAGCCAACTCCTCGGCTCCACAGTTCGCACGTCCAAGTGGAAAGCAACCTACCGGTGAGGGATAAGTTGCATCATAATTGGCATAATCGGAGGTTGGCTCTTCGTTGCCCCAGGGATACTGGCGCTGATCGGCATGACGGGCAGCACGCTCCCATTCAACTGCTGTTGGCAGGCGAATCTCATCTGTCATTGGTAACCAGCCTTTCGTATGCCCTTGGATCGTCAGCCAACGGCAGTAAGCAGCAGCTTCATACCAGGAAATACCCACTACTGGTTGCGTTGGATGGTTATATTCGAGGCTCGTCCAAAAGCGCGGCTGCGTAATTGCTTGCCTGTGATTATTATTGCTATCATCGTCATGACTGCCAGTTCGTAAGAATTCGTGTCCATGCTGTGCTACTCTCCACCATGCTGCCCCCGAATTGTAAGCATCAGGATCGTCCATAAGGTATTTGTATTCAGCATTTGTAAGGGGGAAGCGGGCAATTTTGTAGGGTCGATCAATCATCAACTGGTGTAGTTCATTTGTGCTGTTGTCGCCAAACCAAAACGGGCTTGGCTCAATTGCGCACCAATAGTTCTCATCAGGCGCTTGGCCAGTCTTGAAGTTTAGGAGGCGTAGATCTGGTGGATGCATATTGCTTGGCTGTGTATATATATCACCGTAACATATCCAACCAGCCTGAATCGCAGCTTGTATGCGTACATCACTTGTTTGCGCTGCTGTTGCCAGTTGGAGCAATGTATCACGGGCATCACACCATAGATGTACCGCTTCATTTTGCTGATGATATTCGCTATGAGCGCGGAGAGGGCCGATTATATTGAGAATTTCGCCTGCTAAAATCTGCTCGGCTGGGCTTCGCTTGAGTAGCTCAGTTGCGAGATCGAGGGGTTGCTCAATCTGGGGTTCATTCGAAAGCACCTGATAACCGACCATCAGCTTAATCGCCTCATGCCAGTATGGTGATATTGTCAAACGGAGGCATTGCGCTCGATAGTGGCTTACACGAAGAAGAGCTATCCCAGCTAGGAACTCTTGAAAAGCTCGATACGGAAATGTATAGATGTCAGGATCGTGTTGGAGGAGCAATTCATTGCGAGTAATGATCTCATGCAACATGATCACCAATTCAGCACGATGGCGAACATTCGTAGTGTAGCTTCGAAAGGTTTCAACAAACAATGCATCGATTTGAGAGTGACTCAATATTCCTAAACCATCGGGAGGGCGTTCGTCTTCGGCTCGACTGTGTGCACTATATCCAACCTGTGCTATCAGCTTAAGTAAGTTGTCAACGTCAAACTGTGGCAGATTCAGTTTGGCAAGAATGCTGGGCTGCCCCTCTTCTTGCCGCCAGTGAAGCAAGAGCAAATTGATACATTTTGCATAGAGTAGCGCACAAGCATGCGGGAGGCGAAGCTGATCGAAATGGACAATCACAATCATGGCGAGAAGCAGTGGCACCTTCGCCAGTTGATGTAATTCCAGCCGGGGCTGGTATAACTCTATCCCAGGAGCGAGAGCCTGTTGAAGCTCATCAGTTGAATTGCGTGCTGAGTATCCAGAGCGAGACAATTCGTCAGAGTAGACGGCTACAAAGGTCTGGATCTGCTTAACCGTTAGTGGTGCCAGGATCTCGGCTTGAAAGTCAGATAATTGATCACGTACATCAGGCTTATAAGCGATTGAGCGGCAGGTGACTAAAATAGGGCAATCCGGATAACTGCTCGCTGCAGCTTGTATGTTTTCGACTATCCAACTCAGAGTTGGATCGCCAATCACCTCATCAAGACCATCAAACAGCAACAACGCTTTTCCATTGGAAAGTGCCTTCCTTATCTCAGGCAACGCGTCTTGATGATCATGTAGTGCGGCCACAAAAAACTGGAATAACCTATCTTCTTTGCGAGCAGAAGCCGTTAGTTCAGGCGGATAGGTAATCAACTGACGCAAAAGGATCCGTACTGGTAAAAGCTCACCAAGCTCCCATCCAGGAAGGAGCTTGAGCCAATCGCCCGCTGGCTCTCGCTCGTTCGCCGTATATTGGCTGATGGTCGCTCCAGCCAGTACGAGTGCAAGATGATTAACAAAGGTACTCTTACCACTACCAAGCGCACCAAGGAGAATTAATCGCGGTGCCGTAACATTGATAGTTCGTAGCTGGCGGTGATTACTACGGTTGGTTTGTGTGCGTGCACGGGCCGAAGGACTGCCAATCGCTTCGAGGGCTGTTAGTGGACGCATCCCGCGTATACGATTAGGGTGATCATCTGGTAACGTGAATAGCTCTTCGTTGGTCAAAGCTACTTGGCGTTCGACATGCAATTGAACGTAAACCATTTCAAGAGTAAGTACGCTATGTTTGCGTGATTCTGTTTGGCTAAATTTACTTAATTGAAGTATGCTACAGTCTTTTTGTAGGCGCTGGAGATAGTCTATCAATGGTTGAATTGAGCTGTGTCGGCTCTCTGAGCTAGACGGCGGTAATCCATTAATCTCCTTCTCGATTTTTTTCAATTCTTCTAGTAGATACTTTGAACGGCGCTCTAGCTTAACTATTAGGTCTCCCTCTATCGTACGTCTTATCTGGTCTGAAACTTGGGTATACTCCTCTGCAACAGAGTCAAATTTCTGTTTAAGTTTGCGCCGCTCGATATCGTTGGTTGTCATCATCTGCTTATCACCTTTACCCAAGTGCCTGTAGCTCAGATTCGGCGCTCTCTATTTCGGCGATCTTGTAATTTGACTGACGGATGAGTCTCAATCGTATACCCTCATCAATGGTGCTCTCAGCTTGCCGATTAATTGCTTCATATTCTTCAATCAACGAAGTAATCCGGCGTATCAGCGTCTTTTGCTTCAACGCTTTCACGCTACTGTTGAATGTGCTTGGCGCTGCCGAAGATGTTTGCGCCAAACCCAACCCTGGACGAAATGTCTCACCTGGCTGGGGCAGATCGATAGGATATGGCACCAATATACGATGTACTTCAACAACATCAAGCGCATATTGTAGTGGGCGTTCATCACGCAACAATTGCTCACGACCAGCAATTACTGCGCGTTCAAAGGGCATACGCCCACTCACTCGCCCACGCCCCTCAGTCTGAGTGTCACTCAATGCTTCAGCAAAGGCCACTCCCGTGCATTCCATTGCAACAAAGCGCTTTCGTTCGATCAGGTCTTGCAATGCTGCGGCCTTTGCGTGAGGCAAGAGACCCTGATCAAAGAACATCAGTTCATCGCGATCCTGATCTTTGAGATCGCGTCGATAGTTGGTGGTCGAGACAGCAATAAGCGCGTGTTGTTTGAGCAATATTAGCAGTGGGATGAGGTCAAAATGCAGATACAACCCACTAAAGAGCAGTGCCAGATCGAGACAGGTAGCCTGGTGTGGTGGGCCAAGGATCGTTGCTGGTTGGCGTATGACCTGTCGAGAGTCAAGCGGATTGGTTGGCTCAACATCGTAGTTAATTGCACACATGCTGAGCGTATCATAAATAAGCTTAAGAGTCTTCAATTTCCCATCGGCGTCAGCGCGTAAATCGCTAGGATTGGTGCTCAACTTTGGTAGCAACTTCACCGCTTCTGGGTTGGCATAACGGGCCAGTGTCCGCTGCTCAGTTTGTTGCCAGGGCTCCCAAGGCATAAGGATACTCCTTACTTTAGCGAGCAACTTCCAGAATATCGTGGATGGCTGGTGGAGCAAGTGGCCCTTGATGATGAGGTCGTACTTCAGCTGTATAGATACCAGGCGCTAAACCAGTAACGCTACATGTCCAGTCATCATCTGCTCGCGTGAATCCCTTCTCGATCATGGTTCCTGTTTCAGATGATCGCAGGGTGAGGAGTAATTGCCCTGGATCTTCAGTTTGGTTAATAATACGCACATGGATCGGTATTGGCTCATCTGCATCATATAGATTCTGCATATCTAACTGAAGTCCAGGGCTAACATCAGGGAGATCACGATATGAGCCACCCTGATACTTTTTCATATAATCTGCTAGTTGCATCTCATCTAAGTCCTGACAGAGATTTGCCAACACTTTTGCATTATTGGGGAGCCATGCGTGTGTCTCGGCATAGCGAATTTTACGCTCTACTTTGGGTGGCTCGATAGGAGTAGCTGAAAGATATGGAACCGTCCCATCACCACTCCCAAGCCAGGTTGCCTCCTGTCCATCTGGTAAGTCAAAGGGGAGGTTATAGCTCAGTTGTACCGTGCCGTGCTCAATCCGTACAGATTGGAATGTTGACTGGTAGTGACCAACGATTGGAATAATTGGGTAAGGCGTACCTTGTCCATGGGCTTCTGCGGCCAGCCGTATTTCCGTATGAAATGCAAAGCCATTGGCAACCAGCTTCATCTGCTGCCCATTTAGTCCAGGAAGCTCCCGAACCTGTGAGAGCTTATGTGGTTCGTCAGCAGACGTTACAATTGGGTAGATAGGGAGAAGTTGATATATCGAAGGGAAGGTTCGAACAAGCTCTGTCAAGTCAGAGCGGCCGAGTGTGTGCTTATCGCAGAGTGACTCAACGGCTTTGAGTGATCCTCGGTGGGGAGTACCAATGGTGATCAGGGCGCGACAGTCTTTCCATCCCTCAAGAACCTCAAGATAGTAGCGTGCGACCAGACCACCCATACTGTGTGCAATCAAGATTACTCGCGCATCATTATTATGTGTATGTTGTTGCCACTGTTGCAGCTTCCGCTTAACTAAAGCGGCAAGTTGCCAAGCAGAAATCCTATTATCGCGTCGCCAGTCGTACGCAAAACAAATGAAGTTCACTGGATCTATCGTCTCAGCCGATCCAGGCTTCAAGATAAAATAGCTTGTAAGCTTCTCAGAGATTTGCCGATAGCCCTCACCAAGCATCAGACCATGAATGCCATGGATACCGTTCATAAGTCGTGTTGCTCGAATACCGCCTGGTAAGGTATGAGGATCTCCATCATCTTGTTCAAGCCTCAGCCTGTTGAAAAAGACTGAATCGCGTGTTAACGCTGGACCGAGCAGCTTGGATGTCTCCCAAAGCTCCATATTGTCATATGTAAGAATACTCCCCATAATCCCAGGGAGTAAGACAATCAGATCACGCATGCTATGTTTCTGTGGCACGAAACGCCTCCTTGATCAACACACTGTATTCATAACAGCGATGTTTGTCTGCCCAACAAGAACATCAATAGGCCTCAAGGGGTCTCACTTGATAAATGCAGGGCTTCCTGATGCAACAAACTGCCGCGTGAGTGCATGCCAGGGCTTTGCGCTCCCGAAATCGCCTCTCCCGCATTGGAATGCGGTCGGTGGAGCGACGCAGTGTAGTAATCGGGCGTTTAACCCTTTCAGACCCCTTGACGGTGAAACCCTTTGACGATGCCACGCCCTATCCCTTGCCAGTCGGGAGTGAGCTTCTACAAAATCTGGGCTATCTCGGGTTTGCCATCCTGCAGATGACGATCACGATGCCATCCAAGAAAGCCAAAGGCCAACCCTTGACCGCTGACTAGAAGACCGCCAACCAGCAGATCGGCCGTCGCCGGGTGTTTATCGAACATATCATCAGCGGCATCAAACGTTGTGCCATCCTCAAAGACGACCTTCGGCTGCGTGCCAATCACATCCGTGATATCGTGATGGAGATCGCCTGTGGCTTACACAACCTGCGGATTCGGCACGTTTCGTGGCAACCAGCTACCTAAATCTCGATAGAGTCTCAAGAACCTTGCTTGTATTATTTTGAGTTATGATGTTTGTTAAAAATGGATAATCCAGCGAACCAAAGGCGTCTACTTGCGCTTTATAGATTTGCTCAACTTGAATTTTTGTGTCTGTAATGGCTTTAGTTACTTGGCTCATGGTTTCTCCATTTGTGGCAAACGGGCTAACTCTTAGTATTAGTAGATGGTGATCGGGACGCAATATCCACCTGATACGCTCACAATGCCGCGTTCGTCGCGGCCATCCGTAGCCAAGCTGATGATGTCCGCCGATTCGCAATCTGGGATGCACAATTGTAGAATACGTTCCAGCTCTCGTGTGGTGATGGTGTCTACAGATTCGATGCTGCCATAGGCCACTCATCCTTTTCTGATCGCTCCAGTTGTTCATCAGTGCTCAGCCGTATCGACCTATCGACAGACCACTGGCTTGCTTCGATTATATCGCATGAATCTGAAGTTTTGTAACTGTTCAGACTAAGCACGGGAGATGACGAAGAGCCGATGTTTCGTCAGGCTAGCCATTTCCGCGAGTAAGATTCTCCCGTGAGGCTATACGGGGGCAAGAATTGCGTGTCGCTTGACAGAGCGCCCGCGCTAAGTGCTCCAATATAAGCGTTTGTACCGCCTCATCAGGATACCGCTGGTAGCGTTCGATCATTTCGCCCTTCCCACCACACGATTCTGCGAATGGGCAGAATCCGCAGCACGACCGGCTGATGACCTCACCAAACAGTGCAAGGCTGTAGGCGGCGCACGCGGCCCGATCCCACTGCCATTCGGATAGCGGAAACTCCATCGTCTCGCCTTGGCGCTGATGCGGGATAGCGCGGCGGATGCGCTTTTGCTCGTCACTGGCATAGCCGAAGACATGCCGGTATGGTTGCCCGCCCAACTCCTGCTTCAGCCAGTTTTCAATGACCGTTGTTTTGAATTTGTGCGAACAGGTGCGCTTGCCCGCTGCAAACTGCGGAACCGTGCCACTCTGGATCAGTTCGTCGTAGAGCGTCCACGGTCCGCCCGCAACGTGTAGCGTCGTCGGCGCACGGGTGTCGCTCAGGACGGTGATTCCGTCGCGTTGGCTCGGCCCGGCTCGTCCAAGCTGCACAAAGCGGATGCCGTGCTGGCGCATGAGCGGCAACAGCAATCGCTCGTTTTGGTCTTGTGTCTCTTGGCTCTCGCCGCCTGGTTGCGCTGAGACGAGAATCAGATCGTCTAAATGGAAGTCGCGGGTGGCTGGTTCCGCACACCAACGCGCCAAGATCGTCGCGCTGTCGAGGCCCATGCCGTAGCTGAAGATAATTGGTGTTCGCACTGCTGCGTACCTCCTCATGCCAACCCGACCAATCGGGCTGGCGTACTGCCAATTCCGGTTGGTCGGGTAACACTGGTGGAGTTGAGCGTGATAGAGCTGATTCCTACTGTGCGGTTCGTGCTGCTCCACCGCGTTGAAACGGCGCAAAGGCACCATCAGCAGGCTTCTGCACACAGAGATCGAGGAAATCAAGGATCTCCTGCGCTACAACATGTCGTGGAATAAAGATTTTGCGTTGTTTTCGGTTCCAATCAGCACCAAAGTGTTTCACAAATGAGCGGTAGGCAGTTCGCTCAATCTGTGCCTGAATCTCCAGCGATGTGAACATCGTTCCGCCTTCTGCGGTGATGTACTCGATCCGAACGCTCAAACCGCTGTGCGTTGTGGCTGTCGTGCTAGTCGTGCTGATGATAGATTCGGTTGTGACAGACATTGGTTTGCTCCTTATAAAAGCAAACGTGGCTGCTCCCTAATGGGAGCGGATGCCACGCTCCCTGATGGGAATGAAATTAAAACAGGTTCAGTTGTTCCGGCTTGCCGTCCGTGCGCTGGCCGCGACCGGCGTTGATCTGCTCGGTGGTTAGCACCAGGCTATGCTGGTCGGCAAAGCGCTGCTGTTCGGCGAACGCTGCGCGTTCGGCTGTCCGTCGTCCTTCGCGGTCGTTCCTGCTGTGCCGGATGTGTGCAAGCTGGCCGCCGAACCACACCACGCGCTGTTCTGGTTCCCAATGATCGCAACGCAGCCAATGCTCAATGACATAGCGGTCGCTCGTCCAGATACCAAGGGTGATCACGTACTGCGACCGGGGATCGGCAGCGGTGTGAGAAAACGGATCGTTCGCATAGGGCGCGACCGGCTGCCCCCAGCGGTCAATGCCAATTGGGCCAATCGTCGCTTCTCTGCCGGTATGGATGTTGAGCCAGCGGCTTCCGGGTAGCTGATCGAGCGCCCATGGCAGCGCTGGCGCGGTGTCCCGCGATTCGAAGTTACAGCGAAACCCCGGCAGTTTGGCGACATCTTGATACGTTGCCTGGGCTTCTGCTGGCGGACAGAATACACTTGGCAGATGCGAATAGACCGGCATCCCCGTGGCTCCGGTCGCCGCGAACCAGGCCAAACCCCAACCGTACATCCAACACGATTTGGTGCTGGAATATGGCTCGTAGGGGTTGGCGGATCGCGGATCGCCGTTGGCGTATGCCTCCTGGCCGCGCTGCTGCGCTTCGGCGTTGGCCGTGGCCTCGCGGCTTTCGCGGCGCTCGCGCTTGGGCTGCGTGCGGGCCTTTGCCTGCTTGCGTGGCTGAGGGGCTTCTTCTTCCTCGTCGAGATCGTCATCCAGATCGATCTCATCATCTTCATGTAGGTTTGGCATCTATCCACCTTCTTTTCCGCCGATCTGAACCACCAGATCAGCGCATACGTAAGCGCCTGGTGGTTCAGGTTCGGGCGGATCGGTGTAGTTCGGCTAGGCCGCGCAATCGAACAGCGCGTGCTGCACGAAGGGCGGCGGTTCGGCATCGTTGGCCAGCGTGGTTTCATCGGCAAACGGTTGCCAGGGTAGCCCTGCCGATGAGCGATATTTCAAAACCCAATACGCGATTCTTGCAAAACGGCTATGTTGCACCTTGTCTGCTGATAGCCCATAGCGCGGATCGTAGCTTGGCGCGATCTTCTGCCAACCGAAGCGGGCTTGCTGGATCGGGCCGCTGCTATCGAAGGACGCCACGAGCGGTGAGCGCAGCGTGAAGGCTGGCCGCCCAATGCCGAATAGATGCAGACTCAGCAACTCAGGATCGATGCACAATGCATCAGCATCGGCATCATCCGCAGCGCTGGCCGCTTCCAGTTCGGTGATCAGGTCGTCGTACCAGTCGTCGGCCTCATCAAACACCGCTTGTGGGCGGATGGGTGAGAGGGCCGGAACCAGCCCACCTACGCCATAGCATGGGCGGGTGCTGGCTCCCGCAATCACATCGGCGCGGCTTCCGGCATATCCGATCTCCATATCGAGCAGGACATGCATGGCCGCACCGCTTGGGTAGTGGGTGACTGGCACGAGCGGCGCATCGGCGGCTCCCGCCTCAGCAAGCAGCGCCAGCAGCCGCTGATAGTCGCGCTGTGAGGCGGCAGGGTCGGTAATGTGGTCGTAGGCGGCAAACCAGTCCAGACGGCCCCAGGAGCCGTCTGGCTGACGCCAGCGCAGGATCTCGCCGGCGTAGTCCTCCAGTGAGAGGCGCTGCGGATTGTTGATCGGCCACGCGCCCGAATCGAGCACGACGCGCACATCCTGGGGGATGCAGCGCAGCCTTT
>Ga0163144_10025332_pt1 | contig 11589 bp, 4 predicted proteins | sample OliLak19BULKMAT1_FD_123175 | JGI IMG/M metagenome (GOLD analysis project Ga0163144, IMG submission 123175) | Freshwater microbial mat bacterial communities from Lake Vanda, McMurdo Dry Valleys, Antarctica - Oligotrophic Lake LV.19.BULKMAT1 | ecosystem: Environmental > Aquatic > Freshwater > Lake... | reverse complement strand
TGAGCACGTCGCAATCGAATGTGGGGCTCCGCTCGCTTTCGGAGGTCGATCCGGACATCGCCAGGCTGATCCGCGACGAGGAGCGCTATCAGGCGCAGACCGTCCGGCTGATCGCCAGCGAGAACTACGCGTCGCGCGCCGTGCTCGAGGCGAGCGGCACGGTGCTCACCAACAAGTACTCCGAGGGGTACCCGCACAAGCGCTACTACGAGGGGCAGCAGCAGGTCGACGCGGTGGAAGAGCTGGCGAAGAGCCGCATCCAGACGCTGTTCGGCGCCGAGCACGCGAACGTGCAGCCGTACTCCGGCAGCCCGGCGAACCTGGCCGTGTACCTCGCGTTCTGCAAGCCGGGCGACACCATCATGGGGCTGGGCCTGCCGGCGGGTGGTCACCTGACCCACGGCTGGAGCGTCAGCATCACCGGCAAGTACTTCAAGAGCGTGGCCTATGGCGTGCGGCAGGACGACCACCGCATCGACATGGACCAGGTGCGCGAGATCGCGCTGAAAGAGCGGCCGAAGCTGCTGTGGTGCGGCGCGACGGCCTACCCGCGGTTCATCGACTACGCGGGATTCCGTGCCGTCGCGGACGAGTGTGGGGCCATCCTGGCGGCGGACATCGCGCACGTCGCGGGGCTCATCGCGGGCGGCGTACACCCGTCGCCGGTGGGCCTCGCGGACGTGGTGACGTCGACGACGCACAAGACGCTGCGCGGGCCGCGCGGGGCCATCATCCTGACCAAGGCGGCGCACGCGGCGGCCATCGACAAGGCGGTGTTCCCGGGGCTGCAAGGCGGGCCACACAACGCGACGACGGCGGCCATCGCGGTGGCGGCCAGAGAGGCCATGGATCCGTCGTTCAAGACGTACGCGCAGAGCATCGTCGCCAATGCCAAGGCGCTCGGCGAAGAGCTCGCGGCGCGCGGCTTCCGGCTGATCACCGGCGGCACCGACAACCACCTGCTGCTCGTCGACATGACCCCGAAGAACATCGCCGGGAAGCCGTACGCGCAGGCCCTGGACCGCGCCGGCATCGTGGCGAACTACAACTCGATCCCGTTCGATCCGCGGAAGCCGTTCGATCCGTCCGGGATCCGGCTGGGGACGGCCGCGGTGGCCTCGCGCGGGATGGGCGCGGCGGAGATGAAGCGGGTGGCCGCGTGGATGGACGAGGTGGCGCAGCACGCGACCGACGAGGCGAAGATCGGAAAGATCGCGGGCGATGTGGCGGAGATGTGCCGGGCGTTCCCGGCCCCGGGGATTCCGCAATCCTAGGGAAGCGGGGATCCGTCGGGCGTAGAACGCGCCCGGCGGAGCCATCCGGCTCCTTCTATTGATTGAATGCGATTGCGAGCCGGCCGCGCGCTCGATGAATGGGACCGGCCGCGCGCTCGATGAGCGGGGCCGGCCGCGCTGATTGACGTCGAGACGAGGGCGACTCGGTTGTCCGAGAGCGGGGCCTCGATGGGTGGAGTCGCCATTCACGCGATGGACCGCGCGGGCGAAGCGCCGGCGGTTCCGCGATTAAAATCTCGCTCTCGATTGGAATCTCGCTCTAGCGACTCGGCGATCTGGTGCCGGCGCGCCGGATGGCGTGATAGGCGACGAGGAGCACGACCGAGCCGGCGACGGCCACGAGCAGGCTCCAGAGGTTGAACCCGGTGATGCCGTGGGCGCCGATGAGGTTGAACAGGAAGCCGCCGAGGACGGCCCCGACGACGCCGACGAGGATGTCGCCGATGATGCCCTGACCCTGGCGATTGACGATCTGACTGCCTATGAAACCGGCAATCAATCCCAGCACGGTCCACGCAATGATCGACATAATCACTCCAGACCGCAGCCGTGGTCGCCGGGTTGACGCACCGTCACCTGTGCGCACAGCGGCCTTGCAACCTTGCGCTCGAGACGCGCTCGAGACGCGCTCGAGACGCAATGCGGCGGTGCACGCGTGCACGGTCGCCGCGATCCGTATTCCCGCGCGGAGTATACGAGGTCATTGTCCACGCGCCACGAGCGGCGCGGGAATCCATAGTGGTCCGGAGGGTGGGCGCCCGAGACGGGCGAGCGAGCGCCGTCTGGAGACGGCCATGGGGGCGCGGCGCCGTGCGCGCGATGATGGATGATGATTGATGAGGAGAGGCCCCGCCGCGGAGAGAGCGACGGGGCCTCGATGGTGACGGCTACGTGGTGGGCCTTCCCCGCTCCACGAACGTGGCGCGCTTACTTGACGTAGAGCTGGCCGGCGGCCGTGCCCTGGCCGCTGCGCGCCGTCATGACGAACTTGGCGGGGGCGGCGAGCGGGTAGGGGTACTTGAAGCAATTGCCCTTGCCGCCGAGCGACGCGGTGGCGCCGGTGCCCTGGTCCTGCGCCAGGACGGGCGACATGCCGGGGACCGGCGTGGAGAGCACCAGGGAGACGTCCATCTCGCTGATGCCGACGCCGACGGCGAGCACCGTGTAGCACTTGCCGGGGTTGAGCTGGATCGGCTGCTCGAGCGACTGGCCCGGCTGGAAGTTGCCGGCGACGATGGGGCCCTCTTTGGTCATGCCCTGCGCCTCGCTCTGGGCGAGCAGGAAGAGCGGGCCGGTGGCGATGGCGGCCAGGTTCGGGTCGATCGGGGTGGCGGCGCCGGTGCCGCTGGGCGCGCCGCCGGGGGACGGCGACGAGCCGCTCGGGGCCGGCGCGGTGCCCGGGAACTGGAACGGGGGGAGGCCCGGGATGCTGGGGAAGGTGGACGCGGGCGCCGTGGCCGTGCCCGCGGGCGCCGTCTGGCTGGGGTAGGGCTGCGTCTGCTGCGGGTACTGCTGCTGGGGATACTGGCCGCCCTGCTGCGGGTACTGCTGGCCCTGCTGGGGGTACTGGCCCTGCTGGGGGTACTGACCCTGCTGGGGGTACTGGCCCTGCTGGGAGTACTGGCCCTGCTGCGGATATTGGCCCTGCTGGGGGTACTGACCCTGCTGGTTCTGGGCGGTCTGCGGATCGTTGGTGGCGGGGCCGCAACCGAAGGCGAAAAACGAGAGGGTTGCGGCGGTGGATGCGAAGCGAATCGAGCGGATCAAAGCGACCTCCTGCAGACGACGGATGGGGGGAAGCGGGCGGCGCCCCGGCGGACACCTCAGCTTTTGCATAGAAATGGACGGCAGAGGAAAATCTTTCATCGCCGATTTCGTGCGAGAAACTTACCTCGGGCCCTGGAAGCACGGTTGTGCTGGGTGCCGCGCGGCGTTTTGGGCGATAAATCGCATGAAATTCGATGCGGCGGGCTCGACGATGGCTCTGCGAGGCAGGCAGTAGTATGACGCCGCGACTGCTTGCGCGGCTACTTTTGCGCACGTCGCGCCCGCCTCGCACCCAGGTTCCCCGAGGCGCCGCCTCACGCGGGCCAACTGGCGGCCGCACAAAACGGCCTGTAAGGGCAGAGACTCGAAGAGCTTTTTTGGGGCGCGCGCCGAGCCGAAGAGACCGCGCGAGCACGGAAGGAGACCGACCAGGATGACGACGCTTCGCAGCACGATGGTTTTTGCGATGGTCACGACGGCGCTCGGCGCTGCGTGGGTTGCCGGCTGCAACGAGAAGCCGGCGGACCCGCCGCCGCAGCCAATGATGGACGCCGGGACCGATGCCGCACCGGTCGTCACGGCGCCGCCGACCCCGCCCGCGCCGGTCGCCGGTCCGTGCGACGCGGTGCAGCTCGCCGCGATGACGACCATGTTCCAGGGTCGCGCCGCCACCGAGGCCCCCGGGATGCAGCCGGAGGGGGCGCCCACCTGCAACGTGCTGCCCGAGGGGCAGCCGGCGAGCAGCCAGATCTTCATGCTCCAGCAGGGCTTCTGTTACACGATCCTCGGCGCGTCGCTGCCGGCCGTGAGCGAGCTGGACATGCAGCTCGAGATCGACATGGCGGGCGGCGGGGCGATGCCGCCTGCCCTCGCGGCGCTCAACATCAAGCCGATCTTGCTGACCGACACCGAGGCCGGGCCGAACGGCTCGATGGCCGCGAAGCAGGCCTGTTACCAGTGGGCGTTCCCCATCCCGGCCGCCGTGCGCGTGACCATGAAGTCGCGGACGGGCTCCGGCGCGATGGCGGCGCAGGTCTACAAGAAGAAGAAGTTCTGAAGCCGGAGCTTGAATCGCGGGACGACGGGCGCTTCGCCCGCGCGCTCCATCGCGTGAATGGCAACTCCACCCCTTCACGGCCCCGCGTTCGCCCACGGCGGGGTCGCTGATCTCGCGAGCGCGCGACGCGGCGGCCTAGGGCAAACCACAAAAGCCGAACGGCCACCTCGCGGTGGCCGTCTTCGTTTCGTCGCGAGGTGGGTCCGGTGAGCTCGGTGACCGACGCGGCCTCGCGGCCACATCGATCACGTCCGTCACCGGAACAGTCTCAGGCGACCGCGTCCTTGATGGACTTGATCGGACGCGCGCGGACGGCCTTGCTGGCCGGCTTCGCCGCGAACTGCATCGGGGCCTTGGTGAAGGGGTTGATGCCCTGGCGCGCCTTGGTCGCGGGCTTCTTCACGACGCGGAACTTGGCGAAGCCCGGGAGCGTGAACAGGCCGTTCTTCTTCAGCTCACGGTGCCCGACCGTGGTGAGGGCCTCGATGACCGACTTGACCTGCTTGCGGCTGTAGCCCTCGCCGGCCAGCTCGGTGATCGCCTGAATGAGGGCGCTCTTGCTCATCGACTTCTTGGACGCGCCCCCAGCTGCTTTTTTCTGAGCCATTTTCTGAATCCTCCTGCTCTCCGCGCAGCACCTCGCCGCCCGAAAGCTCGGCCAACATACACGCGGCTCGCAGAGGGAAAAGCGAAATGTGCTTTGAAACCAGCGTTTTTTTGCGGAGTCGGTCGGCACGCGGTCCGCGTGTGGCCTCTGCGAGAGGGGTCGCGAGACGGCAAAATTGCCAATTTTGCGGGGAAAATTGGGCAAAAATGGCGGGACGTGTCAGCGCAGCGAGTCGAGCAGGGCGCGTGCATCGGCGAGCTGCGGATCCTCGGCGAGGGCTTTCTCCACCATGAAACGGGCTTTCCGGCGGTCGCCCTGGGCGTTCGCGATGGTGGCGAGGCGGTGGTACGCGAGGGCTTTCGTCTGTGCGCTCGCCCCGTCGACGGTGCCGAGAGGCACGGTTTTCAGCAGCGTGACAGCGCGAAATGCGCGCGCCGCGGTCTCGACGTCGTCGAGGTCGAGGGCGAAGACGCCGAGCTCCATCGCGAGCTCCGCGTTCTGCGGGTCGTTGTCGAAGGCGCGCAACATGGCCTGGAGCGCCTCGGTCAGGTGGCCGTCCTGCTGCTCGATGCGCGACAGCGCGAGGTGGATCGTGCCGAGCTGCTTCGAGCGCTTCCCGCGGTGCAGCGACGCCGCCTGGGTGAGCAGCGCGCGGGCCTCGACGCCGCGTCCCGAGGCGGCGAGCGCGTGCGCGTAGGCGATCGTGACGTCCTGCACGTCGGGGCAGAGCTTCCGCGCCTCTTCGAGCAGCGTGACGGCGCGGGGGCCGTCGCCCGCTTCGGTGAGGAGGCGGCCGGCGCGCACGAGGAGCAGGCCCTTGCGGGCGAGCTCGGCCTCGCCGCGCGCGTCCTCGATGAGCAGCGCGGAGAGCTCGGCTTTTGCGCCGGTCGCTTCGTAGAGGCGGCGCAGGCGGTCGCGCACGCCGGCGTTCGAGGGGGCGGCGCGCAGGGCGCGTTCGAGCCCGCCGCGCGCGTCGCCGAGGCGGTCGGCGCGCTCGCACGCGTTGGCGAGGCGGAGCGCCGCGTCGACGAGCGCGTCGCCCTCTTCGAGCGAGAGCAGGCGGCGGTAGATCGCGCTCGCGGCGTCCCAGTGGCCGGCCGTGTCTTCGAGTGAGGCGAGGGCGCGCAGGGCGCCCTTGTCCTTGCCGTCCTTGCGCAGCAGGTCCGAGAGCTGCGTGCGCGCGCGATCGAGATCGCCGGAGCGCGCGCTGTGCTCGGCGAGCTGGATGCGGAGCTCGCGCTCGGCGAGATCTTCGGGCAGCGCCGCGCCGGACGCGACGCGGGCGATGGCGCGCTCGAGCGCGCTGGTGCGCTCCTCGCCGTACTCGCCGCCGCTCTTGCCGTGGGCGAGCCCGAGGTCTTGCACCGCGAGATCGAAGCGACCGGCCACCTCTTGCAAGGAGGCGCGCGAGCGATAGAGCCAGGGATCGTCGGGGCTCGCGGCGATGGTGGTGGTGACGGCGGCGATCGCGCGCTCGGGTCGCCCGAGGGCCTCGCAGGCGTCGATCAGCGCGAGCAGCACGTCGCGCTCGCGCGGGCCGAGCGCGAGGGCCTCTTCGAGCACGCCGGCCGCGCCCTCGGGATCGGCGGCCTTCTCGCGGAAGACCTCGGCGGCGCGGCAGAGCGCGTCGACGCGCTCGCCGAGCACGGGGAGCGCCCGGGCCCGCGTGACGTAGGCGTTCGCGAGCTTCGAGTGCGCCCCGCGCGCCGCGTAGCGCTCGGCGAGCAGCTCCAGGAGGCGCTCGCTCGTGGGGCACTTGGCGAAGCCGGCCTCGAGCGCGCTCTCGGCGCCGGGGGTGTCGCCGTGCGCCCCGCGCAGCTCGGCGAGCTTCATCGCGAGCTGCGCGGCCTCCTCGCCCTCCTCGACGTAGAGCAGCTTGTCGAGCGCGTCGCCGAGATCGACCGAGTTGTCGAGCTCGAGGCTCAGCCGCAGGACCGCGCGCAGGGCCTCCTTGCTCTGCGCGTCCCAGTCGAGCGCGCGGTGGTAAACGTCGAGCGCGTCGTGCGCTTCGCCGGTCCGTTCGAGCAGCGCGCCGAGCTTCATCGAGAGGTCGGTGACGGCGCGCATGTCCTCGCGATCGCGGGCGGTGTCGAGCTGGCGGCGGAGCAGCGCGGAGAGATCGTCGAGGCGGCCCTGGCGCTCGAAGACGCCGGCCAGCAGCATCGAGGCCTCGGCCTGCGCGGGGTCCTCTTCGAGGACCTCCTGGAGCAGGTCGACGGCGCGGGTCTCGTCTTGCGAGAGGACGAGGCGGGCGCGTTCGAGGCGGAGGCGGCCGCGCTCGTCGGGTGAGTCGATGAGCGGGACGGTGTCCTCGATCAGGGTGGCGAGGCGGGCGCCGTCGCCGAGGCGGCGGTAGACGTCGGCGAGCGGCTCCCAGACCTCGCGATCGGCGGGCTCGCGAAGACGAAGGTCTTCGTAGATGCGAGCGGCGCGCGGAAGATCGGCGAGCTCCCCTGCGGCGTCGCGGGCGACCCGCAGGAGCAGCGCGCGCTCCTCGGTGGCGTCGGCGTGGCGCGCCGCGGCCTCGCGCAGGGCCGCGGCCTCGGCCAGCTCGCCGGCCAGCTCGCGCAGATCGGAGAGCGTGACGCGGGCCCAGACGCGCAGACCCGGATCGAGGCGCTCGCCCGCCTCGTCGCGCTCGACCGCGCGGCGCAGCAGCTCCTGCGCGAGGGAGCGATCGCCGAGCTCGTTGGCGAGCCCGACGGCCTCGCGCATCGCGTCCTCGCCGAGCGGCTCGGCCTCGAAGACCAGGAGGAGCGCGTCGAGGAGGGCGCGCGGGCGGGCCTTGTCGCGGGCGAAGCGCTCCAGCATCCGCGGTCCGCGCGTGGAGTGAGCCGGGGCCGACGCCGCGCTGCGGAGGGCGGCCTCGGCGCGCTCGGGATCGGTGTCGTCGCCGGTGGCCTCGACGAGGAGATCGAGGCCGGTGTCGTGGCTGACGGCGTCGCGCAGGCGCAGCTCGGCGAGGGCGTAGAGGGCGTGGACGCGGCCTTCCCCGGTGGCGATGCGCACCCGCTTCTCGATGACCTGGGCGATGAGCTCGGGCTCGTTCTCGCGGACGAAGCAGCGCTCGAGCGCCTTCCAGATCTCGAACAGCCGCGGATCGAGCGGGCGGGCTTCGAGGAGGGCCTCGGCGCGCTGGTAGACGAGCACGGCGCGCGCGACGTCGCCCGGATCGGCCTCGAGCGCGCGGCCGAGACAGATCAGGAGATCGACCGTGCGATCGCCGCCGCCGGCGGCCTCGCTTTGGTCGACCAGGTCCGAGACGGCGGCGATGTAGCGCGACAGCTCGCCGGTGCGCGTGCACGCCGCGACGGCGAGCTCGTGCATGGCGGCCACGTCGGGGGCGAGCGCGAGCGCCTGGAGCCGCGCGTGGACGGCGTCCTTCGGGCGTTCGAGCGGGCCTTCGTGGAGCGCGGCGAGCTCGGACCAGAGGCGCGCGGCCTCGGCGCCGGAGGAGCGCTCGATCTCCGAAGCGATGGCGCGCGCGAGGTCCTTCGGGCGATGGCGCGTGGCGAGGGCGCGCACCAGGCGCTGGCCTTCGGCGGGCGTCTCGCGGGCCGCGTCGAAGGCGGACTCCATGTATTCGGTGGCGCGGGCGTCGTCGCCCTGGCGCCCGGCGATGTCCGAGAGCTCGCAGAGGATCTCGGCGCGGCTCATGCCGGCGCCCGGCACGGCGGGCTCGGCGGGCGGGGCCACACGGGCGGGCTCGTTGCCGGAGGTTGGGCGGGCGTCGTCGCCGGTGTCGCGCGGGCGGCGGGCCACGAGCAGCAACGCGCGGAAGGTCCGGTGGGCGCGCTCGAGCTGGCCCTCGGCGAGCGAGAGCTTGGCGAGGGCCTGCAAGATCTCGGGGTGCGCCGGATCGATGCGCAGCGCGACGTCGAGCTCGCCCGTGGCGCGGGCCTTGTCGCCGGCCGCGAGGAGCACGCGGGCCAGCTCGTGGTGAACGAGGGCGCGCTCTTTCGGGCGGCGCCCGCCGTAGGCGTCGATGAGCGCGCGCAGGCTGGCGAGCGCGTCGTCGCGGCGCCCCGACTCGGACAGCGCCCGGCACCACAGCAGGCGCAGGCCCAGGTCGTCGGAGGCGAGCTGGAGCGCGTCGGAGAGCAGCGGGACGGCCCGCGCCGGGTCCTTGCGCGCGAGGTGGATCTCGGCGGCGTCGCGCAGCAGCGCCATCTTCTCGGCGGGATCCGGCGAGGCCGCGGCGTCCTCGGCCATCATGTCGGCGAGCGGCGCGAAATCGCCGGCGGCGCGGTACAGATCGCGGAGCCGGGCGCGCAGCGCCGCCGGATCGGGGACGTCGGCGAGGGCCGCTTCGAGGCGGCGGCGGGCCCGCTCGGGCTCCCCCGCGGCGACGAGCGTGCTCGCGAGCGAGAGCAGGATGGCCGCCTTGTGCTCGGGCGCTGCCCGCGAGGCGAGCGTCTCCAGGAGGCGCGCCGCCTCGCCGTGCTGCCCGGACGCGGCATACAGCCGCGCCAGCGCGGCGAGCGCTTCGGGGGCTTCGAAGAGGGCGGCGCGGCGGTACGACTGGATGGCGCGGACGACGTCGCGGAGGTGCTGCTCCGAGACGGTGGCGGCGTGGGTCCAGAACGCCGCCGCGTCGCCGCTGTGGCCGAGCGCCTCGCGACGGGCGGCCTCGTCTTCCCAGAGGGCCGCGAGGTCGGCGAAGCGGCCGTCGGCGCGGAGCCGCTCCCCGAGCGCGGCCACCGTCGCCTCGTCGCCGGCCGTGTCGGTGAGGCTCGTGCGAAGGACCTCGATCGCCGCATCGCTGCGCTCGGTCTCGGCCAGGCGGCGCGCCAGATCCAGGCGCAGCTTCACGCGCTCCTGCGGATCGGCGGCGCTGTCGATTTGCCGGCCGCGAATCGCGATGAGCGCGTCGCGATCGCCGCGCGCTTCGTGACGCTCGAACAGGCGCTCGGCGACCTCGCGATCGTTCGGATCCGCGGCGAACAGCTCGCGGTAGATCTCGATCGCGCGCGCCTCGCCGGCGCTCTCCGCGGCCGCGATGCGGAACCCGCGCCGGTCGGCCGCCGCGAACGGCAAGCTCGCGGCCTGCTCGCCCAGCGCCACGACACGCTCGGAATCGCCTGCATCGCGGGCAAGGCCGAGCAGCGTCAGGAACGCCGCGAGCGCGGCGGTGCCCGCGGGCGGGAGCTCCCCGGCGGACGTGACCTCGGCGGCTTCGGGGAAGCGCGCGAGGGCCTCGGTCAAGACGCGCTCGGTCACGGCGCGGGTCAGCGCGACATCGCCGAGGGTCTCCGCGAGGGTCGCAGCTTCGCGTAGCGGCGGGAGCGGATCGACGAGCCCGGCGAGCGCGAGCAGGGCATCCACCAGATCGCGGCCCGGCGCGGCCCGGAGCAGCTCGCAGATCTCCTCGTGGAGCGGCACGCTGGTCGGGTCCGCGCCGAGGGCGCGCCGGAGCGCCGCCAGCGCGGCGGCCGGATCGCGCCCCCCTTCGCGGAAGTACCGCGCCAGGTCCCAGAACAGATCGCGCACCGCCGCCTCTGGCAGCTCCGGTGCTTGCTCCACGATCGCCGGCAGCCGCGCCGCGAGGGCCACGTGGCGCGCAGCCGGTCCCACGAGCCGCCGCACCTGCTCCGCCAGCTCCGCCGACGGCATCGTCTCGAACGCGCGCATCATCGCGTCGAACGCCGCGCCCGGATCGCCGCCGCGTCGCTCCCACAGGTCGGCCGCCCCGCGCAGCACCGCCACCTGCGCCGCGGGCGAGCCCGCCGCCGCGAGCCGTCGCTCCGTCAGCGCCGCGAGCGCCTGCCAATCGTCGCGGTCCGTGTACGTCTGCGTCAGCGCGCCGACCGCCGTGACGAACGACTCCCGCTCGCCCGGGTCGTCCGGATGGAGCCGCGCGACCACCGCCAGCAGCCCCGCCGGCGCCTCCGGATCGCCCTGCTCGCAGGCGAGCGTGTAGCTCGCGATCGCGTCGCCCAGCCGCCCCGTCCGCTCGGCGTGCAGATCGCCGAGCCTGCGCAGCATCGCCCCGTTGCGCGCCGCCGGCCCCTTCGCCACCGCCTCCTCTTCGAGCGTGCGCGCCAGCGCTTTCCACTGCTCGGTCCGCTCGTAAAGGGCGATCAGCGCGTCGGCGGTCTCCTCGTCCCGCCCGAACGTGCTCCGCACCCGCTCGCGCAGCGTCACCGCCCGCGCGAGATCGCCCGCCTTCTCGGCGATGACCGCGGCCCGCAACAGGTCCGCGCGCGCCGCCTCGCCGTCCGTCGCATCCGCGCGCCGCACCAGCGCCCGCCCCAGCAGATCGAACATCGACGTCGTCTCGAGCAGCGCCACCAGCTCCCCGAGCGTCTCGACGTCCCCCGCGTCGATCGTGAGGCGCGCCTCGTGCGCCCGCACCGCGCGCTCCACGTCGCCGAGCTCGTTCGCCGCGATCCGCGCGACCTCGCGCAGCGCGCTCTTCTTGTCAGCCTCGTCCGTCGCGAGCCCGGCGAGCCGCTCCAGCGCATCGCACAGCTCCGCCTGCCGCCCTGTCCGCGCCAGCAGCCGCGCGAGCTCGCCCGCCGCCGCGAGCAACGTCTCGCGATCGTTTTCCGCGAGCGGCATGATCGCCTGCGTCAGCGCGATGGCCCCGTCGATGTCGCCGATCTTGTCGCGGTGCACCGCCGACGCCTCGCTGTAGAGCGCCGCCTTCCGCCGCGGATCGCTGGTCCGCGCCGCCGCCTCCGCCAGCGTCGCCGCGAGCCGGTCGAACCGCCCCACGCTCTCCGACAGCCGGACCAGCGTCTCCTTGTGCTCGTTGTCGCCCGGCTCCAGCAGCAGCAGCGCCGCCACGTCGTCCAGCGCCCCCGCCTCGTCGCCCAGCGACGACAAGCGCAGCCGCACCAGCTCGCGCAGCCGCGGGATCT
>Ga0163144_10025331_pt1 | contig 11589 bp, 8 predicted proteins | sample OliLak19BULKMAT1_FD_123175 | JGI IMG/M metagenome (GOLD analysis project Ga0163144, IMG submission 123175) | Freshwater microbial mat bacterial communities from Lake Vanda, McMurdo Dry Valleys, Antarctica - Oligotrophic Lake LV.19.BULKMAT1 | ecosystem: Environmental > Aquatic > Freshwater > Lake... | reverse complement strand
ATTGGGGAGCTTTCTCCAAAGAAGCTCGTCGCCCAAAAGAGAAATCACTTGCTGGATACTTTGACAAAATTTTACGCAGCATGCGCTACAATGCTGCCGTGGTAGAAGTGGCTTACTTCATCGGCCAGCATCCGCAGACAGCAACAGCCCAAATTTCTACGCCGTAATAGCGCTCCGAATCAGCGACCCGACGGGAAGAGGATTTCTTCGAGACCCTCTTCCTGATCGAGCTTCCGAAGCTCATCAAAGCCACCCACACATTTTCCACCAATAAAAACTTGCGGAACCGTGCGACGAGGAGCAGCTCTTTCGAGCATGATTTTGTATTGTTCAGGGTCTTTTGTGACATCGATATCTGAGTAACCTGCACCTTTTTGAGTCAAGAGGTTCTTGGCAGCATCACAGTAGGGGCAATAGTCTTTTGTGTAGACCAAAACTTCAGCTTGTTTGGGGTGTTTCGGTAATGAATCCATAGTTCCCCACTCTATCACTCTTCATCAAAAGTGATGAGCTGTTGTTTCAGGAGCTCGGAGGTTTTGACACTCTCCCCCAAAGCCAGGCCCATGTCCGGAAATATTCGGTGATACCAATAAGCGTTCCTAAGAATCGAAGGAACATATTCCCGAGTCTCTCGATAAGGCACAAGATCCATAAAAAGCTGTGTATCTTTGGCGTAGTCGCCCATCTGACGTTCCCAGCTTCTTACACGTCCCATACCCGCATTGTAGGCTGCCAAACTCTTCTCAACGGAGCCATCGAAGTATTTCAACAACTTCAAAAAGTAGGTGGCGCCAATTTGAATATTCACATCCGTGTCGTAAAGTTTCTCTGCAGCTGTTCGTCGTCGAATTTCGCGAGCTGTACTTGGAAGAAGTTGTAACAATCCTCGAGCATTTGCCGAAGAACGAGCCCTCGGATCAAACCCACTTTCCTGCCTCACCAATCCCAGCAACACTGCGGTGTCGAGAGTGGGTGTCGAAGCGTCTATTTCTGTAAAAAAAGGTTTGGGATAATACAAACGCAAGCTCTCGCCGTTCAACGAACCCGCATGTGTAGAAAATAATTTGCTGAGTAACAGAATTTGATAACGATGCTGTCCTACGTTATCCAGAACTCGCGCCACATGCTGAAAAACTCCTCGAGGAACAGAGGCATCCATCAAAGGAAGAATTTGGTCAAAATATTTTTGAGTGGCGTAGGCCGTATCCTCGAGACGAGCCAATAAATAAAACCAAGCGATTCTACGGTCTAGCTCTTTATTTCCCGAAAAGTAACGATCCCTAAAACTCTCCCTCAAACGGATCGAAAGGATGGGATCCCTTCCCATGTGTTTATGGGACACAATGCTTTGCCAGCTCAACGGATAATCTTGGAAGATCACTTCACGAACCGAATTGGCACGATCCTTTTCACCTAGCTCGTCAAGAATCTCCGCTCTCCAATAATTCACACGATACGGCTCACGCTGAGCTTTTACCTGCGTCGCTCGATCCAAATAGCTCAAAGCCTTTTCTTTGTTTCCAAATGAATACTGAAGAAGCCCCATTCTCATAAGAATGTATTCCGCATTTTTTTCATCTTCCGGAAGACATGAAGCCCCATGCTCATCCAAATCAGAAATATATTTTACGGCTACTGGATCTTCGAGATGATATTCCCACATCCGAGCCAACGAAATACTCATATTATGAGGGCAAGCCTCGTGCTTCAGAGCAATCTCCGACCAACGCTGCAATTCTTTGAGGCTCTGTTTGCCGGCTAGCGCCAACAAAGTTCCCAAATCTTCATCCTGTAAGGAATCCATAGTTGAATCCTTAAAAACAATTCTTGAACGACGAGGAATGCTCTTACGACTCGTGCTTCGAGACTTCTCAAAAACTTCGAAATATTCATCGAGACTCAAACAAACGATAGGATGGTTTTCTTTACGACATCTCTCGCTCCAGCCCTGAGGTAAATAGCCGGAGGCAATGCGGTCAGAAAAAACCTGCGCCTGCTTAAGAGCTTCTTCGCCCGAAGAGATGTTCAACTGTTTTGCCAAACATTCAGTCGAGATAGGCCTAAGAGCCACAAGAGGAATTGTCATGTTAACCGAACCCAAATGGGCGCTGTCATCGGCCTCGTAGGTTTCTGTGTTCCAGAGCAAAGCTCCGAGCCAAAGCATGAGAGTTGACGTGATTGTGAAGCCGAAGATCAGCCCGAAAAAAAACACTTTCTTTCGAGACTCACGCCAAGCCACGTCCACAGCCCCCTTTTAGTTCTTTGAGTTTAGAAGTTCGCGCACTTTGAGATGACACTTCTCAAGAACAACTTCTTGAGGTCCTTCAAGACTGCATCCTGCCGCTTTTTTGTGTCCGCCACCTTGAGGGTTGAGCGTACGCGCCAGTCCTGCCACATCCCAGTGCTTACGTGCACGGAATGATATTTTCCAATGATGAGGTTGGGCCTCAAAATAGAGAGCCGCAATTTCACATTTATCAGTTAAAAACATTTGATCGATCAAACCTTCTTTGTCATCGGCATCAGCGCCTGACCTTTCGAAAGTGGCATGATCCAGAACTCCCCAAACATAACGAGAATTAAGCTCAAAATGAGAGGATGAAATCACATGCTTAAAGATATCAAAGGCCTCAGGAGTACGAATCAACAAACCGCGTTCTGCAGTTTCTGTGTGATCGAAACCCGACTCCAAAAGCTCAGCCCCCATACGCATTGTGTAAGGAGTGGTGTTGGAATGTTTAAAAAGTCCCGTATCGAAAATCAAACCCATGTAGAGGGCTTGAGCAATATCTTTGGTCAAAGGCATTTTCCAATATTTGGCCAACTCATACACAATCTCAGTCGTGGCAGCAGCTGCGGGGTCGTATAAACGGAAATCATAATGAGGCTCACCACTAATCGCGTGATGATCCACTTGTCCTTTTTTAGAGGCTGCTTTCCAAATTTGCATGGTTTCGGCACCCACTCTTTCGTAGTTTCCATCGACACAAATCATCACCTCAGGCCAAGTTGATTTGTCCTGCTCTAAAATGTCTCGAGAAACTTCAAAGGCATCGGCCTGTGCCAAAAACGTATAACGTCGAGGGCAAGGCGTTTCATTGATAATGCGAACCTCTTTCAGGTTTGGAAATTTCTTGAGAAACATTTCCCTAAGAGCACACTGCGTTCCGACAGAATCTCCGTCTCCAAACGCGGGAGCCGTGATTCCCACTGACTTAGCTTTCGACAACTCTTTTTCAAATTCTTCAAAATTCAACATCACTTATCTTCCCTATCGGCGACTTACACTCCGCCCCTTGAGCGATGGCACCAACTGATTCGTAGCTAGCAACTCGAGCATGTTGCGCAGGGCCACAGAATTGCGCTAAGACTATGCTCTCATGGACTTCTACAATATCACTCCAGAACACTGGATTTTTATTCCTTCTATTTTTTTCCTAGGACTGCTTATTGGCTTTTTGATCGGTGTCTCTAAAAAACAAAATGACATACGCTGATCTCATCTTCGCCCCCTTCTGTGATGCGCTGGTTTCTGGGCTCGCTAGCCGCACACATCAATGGCGGCAGTGGGAAATATTGCAACACTATGAAGCCCTTGTGGGCGAGAAAGTTCAAATCGTCGACCGGTGCATCGAACTTCGTATTCAAACTGTTCAGTCCGACCAAATCCTTCATCTCAAGGGCTCGTGGCGCCAATCCCCTTCTCTATTATTGGCTCAAGCTCTGGACTCAACTGCTGCACCACAAAAGAATTCGTTCTCTCCCCTTATGGGTGTCCTTCAAAACTCCTCCCTTGAAGTATTAGCCCCCATCCCCTTCCGAGCCCCTCTTCACGATCTCGACGAAGAGTTGCCCGAAAGCTCCCGATTCGGACCTGAAAACCTCGTATTAGATGCCTCAGACCCTCTAAAAGATATACAAACGGCGTCCGACATAAGATATAGAAATAATTCAGGAAAATCGTTTCATCGTTTAATTTACTAACAAAACTTTAACCATTTGTGCGAATTTTAATGCAGTGCATCATATTCTTTGATATTAAAGATGTAGGACTTTTTTGGAGACTACTTAAAGTCGCTAATTTTTGACGAGCGTTTAAGCCCCTCAAGAGCTGCGAACTTGATAAGCTAGTCGAAGTTATAAAGGATGGAGGATGTCCCTCGTGCGTAAAATAAAAGCTTTAGTTGTTACTCTCACCCTAGCTCTCTTTGTGAACATGGCCCATGCTGCAGGTACTGCAGAATTTGTGACGATGCCTTTCGAGTCGATGGTTTCTCACCTCGTCAAGAAATTCAAAATCACCAGCGAAGAAGCTGAAATGTTGGCCAGCACTATTATCAAGGGTACTGAATACGCCTTGGGTCGCAACGTTCCCGTGAACGATGCGGTTGCCCTCCGTCGTCTCCTAGATCAACCCGGAAACAAAAAGCTTAAAGAAGCTTTTGAAGCCATCAATATAAACAAGATTGATGATTTGAGCGAAGCTCAGCTCGGTCAACTCGCTAACGATATCGGTGCCGTTGTAGACCAATCTGCAAAACGCGCTGTCGACGTATGTCGCAGCTGTGGCATCACCGATGACCTTATTCACCGTTTTGGCTTGAAGCTCTACATTCCCAAAGAAGTAGACACATCTGGTCTCGAAGTAATGAAAGACTTGCCTCTTCGTTTGGATCAAGTTTTGAGTGCTATCGATTCTGAAGGTCGCGGAGTTATCAAAGTAGCCCGCAAAGAGATCACTGATGCTATGAAAGCTAAAACTCTTAACAAGCATGATCTTCGTAAACTTCTATTCGCTCTTAAAGCGCGTAAAGGTGAGTACGGTCCTGAAGCAGAAGCTGCTGCGAAGACATTCCTCGCAATGACCGATGACAGCCCACTTACCGGGAATCGCATTGCTCTTACAATTGCAGACTTCGTAGACTCAGGCGCGGATGGCAAAGCCACTCTTTCTGAACTCTCCGATATCGGCAAAAAGATCAACGCTGATCACAAGACGCCCAAAGCTCGCGACGAAGCTCTTTGCAAACACTTTGCAGCCGTAGCTAAAGGCAAGCCTGCACGTGAAGCGAACTTCGCTAAGCTCAAGTCTTGCCCCAACTACCAGTCGGTCTTCAACGCCTGTGCCTTGTAATTAAAAAAGTCCATTTAATCTAAAAAAAAGCTCTCTCCCTAAACAGGAGAGAGCTTTTTTCGTTGAGGCACCTCAATGATTAGTATGAGATCACTTCATGGCTTCTAATGGGGATACCCAGCAACTTCACCTTCTGAGCCAGAAGGGCAATATAATCCGCCTGCTTGTCCAAGTTGCGCGATTCCTTAGAAAGTCTCTGAAGGATGCGATCCATGTTCTCTCCCGTATCTGTGAAAGAGAACAGTTCTCCAGGCTTCATTTTTTTCAAAAGACCTCGTGCCGTATCTAGCTCGCCCGCGGTCGCATTGAATAAGAATCGTTCGACCTGAATGACATCCAATCCCTTGTCTGGGTTGGCCGCCAATACCTTTTGGGCCATTTGTCGGCGATAAGCCTTCCAATCGGTCAAAGCTTTCTCACCCAAGTTCTTAAGCGCGCTATCGGTGCTATCGGCCATTTCACCGGCCGTACGAGTAGCCAAGCTTTCTGCCGTCTGGAGCAAGGCAATCTGGTTGAACATCGCGACTCGCGATCCCATCTCCAAGCCTTCTTGCGCCTCCCTTCGGAGAGCATGAATCATAAGTTTTTCGCGCGAAGCAAACACATGCTTTACAAAAGCTCTTCGGGTGATCCATTTAGTTAAAGGCTTATTTGTATAGGCCCACGGAGCTCCCTGGAAAAAGACCAAATTAACTGCACCACCCCACAAGTGTCTCCACCAATGAAAAGAAAAGTCTGAAAGCAACGGCGCCAAAACATCTGTATGCTTGGCCAAATACTCAGCCAACTCAGGCCCTTCTTTTTTTGACAGATCCGCCGCCATACTCGCTATAACTTTCTTTTCTTTAAGAAGTGCCGCCTGAAATTGAACCAAACGATCAGGCTTCAAATGCAGGCCATGAAAATATTTGTGCAACTTGGCCATATACTTTGGATTACCTGTTTGCTCTGCTTTGGCTATGAGCTTTTCGATGCGGCCAAATTTATACCCCACGTTTTTCTGAACAAAGTTACTAAAGGCCTGCTTGTTTCCTTGGAAATATTCGGCAAGCACTTTACCCGTTTGACGATTGAGAATTTCAGGAGTCGCCTGAACAACAATGTCATCCACAAATTCCCGCTTAAAAGCGTTCCAATGTGTCGACGGGTTTGCAAAGCTCTTCATCTTGCTGAAGAAGCGAGAAACAATACTTCCGGTTCTCGGTGACCTTTCAACAAGTTTCAATGTGGCCTCGGCCGCTTTAGCATCCACCACTTCAAACACAGTGCGCGCAGCTTCTAGAGCCGGTTTTCCAAATCGCTCCGAACGAGCTGCCAACTTGATACCCGCAGTTATTGTAGTACGCCCCACAACTTTAATAGCCAAACCAACCGGAACGAACATAGTCGCAGCGGTGACAACTTCAAAGGTCACACCCCACCAACCTCGTCCCTTCATTCGATCCACCGATTCTTTATTAGAGAATCCTAACTGATCAAAAGTGTTGCCTAAGCGCATGCGCTCCTCACGCCCCCGAGCCTCTTCAACCGCAAAGATAATAAAATCTGCGGTGGAGTAACTCAAGGCGCCTGCAGCCGTCACGGTCAACAAGGTCACCATCAAGGGGCAACCCGCAATAGAGCCGACGCCCGAAGCACAGAGACCGCCTGCAATGGCCAATCCAATAAATCCAAAAATCATCAAGCCCATATTGGTCACATCACGAGGATGCATACCAAAAAGCCCACCCTCACCGCGGTCATAAAACTTCATCACCTCGGGAGGAATGCCATCAACACCAAAAGTGTCATTGAACATTTTTTGAGTTTCACCAGTCATCGACATGATCTTGTCCCACTGTTTTTCGTCAGAGGGATCAAGAGCACACAAAGGTTGCATATTCTTTTTAAGCTCACCGGTACGTCTCATGCCCGCAATTTTTAAAACCTGTGTCATGAGTGGGAATTTGTAACTGGCATCCCTACGGAAAAAAGCCAATTTAATATCTCTAGGATCATCAAACGCATCCTCGTGTCCTTGCTGGAAAATATAGTCTTGCAAGAGCTGTTGATGCTTCACTGTTTCGCCAGGGGTGGCCATGATCTGACTGATCAATTCAAATTTTTCTGAATCGTCGCTTTGACGAGCTAACTGCAGAAGCTCTCGCATTTCTTTAGAATCAACTCCACTCGTTTCGAGTTTGAATCCGCCAATCACACGATCCACATCTTCTTGTTTGAGCACACTTCGAGTCTCAAGACGCTCCATATAGGTGTAATGATCCCACCCTGTGGAACGATCCACTTTTGACTTGAAAATATGAGCATTGCCATCGTGATACTTTTTCTCGATACCTTCCCATATTTTGTAAAAGTTTTTGTCTTCTTGATCCTTCCAGAACTTCCAGCCCTCATCATGCTTAGAATAAATAACGTTTCCATAAGCAGGACGTACTGGCGTTTTCGGATCACCCAAAGGCAAAGCTTCCAAGGCCTGAATCATTCTTCTTCTTAGACCCGCAGCAGCCGACTGAGCTGCGGTCGGATGAGAACGTCCTCTTGAAACGGTGCCCGTACTCTGAGGATTTTTCAACTCCGACAATTTAATCATCACCGAAAGTCTCAACATCACCCAAGGGTTGGCCCCATATTGCAATTTCAAAAAGGTGAATTCGTTCATGACAGGACTTTGTTCGCCCTCCATGTAGTTGAGCTTTCCAGCATCTCTCAGATGTCGCCAAAGAGCTCGCAAATTGCCCCACTCTGTTCTAAGTCCTTGAGCGTAGCTCAAAGCAGGAGGAACAAAAGGTCCCGTTTCCTCAAAAGGTCTCAACACATTTTTAAGATGTGCCAGCAAATCTTCTTTGGAAGGTTTAGACGCACAGAAGTCTTCAGAAAAACGAGGAGCCATATCAGCGGCCGAGTAAAAACCAGGAGCCCCTGTACCGGCCGAACCTGCATAACCCGAACTCTTTGCTCGACAAAGCGCAGTGAGAGTGGAAACTCCCGAATCATCTTGCACCAAGGCTTTGTAGATCAGGCGCAAAGCCCATTGCTTATACGCTTCGGAACCATAGAACGAAGGAAAATCCATGTTGATTTTATTCTCAGTGATCGCAGCCCAAACATCTTGAGGCACCACAGAAATCCATTGATCCCTAGATTTACCTTTCGCTATGAGCTTGTCTCGCAAATAAGGAGTTAAACCCACCCACTCTTGCGCATCGAGAAACTCAAGATAGTGTTCATCCGCCTCATCAACTTCAATGGCAGGAGGAGGAATAATTGAAACAACATTATTAAAATCTTCTGCGTCTGTTTGTTCCAAATGCTTAGTGGCATCGGGAAGCATCGCATTCAGCACGTCACCGAAATGCTCAACATCATCAAAAGTAGGAACACCTAAATCATTCCATGAAGGTTTTGCCGTCGGACGAGTAAGGTCGGACCAATCATCTTGAGGAGGTTCGTTTGTCGCGTAAAGCTTTCCTTGTTGTGCAATACGCATTTGATGAAAGGGCATCAAACCCGCGTAGTAGCCCTTAAAAGGATCACGGTCAGCGGTGCTCAAGAAGAAGTTGTCAAAGTCGTCCTGCTTAACGCTTTCACTCTCCGAAAAAAGCAAACCGTTGTTGGCCAAGAACATCTCCATATTAAAGAGACGCTCTTCTTTAGTGGCGAGTTGAAAATTAAGTGTAGGCTTAAGCTCTTTGTAGGAACTCAAACAAGCGGGCGCCACATCCTTCATATTAAGGGCAGTCGGCACATCAGCCATCTCTTGATAAAATTGAATCTGTTTAATTATGAGCTGAAGAGTCGTAAGCTTCGAAGCTTCCGCAAAAAACTCAACGATTTCTTTTTTCTGTCCCTCAGGCGTGAGGCGAGCTCGCTCACGACGCAATTCGTCCATACGCTCACGCTGAGCAGCCGTGTGCGTTGTGACGGGCGATGAATATCCATAAGGATTGTAATTTCCAGTGTAAGAAGTTGTTCCGCTTCGTTGAATCTGTTTCAACTCCGCATCAATGTCACTCACCCGATCGTTATTTCCCAAACGACGCAGTTCTTGTTCCAACGCCGCAATTCGTTTTGCCTTCTCTTCTGCAGCGGCTGCCATTTTAGTGCGCTCAGCAGTTGTATAGTTTCTTCGTCCACCTGTATTCGACGAACGCTTCAAGGATTCTATTTCACCCTGAATCTCGGCAATCTTGCTCGTACGCTGTGCCGACTCTTGCAAGGCTTGCGCATAACCACGCAAACGATCATCCAAAAGCGGACTAATCGAACCCAAAAAGTCATTTGGATCAGAAACACTTTCACCCGCTTCCATCTCAGCAGCGGGTCGGCGCAAGACCGGTTTTTCATCACCTATATAACTATCAAGAGTTTCCTCACCCAAACCAAAGTGGGGCCAGAGCGAAGAACTCAAACGAAGTCCTTGGACCTCTGGGAAAAAGCGTCCTTCCGACTGGATGTACAACATCGGAACCATAACTTCCGACATATAACGAGCAATGGTGCCTAACCCTTGCTTGGAAGTGCGCCCAACCTGACTCACCCAAACTTCAAGAGCATCACGAAGCTGCATCGCCTCATAAGCACGCTCAACAAGCTCCGAATACAACTCTGCATTCATGCCTTCACTGTCTTGAACAAGCTTGCGCAACTTCGTCGCCAATCCATGCTCAATCCAACCTTCGTCAACACGCGCATGAAACTTTTTAAAACGATCCACCAACATAGGATCCGCATCGAGATCGAATGAGTACGGGTTTTTAAGAAGCTGCCTAAAAGAAGGTGCGGCTCGCGTCGGATCCATCTGCGCCGCCAAAACTTGTTGAGGTATCAACAAACTCGTAACACAGGGAATATAGATTCCAATTTTCAAAAAATTCTTGAACGCACACATCTGTAACCTTATCGGCGTCTGTTAAGATTTATGTGAGAGTAGAGGCCCCGACTCGAAGGGGAGAAGGCTTTTTGATTTTTTACTCGCCGTGGCATGCGCAGTCAGGGCCCCGCTAGATGCCACGGCGAGTAAAAAATCAAAAAGCCTTCTCCCCTTCGAGTCTCCACCCCCACGCTATAATTAATGAAAGGGTCCCCTAAGTTGAGATGGGTGCTGTATGGGGGGGAGAGGGTGAAGAGCGTGAGAATTTTAATTCACCGTGCCATCTAGCGGGGCCCTAACTGCGCATGGCACGGTGAATTAAAATTCTCACGCTCTTCACCCTCTCCAATTGTAAAACGTCAAATATATGACAAGCTTAGGGAAGGTTGTGTGGGGAATGGATGGTTTCTTTTTTGTTCTGGCATTCTTGCTTGGAAATATGGCCCTATCGAAAGAAGCACGCGGGGGCCCCACTCAACCAGCACTTCCTGCCGATTCAGAACTTTTGAATCCAGGCCTTCAAGAAGTCAGCCCTCAAATACAAGAAATTATTGTGCGAAAGGGTGATCCCTTTATTGAGGTCTACATCAAAGCTTTGGGCTATCTGTCTTGTTACGACACCCGCGAGTACGCGGTGACTCGCGAAGACTCGAAAACCATTATTGTGCCGCGTCTTAAAAGGTCTCGTCCGGGTGAAAAATGCGAATTCATCCTCGAAGAATTTGAAGACAAGATCGCAGACCTTGACCCAAACCTCGATTCTGCCTATTCGCTAGAGGTTCTGGGGTACAAGGGTTGGTACAAAAAAGAATTACCGCGACAATAGACACAAAGAAACATTGTGTTCTCTATTTTGATGCCATGGTCGAAGAGGCCTGTGGCGTCGCATTTTACAACGGCGTTGTCGCTGCTCTCGAAATGTCGGGACTCGGCAAAAACTCCCTCGAGCTCATTCCCATTCGATTCAACTACGGAGAGCGCTGCTTTTCGCCCCGACTCATGGAAGAACTCGCTCGAGAATACAACGCTAAAGCCGTGATCCTTTCAGGCTCCGAGAAGAACACCACCGAAACTCAAAACGCGTGGATCCAAGATTATCTTTTTGGATTGGGGCGAATGATCGAAAGCTTTCCAGAAATGCCTGTGTTTGGAATTTGTTTCGGACACCAAGCCTTGGCCTGTCTTTTTGAAGGCGAAACTTCGAGCTTCAAATACCGAAGCGGATTCGTCGAACTGAAAACCTCGCATCAAGCCCCCAATCACCCTGTGATGAAGCACTTTGCCCCCACCTACAAGATGGGAGTGACCCATGGAGACCATGTCGTACGCATTCCCCAAGGCTTTCACCTGCTTTCAACAAGCGATTATTGTGATTGTCAGGCCATGGCCCACGACACGCTCCCACTCCTCAGCGTTCAAGCGCATCCCGAAATCACCTCAGAGATTCTCGAAGTGAGTTCAGAAAAAGAAGATTGGTCTAAATATTCAAATGAAGAATTCCAAACGCAAGACGGCCCCAAGTTTCTTGTAGGCGTCTTTGAGTGGATGAATTCTTTGATTACTCGCTAATGAGGCGAGTAATTCT
>Ga0163144_10025330_pt1 | contig 11589 bp, 10 predicted proteins | sample OliLak19BULKMAT1_FD_123175 | JGI IMG/M metagenome (GOLD analysis project Ga0163144, IMG submission 123175) | Freshwater microbial mat bacterial communities from Lake Vanda, McMurdo Dry Valleys, Antarctica - Oligotrophic Lake LV.19.BULKMAT1 | ecosystem: Environmental > Aquatic > Freshwater >... | reverse complement strand
TCGGCTCCCGGCTACGCCCGCTCGCGGCGGCGCGGGCGGCGCGCGGGCTGGGCCAGATCCTCGTGGAGGCGCCACGCGACCTCACGCCCGACGAGGTCCTCGAACTCCTCGGCCAGTATTTCGCGCACCGCAACATCGATCCCTTGGGCCCCACCGGTTCCGCCATGCTTCATGACGCCGCGATGTGGCGCGTTCGCGAGCAACGCCGCCTGGGAGACCGCGGCGATTCGGGCGCAGAGGTCCCCGCCGAGTTCCACCTGGACAGAACAGCCATCGCACAGCGCGCAAGCGCCCTCGAGCGCAGCGTCGAACCGTGACGTTCGCGGCGCGGCACCCGAGCCCTTCAGCTGGCGGCGACGAGCGTGCCGGACGGCTCCCGGCGGCGGGCTTCGCGCTCAAGCCGCTCCTTGAGCAGGTGGGAAAGGTCCCGGGGCACCGCGAACTCACCGCGCCGATTGCCCAACTCGACCACAAGGTGTCCTCCGTCCAGGTCCCACCGCTCGAGGCGCTCCCAGGGTGCAACACGCGCGCCGATCCGCACACCGCCGACGGCGCACACACGGTCCGTTTCGAAGAGCCGAAAGGCGAGGACCGCAGCGCTGAGGGCGATCAGGACGAGGTCGATAAGCACGGGGGCGATGCCGCCGCCCTCCAACACGTGCCACGCAAGCATGGCCAGCGACAGAAGCCCGAGCACCCGCCACGGCCGACTAGGGCGATAGGCGGCATAGACGGCACCTTGGACCCGCGCGGCGCGCAGGCGCAAGCCAAGGGCCACGGCGGCCGCGGCCAACACCGCAGCCCCGTAACCCAAGTAGACGATCCAAAGGAGCGCGTTCAATAGCTGCACGCTACCGAGGCTCGCACGCACTTGGACCTGGGTTGATGCCCAATGTTTCACCCGGGGGTCGATAGGAGCGCGCAAGTGCCCAGCCGATAGTCACTTGCGTCGATCTCAAGCGTGCGATCCCAGCGCGCACCCGGCCGGGGACTGGTCCTTCGAGCGCGGTCCTGCTCCCCTGGTGCGGTGCCGCCCGACCCGTTCCCACACTCCCCCACCAGCCCCCCGGGGCCACGGCCCGCAAACCCGGCCGTGCCTCCCGACCCGGCCCAACTGGCGACCTGGATCGCCGCGGGCGATCGCAAGCGCCGCCGCATGCGTCAGGTGCGCGTGATGGCCCTCGTCGCCGCGGTTCTTTGTGGTGGCATCCTGCTCGCCGCGCGGCTCGACGGACTCGCCGCTCGCGACACCGCCCGCAACCTTCTTGTCGCCCGCGCCGTCGGCCCGCACCCGGACGTGGAGCCGCGCTTGATTGGGCCCGCGGACGCGGAGCGCGCCGTACTCTTCGTGCACGGCCTGGGCGGGTCCCCCGGAGATTTCGCCGATTGGCCCGAACGCATCGCCGCGGCCACCGGCGCGCGGGTCCAGGTCCTTGAGTTGCCCGGACACGGCGCGGGGCCCGACGCGTTTGCCGGGGCGGACGAACACGCGTGGCGATCGGCGGTGGGTGCTGCGTGGGACGAGCTCCAATCGCGCCACGGAACGCTGATTCCGATCGGTTTTTCGGTGGGCGCCGCCCTGGTGCTCGAGTGCGCCGCCGACGACCCGCCCGAACGGGTCGCGCTCCTTGCGCCCTACTTGGGCGACAGCGCCGATGGTCCCCTGCCCGGCTTCGTGGCGTTTACCACGCGGGTGCTCCGCCCCCTCGTGCCCTGGGTCGACGGTGGCCCGCGCGCGCGCGGCATCTCGGACCCAGCGCTGCCCCAGCCCCCCAGGCAACGCGCCTGGCCGCTTCGCACCATCCGCGCCGGCCAGCGGGTCGCGGCCCATGCATCGGCACCCGCGCGCCTCGCCCGGGTGGATTGCCCCGTGTTGATCGTGCACCCGCGGCGCGACCGGATCGCGTCCCACGCCGCGGCGTCCCGGGCGGCGGGGCACCTTGAGCGCGCCACGTTCAAGACGCTGGAGCGCGGCGACCACCTCATCGCGTTCGACGTGGCCCGCGAGGAAGCCTTCGCCGCGCTGCTCGCGTTTGTCACCTCCGCCGCACCCGGCGCGGGCGCTAACGTGGCGAGGCCCGTCCGCGACCCCGCTGCCCCCCGATGAAATATTCCGCCTCCCGAAGCGCCCGCCGCGCCCTGCCGCTACTCCTTCTCCTGTGTGCCTGCGCGGGCTCGCGCGCAGACGGGGACGGCCGCGGCGATGTGCGTTACCTCGCGGCCGGCTCCGCGCGTGCTCTTTCCTTCGACGAGGTCGTGGACAAGCTCGCCGGAGCCGACGTGGTCGTGCTCGGCGAACTGCACGACTCGGGGCCCGGGCACGCAGCCCAGCTCGCCCTCACGCGCGCTCTCCTCGAACGGGCGGGTGGCGGCGCAATCGCGATGGAGCAGTTCGAGCGCGACGTGCAGGACGTGGTCGACGATTACGTCGCGGGGCGCATCGACCGCGACGGGCTCGCCGCGGCCCGCCCCTGGTCCAACCACGACGCGCACTACCACGCGACCCTTGAGCTCGCGCGCGAACTCGACGTTCGGGTGCTCGCCGCAAACGCGCCCCGGGAACACGCGACGCGGGTCGGCCGCGGGGGTGCCGATCTGCTTGAGTCCTCGGTCTTCGCACCACGCTGGGTCGAACTCAGCGATCCCGAATACCGCCAGCGGTTCGACGCCGCACTCGGTGGCGGCGGGGGTGGTGGCCACGGCGCTGGCGGGGGTCTTGACGAAGCGACGCTGCAGCGCTTTTTTGCCGCGCAAGTGCTGCGCGACGCGAGCATGGCCGAGACCGTCGTCGACCACATCGCGCGCGGCGGGGCGCGCCCGGTGGTGCTGTGGTGCGGCCGATTCCACAGCGACTACGGCCTTGGAACCGTGTCCCGTATCGGCACGCGTCGCCCGGACCTCGCCGTCGTTGTGGTCAGCATGGAGCGCGGCGACGCAGCGCTCGCGGCACGCGCCGAACCGCCCCCGGGGGCAGTCATCATCGCCGTTCCGTAGTGGCGATCAGCTCACGAGGCGGCGGGCCCAGCGCGCGGAACGCAGCCCGAGTCGCCCATCCCCGTCGAGGGGCGAGCGCTCGCTGAGGGCCGCGGTCTCGAGCGGGCCGGCAAACACCGGTGCGAGCTCAGCGGGCAGCCAGCAGTGGCCGAATACGTACTCGGAGCCTTGGCCGTCGAGGTCGAAGTGGACGTGCACGCGGTGAGCGCCCCAGCGCGCGACGGCGCGCTGCAGCACCTGGGCTTCGCGGCTGTGGTCCGACCAACCGACTTCGAGCCCAAACGTCTCGCGCAGGGTGCTGATCGAAGCGAGTTCGGAGCGCTCCGCCGGCGCGGGCAACCCGGGGACTGAGTGCAGGAGTTCGACGGTGCCGCAGCGCGCCGCGCGCAGGGCCGCGAGGGCGGCGCTCACTTCGCACAGGTTGCCGTGGCCCGCTGCGAGCACCACCGGCTTGCCCGTGCTCGCGACGGCTCTGAGGATCTCGCGCTGGTCGATCTGGAAGCTGGAGAGGCGCCAAAAATCGACCCACGGCTCGAGCACGTCGACAGCGCGCGCATAAAAAGGCGTCGCGCCTAACTCAATCCCGCGTCGCGCCGCGAGCAAAGCGACGCGCGGCCACATGGCTTCGGGCACACCGCGCACCGCGCCGGGCCCAAAACCCCGGGAGCGTGTCTGTTGGAACACCACTCCGCGGCAGCCGATGTCCGCCGCCACGGACACGAAGCGGAGGCACCGCGCGGGGTCCGCGCCGTGGTTGCTCGAGACTTCGGCGTATAGGTTGGGGTGCTCCATGCCCAGGTTCGAGCGCCACCACCCTTGCGGCGCCGCTCGTAACGTACAGGCATAGTGCGGCTCTGGCATTCAGACGATGTGAAGCGTTGCCCTTTCCCAAGACCGGCCCCAGACAGGTTCGCGCAGGCCCCGGGCCGGGACGGCGATTTTCAGAACGAGAACACGCTGCCCAAAAGGTACCGCGTGCCCTGTTCGTCGGAGTCGTCGGAGCGCACCCGCTCCACTCCAACTTGGACCTTCATCAGCCTCGGAAGCACCCAGCGCGAAAGCACCGCGCCGAGGACCGTCGTGTCCGCGGCGTCGTCGACATCCTCGTAGCGCAGCGCGAGCTCGAGCACGTCCGGATCGAGGGTCGCCGTGATCCACGCCGCGAAGGGTGTGCGGTCGCCGACGTCGCGCCCCAGGTCGACCCATTCGAAGAAGGCGCCAAAACCTTCCCAGCGCACCGCACCGTCGACCGCGAACGCCTCGCCTTCGGTCGCCGTGCCGTCGTCGGCGAAAGCCAACCCGGCGGTCACCGCGAGTTCCCGGCCCGCGCCGAGGGAGTCGCCGCGGGTGTTTGCGTCCGAGCCGACGAGGTCCAGCTCGGCGCGGGCTGTTCCGAGCCACGCGGACAGCGCCCCGTCGGCGCCGTTTTGGAGCGCTCCGAACAACCGCAATCGCCCGTATTCACCGCCGATGAGCACACCCTCAGACTGCACTGTGGTTTCGAGCGCGGCGTAACTGCGCGCCAAAAACGGCACGGCGTCGTCCGTCCAGGCTTGGCTCGCGAGGAACTGGCGCTGCACACGGCCGATCCGCACCCAATGACGTCCATCGAGCGACACTTCGCCCCACGCTTCTTCGAGCACCACTTCGCCCGACGCGAAGTCAGACTCGACGTAGATCTGCGTGTCACCCAGGCGGCCGTGCGCAAAAAAAAGAACATCCTCGAGCACGCCGCCACGCGCGTCCCGACCGAGCGGATCCCCGGTCGTATGCTCGTACTGCACACGCATGAATGCGCCCAGATCGACGGCGCCAGCCCCACCGCGGTGCACGTGGGGCACCGGCAGCGAACCCGACGCACGCGCCGGCGCCAAACCGTCGTCCCCCGCGGCAGCGTTCGTTCCGCCGGCGTGGAGAGCCGCGCTCCGGGTTGCCGTCTCCACCCGGGGACCGATGCGCAACGCAGCGGGCGCGGCTTCGCGCGGAACAAAAACCGGCGCGGGCGCCGCCCATTCCGACGGCGCGGCGACGGAAGCAATTCCGAGGAGGGCGTAGGCGAGGGGGCACATCCCCGCCATCTATAGCGGCAACCGGCGCGACAGGGCCACATCCGTCCGAAACCGGACCCGCGACCGGCGCGCGCACAGGATCGCGGCCACAAATCACCCCGCGCCGCGCCGCAGGCGGGAGGAGACCGGCGCCAGCGGGATCTCGCGTGGTCACCCGGCCGCGATCGGCTCGGCGCGGCACACCCGCGACGCCGCGACGCTGACGAAAACGAGTCTGACGAGGATCGCGGCGCTGCCCGCATACCCCGCGGCGATGCGCAGGCCGAGCCCCCCAGCTTCGGAAACGGCGACGAGCGTAGCCACCAGCAGCGCGGTGCTCACCGCCCACACCAACCGATCCAAAATGCGCCCGGGGGCCAGCGCGTGCGCGGCTCGGGGCAGCAGCGCGAATGCGAACAGGAGCGCCACCCAAAGCCAGACCTCACGGTCGTCGATGCGCCAGAACGCGCCACCCGTGCGCGCTTCGACGGTTCCCGCGCATTCGACCTGTTCGGGGAACATGAACTCGGGTGTGCCGATGAGTCCGCAGCTCGACCAGGTGCCGCTGTGCGGTGCGCCGCAATCAAGATCGCGCGCGAGTCCAAAGTCCGCGACGCGCGCATCACCGTGCTCGTCGAGCCGCACGTTGGCGGGTTTGAGATCGAGGTGCACACACCCCGCTCGTGGGTCCCGGCCCGCCCCCACGACGCTGGCATCCTAAGGATCAGCGCGACCGTGCGTTCCAGCGGTCCATGGACTCGACCAGGGCCTGGTTGTGGCTGCGCCACGCGTCCTCGCTCCCGAACAGGGCGTGGAGTTCGGGCTCGTTCGCGACCCGGGGTTCGGACCCATCGGCGAAGAGGTATGCGATGCCGCCCGCCGTGACCGAAAGGGGGGCGCGGCCCGCGCGTTCGACGACCACCGATCCCTTCGCGACGCACACACACGTCCCGTTGGGTCCGCGGTCGATCGACACGGACGTGCCTGTGACTCGCACCTGCCCTTCGGGTGTCGTCACGGCGAGGAACACGGGTCCCTGGGTGCGGTCCACGTGGACGAGCAGCTCTCCTTCGATGAGCTCGATCGGCAACTGCAAGCCTTTGGCGGTCGTAGCAGGCGGGCAGAACTTCGCTCGTGTCCCCTTGCGCATGTCGACGCGGACGCGTCGGTCGAGCACGAGGCCGCCCGCCCCGCGCGCGCAGTCCAGCTCCGCGGTCTGGGTCTGCTCAAGCACGTCGCCGCGCCACGCGGCGTTGTGGACCGCGATTGCTTGCGCGACGCCGCCGCCCTGCCAGTGCAAGCGTTGCCAGTGCAAACGACTGTTCCGGGTCGGCAGGAATAGGAGCAGGACTGCCGCTGCCACCGCAGCCAGGCCGCCCACGAGCACCAGCCTGCGGCGCGGCGCCGCGTCGCGACGGGGCTGCAACTTGCGCCGAGCGGGCGTCGCGCGCACCGTGGCAGGCACAGCCGGAAGCACCGTCGCAAGCACCGTCGCAGGCACCGTCGCAGGCACCGTCGCAGGCACCGTCAAAGGCGCCGCCGGGCGCTTCGATCCCATCGCCGGCAGGCCACCCGCGATGAACCGCGCCCGCTGGGAAGCGCGCCAGTCGCCGTTGGCCTCCGGGGGCGCCAACCGGGCGGCGAGCAGGCGCTCGCCCGGCCGCAGGGGCTGTGAAGCGCTCCGGCGATCGGGATCAACGTCGGGGGCCGACGCGGGCCAATGCTCGGGTTCCGGAGGGTTCGGTGCGGAATGCTGCGGATCGACGTTTTGCACGGGTAAAGGGAAAGACTCAAGCCCCTCGCGGGCCGCGCTTCCACCGGGGATACGTGGACCGGGAACCGTCTGTGACCCCCAGTTCGCGGCCGGTTCGTGCACGGGCGCGTCGGGGGCCGCGGATCCCTCCAGAACACCCTCTGCGGGGCGTTCCACGCCGCCACAGAACCTACTCCATACCTCGTGTTTGAATCCAGCCCGAGCGTTCTCGTCGAGCGAGCCGCGCAGGTGGCGCTCCCAAGCCGCGGCGCCGAAAGACCCGCCCTCGCCCGCCGACCCGGGCTCGCCCGTCGTCACAGGGCCCCTCCGTCGGTGCGCGCGCCCAGGCGCACGCGCAGTTCGTTGACCGCCCGCGAATAACGCTTGCGCACCGCAACCGCGTTGGAATTGAGGGCGACGGCGATGTCCTCAAAAGACTGCTCTTCGAACACCCGCAGCACGAGGACCTCGCGCAGTGTCGGCGGCAAGCCATCCACCGCCCGGCGCACGAGCGCGGCGTCTTCGAGCTGCTCGAGCGGGAGGTCCGGCGCGGCATCTGTCGCCTCGAGATCGAGCCGGTCCCCATCGACGTCGCCGTCGAGGGACACTTGGCTCCCCGTCTGCTGGTGCGCGCGGGAGCGCCAATGGTCGCGCACGCGATTGACCGCGATCGCAAAAACCCAGGGTCGAAGCGCCCGCGAGGGATCGTAGGACTCAAGGTTGCGGTGGATCTGCAGGAACACGTCCTGGGTCAAATCCTCTGCGAGCTGTTCCTGGCGCACGAGTCCGCGGATGTAGGCGTAAACGCGGTCGAAGTAGAGGTCGAAAAACGACTGAAGCGCGGCCGGATCACGGCTCGGAAGCCGCGCCGCGAGCTCCGGCGACAACTCCGTCGATTCGCGGGTGGTATTCACGCAGGGCCTCCCGCGCGCTGCGCGGACCCGGACACAAGCCGTTGCCCCGGGGACAGGGGCGGGACTGGCGCACCAAGCGCCTCCGCAAGGATGCGGAAGAGCTCCGCTTCCGCCGGTTTCACTGCGCCGTCGGCCTCGACGATGGCAGCCGCCGCCGCGAGCACGCGACGTCGATCCGCGGGGCGGAGTCCGGCGAGGCGCTCAAGGGCATTGTCCAGATCCACGGGGCCGCCTACGGGGCCTCCCACTCCGAAGGACGCAGGAAGCGTGGTTCCAGGCCCCCACACCTCCCACCCCACCGCGAACGCACGCTCGCGGGCAGCATCGTCGGAGGCGCCCACATGGGCCAGCCACCACAACAGTTGCCGGACGTGCGTCTTTGCATCGGCAAGCCGCGCACCCCCTTGCCGACGATCGACGGCCGGCGGTGACAGGCGCTGGGCGACGAGACGGCGGACCGAGGACTCGTAAACGGATACGGAGCCGTCGGCGGCGCTCGCGCCGTCGATCTCCTTGAGCAGCAGCTCCCCCTGTTCGGGCGAAAGCGCCTCGAGCGAACCCAGTGCCATGTCGAGCGCCGCGTGGCGAAGCTCGGGCGCCAGTGGCCCAAGGGCCCCAACCCAGCGGTCGACCTCGCGCAACACCGCAGGCTCGACGCGGTGCTCGAGCCATCCACGGCTGCGCCCTTCGACCCCGTGCACCGGCCGGATCAACATCGCGTGGATGATGGCGCGCGCGCCAAACGGGCTTTCGGCAGCGCCGCGCAGATCCGCCGGCAAGCGGGCGAGAAGGGAACGCGCCTGTTCGAGGTGTGCCGCGGTAGGTGCGCCGATGTGGGCCAGTGCGCCCTGGGCCGGCGCGACCGCCGGCGACGTGACCCCGCCCCCATCCAGACCGAACGCACCCGCCTGGAGCATGCCCACCGCCGCGCGATCCCCGCTGAACGCTTTGCGCAGTCGACCGGCGTACTCCGGCACGAGACGCAGCACGCGCTCTTCGAGCGGTGGGTGTGTCGCAAACAATCCCCGCAGTCGCATGGCGGTGGCGGCGCCGAAAAACATGTGGCTTGCTTCGACGGCGCCGACGTGACCCACTCCGGAGCCCTCGCGCAGTCCACCGATCTTCATGAGCGCGCCCGCGATGCCGCTCGGATTGCGGGTGTACTGCACGGCGGAGGCGTCGGCCAGAAACTCCCGCTGCCGCGAAACGGCGGCCTTGATCAGGTCGCCAAAAAACGTCCCCGCGTACCCGAGCACCATCAGCGTCACGCCGGCCGCGAGAGCCACCGCGACCGCGTTGCCCTTGCGGTTGCTGCTGCGCCCGGAGAACCGCAGTGAATGGACGAGGATCCGGCCGAAGATCCCAAGGAGCACGATGCCATAGATCACACCCATGAGGCGGATGTTGAGCCGCGCGTCGCCTTGGAGGATGTGACTGAACTCGTGGGCGATCACGCCTTGAAGCTCGTCCCGTGTCAGCTTCTCGAGGCAGCCCTGCGTGACACCAATCACCGCATCCGAGCCCGACCAGCCCGCGGCGAAAGCGTTGATGCCCGGCTCGTCGCGCAGCACATAGACCCCCGGCACCGGCGAACCCGACGCGATGGCGATCTCCCCAATGACATTGAGGAGCTGGCGCTCCTGGGGCGAGGCTCCGTCTGCGAGCACGCGATGCCCACCCAGGCCCGCCGCCACCACACTCCCACCGCCCCGCAGGCTGACGAGGCGGGCCCAGGTGCCTCCGCCGATCACGAGCAGCGTTCCAGCTGTCACCAACGCGGCGACGCCGGGGGTGTAACGACCGCCGGTCTGGGTCAGCGCGATGCCCACGGCGGCGTTGAGCCCCAGCACGAGACAAATCACCGCGAGCGCAAACAGAGTCACCAGCAAGCCGCTACGGCGACGCGCTTGTTCCTGGTGCTCGAAAAAGTCCATGGGAGTTCGGGGTGCCGCGTGGCGTCACGCGCCGACCGGGTCAATGTGACCGCGCCACACGGCAAAACATCATGCGTCTTCCACCGAGCGCCGTCGCTGCCGACCACCAGGGGGATCGGCCGGGGACCATTGCGGGGCGTGGTAGGAGAGCGGTTGCCATGCCGATGGCTCGGAGCTCGGTCAGCTGAAGGAAACCTTCGGCGCCTCACGCGCGGCGGCATCGGTCACCTCGAACAACTGTCCGGGGAGGAATCCGAACATTCCGGCAACGACGTTCGCTGGGAAGCTTTCCCGGGTCGTGTTGTACGTCATCACGGAGTCGTTGAAGGACTGCCGGGCGAACGCGACCTTGTTCTCTGTCGACGTCAACTCTTCGGTGAGCTGCATCATGTTCTGGTTCGCCTTCAGGTCCGGATAGGCCTCGACCACGGCGAACAACCGCCCCATCGCCCCCATCAGCGTGTTCTCCGCGCCGGACAGGGCGATCATCGCACCGGCATCACCGGGCTTGGCGGCCGCGGCCTGCGCGGCCTGGGACGCCTGGTTGCGCGCCGCGATCACCGCTTCGAGGGTCTCGCGTTCGTGTTTGAGGTATCCCTTGGCGATCTCAACCAGGTTAGGGATCAGGTCGTAGCGGCGCTTCAGCTGGACGTCGATCTGCGCGAACGCGTTCTGGAAGCGGTTGCGCAGGGCAACCAAGCGGTTGTAGACCCCCACGCCCCAAACGCCGAGGAAAAGCGCGATGAGCACGAGGACAGCAAGAACGACAAGGAGCTCGGTCATAGCGGAATCGAAGGTCGCACGCGGACCGAGGGCGCCGAAAGAGGAGGCGCCACCCGCCGCGAGTGAACGAACTAGAGCTTCTCGACACACGGGAGTCAACGCAAGCCCCCGATCGAGCGCCGGATGGCACTGCCCGCCACCCGTCCGCACGGCTGGCGCCAGCACACGCCGTTGATCAGCTTGGGCGCCCCGCCCGCACGGCCGATCGCACCGTCGTCTACTACCCCGGCGCCCACGACCAAGTTACTTCCCCGATCACGTTCTACGGTCTGCGTTGACCCACCGTCGCGGCGAACCCACGTGGCGCGAGTTCGAGGCACGCGGGCGCAAGAGGACACCGCGGTCGGGTCGGAGGGGGCACGGGGAACGACGACGCAGAAAATAAAGAAGCCCTGGCCGCCGAAGCGACCAAGGCTCTTGAAAGACCCCGGCAATACCTACTTTCTCGCTTGCGCAATATCATCGGCAGTTCCTGCTTGACGACCGTGTTCGGGATGGGAACGGGTATGGCCAGGAACCTATGGTCACCGGGAATACGGGCCTCGGCGAGCCGTTGGGCCCACCGAGGTGAAGGAGGTGAGTTGGGATGCGAGTGACGGGTTCAAAAAGCAACCCTCCGCCTTCTGCACGCGGGACCGAAGTCCAGCGGAACAGATGGAGGAAGGTGGTCAAGCCGATCGTCCGATTAGTACGGGTAGGCTCAACGCGTTGCCGCGCTTACACCGCCCGCCTATCAACCTGGTAGTCTTCCAGGGGACTGATAGGGATGACTCGTCTTGGAGAGGGCTTCGCGCTTAGATGCATTCAGCGCTTATCCTTTCCGACCATAGCTACCCAGCCGTACCACTAGCGTGATAACTGGTACACCAGAGGGTCGTCCACCCCAATCCTCTCGTACTAGGGGCAAAACTCCTCAATCATCCTACACCCACGCCAGATAGGGACCGACCTGTCTCACGACGGTCTAAACCCAGCTCACGTGCCGCTTTAATTGGCGAACAGCCAAACCCTTGGGACCGCCTTCAGCCCCAGGATGCGACGAGCCGACATCGAGGTGCCAAACCTCCCCGTCGATATGAACTCTTGGGGGAGATCAGCCTGTTATCCCCGGAGTACCTTTTATCTGATGAGCGACGGCCCTTCCACTCGGAATCCGCCGGATC
>Ga0163144_10025329_pt1 | contig 11590 bp, 15 predicted proteins | sample OliLak19BULKMAT1_FD_123175 | JGI IMG/M metagenome (GOLD analysis project Ga0163144, IMG submission 123175) | Freshwater microbial mat bacterial communities from Lake Vanda, McMurdo Dry Valleys, Antarctica - Oligotrophic Lake LV.19.BULKMAT1 | ecosystem: Environmental > Aquatic > Freshwater >... | reverse complement strand
TGTTCAAACCAAAAACGAGAGACTCCAGTGTTTTAGGGCCTACGCCCGCGATTTTAAGACCACGCCACGCGCCTTCGTTCATCAAACGTAAAAAGTCGTTGGCTTCGAGCTCGGCAACAAGAGTGGCCGCCGTTTTAGGGCCCACATCTTTGATCTCTTTAACTTCTTCAAAAAGATTGCGCTCAGAGAGCGATGAAAATCCGAAATAGCTAAGACCATCTTCACGAATCACTTGAGCTAAGTAAATCCATCGAGGCTCGGAGGATTGTGCGGCTATTTGTTCCAAGTAACGAACTTTGCGTTCGGAGGAGAACTCGATCAAGTAGAGCTCTTCGGGGGACTCTCGCTCCAAAAGCAACTCGGTGGAAGACAAGGGCCAAGCAATGCCTCCATGTGATTTTTTAAGCGTTCCGCGGAGTGCGACGAGCGGTCCCAAGTTTGCAGCCATTTCGGTTCTCCTACCCTACAATTGTATGGTTACCCCAAGACGGAGCTTTTGTCGAAGTTGGACCCATGTGGTCCAGGCAATTCCCAGCGCATCATAGGCGTCGTGAGTGATTTTTTCAGCATTTTCAAGGCCCTGAATGAAGGCCTCCAAATTAGCAAAGCGCATTTCGAGAGCGCGAACCATGTCAGCCTTAGAGCTACGTCCCCAGCCCGCTGTGTTTTTCTTGATCGCGGTGGGGCTCAGCTCAAGCAAACGCTCATCCATGTTGTCGAGGACTTGGTAACAAGCCAAACGCAAAACTCCGCGCGCTTCACTCAACTTGAGAGCTGACTGAGGATTTTTAAAAGTCACGGCTTTTTCGATACCCACCCAGCGAGGATTCCACTTAGTGAGAAGAGCGGCCGACTGAGCATGAAGAATTTCGAGACGGGTTCCCACACTTGAATCAGCACTCGACGAATGAAGAAGGTTCCAAACACCCATGTCCAGAAGCTCCACATTCGAGTTCATGGAACAACGCACGACCGAATAACCCACTCGGCGCACAGAAGGGTCGAAACCAATAATAATCACTTAGAAACTCCAGAGGAGATTTTTTCAACAAGAAGACCTACCGCAAAAAGTACAGCGCCCGCCATAAGCCATTCTAATTCAGAGTGAGCGTTTTCAGTGGCGAGGCCCACAAAAAGTGCATAGCCCACCACTCCCATCGCGGAAGCTTGAAAACCTTTACCTAAATACCAAAGTGTTATTTTCACTAAGACCATTCTTAGCAAGAACGGTCCAAGCGTCAAACTGGAGATAGAGCTAAATGAGACTTAGTGCTTTTGGAGGTCTTTGGCGCTCACAGATGCGGGATTAAGCTTTTGAATTTGCTCAACGCTCAAATCGATCTGACACAAAAGCTGATCCAACTGGGTGTCGTGCTCTTCGTTGCAAGCCGTGCGGGCCGCAAAGAGAACCCCAACTTCATCTTCAGCTTTTTTGGGATCTTTGTATTTTGTTTTCGCTTCAGCTCTCATTTCCACGTCGCAAGTATTGAGAGCTTCGCGATACATTTGGAGCTCTAGATCGTCACGACCCACAGGACATTCGGACGCAATGAGTGATGCGCGATAACAAGAAGATTTTTTGATCTGAGAAATATAAAAAGCCAGCTGAGCTTCTCGATACTGAGTTTTTTTCTTCAAGCCCAAGCGTCCACGCACCGACGACTTCAGGTGAGATGGGGCTTGAAACTCCACGATACAAGTTTCAGCTTTCGCCGAAAAAGAAAAAAACGAAACCGACGCCAATACCAAAATACTTCCAATCAATTGTTTCATGTACCCCTCCAAGGATTCTCTGATTTTACTCTGAGAAATTGAATATAGGCGCAATATATTCATCGTCATGGATGTCAAAAACGAAGACACGCAGCTGAATTATGGTCACTTTTGACAAGGGGAACCGATTTAACCAACTGAAATTACAGATTAAATACATTGGCACCCCCTTTGCTCTCTAGAAGGCATGAAGGCATCAGGCTCAAGACGTTCCTTTTTGAACACACTCCTAGCCATAATGGGCTTGCAGATCGTGTTCACGCTGAGCTGCGCCTATATTCGCAATGAAGGCCCCCTTCAAAAACTACGCCTCACCTCAAGCAGTGGAGCCCTAGTCCTATTTGGCTACAACAGTCTCGGAATGAACACCTACCGACTCTTCAGCGGCTGGTCCTCCCTAGAGAGCTACCTAAGCGAGAAAGACCTTAGCCTTCCTAATATCGTGGAAATAGCGCAGCTCCCGCCCGTCTCAATTGAGATGTCGCCCATTGGCGCGGACGAGGGCAGCCTCGAATACAAAATCTTGTGGAGCCAGAATGGCTCAGACAGGAATGTGCTTCACTTTCCCGATCTCCAGAGTGCTAAGGTGTTTAGAGACTACGTTTATTTTCATGGTCTTGAGTCGAGCCACCTCGGCCACAGCTTGGCCATCCACCAAAACTAAGTTCTTCTCGCACCTAATTTAATACCATGCGCCATGTATACAGATTGAATACAAAAGCTTAGGTATAAATGCACTTTTACCTTTAGTTATCAGCCAATTCTCCGTATACATACTTGTAATGAAAAACGACCCCAACGATGAAAGAGCATTCGAATCTAAAAACTTCGAATCAGAAAGCCTAGAAGAGCTTATCTCCTATTCGCGCACAAAACCTGAGCTGCTCGACTTCGACAACTACCGCAAGTTCTTGAAGGCTTGGTATCAGTTTTCAAAATCCGAGAACGACAAAGTCTCCTTCCGCTATCTCTCCAAACGAACCCACCTCAAATCGCCCAATTATTGGAAACTCATCATGGAAGGCGAAAGAAACCTTTCAGTAGAAATGATTCCCCGCTTTGCCGAAACGCTCAAACTCAACGACACCCACCAGCTCTACTTCCACCATCTCGTACTGATGAATCAGGCCGACGCCCTCAAAGAAAAAGCGCTCCACGCACAACGCATTCTCGAACTTCGCAAAAAACTATTACCACTCACTGTCGGCAGCATCTCTGACCCCCTTTATTACCGGCACTGGTACAACCCCGTGATTCGAGAACTCGCCCCACTCCTTGGAAAAGATTGCACGCCCGAAACACTACGCACCCACCTTCTTAAAGAGATTCCTCTCAAAGATGTCGAAGCCGCTTTGCTCTTCCTGTGCGAGTCCGAATTTTTAAAACAAATGCCCGACGGCAGCTACAGACAACAAGATTCTCTACTTTCATCAGGCGACAGCGCCGCCCACGTTCTCGCCTACACATGCCTCCAAAAACTCAACCAACTCGGCATCGAAGCCATCGACTCCGTGCCCGAATCAGAGCGTGAGTTTGGTGCCTTGACACTCACCCTCAACGAAGCCCACTACAGCAAACTCAAAGAGCTCGTGCGAAAGTTTCGCAAAGAAGCTCTCGACATCGCCTCAGACAATGCAAAAGAAAATGCTATGAAAAAACAAGAACGTGTCATTCAAGTGAACGTTCAGGTTTTTCCTATGAGTCAAAAGATCGGAAACACTTTATGAACCAGATGAACCAGAAAAAAATCCTATCTCAATCATTTTCAATCCTAGCCCTCGGTTTGCTCTCTGCATGTTTCGGAGGAGTCGACATTCGACCCACAGGTGGCACCGATATTGGCAACCCTGGAGGTCGCGTTTCAGAAGAATTTGCGTCCAACCTCAACGACGATGCGTGCGATGCACTCGACTTTTGTTTGGCTGGATTTCCTGAGGGCATTTGTTCCGACAACGGCGTTGCCGCTCGCGGAGTAGGTGAATTTCTCGGAGGCCCCAACACCGCCTCGCTAAGAGATTTGCAAGGAGCCGTTGACCGCAAAGAGTACAAACTCAACAGCAACGCCCTCAACCTGTGTCGAGCCGCTATCAAAGAAGTCCGGTGCGCCTCTTTGCCTCTCAACGACATCTGGACACCATCCGATAGACACAATTTTTCGCGTATGAATAAATTTTGGGAAGCCATGAGTAGCGACTGCGGAGCGGTCGTCTCACCCGAATAAAAGACAAAAAGAAAATTATAGAAAAATAACTAGGGGGAAATTATGAAACAACTTTTAAAAGTCATGCCTTTGCTCGCCTTAATGTTGGGTGCCTGCGGCACAGAACTCAGAAAAAACGAAACCAATGCCTTTCACTTAGAAAGAGTTAAAGCACGAGTGATACGCCTCGATTGCGAAGGTGAAGTTGCCAGCGATCGCACCGAAGAAGTTTCCGAGCCATCGCAATGGGTGAACATTGAGTCCGACTCCAACACCTATGAAATCAGCCACGCCACCCTCAAAAACATGAGCCTCAAGCCCGACTCAAACGATGGCATGAAGAGCTACCACCCACACCGAGTGAGCTTTGTGATTCGCTGCTCCGACACATGGCTTGGCTATCATGTGAAGTCAGGGATCAACGAGTTCTACTATGAGTTTTTCTCTGAGGAAGGAACTCAAATGGTTTCGCAAGAATCGGGCACCATCAAACTAGATATCACCTACTCAGAACGTTTTGATAATGAGCTTAGAGAGATAGAAGCCACTCCAGAAGAATGCGTCGAGGAGGGCGGGCCTTAAGGGCCCACCTTGGCTGCGAGCTTCATCAATTCTTAATTTGAGGGACGCATCAATCCAAATCATCCGGAAATTAAAATTAAGGAGCTGACACAGAAGTCAGTTCGCCTTCTACAAGAGCACCCTCTTCAATTCGAAGTCGTTCAGAACGAACTCTGCCTGACACACGCGATCCCGCGAGTGCTTCAAACGAATGAGCCTGCAGTTGCACATCGAGAAGGTCACCACCTACGATTACTTTCGCAACGGTGATAGAGCCTTCGATGCGAGCTCCCTTCAAAACATACAAACAAGCCTCTGGATCGTCGGAACGAATCGAACCCATCCAGCTTCCAGAGAATCGAAGCTGTCCACGAAACTCCATTTCACCGCGTCCACGAAAGTCAGCAGCGATCCAGTGCTGCTCATTGAGCAATTCAAAATCTTTCCAAATCTTAGTAGACATTATTTACGACTCTCTTTGAGCTGCGCCATTTCAACGCTGCTACGCTGTTTAAGAATGAGAGAACCTTTTTGGTCGTAAACCAAAAGAGTTCCGAAAACAGGGTCCGTTCCTGAAGAGTCGAAGAAACCTTGCGCACGGAAACGAGCATCAATTTTACGTGATTTGATCAATCCTTCCAAAGCTTGTCCTTTTTGTGGAATCAACCAAGAACCCGCGCGACTCACCATGGTGGGAGGAAAGGCCTGAATGCCATGCGCACCATGAAGGAGCAATATCCAATAGAGTCGATCGGCAACAAATGTGCTGCGAGGTGCTTTCTCGATCTCAAAGTCCAAACCGAGCTGACCTTTCTTCGCATCATACTGAAGCGAATAAGCCTTTAGAGTTAGATCCTCGGACACAACAGCTGCAGAATCAAGTGCAGGCAAAAAACTCAACTGATCAGAAATCCCAGCAACACTCACTCCAGCCTCGCCGCCAAGCAATCCCTTGCGAAGAGACCCGACTTGCGATTTTAGAGAGCGCACTTCTAAACGAGTCAAAGCTAAATCGGACTCCGCCTGTCCCAAGGACCAACGGCTCCAAAGCCAGCCCACCAACGAAAAGCTAGCCACCAGCAACAATAAGACTACATAATTGATCGTTTTGCGGAGAGCGGTTTCAGGCGCGCGAAAGCCTTCCCAAGTTCCATTGTCTTTCAATAAAACGAGGTCCCAAACCTTTGATTTTTCAACTAGTTGGCCGGGCTCTTTTGCTCTCATAACTCTGAATCAAATCTTCACACTCCCAGAGGTGAAAATCCAGTAGCTTTAATGAAGGAAACGCAGTGCGTTGCGGAGTGTACGTTAAGAAACGCGAACGTTGTACGGAAATTTCTGAGGAGTTCAAATGGCTGAAGATACTAGCAACAACACTGAAGGCAACGAAGAGGAAGGCTCAGAAGCCTCCCCCAAGAAGAAATTACCCATTTTAAATATTCTCGCACTAAGCCAAACGGTGTTCACTCTCGCATTGGGAGCAGCTGTGGTGATGGGAATCAAATCGATTCAAAAACCCCGTATTTCCGAAAACGGCATGAAAGATCGAGCGATTGCTTCGATTCGTGACGAAGCTGGAAAAATTCAATGGCTTCAACTCGACCCCTTTATCACCAACACTCGCAACAAATCGACCATCAAAGCCTCGATCAACGTTGAAGTGAGCGATTCACATACAGCCAGCGTCATTCAGGCTCGCATGCCCGCCGTGAGAGCCCGAATCCTCAATATCTTGTCCCAACAGGACTCAAAGAGTCTCAGCCGCATGCAAGAGAAGCTTTTGCTTAAAGATGCGCTTCGTGAAGTGATCAACCAAGAGCTTCAAAGAGCGGGGATTCATGAAGGCGTTGTAAGAGATGTCTACTTACTGGATTTCCTAATCATTTAAGACTAAATTCCGCCTCAATGAGGCAACCCGGAAGAAAATCGAAAATTGTTTGTACCATCGGTCCCGCAGTTTCCAGTTATGAAAATATCTGTGAACTTGTACGCAGAGGGATGGATGTGGCACGACTCAACTTCTCCCATGGATCTCACGAAGACCACGCTCAAAGCATCACATGGCTTCGCCAAGCCTCCAAAGAACTCAACATCGAAGTGGGCATTCTAGGCGATCTTCAAGGCCCCAAAATCCGTACCGGAAAACTCATCGACGAAAAAGGCGAGATGGTTCGCAAGATGCCTCTCAAAGATGGCCTTCGCCTCAACTTCATCGGAACCGACATTGGAACTCTTTTGCCTCCCGGAGACGGAAGCGCATCTAAGCCCATTTCTATTTCCTATGCTCGCCTTGGCTCGGACATGAGAAAGAATGACATTCTTCTTTTTGACGATGGTCTTGTCCGCATGATCGTCACAGCTTCAGACACCAAAGCCAACACCGTTCAAGCAGAAGTGCAGTTTGGTAAATTTTTAGGAGAGAACAAAGGCGTTAACATGCCTGGAGCGCGTCTCTCTAGCTCGGGAATCACTGAAAAAGATTGGGACGATATTCTTTTTGCTGTTGAGCAAAACGTCGACTTCCTCGCCCTCTCCTTCGTGCGTTCTTCTCGCGAAGTGAAAAGCCTAAAAAGTTACCTCGACCAAAAAGGTCTCAAAGCTCACGTCATCGCGAAAATTGAAAAAGGCGAAGCTGTTGAAGCTATCGACGACATTCTCTTTTATTCCGATGGCATCATGGTAGCCCGAGGCGACCTAGGCGTAGAAATCGGAAACGAAAAAGTAGCCGTTGTGCAAAAGCAGCTTATTTCACGCGCTCGTCTTGCCGGAAAACCCGTCATCACCGCAACTCAAATGCTCATGAGCATGGTCGAGAACCCTACCCCTTCACGCGCCGAGGCCAGCGACGTTGCCAATGCCGTGCTCGACGGGTCCGATGCCTTGATGCTTTCCAACGAAACCGCCACGGGCCAGTTTCCTTTTGAGTCTGTAGAGACCATGGCAAATATCATCATCGGAGCTGAAACTCTCGGACAAGCTCACAACAAAACAAGTGAGCTTCAGGTTCAAGCCAGCACCAAAAACCAATTATTGCCCCTTCCCGAAGCCATCGACATTGCAGCTGCTCAGCTTGCTGACAATCTCGGAGCCAAAGCCATCACCTGTCTCACTCGCAGCGGCCTCTCGGCTCGATTGCTTGCCAAGCACCGTCCCAGCGTTCCCATTTTCGCTTTTGCCGAAGACACCAAGGTGCGCGCTCAGCTCTGTCTCACGTGGGGCATCAACGTGATCCCTTGGAAAGAAATGAAAGCGGCCGATCACACCGTCTTCGATGAGCTCTGTGATGAACTTCACCGTCTCGGCATTATCAGCGTGGGCGATTCGGTGGTCATGACCGCCGGAATCCCGACGACCCAGCGTGCTGGGTCTACGAATACGGTTGTGGTAAAATCAATCCGTAGTCGCCTATGAAGAAAACATTATCCATTTGGGAAGAAAAACTTAAACCCGAAAACTGGAATTGGACTTGGATCCTAGGTATTTTGCTATTCCTTCTTTGCATCAACCTCTTCGGACCCAAAGGACTTCTTCACCTTGTCCTTTTAGAACAACAAACAACGCGTCTTCAAGATGAGATCGTGCTCGTGGAGGCCAACATTGCCACCACCCAAAAAGAAATTCGAGCTTTTGAAAACAATCCCTCCTTCCAACAACATGTCTTAAGAGATCGAATGGGCTATTTGCGCTCCAACGAATACCGAGTGGAGTTTGTGAGCCCTGAGTCGCAACCCTAATTGTTTGCCATGAATTTTTTCAAGCTCCTGATTTTCAGCTTCGTCCTTATCTCCACACTGCAATCATTCGCACAAGAAGCAAGCCCGCCCCCCCCGACGACCTACAGTCTTCCGTCGCTCAAGGGATTCCCCGCTTTCGCTTTGCTTTGGAAACAAGAAATTCCTGACCTCATTAAGGACTTCTCCATCGAGAACGCCGTTGAAGCTCAATTGCCCGAGGGATTTGTGAACGAGCATGGGAGTCTCCTTAGCTTAGGGCTCGAAGCGGGTGGCGGCAGCAAAGAGCTCCGCATTTGGATGCGCATTTTGCGCGACATCTACCCTGTCCTTGAAAATGCGAGTCCTTCACCTAGTTTTCGTCGCACGCTCAAGCTCATGGAAACACCTCTCAAGGAACCCCTTCAAGAGGAAGGCGTGGGAGTGGGTGAGTTCTTACCTATTGAAATCAGCAAAACTGCACCTCCTTGGGAAAAGGAACTTTGCGAAGCCATCATTCCGTGGATTCATTCAGCTCAACTCCTCGCAGGTCGCACCACTCGCGCAGAAAATCGCCGTAAAGATCCCCTCACTCTCCGATGCAAACTCCGCCACTACGCAGAACTCAAAAGCACTCATCACTTTTTACAAATTGCTGAATGGCCCCTCCCCTATAAAGATCTCACAAGCGGAGAAACACTCTTCCGCACTCCGCAAGACCTCTATTCTGCCGACTCACTTCAAAGACTCCAAAAAATGAAGTAAGACTTTAGTCATGCGCCGCACCGCAACCGTGATCTTTGTTTCGATTCTGACTCTGCTTGCGGTGTCCCTCATCACCTTCGTCATGATGAAACTCGTCCCTGGCGGCCCTTTTGATACAGACAAGGTGCTTCCTCCCGAGATCATGGAAGCCTTGAATCGCAAATTCAAACTCGATCTTCCATGGTGGGCTCAGTATATCGACTACATGAAGGGTTTCTTCGTGCTCGACCTCGGTCCTTCGATCAAATACCCCGGACGAACTGTGCTTGAGATTATTCAAGAGTCTTTTCCTGTTTCCTTTGAACTGGGAATGTATGCCCTCGTTATTTCGTTGGTTATGGGCCTGCTTTTAGGAGTGATGGCCGCTGTGTTTCGCGGCACAGTTTGGGACTACACCTCCATGATCATCGCAGTGTCAGGAGTGTCGCTTCCGAGCTTCATGGTGGCGGCCATCTTTATTTTATTATTTTCACACACGCTCGGCTGGTTTCCCGCTGCTCTTTGGGATTCACCCGCCCACAAGATCATGCCTTCAATAGTGTTAGGCCTTCGACCTGCGGCGATCATTGCGCGATTCACCCGCTCAAGCCTTCTCGAAGTTTTGAGTCTCGACTTTATCCGCACGGCTCGCGCCAAGGGTCTCACTCCCAAGGAAGTTATTTTCAAACACGCCCTCAAAAATTCACTACTTCCCGTGCTAACGATTCTCGGCCCCATGGCAGCGAGTATTCTCACAGGTTCCTTCATCGTTGAGCACGTGTTCTCGGTCCCCGGTCTCGCCACCCACTACATTCAGGGGGTCTCCAATCGCGATTACCCCCTCATTATGGGCGTCACCTTGCTTTTTGCGGCTGTTCTTATTGTTATGAATGCCATAGTGGAGGTTTCTTACACTTGGCTTGATCCTCGAATGAAGGAGAACTCATGAGCTCTTCTTCATTCGCTATGACACTTCGGAAAAAACTCAAAGCCATGAGCTGGCCAGTTCTCTTTTCAGTCGGCACTATTGTTTTTTTATGCATCATCGCCGTGCTTGCTCCATGGATCACACCTTTCCACTTCGACACTCAAGACGTGAATCAATCCTACGCCATCCCATCACTCACTCATTGGTTTGGCACCGATGCCTTGGGGCGCGATCTGCTCACTCGATTGATTTACGGTTGCCGCATCAGTCTTTCGATTGCATTTCTCACAGCCTTCACAAGCCTCATCATCGGGGTGATCTACGGAACTCTGTCCGGATATGTCGGGGGATGGCTTGATCGTGTGATGATGCGATTCGTAGACATTCTCTACACGCTGCCCTCACTCATCATCATGATTCTTGTCATGCTCATCTTCGGCCGCGACCTCACAGGAATTTTTATTGCGTTGACCATCACCGGATGGCTCGGCACCGCACGCATCATGCGCGCTCAGATTCTCTCATGGAAAAACCGACCTTTTGTCGAAGCCGCATCCGCAATTGGAATTCCACATCTGCAAATCATCTGGAGACACCTGCTCCCCAACTGTGTGGCTCCCATCATTGTTGAGTTAAGCTACCAAATTCCAACGAATATTCTCGCAGAAGCCTTTTTGGGCTTCCTAGGGATTGGGATTCGTCCACCGACTCCGAGCTGGGGCATTCTGGCTGAAGAAGGCTGGCGCGCACTCCGGATTTATCCGCATCTCACGCTCTTCCCGGGAACGCTAATTTTTATCACAATGCTGTCGTTTAACATTCTGGGCGACGATTTACGCGACCGCCTTGATCCATTCCTCAGAGGGAAGTAAAAAAAATGGATGCAATCCAGAATTCGCATCTTCACCCTTTCTCTTTTTGCACTCTTTCTCTTGAGCTTCACAGCTTGCACAGGGAAAAAAGACGTTTCCAACCGCATTCGTATGCGTCTTCCGACAGAGCCCCCTTCATTGGACTGGAGCTTAGCTACTGACAACGTCTCCAAAGAAGTGATTGCTAACATTCAATCCGGTCTTCTCACCCATGACGACGACACCAAAGCGATCCCGGATCTCGCAGAATCTTTTACAGTGTCTCGCGATGGAAAAACTTACACATTTAAAATTCGCGCCAATGCAAAATGGAGTGATGGAAAAGATCTCACAGCTCAGCACTTTGTGGATTCATGGGAACGCGTTCTCAATCCCAAGACAGCTTCTGAATATGCCTACTTCTTATTCGATATGATTGGTGCCGAAGATTACCAATCAGGAAAGATCAGCGACTTTTCGAAAGTGGGAGTCAAAGCTCTTGATGACAAAACTCTCGTTGTGAGCCTTAAAGGTCCCGCAACTTACTGGGTTCACATTCCCACATTCTGGATCACCTACCCCATTCGTAAAGACATCATCGAAAAATATGGAGATCGATGGACCGACCCTCAAAACATCGTGACTGCGGGTCCTTATATTCTCAAAGAATGGCAACGTGATTCGAAAATCGTTTTGGGATTGAACCCTCACTATTATGAATCCACTTCCGACATGATTCCAGAAATTGAATTCCGCGTTGTTAAAGATGACTCAGTAGCCGTATCACTTTTCGACACCGGCGATCTCGACATCGTTCGCAACT
>Ga0163144_10025328_pt1 | contig 11590 bp, 8 predicted proteins | sample OliLak19BULKMAT1_FD_123175 | JGI IMG/M metagenome (GOLD analysis project Ga0163144, IMG submission 123175) | Freshwater microbial mat bacterial communities from Lake Vanda, McMurdo Dry Valleys, Antarctica - Oligotrophic Lake LV.19.BULKMAT1 | ecosystem: Environmental > Aquatic > Freshwater > Lake... | reverse complement strand
CGACGGCGATGGGCCCCAAGGCGAAGCGGAGGGCTCGGTATCCCACATGGTGGGGGAGTGGATCGAAACGCTCGGGCAGCCCGCAGGGTCGGCGGCGAACATCTCTCTCGACGACGCGGGCCTGGCGGCGATGGCGGTGGCCGACCACGAGAAATTGACGACGGAGATAACCAACCTCGTGGCCCGCGCGGCCGACGCGGACTATCCCGGCAACCCATGGGCTGGTGCCGCCGGGCTTTCGCTGGATTCATTCCTCACGCACCCGTTTGACGGCCTGCGGGCGCGACTTTCCGCGTTCGCTGATGCGGGCGCGAAGGCCGATGCCGCGATCCTTCCGGGAGTTGTGGTGGAAGCCTTCGACGCCACCATCGATCTGGCATCGCAGGCGGCGTCCCGGGCCGAGCTCGCGACCGAGATCGAGGCGGTGGTTCAGGATGTGCCGCGGCCCATCCGGACCCATTGGTCCGGGCGCGATAGCGCGGCGATCGTGAGCGGCCGCCGCGTGGCTCAAGCGGCTCTGCCCCTGGCCGACGCGGTGCTTGCCGCAGCGCCCGACCGCGAGTTACTCGCGATGATTCAGAGCGAGCCGCCCAACGCCGCGTCCATCGCCGTCCGCCTCGTCGCGCTGGGGGCGTGGTTGCCAGCGTCGAGGTCGTGGTGGGGCTGGCTTGCATTTGGCAAGCGGGCGGCGGCCGGCGCAGCGCTGCGACCGTTGGGCGTCGACGCCACGACGGCCTCTGCCGAGCGGGGGCAGCGGTTGTACCACTGGCTGCGGGCCGGGATCGGTGTCAGGGCGGCCCTTGATGAACTGCTCAACCGCCCGTTCGCGAACGCCCTGCCACTATCTGAAGACGCGGAGGCATTGAAGCAGCACGGCCGTGTGCTGGGCGTGCTGGAGCGGGCGAAGACGTTGGGCGTGTTTGATGGGGTTCGGAGCGCCATTGGATCTGACGAAACCACGGAAGTCGTGTCGGGCCTGCGTGCGGCGGGGCCGAGGGCCGCCGCGCTTGAAGCGGTCGAAACCGCCGCGGGCCGTGTGGGCGCGTTCCACCCAACTTGGCTCGCGGAGCAGACCGCGTCGTGGCGTCGCGGCGGCGTTGTGTCCACCATCGCGCGTGACCTCGTCGGCGGGGTCGGGACGCTCGAGGGGGTGCTTCGCACGCGAGAAGGGCTGGCCGCCATGCACCCCGCGGCGTCGACCGCGGTCGTCGCGCTGATCGGGGTGGGGGCCGACCCCGAGGCGGCAAGCCGCCGCATCATGCGTTGTGTGCTGGCGGGCGAGGTGGCCCGCCGCATCACGGCGGACCCGGTGCTTCGCGGCCTCGATGCGGTTCGCATGGAGGAGCTGTTTGCCCGCAGCCGCGAGCTTTCGCTGCGGTTGCAGGAGAAGGTGCGGGACGCGACGATCCACCTGTGGACGCAGCGTCAGAAGACCCGGCTGTTGGCGGTGACGCAGAGCAAAATGAACAGCCTCGGAGCCTCCACCCGCCAGCGGCTCACGACGCGCGGCAAGAACGCGATGCGGCTCCGCCAAGTTCTGGCGTTGGGGCGGGCCACCGAAGGGGGGGACCCCTTGATGGATCTGCGGCCGGTGTGGATGGCGAGCCCGGAGACGGTTGCGCAGATTTTCCCGCGGGAAGCGGTCTTTGACGTCGTGATCTTCGATGAGGCGAGCCAGTGTCGGCTGGAGGAAGCGTTGCCCGTCCTGACGCGTGCCAAGCGGGTGGTGATCGCCGGGGACCCCAAGCAGCTGCCGCCCACCCGCTTCTTTGAGAGCGCGGTCGCCGAGAGCGAGGCGACGGTGATTGAGAACGACGAGCAACTCTTTGAGGCCCGCCAGAGCGCGGTGGAAGACCTGCTCACGGCGGCCCTGGGGCTTGATATCGAGCAGAGTTACCTGGACGTTCACTACCGATCGCGCAACGCCGACCTCATCGAGTTCAGCAACGCCCATTTCTACGGGTCGCGTCTGCAGGCCATCCCCGGGCACCCCAGCCAGCGGGCGATTTTGCCGCCGCTCACGCTGTATCAGATCGACGGGGTGTACGACGAACGCGCCAACGAAAAGGAAGCCGATGCGGTCGTCAAGATCATCCGCGACCTTCTGCGCAGGGCCGAACCACCCTCGATCGGGGTCGGCTGCTTTAACATCGCGCAGCGCGACCTGATCAGCGAACGGCTGGATGAACTGGCCGCGGAGGACGCGGGCTTCGCGCGGGCGCTGGCGGTGGCCCGCGAGCGGCGCAGCGCGGGGGCGTTCGACGGCTTGTTTGTCAAGAACCTGGAGAACGTGCAGGGTGACGAGCGGGACCACATCATCATCAGCACCACCTACGGACCCAACGCCGCGGGGACGTTCTACCGTCGGTTCGGGCCGCTGGCCATGCCCGGCGGCGGACGGCGTCTGAATGTCCTCATCACCCGTGCCCGCATCGAGGTTCACCTGGTGACGTCGATCCCGCGCGAGGTTTATGCGGCGCTCCCGCCCGTGCCCGAGGGATCCACGCCCGGCGGGGGCTGGCTGCTTTTCGCGTACCTTCGGTTCGCGGAGGAACTCGCCGAGGCCTATCGGCAGCAGTCCCAAGCCCGCAACGTTGAGGACACGGGGGTCGGCGGGGAAGGGGCGGCCTTTCTGCCCCCGATCGACACCGTGATCGCGGCCACCAAAGCCCCATCGGCGTTCGCGGTGCAATTGGGGACGGTGCTGCACGAGGCCAAGGGCATCGGCAGCATCGTTCACTGGGGGAACGAAGGCTTCTGCGTGGACGTCGCGGTCCGACATCCAAAACGTGCGGAGGATGTCACCATCGGGGTGCTGTGCGATTTCGCCCGCTTCGGCCTGGCCCCCGACCCGGTTGAGTGGGACATTTTTCGGACCGGCATGCTCACCGCCAACGGCTGGACGCTGAAGCGGGTGTGGTCGCCCGTGTTCTTTCGGGATGCTTCCGGGCAGACCGCGGGGATCGTGAAAGCGGCCTTGGAGGCGGCGAAGACATAGGGGCGAGTGCCGTCGGTCAAGCCGACACGCGCAAAAAAGTTTTGAGATTACTGGCACGCCCCAGAACTGTGGTGCACACTCAACGTGGGATGCCGCGCTGGGCGGTCGCGGTGGTGCGCTGGCCGTGCAAGGCGAACCCGCTGCGCGAATGGTGAAGATTGCGTGGAACCATCCGGGGCTCGAAACCGCGAGAAGTTCGGGAAAGTAAAGGGAGGCTGGTATGCGCTCCATCAAGACCTTCAACCTCTGGCTCGCCGCTGTCGCCTTGGCGAGTCTCGCCGTCACGAACGACGCCCATGCCCAGCCCGCGGCGGGGTTCTGGCCCACCGGTGGGCAGGGCATCTACTCGGTCTCTGCCGACGGCTGTGTCGCGGTCGGCAACGATGGAACCCGCGGCAGCTTCCGTTGGACGCGGGCGGGCGGGCGGGAGTACCTGAACCCCGATCAGGTGACGTTCTACACAGCGATTTCCGCGGATGCCGAAACCTACGCGGGCCAATTGGTGAGCGGGCCGGGCGTAAACTTCGGATTCCGACAACTGGCGAACGGACCTATCCAACCGTTGCCGAACCCTCCCGGCAATCCGCGCGGCTTCGCGCACGAAGTAAACAGCAACGGCACGGTGTTGGTGGGATATAGCCAGCGCGGCCCCAACACCAACTCGGCCGGTGTGGCGTGGCGCTGGACGGCGGAGACCGGCACCCAAGAACTGGGTTTCTTGCCGTTCGCAGGCCCCTACGCCGAGGCCCGAGCGGTGAGCGCCGACGGCACAATCGTGGTGGGATTTAACGGTGGTGGTGGGCGGAACGCCGCCTTCCGATGGGATACAACCGTGGGTCTCACGGAACTTGCGGCCCTGTCCGGGACCACACAAGAAGCCTCTGCCGTCGATATCAGCGCCGACGGTCGGGTGGTTGTGGGTACTTCGTACGACGGGCAAGCCATCGCCGTCCGCTGGGTGGATGAGGGGCTTCCGGAGCGACTCCCCCGCATCGCGGGCTTCGCCGCGGCCCAGAGTATGGCCTGCAGCGGGGATGGGTCGGTCGTGTTCGGATCGGTCTCGGGGCTCCGTCGAGACGTTTTCGTGTGGACCGAGGCTACCGGGAGCATACTTCTGCGGGACTACGCGGCCCTGTTCGGCGTCGTCATCCCGCCGGATGTGGTCTTCCGCTCGGCCCGAGACGTCTCCGACGACGGCCTGACCTTCGTGGGTTCCGCCAGCTTCGGCGGTCGGGGCCGAGGCTTCATCCTCACCGTGCCGTCACCCGCCGGGTTTGCGGTGTTCGCGTTCGTCCTCGTGATCCCCCGTCGTCGTCCAACTGTGTCGTAAGAGGCACTTCTCGGGGGCCGTTACCGGCGCCGACGCCCTCCTGTTCGCGGAGCGTTACCAATCGGACTCTCACGCAGCCGACCAGGACAAGAACGGGGTGGTCAACTCCGATGACGTGGTTCGATACTTCGACGATTACGCGGCCGCGCCGTGAAGGTGTAGCACCTGCTATTCCTTCGCCGGTTCCGGCCGCGGCGTGATCTTCAGGCGGACGATGCGGTTGGCGACGTCGACCTTGAGCCCGGCGGGCACGTCGGGGAAGACGGCGTCTCTCTGCGTGATGGCGCGTTCCAGTTCTTCGAAGCTGAGGGGCACCGCGGCGACGATCGCGCGGAAGCCGACGCCCAGAATCGGGCCTCACGCACAAAACGATGGTCAGGAGTTGGCGATGGCATTTATACAAGCCGAACCGGCAGACGAATGCCACCACGACGCTTCATGCGCGAATACCGGGCTTGGCATTGTTCTGCCATCATCGCGTGAGGGTTCAGTGGGCAGCGTCTGGTACGGGAGCCCGGGGGCGATCAGCACAGGCAGGACCTTGGTACGCCGGGATGCCCCCCAAGGCCCCCCGGAGCGCAATAATGGTCGGCGGCGCTGGGGGCGGCCCAAAAAACCTGATGACAACTCCCGGTCCGACAGCCTCGATACCCGACCCGTTCGACCCCGACAAAGTGACGCGGCTGCTCGGGATGGCCGAAGAGGGCGACACCGCCGCAGCTTCCGAACTTCTTCCGCTGGTCTACGACGAACTCCGCCGTCTGGCCGAGTCGCAACTCTCGCGTGAGCGGGGGCCGATCACGTTGCAGGCGACGGCCCTGGTGCACGAAGCGTGGATCCGCCTGGTGGGGGCCGCCCCGGCGGATGCGAAACAGTGGCACGGCCGGGCCCACTTTTTCAACGCCGCCGCCCGCGCCATGCGGCGGATTCTCGTTGATCGGTCCCGCTCCTCCAACGCCGCCAAGCGTGGCGGCGGGGCACCGCATCGCGAGTTCGATGAACACGTGATGACCGTCCACGAAGACACGCCCTCGACCACCAACCAGCCCGTCGACGTGCTGCTGCTGGACCACGCGCTCAAGACGCTCGAAGCGCACGACGCCTCGCAGGCCGAGATCGTGATGCTCCGCTATTTCGCCGGGCTTTCGATCGAGGAGACCGCCGCGGCGGTCGGGCGGTCGACCGCCACGGTGAAGCGGGAGTGGTCGTTCGCGCGGGCGTGGTTGCGGCGGGAGATCGAGAACGCTCGCCCGGATGAGAGCGTGTCATGAGTCTTCGTTCGCAACCCCCCGGTCAACCTTCCACTCCAGCGGCGGCTGCTCCAGCGGCGGCTACTCCAGCGGCGGCCACTGGGGCCCCCACTCAACCGCCGTCGGCCTTTCACCGTTCGCGCGACCTCTTCCTGCGGGCGGTTGAACTGCACCCGGATCGTCGATCCGCGTTTCTGGAGGCTCAGTCGGCTGACGACTCGATCCGGCTCGAAGTCGAAGAACTGCTGCGCCTCCACGACAGCGGGGGCGAATTCCTCGAGCGGTCGGCGATTGAATCGCTCTCCGATGCGGAACTGATGGACGATCTTCCCGCCGGGGAGATGGTGGCGGGCTTCACCATTGTCTCGGTGCTGGGGCGCGGCGGCATGGGTGTCGTGTACCGGGCCCGCCAAGAGTCTCCGGATCGAGACGTGGCGGTCAAACTCATCCGCCCCGGGCTGCTCTCGCGCGAGACCGTGCGGAGATTCGCCCAGGAAGCGGCCGCCCTCGCCCGCCTGCAACACCCGGGGATAGCGCAGGTCTTCCAGGCCGGGACGACCGCCGTGCGGGGTTCACCCCGGCCGTATTTGGCGATGGAACTCGTGGAGGGGGCATCGATCGCGGTGTTTGCGGACTCGCAAGCGTTGGATACGCGGGCCCGCATCAAACTATTCACGCGGGCCTGCGACGCCGTTCATCACGCGCACGTCCGGGGCGTCGTTCATCGCGATCTCAAACCCGCGAACATCATCGTCGATCAATCCGGGGCGCCGCCGCTCCCCCGCATCCTCGACTTTGGCATCGCCCGTCTGGCCGAACGGACGGAGACGCAAACCAAGTCGACCTTGGTGGGCCAGGTTGTTGGCACCCTGGCGTACATGAGCCCCGAGCAAGCGGCGGGAGATCCCGAGGGTGTTGACAGCCGGGCGGATGTATATTCCTTGGGCGTCGTCTTATACGAACTCCTGTGCCACGCGCTGCCGATCGAGGTGGGGGCTCTCCCTTTGGCTGACGCCCTCCGGGCCGCCGCCGAGAAGACGCCGATCCGGCCGTCGGCCCGCAACCCGGAGATCAAGGGCGATCTGGAGGCGATCATCCTCCACGCGCTCGAGAAAGACCCGAGCCGCCGCTACCAGCACGCCTCCACCCTTGCCGACGATCTCAGACGGTACCTGCGGGACGAACCCATCACCGCCCGCCCCGCGACCGCCTTCTATTCCATCCGCAAGTTTGCACGGCGCAACCGCGTCCTTGTGGCGGCTGCGGTGTTTATCGTGCTGACGCTGATCGCCGCGGTCGCGGTCACGGGCACGGCCCTGGTTCGCGCGAACGCCGCCACCGCCACCTCCGAGCGCATCAACCAATACCTGCGGGGGTTGCTGCAACTTGACCCGGCGGTGATCCGCAACCGCGACATGACCGCGCTGCGGCTGTTGCTGGATTCGGCGCGAGAGAAGACCGGGGTTCTGGAAGAAGACCCGGTTGCGAAGGCGGCGGTTGAGGCGATCTTGGGAAATGCGTATTGGGAGTTTGGCTACCCGGCGGAGGCCCGACCGCTGCTCGAGCAGGCCTATCCGATCCTGCGTGCTCGGGCGGGGGAATCGCACGACGACACGCTCTTTGCGATGGATGCCTTGGCGATCCTTCGGATGAACGACCGCGAATATGCGTCGGCGGAGGGGCTGTGGCGCGAGAGCATGGCGCTGCGTCGAGCGAAAGAAGGTGACGACAGCCGGCTGGCGTTCATCGCGCAAGGCAACCTCGTGATGTTGCTGCAGCGCGACGCACGCCTGGATGAAGCGCTCGCGGCCGCGGATGATCTTGTCGCCCGCCGCACTGCGGTCTCGGGGGTGGGATCGCGCGATGCCGCACGGGCCTTGAACGTGCGGGCCGGTGCGCTTTTGCGGCTCTTCCGCTTCGAGGAAGCCGCTGCCCTTCTGCCCGGCGTGATCGAAACGTTGACGGCCGCCAACGGCCTTGACCATCCGGATACACTGTCCGCCCGGGCATACTTCGTGAGTGCCCTCCGCGACAGCGAGCGCGAGCAGGAGGCGCTCGAAGAATCTCTTGGCCTCGTCGAGACCCTGATCAACAGCAACGGCCCCGACCACCCCCGCACCATCGAGGGTCAGATGCAGTTGTTCCCGCTCCTGGTGTCCGGGGGCCGAGACGAAGATGCCGACGCTCTGCTGACCGACCTCATCGAACGCTTCCCGCGTGTGATGGGCAAGGACCACGTGAACATCATGTCGCTGTACGGCAACGGAGCCCAAGTCGCGACCGCGCTGGGAGACCACGAACGTGCCAACGAACTCTCCGCCTTTGCCGAGCGGAAGGCCCGGACGATGCTGCCCGAGAAACACCCCGCGTTAGGACCGATGCTGATGATCCGGGCCAGTACGCTCCGGAACCTCGGGCTCACCAGAGATGAGATGACGGTTCTGGAGGAGGCGTTCTTTCAGTTCACCACCATCGAGCCAAAGGATCTCGGCCGCGCCGCTCGGGCCGCGCGTCAATTAGCGGGTGCCGCCCGGCAACTCGATGACCCGGAGGCCGCCGATCGATGGGGCGCGGAGGCCGATCGGCTTGACGGAAGGTGAGGTGAGCGAACCCGCGGCGGGGCAGAATGGGGACGAACCCCGTCCAGAAGTGCCCTGACCGAACAAAACCCACCGCCGCAAGACCCCAATAATAAAGCATGCATCTCCTGATCGCCGCAGCGGTCGCCGTGTCCACCGTCGGCACCGCTTTCGCCCAGTCCGTCGGTATCGCTGACCACCCTCGGCCGCCGCACAGCGTCCAATTCGTCTCCACAGCTGGCCCCTCCGATACCGAAGAACCGGGTGCCTTTCGAGCCGTCGGCCGCTGGTTTGATCGGCAGACCGATGCGCTCCTGGCCCCGTTCGATGCCCACCCCACGCACGGGGCACCACAGGGCCTTTCGATCCTGACGTCCGTTCCGCAGTCGTCGTCCGATAGCTGCCCGCGGCTCGTTTGGACGGCGCTTGAGTTCCAGGACGTTCCGCTCCACGCGGTCATCCTGGTCCACGGTTTGGATGAACCGGGCAATATTTGGGATGATCTTGCACCCCACCTCCATAAGGCTGGCCACACGGTGGTGCGCTTCGACTACCCCAATGACCAGGCGATCGCCAAGTCGGGTGAGCTTCTCTCGCACGCGCTGTACGAACTGATGGCCCGCGGCACCCGGCGTGTATCGTTTATCGGGCACTCCATGGGCGGGCTCGTGATCCTCGACTCGCTCACGTCGCACGAGGGGTATGGCGGGGTGATCTCGGGCCGCTATGACTTGCCCGAGGTGGCCCACGTGGTGACGGTCGCCACGCCCAATGGCGGCTCGGAGTTCGCCCGTTTCCGCGTGGTCCTTGAAGTGCGCGAGCGCCTCGGCCGCGTCTTTGACCACGACGACCGGGACTGGTTTGATCTTTTCCGCAACCCCGACGGCGACGGCCAGGCGGGGAGCGACCTTACGCCGGGGTCTGATTTTCTTGAGAACCTTGCCGCGCGACCGTGCCCGGTGGGGCTGCGGCACACCGCGATCATCTCGCGCTGGGTGACCCCCGCGGGCACCGCGGCCGAACGATTCATCAACGGCGAGCGTGTTCGCGGCCTTTTGGGCGGGGCCCGGGCGCAGCGCTGGCTCACCAGCCTTGAGGCCAAGTCGGACATGCTCGGGGACGGCGTTGTGAGCATGTCTTCCGGCTGCGCTGCGGATTCCGCCGATACGGTCATTCTGAGCGGGGACCACCGCAGCCTTCTATCGCGCCGCAACCTGCTCGACTCGGTCCCGCTGTTCGCGTGCGATGCCGATCGGCCAGAGGTTCCGGTTGCGATTCCGGTGATCCTTGATCGGCTGAGCGAGTAGCGGGGGGCGTCCGAAGCGTCGCCGCACTTGCGTTCAGTTACGGGTGAGTGATGGTGCGCCGCCCTAATTCCGGCCCGTTGATTCCATCCCTCGGGAACTCGGTACGTTATTTCGGGTGCCCGTGCCTTGCCCGCTGTCCCCGGATATTCTCTCCCCGATGGGTAACCCTGCGGACCACTCCGCATTCGGATCCGACACTCACGGTCTGGCCGTCTCCTTGGTTCCGGTCCTCCGCGAACTCTCGGGTGGTCGGCTCGGGCCCATCGAATGGTTCCGGGCCGCGTGGCAGCACAGCGGGTCGGAGACGGCGTTCTCGACGTGGAAACTGGACGACGGTACCTCCACCGGGGTGGTCGTCAAACTGCCCGTCGGCTTCAACGAATACAAGTGGACGAGGGCTCTGGGCACCTGCGACCTGTGCTCGTGGCACGACCCGTGTGAACACGCCCGGGCCTCTCCCCGGGTCATCGCCAGCGGCCTTGAATTGGGCGGTTATGACCTCGCCTGGCTCGTCATCGAGCGGCTGCCGGGCCTCCCGGTTTCCACCAAACTCAGCGAACAGACGATCCTCGATCTTCTGCATACCGCGGCGGACTTTCAGGCCGCCGCCAGCGACGCCCTCCCTCTGACCGAGCAGCCCCCAAGCCCGGACTGGGAGAAACTGATTGAGAAGGCGCTTGAAACCTGCCGCGACCAGGCGCTGCCCGAGTGGGCCCAGTGGCGGGAAGTCGTGAAGCGGGTTCACAAATCGCTGCCCGCACTGAAGGCCCGCTGGGCATCGCGGGCCATCAACTGCTGGTGCCACGGCGACCTGCACCCGGGGAACGCCATGCGGCGGGCGGTGGGCGACCCGGACCTGAGCGGTCGGGCCGGCTGCACACTCATCGATCTGGCCCTTGTTCACACCGGCCACTGGGTGGAGGACGCGCTGTACTTGGAACGCCAGTTCTGGGGCCACGAGGACAGGCTTTACGGCGTCAAACCGGTCACCGCGCTCGCCCAATTTCGACGCAACCGGGGCCTCAGCACCAACGACGGCTATGCGGAAGTCGCCATGGTTCGGCGGGTGCTGATGGCGGCCTGCGCCCCCGCCCACCTGGAACGCGAGGGCAACCAGAAATACGTCCGCGCCGCCCTAGAAACCCTTGAAAAAACGCTCCCTCAAGTGTTGAAATAGGATTTCGTCCGTGCAACAGTCCGCCGGGGCCGACTTTTCATGGCCGCCGCAAGCGACGGGGACGGGTATTTCAGGAATGGGAGAAACCAGTGGAAGCATTCGATCGTCTGAAGAAAATGATCACGGAAGCCGAGGATGACATCATGAAAGCCGAGGGCGGCAACAAGGCCGCGGGCACTCGGGCCCGCCAGACCATGCAGGAGATCAAGAACACCGCCCAGGAGGTCCGCGAGAAGGTTCTCGACCTTCGCGACGCAGGGAATGCAGGGAATGCAGCGAATGCCGCCAAGCCCGAGTGAGTCGGTTTCCTCGCAAGACCCGGCCCAGGATCCGTCCGGACCTGGCCGATTGCTCATGGACCTGTCGAAAATCGACCTTTCTCAGCGCCTCGCCGACAAGGAGGCGATTGCCAAGTGGAACCCCCATCGCGGCGTGATGGCCTTCCTTGACGCCGTGGTGTGGCACGCACCCGATTGGTCGTACGCGGTTGGGCTCCGGCAAGTCCGGGGTGATGAGTTCTGGGTGGACGGACATTTTCCGTCCAGGCCGATGTACCCGGGCGTTCTGCAGATCGAAACCGCTGCGCAGCTCGCGTGCTGGGTTTTCACCAACCGCAAGGGCCGCCCGCTGATCGCGGCGTTCCTCCGCATCGAGGACTGCGCGTTCCGCTCGCAGGTGAACGTCGGGGACGACATGTATGTCATCCTGAAAGACATCAAGTACCAGCGTCGACGATTTATCTCGCAGGTTCAGGGCGTCGTGGGGGACCGGATCACGTTCGATGCCACGATCAGCGGCATGTCGATGGAGAAGGATTGAGGAAACAGGGGCACTGGGCACTGGGCAGTGGGGACCAGGGACCAAAGACCAGGGACTATGGACTGGGCATACGGGCTCGCTACCGGGTTGGATTTCGATTGTTCCTTCTTTCGGATCTCTAGCGCCTGGG
>Ga0163144_10025327_pt1 | contig 11590 bp, 8 predicted proteins | sample OliLak19BULKMAT1_FD_123175 | JGI IMG/M metagenome (GOLD analysis project Ga0163144, IMG submission 123175) | Freshwater microbial mat bacterial communities from Lake Vanda, McMurdo Dry Valleys, Antarctica - Oligotrophic Lake LV.19.BULKMAT1 | ecosystem: Environmental > Aquatic > Freshwater > Lake... | reverse complement strand
AGATCATGATCCCGATGGTCGCGTCGCTCAGCGAATTTCGGGCCGTGCGCGCGCTACTCAGCGAAGCCGTGCTCGAGGTCGATCGCGCGGGGCAAGCGCACTCCGATCAGATTCAGCTCGGCTGCATGGTCGAGGTGCCGTCGGCGGCCATCTTGGCGGACGAGTTCGCGCGCGAGGCCGAGTTCTTGAGCATCGGCACGAACGACTTGGTCCAGTACACGCTGGCTGTGGATCGTTCGAGTCGCGAGCTGGCGCGACTCGCGTCTTACTTTGACCCTGCGGTCGTGCGCCTGATCAAAGGCGTGGTGCAGGCCGGTACTTTCCGCAAGCGCGAGGTTTCGGTTTGCGGCGCCATGGCCAGCGATCCCTTGGCGGTCATCCTGCTTGTCGGCATGGGGCTCCGGCACCTCAGTATGGAGGCCTCGGCCATTCCCGAGGTGAAGGCCGCGCTAGGTCGCGTCACCCTGGCCGACGCTCGGGACGCAGCCGGCACCGCCTTCGAGGCCACGACCGCCCGTGAGCTCGAGCAGACGCTGGCAGAGCGATTTGCGCCGGTTTTGGCCGATATCCTCGATCCAGCTTGATTGAATTGAGCGACGCCCTACACCTGCGCGTCTTTTCAGGTTGAGCAGAGTTGACCGACCTCGGCTCGTGCGTATACTCCGCCTCCCCTAGAAACCGTTCGAGAAAGACTAGAATGCCTCTCGCACCCGACGCCAAGCAGCGTCTCATCGCCGAATCCCGCCAGCACGAGACGGACACCGGTTCTCCGGAAGTCCAGATCGCTCTGCTCACGCAGCGCATCACCTACCTAACGGGACATTTTCAGGTCCACAGCAAGGACCACCACTCGCGTCGTGGCCTGCTCAAGATCGTGAGTCAGCGTCGTCGCCTTCTGGACTACCTGAAGCGCAAGAACGTCGAGCGTTACCGCGCCGTCCTCACGACCTACAACATCCGCAAGTAAGCGTTTTTCCGGACTCTGCTTCTGCACGGTTTGGCTTCCGCCGCGGTTTGGCTTCTGCTCCGGTTTGCCCTTCGTTGGGTTTGCCGGGGCTGGCTCTCGACGGGCTGCCCTTTCGGACTTTGGCTCTTCCGGGCCCGCTTTATCTTCCGGTCTTCGTTTTTCTCCGGTCGACGAGTTCCCTTCTTCAACCTCGCTTCGTGCGAGCAACCCGTCGACCGTGCGAATTCGCTTCGTACGGTCGTTCGTCGTTTTGCTCTCAGGAATCGTGGCTGAAGTGACAGGGGCCGCTCACCGGCGTTTGGCTGCACGCAGCAGTCGTCCTGCGCGAAGGAGCGCCCCCCATCATGTTCGTACGTGAATCTGTCCTCATCGACGGTCGTCCTCTCACTTTCGAGACCGGTCGCCTCGCCAAACAAGCCCACGGCTCCATCTTCATCACCTTCGGGGATAGTGCGGTGCTCGTGACGGCCGTCTCCACCTCGGAGCGTCCTGGCCTCGATTTCTTTCCGCTCACCTGCGAGTACGTCGAGAAGACCTACGCAGCGGGCAAGATCCCTGGCGGCTTCTTCAAGCGTGAAGCGCGCCAGCGCGACTACGAGATCCTGACCTGCCGCATCATGGATCGCCCTCTGCGTCCGCTCTTTCCCAAGGGCTTCAAGAAGGACACCCAGGTTATCGCCACGGTCATGTCGGCCGATCGTGTCAACCCGACCGACGTGCTGGCACTGACCGGCGCCAGCGCCGCTCTCGCCATCTCCGACATTCCCTGGGACGGCCCGATCGCCGGCGTGCGCGTGTCGCGCGTCGACGGCAAGCTGGTGCTTTTCCCGACCTTCGAGCAGAGCGAGAAGGCCGACATCGACCTGGTGGTCGCGTGCAGCAAAGAAGCCATCGTCATGGTCGAAGGCGGCGCCGCCGAGGCCAGCGAGCGCGAGATCATCGACGCCCTGTACTGGGCGCACGAGCAAGCTCAGCCGATCATCCAGCTGATCGAGAAGCTGGCTCAAGCTGTCGGCAAGCCCAAAAAGCACTTCTCGATCCCAGAGATCGAGCCTGCTTTGGCGAGCCGCGTTTCGGAAATCGCGGACGACAAGCTGCGTACCGCGTGCGTGATCAAAGAGAAGCACGCGCGCTACGACGCCTACGCCGCCGTGAAGAAGGAGGTCGTGAGCACGCTCACCGCCGAACTCGGCGAGTCGAACTGGCCGACGGTCGAGAAGCTCGTCAAAGAAGAGATCGAGCATCGCAAGGCCGAGGTTGTCCGCAAGATGGTGCTGGACACCGGCAAGCGCATCGACGGCCGCGACGGTGCGACCGTTCGAGCCATCTCGAGTCAGGTTGGCGTTCTGGCCCGTACTCATGGTTCGGCCATGTTCCAGCGCGGCGAGACCCAGTCGATCGTGGTGGCCACGCTCGGCACCAGCAGCGACGAGCAGAAAATCGACGCACTCACCGGCGAGAGCTGGAAGCGTTTCATGCTCCATTACAACTTTCCGCCCTTCTCCACGGGCGAGACCAAGCCGATGCGTGGACCGGGTCGTCGTGAAATCGGTCACGGCGCGCTCGCCGAACGCGCTCTGGTGCGCCTCATGCCTTCGCACGAGGAGTTCCCCTACACCGTGCGCCTGGTCAGCGAGATCTTGGAGTCGAACGGCTCGAGTTCGATGGCTTCGGTCTGCGGCGGCACCTTGGCGCTCATGGACGCGGGCGTGCCCGTGAAGAAGCCAGTGGCTGGCATCGCCATGGGCCTCATTAGCGAAGGTCCGTCCCGCTTCGCCATCCTCAGCGATATCCTGGGTGACGAAGATCATTTGGGTGACATGGACTTCAAGGTCTGCGGTACCGACAAGGGCATCACGGCCATCCAGATGGATATCAAGATCGCAGGCCTTTCGCGCGCGGTCATGGAAAAGGCGCTCGATCAGGCCAAGGCCGGTCGTTTGCACATCCTGGACAAGATGCTCGAGACGCTGTCCAGCCACCGCGTCGAGATCAACAAGTGGGCTCCCCGCATCACCAGCATCCAGGTGAAGCCGGACCAAATCCGCATCATCATCGGGCCCGGGGGCAAGACCATCAAAGGTATCACCGAGCAGACCGGCTGCAGCGTCGACATCAACGACGACGGCACCGTGAACGTGGCAGGCAGCGATCCGGATTCGGTCAAGCGCGCGCTCGCGATCATCGAAGGCCTCACCGCTGAGCCCGAAGTGGGTAAGACCTACAAGGGCACGATCAAGCGCATCGTCGACTTCGGCGCTTTCGTGGAAATTCTGCCAAACAACGAAGCATTGCTGCACGTTTCCGAGATCGACCACAACCGCATCGAGCACCCCTCGGACGTGCTCGAAGAGGGTCAAGTGATTGAGGTCAAAGTGATCAGCGTCGAGCGCGACGGCAAGACCCGACTGAGCCGCAAGGAGCTGTTGCCGCTACCCGAAGGCTTCGTAGCGCGCGAGCCGCGTCCGCGCAGCGACGACCGAGGTGGTGACCGTGGTCCGCGTGGTGGTGGTGACCGTGGTGGTGGTGACCGTGGTGGCCGTGACCGCGGTCCGCGCCCTGGTGGTGACCGTGGTGGCCGCGATCGCGGTCCGCGCGACGATCGTCCCCGTGGCGATCGTCCGCCCCGCGATGCCGCGCCCCGTGATGCCGCGCCCCGTGACGGTGATGCTCCGCGTGATGCAGCGGCGACAGCTCCGGCAGGCGAGCGACGTGAGCGTTCCGATCGCGAAGACTGAGCATCGAACTTCGGTCGAAATGAACGGCGCAGTCCTCTCGGGTACTGCGCCGTTTTCCTCGTGACAGCGGACCCGGACTTGCTTGAAGCCGAGCCCGCGAGTTCGTTGGACTCGATCAGCTCGCTTGCGCAGGGCCTCGAGGCGCTGGGTCGGGGCTACGTCCGTCGTTCGTCTTTTGCCTAGCACAACGCCCAGCGGGCGGCCCCGCGGCCAACATGCTAGCTCTCGCCCGCTCCCATGCAGCCTCCCGCATCCACCCGCCGCGCTGAATTGCTCCTGCCCGCAGGCGATCTAGAGAAACTCCGCGCCGCCGTCCTCTACGGCGCGGACGCCATCTATGCCGGCACGCCGGACATGAGCCTGCGTACGCAATCGGGCTTCGGCCTCGATGAGCTGCGCGAGGGCGTGCGCTTCGCGCACGAACACGGCAAACGTGTCTACCTGACGCTCAACTTGTTCTCGCACAACAAGGACGTCGAGCGCCTGCCCGCATTCGTCGAGACCTTGCGCAGCATCGGTCCCGACGGCGTGATCGTTGCGGATCTGGGCGTCTTTGATTTCTTGCGTGAGCATGCGCCCGAACTCGAGCTGCACGTCTCGACCCAAGCCAACGCCGTCAGTTGGCTCACGGTGCAGAGCTGGCAGCGTCAGGGCGCCAGCTTGTGCGTGCTGGCGCGCGAAGTGAGCTTCGATGAACTCGTCGAGATCCGCGCCCGTTGTCCCGACATCCGCCTCGAGACCTTCGTGCACGGTTCCATGTGCATGACCTACTCCGGGCGCTGCCTGCTCTCGAACTACATGGCCGAGCGCGGAGCCAATCAGGGTAGCTGCGCACACAGCTGCCGTTGGAAATACCAGCTGAAAGTAGCTGCTCCCGACGGCAGCACCGGCACAGTCGAGATCAACGACGGCAACATGAGCGATTTTCAGTTCTTCTTGGAGGAAGAATTTCGCCCGGGGCAGCTCTACCCGATCGAAGAGGACGCGTCGGGCTCCTACATCCTGAACTCGCGCGATTTGTGCCTCATGCCCAAGCTGCACGAGTACCTGGCCGCCGGACTGGACTCGCTCAAGGTCGAAGGCCGCAACAAGAGCGCCTACTACGTGGCCGTCGTCGGTCGAGCGTACCGCTTGGCCATCGACGCCTACTACGCGTCGCCCGAAGCGTTCGATCCGAATCCGTACCTTGCCGAGTTGGCCACCGTAGCCTCACGCGGCTACACGCTCGGCTTTCACACCGGCCGGCTCGACACCACGGGGACCGATCTGGACGGCGGACAATCGCTGAGTGATTTCGAATTCGGTGGAGTCGTGCGCAGCCAGGACGCTCACGGCTTGGTCGTCGAAGTCAAAAACCGTCTGCAAGCGGGTGACGTGCTCGAGTTCTTGCCACCGTCGCGCCTCGAATGCGTTCGCTTACGCCTCTACGAGTTCGAGAGCGCCGAGACGGGCGCGCGGCTCGCAAAGATCACCGCCGGCGAAGGCCGAGCCATCCGCGTCCCGTTCAGCGCGTTTCACGCCGAAGACGAGGACGAGCTCCGGCGCTTGCTGCCGCCAGGCACCGTCTTGCGCAAAGCCAAGGCGCTCTCGGCCCAGCAAGCCGAACAACTCGCCAAAAACCGCACGGCGCAGCAAGTCGAACTCGGCCTCGTCGAGGCCTCGGCGCTGAGCCGGCCCAAGAGCGCCCGGCCCGTCGGTGGCCCCGTCAAACCGCCAAAATTGGGCGCAGAAGGCTGCTGCGGCCTGGGCTGCAACGGCTGTTTGCCCTTCTGGAACGATGACAAGTACGAGCGGCCGCGCAACCGGTTGCTGGCGAGCCGAGCGGGCAAGCTCAAGAAAGATCACTCGGCGACGAGCTTCAACGCGGCGCCGAATTTGTTGGTGACGTAGCGCGGCCTCTGAATCACTCGGCCATCAGCTTGAGCAAGTTGCTCGAAGCGAGGGCGGTCACGTAGATCTCTCCCTCACCACCGTTCTGCATCGAGGTGATATTGTGGCGGCCCGTGTCGGTATCGGGATTCACGTCGCTCGTGACCTCCACAGCATCGGTAGCGTCCGTACCGTCGTAAGTCAGGGTGAAGACCTGACCTGACCCCGTGGTACCGTACAAATAGGTACCGCGAAGGGCCTGGATCTCGCTGCCGCGGTAGACCGTGCCGCCGACGATCGAGGTACCGTTGGTCGGAATCACGGCGAACGGCATGGTGATGCCTGTTTGGTCGCAGTTGGCGTCACCACCGGGGCGGCACACCAAGCCCTCCGTGATTCTCCAGCCGAAGTTCTTCAGCCCCTCGCCTCGTGGGGTGATGTTGATCTCCTCCCAGGCGTTCTGACCGACATCCCCCATGTACAGGTGTCCCGTGCAACCGTCGAAGTTGGCGCGGAACGGATTGCGCAATCCGTAATCCCAGACCTCTGGAGCGGCGGTGGTCAGTGTGTCCTTCAAATTGCCCGAGGGAACGCTGTAGTCGTCGGGGGCGTCGCCGGTTGGGTCGATGCGTAGAACCTTACCAAGTAGCGCGGTGACGTCTTGCCCATTGCCGATCGTTCCGTGCGGGTCGTTGCCGCCGCCGCCGTCACCCAAAAAGATGTAGAGGTAACCGCCGGGCCCGAACGAGATGGTACCGCCGTTGTGGTTCGTATCGGGCTGACCGACGTGGAGCACGCGTCGCGCGCTCGCTGGATTCGCGACGTCCGGATCAGCATCCGACACGCTGTATTCTTCGACTATTGTGTCGCCTGCGTTCGAACCGTCGAGCGCGTCTGCGGCCGAATAGTGCACGTAGAAGAGACCGTTGGTGGCGTAGTCGGGGTGGAACGCCAAGCCGAGTAGGCCTTGCTCGTCGGTGTAGCCGTCGCCTTCGCCGTTGCTCTTCACCGGCGTTCGGAGATCGATGAAGGCGGTGGCGTTCTTCGCATACGTCGCGCTGGTGCCATCGCCCGTCTTGGTGACAACGAAGATCTGGCCATCTTGCTGCACGACGAACAAGCGATCGGTTTCACCCGGCGCGTGGGTGACCAGGACTGCTCGGTTGAAGCCATCGACAATCGGCTCGAGTTTCAGCAGAGGGGCAGTCCCAGCCGGCGCGCTGCAATCGTAGTTCTCGGTGCCCGCCAGTCGATCGTCGGTCGACGTCCCGCCCGTACCGGTACCGGTGCCACCCGTGTTGCCGGCGCCACCGCTCGACGATGACGAGCCGCCCGTGGCGCTGTCGCCACCTTGGCCCAGATCGTTGCCGACGTCGTCGGTTGTGCCGGAGTCGCCGCAAGCGGCGACGAAGAGACCAGCGAGGAGGGGAGCCGTAACCAAGAGAAGTGTTCGAGTGCGAAGCATGCGGCAGGGTATCACTGTTAACTCGCGGCTCGAGCAAGAAATGCCGCGCGGCGGTGGCAAATTTGTAGACCCTGACGAAGCTCACTGGATTTTTTCATGAGTCAAACGATCGAACTGTGTGCAAAATGCGCGTGGAAGCGGGGCAACGCTGGAGCAATGTGTGTGCTGGCGCGGCCCACGCTCTTGCTGGACACTGAAGGTCCAATGACTGGCTTCTTTCGCTTTAGCCTAGCGGGCTCGTTCGTTCTGGCTCTCACAATCAGCTCATGTGGCGGAGAAGAGCCGAATGCCGACGACGGCGCTTCCGGTGGTCAGGGCGGCGAGCCGAGTTTGGGGAGCGGCGGCGAGTCGGATACCGGCGGAACCGGCGGAACCGGCGGAACCGGACCCGTGAAACCGACCGGGCCGCCCGAGCTGCTCTCGGAGACCGGTTTGTTCGAGGACGACATGGAGACGCTGGCTGCGCGCGTGCGGGCATACGAGCCGCGTTTCGTGCTGTGGAGCGACAATGCGGAAAAGCGCCGCTGGATCTCACTGCCCGAGGGCGAGCAGATCGACACGACCGAGCCGGACTATTGGCGCATGCCAGCGGGTACGAAGCTTTGGAAGGAATTCACGCGCGACGGCGTGCGGGTCGAGACGCGTCTGCTCCACAAGCAGACTGATGGCAGTTGGTGGCGCGTATCGTACCACTGGAACGACGAGCAGACGGATGCGACGGCGGTTCCCGAGGGTCTACAGAACGCGTCGGGGACCGACCACGACATTCCGTCGGTCGAAGATTGTTCGACCTGTCATGGCAATACGACGGGTACGGTGCTGGGCTTTTCGGCTGTGCAGCTGGCCCACGACGACAGCGAGTACAACCTGGACGATCTGACGACCGAAGACGTGCTGAGCGCCCCAGTCATCGTGCAACCCGTTCCCGGCACTGCGGATCAGCAGGCCATCTTGGGTTATTTTCACGTCAATTGTGGCACGTGCCACAACCCGACTTCATCGGTGCAGGCGCGTGTCGACATGGACTTGCGGTTGCGTTTCGACAGCTCGACCGACGTAACCGAGACGCCGCTCTACGTCACGGCCGTGGGAATCGAGGTTGCCGTCACCGACGGCGATGTTCCAGCAGCGACCCTGCGCATCGATCCGGGGTTTCCGGAAACCAGCGCGGTCTACTTGCGCCTGCACAGCCGCGGCCAGGGCTACAGCATGCCGCCGGTCGGCAGCGAAGACATCGATGAGGTACCCGCCGCAGCCATCGCGGTATGGATTGAGTCCCTCTGAGTAGCGATTGACCCAGTGGGTCTGTTCCTGCGGTTCCGCTAGGACAGCAAAAGACCGGACTGAAACGGAAGTCGTGGCGTCCTTTTCGTGTGCTGATATTCTGTTCAGTACATGGCGCTCCCGGCACACATCCTCGACAGGCTTCCTGCACAATTGCGGCGCAATTCGCTGATTCGCGACGCCAGCAGCCTCCTGGGAGACCGGGCTGATTCCCCCGAGGCGCTGCCCGAGCAATTGCTCCAGGGTGAGCTGCTGCCGGGGGCGGTCGTCGAGTTTTCGCTCGACGGGCTTGGCGGCTTCGGGACCTCTCTCGCTCTGGCTGCCGTGCGGCGTGTTCAGTCCGAGGGCCGCCTGGCGGCCTTCATCGATCCGAGCGCGTCACTGCATGCGCCGGGCGTGGTGCGAGCCGGAGTCGAGCTCTCGCGTTTGATCGTGGTCGAGCCAAGTCTCGAAGCGCTCGGCCGAGTAGCGGTGCGCATGGCGGAATCGCGTCTGTTTGGTGTCGTGGTGATCGACACTTTGGGTTCACCCAGCATGCCGTTCGAAATTCCGGGCGGAGCATGGACCCGCGTCGTGCGTCGTTTGGCTTTGGCGGTCGAGCAGACCGAAAACTCGGTGCTCTTGCTCACCGATCGTTCGATGCCTCGAGCTCTGCCTTTGCCGGTCAAGCGACGCATCGAGATCTCGCGCGTCGGAAAGAAACAGCTCGTGGCCCGCATCGTCCGAGATCGACAAGGGCGCATGACGGGGCCATTGCCGGTGGATTTGCCACATGTCGCCTGAATGGGGTGACGATTCTGGACGGCGCCGCATCGCCGCCATCATACTGCCCGAGCTGCTGATCGAAGCGGCGCGACGCCGCACTCCAGAGGCGCGGCCGGGGGTCGAGGCGCTGGGTGTGGTCTTTCAATCCGATGTCGTGCCGCCGGCGTCGACCGAGCGCGAGCTGCTCGCAGCCGTCAATTTCCGAGCATGGGAACTCGGCATTCGTATCGGCCAAACCGTCACCGAAGCCCATGCCGAGCTTGGTTCTTTGCGCGTCGAAGTGGTCAATCGCGCGACCGTCGAGCAACTCCTGGCCGCCGTCGTCGAGGTGGCGCAGAGCTGGGGAACCAGCGTGACTTACGATCGAGACCACAGCCCGGCCGATACGGTCTGGGTCGACGTGACCGGCACGGCGCACTTGTTCGGTGGAGAACTCGCCCTGGCCGAAGAACTTCGCGAGCGCGTGCGGCTCTTGGGCCACATGGCGCGCGTCGTGATTGCTCCGGGGCCGCGGCTCGGTCGGGCCCTCGGACGATGGGGCTCGCTTGGTCCAGGTGGCATTCTGAGCGTGCAAGAGACCGAGATGCAGCATGCTTTGGCGGATCTGCCACTCTCGGCCTTGCCCGAACTCGCAGGGCAAGCCGCTTGGTTCGCCAAGACGGGCATTTTGACGCTGAGCCAATTGGCCTCACTCCCCAAAGCCGCCAGTGCAGCGCGCCTCGGCCCCCAGGCCGTTTCCATTTTGGCGCTGCTTTCGGGTCGCGACGATGCACCTTTGGTTCCGCTGGCTTTGCCCGAAGTGCTCCAGGAGTCGCAGTACTGGGAAGAGCCGACCGAGGGCTTGGAGCCGTTGTCCTTCGCGCTCCGCGGTCTCTTGTCGCGGCTGAGTGCGCGCCTCGAGGGCCGGGGGCAAGCGACGAGTCACTTGCTCTTGGCTCTGACGCTCGAACAATCGTCGCTGTCTCGGGCCGGCTCGCAGCTGCTCGAGTTCGAGATCCCGATCGCCATCTGGCGAGAGAGCGAACTCGAACGCGTGGTGCGCAGTCGACTCGAACGGCTCGAACTCCGCGCGCCGGTTCTGGGGCTCCAGCTCCGCGCCAGCGCGCTTTCGGCCCGCCAGGAGCGCCAGTTGGGGCTCGGTTCGGGATTGTCGACCCAGACGGGGCTCAGCGTGCGTCAAGAAAGCGAGCTCCCGCTCTTGCTTGCCGAACTCGAAGCCGAAGTCGGGCGAACTCATGTCGGCATCCTCCAGCGCTCGCCCGAGCTGCGCCCCGAAGCGCAGAGCCAGTTGGTTCCTTGGCGTCCCGCTGCCCGGGCGAAAGAACGCAAAGAACTCGGCGATTGCGGCGCCCAACGGGAAACGGACCAAGCGACACGCCTGTTCCAACGGCCCATGCAGCTGGGCGTGCCCCTCGCCGTGGGCAGTCGATTCGCTTGGGGCAGGCAGGTCTACACCATCGAAAAGCTGAGCTTTGCCGAGCGACTCGACGGCGTGCAGTGGTGGACGGCCCAGGCGACGCATCGCGACTATTCGTGGGCGTGGCTTTCGGGCGAGAGTGGCGGCACCCAAGCGCTCGTCTACGTCGATCGCCGCACCGGTCAACGCTTCTTGCAGGCGCTGTACGATTGAGCGAGCGTGAAGGCGGATGTCGCTGTCGATCCTGGCTCGCGCCACCTGGCACACCCTGGCCATCAGCTTGCCGACCGTGTTCGAGGCAGTTTTCAGCGAAGTCCAGCCGAGCGCTTGCGATCGAAGGCTCGACATCTGGTCGCGCGCACTCTTGCGCGACGCCGATGTGAGACTCGAAGTCGAAGGACTCGAACACATACGCCCGGACACGAGTTACGTCGTGATGAGCAATCACCAGTCGCTCTACGACATTCCGGTGCTCTTTCAGGCTCTCCCGCTCAAATTACGCATGGCGGCCAAGGCCGAACTGTTCCGCGTACCGATCTGGGGTCGGGCGCTCACGGCCGCCGAGTTCGTGCGCATCGATCGCAAGCGCGGCCCCGAGGCCCGTCAGGCACTGCTCCGCGCCGGCTGGGCGATGAAACGCGCCGGCGTCAGTCTATGGGTCGCGCCCGAAGGTACACGCAGCCCCGACGGCGAACTCTTGCCGTTCAAGACGGGCGCGTTCGCGCTGGCTCACATCACCCAGCTGCCCATTTTGCCTGTTCGGCTCGACGGCACGCGCTCGGTCTTGCGCAAGCACGGCAGGCACGTCGCGCGTGGCATGAGCGTCCGTGTCAGCATCTCCGAGCCCATCTTGCCGAGCGCATTCCCGGGCGAGATCGTCGCGCTTGCGGCGCTCGTGCGCGCGCAGCTCCTGGCCAATTGAGTTCACTCCGCGGGCGTGCAGCGATTCTGCTATACGCCGCGCCGTTCATGCTCTCGGTCGAACGCCCCGCCTCGGACCCCGAATCCGTGCCCGCCGGGCGGCCCACCTGCTACCGCTGCTACCGCCCCGAGGCCCTCTGCTATTGCGCCGAGCTCGTCCCGGT
>Ga0163144_10025325_pt1 | contig 11590 bp, 10 predicted proteins | sample OliLak19BULKMAT1_FD_123175 | JGI IMG/M metagenome (GOLD analysis project Ga0163144, IMG submission 123175) | Freshwater microbial mat bacterial communities from Lake Vanda, McMurdo Dry Valleys, Antarctica - Oligotrophic Lake LV.19.BULKMAT1 | ecosystem: Environmental > Aquatic > Freshwater >... | reverse complement strand
TCATCGTCGATGCGCTGTTCGGCATCGGGCTCACGCGGGAAGTGGGCGGTGAGTTCCGCGCGGGCATTGAGGCCATCAATGCGGCGGCCCGACGCGGGCTGCCGGTGCTCGCCGTCGATGTGCCGTCGGGCCTGCACGCGGACACCGGCGCCGTACTCGGTGTGGCCGTGCGCGCGAGCGCCACCGTGACGTTCATCGGCCTGAAGCGCGGCCTGGTGACGGGCGTGGCCGCTGATTATGTCGGGACGCTCACGTTCGATGCGCTCGGCACGCCGGACAGCATTCACGCCGGCATCGAAGCAGCCGGCCAGCGCGTGTCTTACCGCGCGCTGGGCGCTGTTCTGCCGCGCCGGGCCCGCGCTGCCCACAAGGGTGACCACGGCCACGTGTTGATCGTCGGTGGCGCACCAGGATATGCGGGCGCCGTGCGGCTCGCGGGCGAAGCGGCGCTGCGCGTGGGCGCCGGGCTCGTCAGCGCGGCGGTGCATCCCGCCTGCGCCGCGCAGCTCAATCAGGGTCGGCCGGAGATCATGGTGCATGCGGTGGCGGACGCCGCGGCGCTCGCGCCGCTGTTGAAACGCGCGAGCGTGGTGGCCATCGGCCCCGGCCTCGCACAACTCGACTGGAGCGCGGCGATGTTTGGCGCCGTGCGGGACGTGGGCCTGCCGCTGATCCTCGACGCCGATGCGCTGAACCTGCTCGCGCGCGATCCGCAATACCGTGCCGACTGGTGCCTGACGCCGCATCCGGGCGAGGCCGCACGTCTGCTGGGCTTCGCGTCCGCGCGCGACATCGCCGCCGATCGCTATGCCGCGGCCGCGGCGCTGAACGCACGCTACGGCGGGGTGGCCGTGTTGAAGGGCGCCGGCAGCCTCGTGGCAGCAGCGGGCAGGGTGTCCGTGATTGCCGACGGCAATCCGGGGATGGCGGGCGGTGGCATGGGTGACGTCCTGACCGGCGTGATCGCTGCGCTGTGCGCGCAGGGACTCGCGCTGTCCGATGCCGCCACCGTGGGCGCCGCGCTGCATGCGGCCGCCGCCGATGTCGCGGCGGCCGACGGCGAGCGCGGCCTGCTCGCCAGCGACCTGTTCGCCCCGCTGCGGCGACTCGTCAACTGAGCCGGCCCGGTGAGCGACGCCACGTTCAGCCTGGCGCTGCCGACCGAAGCGCACACGCTGGCGCTCGCCAGCGCGGTGGCGACAATCGCGCTGCCCGGTATGGAGATCCACCTCAGCGGGCCGCTCGCGGCGGGCAAAACGGCGTTCGCGCGTGGCTTTTTGCGCGCGCTCGGTCATCAGGGTGCGGTCAAGAGCCCGACCTTCACCCTCGTGGAGACCTACGAATTAGCGCCTGGCGGCAGGCCGCTGACGGTGCATCATTTCGATTTGTACCGCCTCAACAATCCCGGGGAACTGCATTCCCTCGGGTTTGAGGATTACCGTCGCCCGGACGCGATTGCGCTGATTGAATGGCCGTCGCGCGCGACCGGCCTGCTGTGGCCCTCATTGACGATAGAAATCGCCATCACCGGTCTTGAAAGCCGGGTCGCGCAGATCGCCTTGAGGGATGCCGCAGCGCTCGCCGGGGCCACCGAATTCCGGAATCTCGTCAAGAAGATCAACTAAATAGCGCAGCAGCTCGCTAATCACTTGAATTAGCGGCGATAAACGGCTACAAAAGCCGAATCTGAACTTAGAAGTCGACGCTATCCTCATGCGCTCGTTGGTTTTTTTGCTGTGCTGGCTGACCGCCTGTGGTGTCGGTGCGGCAGAAATCACCAAGCTGCGGGTCTGGCATGCGCCGGATCAGACGCGTTTCGTCTTCGATCTGAGCGCGCCGACCACCTTCACAGTGTTTCCGGTTGCCGATCCGCATCGCGTCGTCATTGATCTCTCGAATGTCAGCAGCCGGCAGCGCCTGAAACTGCCGCCCGGCGTTGCCGAACGCGTGCGGGGTCTGCGTCAGGGCCGCACGGCCGCGGGCGGCATGCGGGTGGTGCTCGATCTCGAGCATGCGGTGAAAGTCCGGCAGATTCTGTTGCCGCCGCGTGCGCCCTACGGACATCGCCTGGTGGTGGATGTCATCGACCCGTCCGGCTTTGTGCGCAAGCCTGCACCGGCCGTGGCCACGGTGCTGCCACCGCCACCCGCGGGGTTGCCCGTCGTGAGCGCCAGGCCAGCCCCGATCACGACCGCCACGGCAGCGCCGCCGGCCACTACCGTGCCGAAGTTCCGGCCCGTTGCTGCCTCGACCCCGGCGCCGACACCTGCCTGGCGTCAGGATGGCGTGGTGATTGCCATCGACGCCGGCCACGGGGGCGAGGACGTTGGCGCGATCGGCCCGCGCGGCACCTACGAAAAAACGGTGGTGCTGGCGATTGCCCAGGAACTGGAGGCCCTGATCAACCGCGAGCCGGGCATGCGCGCGGTGATGATCCGGGACGGCGACTACTACGTTGGCCTGCGCCAGCGCATCGAGCGCGCGCGCGCGCATCGTGCCGACATGTTCGTGTCCATCCATGCCGATGCCTTCCGCGATCGCCGCGTCCGCGGCTCTTCCGTGTTCGTGATCTCGCGCAGTGGCGCCAGCAGCGAAGCCGCGCGCTGGCTCGCCGAGCGCGAGAACGCCGCGGATCTCGTGGGCGGCGTCACGCTCGAAGACAAGGATCCGCAGCTTCGTTCGGTGTTGCTCGATCTGTCGCAGACCAAATCACTGGAAACGAGCCTGACGGTGGCCAATGCCGTACTCGGTTCGCTGACCAAGGTCGGCGCCGTGCATTCGCAGCGGGTGCAGCAGGCGGGATTCATGGTGCTGAAGTCGCCGGACATTCCGTCGCTGCTCGTCGAAACCGCGTTCATCAGCAACCCGCAGGAAGAACAGCGTCTGCGCAATCGCGGTTTTCGCGTCAAGCTCGCGACTGCCATCCGTGACGGCATTACCCGCTACTTCGACAGCGCGGCACCGACGCGCCAACGCATGGCGAGCAGCGACGTCGCAAGCGCCGCGGACGCCGATCGCGCGCGTCGGCATCGCGTGAGCCGCGGCGAAACCCTGTCCGGCATCGCGCTTCACTATTCTGTGAGCCAGGAGCACATCCGGCTGGCGAATAACAAAAACGACGATATCGTGCGCATCGGCGAGCTGCTGCGTATCCCGTAAGCCCGTCGAAGTCGCGCACCCGCGCGACGTGCCCGTCATCAACGTGGGCCCGTCAACCCCGCCGCCAGCGCAGGGGCTGAGGTATTCAAATGCCGCACGGGACAGCACACTAGCGCCCATGAACCCCCGCGTGATTCGACCGCTGCCGGAATCTGTGATCAACCAGATTGCGGCCGGTGAAGTCATTGAACGCCCGGCCTCGATCGTCAAGGAACTCGTCGAAAACGCACTCGACGCCGGTGCCGGCAGCATCGACATCGAGCTCGACGACGGCGGTATCGGGCGGATCCTGATTCGCGACGACGGCAACGGCATCCCTGCCGACCAGTTGCCGCTCGCCCTGACGCGCCATTGCACCAGCAAAATCACGAGCGCAGACGACCTCCCGGTGCTCGTCACGCTCGGCTTTCGCGGCGAAGCGCTGGCCGCGATAGCGGCCGTCGCCGAGACGGCGATCGTCAGTCGCACGGCGGACGCCGCGCACGGCTGGCGCATCACGCAGCGGCCGGGGGCAGCGCCGACCGCCGTCGAACCAGCGGCGCATCCGCCAGGCACAACGGTCATCGTGCGCGATTTGTTCGCACAGGTACCGGCGCGCCGGCGTTTCCTGAAGCGCACACAGACCGAAGTCCTGCACGTGCTCAATCTCGTCCGGCGGCTCGCGTTCTGCACGCCCGGGGTGGGTTTCACGGTGACGCAGGACGGTCAGCGAAGTCTTTATCTGCCGGCGGCTGCCGATGCGCAGGGCGCCGAGCGCCGGCGGCGAGCGCTGTTCGGTGCGGCGTTCAGCGCCGGCGCGCACTATGTCGATAGCGTCGCCGAGGGTATGCGGGTGGCAGGCTGGGTGGCGGATCCCGCGCTCGCGCATTCGCAGGCCGATCTGCAGATGCTCGCCGTCAATGGCCGAGTGATTCGCGATCGCAATCTTGCACATGCCGTGCGGGTGGCTTTTGACGATCGGCTGCCGGCCGGTCGCTTCGCGTGCTTTGCGTTGCACCTCGAGATGGCGCCGGATGCAGTCGACGTCAACGTGCATCCAGGCAAGATTGAAGTGCGCTTTCGTGACCTGCGCCAGGTGCACGATGTGCTCCACGCGGCCGTGCGCCAGGCGCTGTCGCTACCAGGGCTGGCGTCAACGCGTCCTGCTGCATCGTCTGTGCTGTCCGGCATGCCCGTGCGACACATGGAAGTGCGTGACGCTGCGACTGCGTCGCCAGCCCGTGCAGGCGCTGCGGGACGGGCAGCGCCGGTGGGGCAGATGTCCTGGCGGGTGTTGAGCCTGCCCGGTCGACGTTATGCCCTGGTGGACGATGGGCATGGCCTGCTGTTGCTCGATTTGCACCGGCTGGTCGAACGCAGCCTGCTGGCCCGTCTGGCCGTGGCAGCAGCGGCGCGTCCGTTGATGATCCCGATTCGCATCGAGTGCGCCAGCGACGCCCAGGCGGTATCACTCGCCGCGAACCTGGGCGCCTTCGGGCTCGACGTCAGTGCGTTAGGTCCGCGCATCCTCGCCTTGCGCGCATTGCCCGTGGCCCTGCCGGCCGTCGACCCGCTGCGCTTCGGCGCTGCACTCGCCGCCGCCGCGCCAGCGAACGGCGCCGCGCTGCTCGCGCAGGCCGCGGCGCTTGCCTTGCAGCCCCCGTCGCCGGCAGAGCTGACGGCGTGGCTTGCCCAACTCGCCGGCGCCGCGGCTGAGGCAGACGTCGATGCCGGACATTACGCGCGGCGGCTCGATGAAACCGCGTTCGACGCGCTGTTTGCGGCCAGTCCTGCGGCGGGCACGCCCGCGTGACGGCGGACGCCGCCGCGCCGCCGGTGGTCTTCCTGATGGGGCCGACCGGCGCCGGCAAAACCGCGGCCGCCCTGTGGCTGGCCGCACGCCTGCCGCTCGAGATCGTCAGCGTCGATTCGGCGCTGGTTTATCGTGGACTCGACATCGGCACCGCCAAGCCCGATCCCGCTGAGCGCCGCCGCGTGCCGCACCACCTGATCGATCTCTGCGAGCCCACTGAGGCCTGGTCGGCGGCGCGTTTTCGCGCGGCGGCCACTGCTGCCATTCACGCGGTCCGGGGCCGTGGCCGCATCCCGCTGCTGGTGGGTGGCACCGGGCTGTACTTTCGCCGGCTCGAGACCGGCATTGCCGATTTGCCGGTGCCGGCGCCGGGCGTGCGCGAAGCCCTGCAGGCCGAGCTGCAGGCGCTCGGCAGCGCCGCCTTGCATGCGCGACTGGCGAACGTCGATCCGGGCAGTGCGGCGCGCATTCATCCAAATGACCCCCAGCGCATCACTCGCGCGCTCGAGGTCTTTGCCGCCGAAGGCCGCCCCCTGAGCACCTATCTCGCAGCTGCGACCCAGACCGGGCTGGGGCTGCCGATCGTCAAATGGGTGTTCGCACCGCCCGATCGCGAGCAACTGCGGGCGCGTCTGGCCCGGCGCTTCGAGGCCATGCTGGGCCAGGGGCTGGTCAACGAGGTCAGGGGCCTGCTCGCGCGGCCGGGCATCGACCCGAACTGCCCCGCGCTGCGTGCCGTCGGGTATCGGGAGGTCGGCCAGTATCTCGCCGGTGAACTTGATCGGCCTGCGATGGTCGATGCAGCAGTGACCGCCACCCGCCAGTATGCAAAACGCCAGTACACCTGGTTCCGCGCTGAACGCGACGCGAAATGGTTCGACAGCAGCTCGCAGGGCGTGCTCGATGAACTGTTAGAAACTCTTGAATCGCGCGCCAATCTTGTTGATTTTTGAGTATACTTGCGGCTCAATTAGCCTTTTCTGCTGGCTGTCCGTCAGACGGCACCGGGGTTTCAAGGGAGACCGGTTCCATCACTTTGGGCAACGGCATAACGGCCGGAACGCGACGACCAATAACAAGGAGACTCTCATGAGCAAAGGCCAATCCCTGCAGGAACCCTACCTCAACGCACTGCGCAAGGAACGCATCCCCGTTTCCATTTACCTGGTGAACGGCATCAAGCTGCAGGGCCAGATCGAGTCCTTCGATCAGTTCGTCATCCTGCTCAAGAACTCCGTCAGCCAGATGGTCTACAAGCACGCCATCTCGACGGTCGTCCCGTCGCGCAACGTGAAATTGCCGCGTGCCGACGGCGAGCCTGAAGAGGAATAAAACGGGATCATGAAATTTGTTTGACAGGCATCAGGGCGGCGAACGCGCCGTCCTCGTCAACGTTGCGCTGGCGTCTCCCGCGACGCCCGGCGACCCCGCAGAATTCGCAGAACTCGCGTCCTCCGCCGGCGTGATGTGTGTCGGCACCATGAGTGCGCGGCGTGACCGTCCCGATCCGAAGCACTTCATCGGCGTAGGCAAGGCCGGGGAGCTGAAAGCCCTCGTTGCTGATGTCGAAGCTGACGTGGTGCTGTTCGATCGCGCGCTGAGTCCGGCGCAGGAGCGCAACCTCGAGCGACTGCTGAGCTGCCGCGTGCTCGATCGCACTGGCGTGATTCTCGACATCTTCGCGCAGCGCGCGCGCTCCTTCGAAGGCCAACTGCAGGTCGAAATGGCGCAACTGCGCCACCTGTCGACGCGCCTCGTGCGCGGCTGGACCCACCTCGAACGTCAGCGCGGCGGTATCGGCCTGCGCGGGCCCGGCGAAACGCAGCTCGAGACCGACCGGCGGCTCATCGGCAACCGCATCAAGCAACTCAATGAAAAGCTCGAAAAGTTGCGCCGCCAGCGCCAGCAGAGCGCGCGTGCGAGGCGCCGCGCATCGCTGTCGACCGTCGCGCTCGTCGGTTATACCAACGCCGGCAAATCAACGCTCTTCAATCGGCTGACGAGCAGCGACTCCTACGCTGCCGATCAGCTGTTTGCGACCCTGGATACCACGCTGCGCCGGATGAGCGTACCGGGCGAGCATCCGGTGTTGTTGAGCGACACCGTCGGCTTCATTCGCGATTTGCCGCCTGATCTGGTCGCTGCTTTCCACGCGACGCTCGATGAAACGAAGGACGCGACCCTGCTGTTGCACGTGATCGACGCGAGCGCGGACGACATGGACGCCAAGCGCGAAGAAGTCATCAGCGTGCTCGAAGGCATCGGCGCGCGCGAGACGCCGCTGCTCGAGGTGTACAACAAGATCGACCTGTGTCCCGAACTCGAACCGCGCATCGAGCGTGACGAGCACGGCGCGCCCTGTGCGGTCTGGGTATCGGCGCAAAGCGGCGCGGGCATGGATCTGCTGCGCGCAGCCATCGCCGAGCGGCTCGATCTGGAAAAACTCGCGCGGCGTATCACGTTGACCCCTGCCGACGGCAGGCTGCGGGCCCGGCTCTACGAAATGGGCGCTGTCCTGCACGAAGAGGCGCTGGAAGACGGCGGCTGGCGACTGGACATCACGCTGAGCCGGGGGCGATGGGCAAGGCTGCTCCCTGATCTGCCCCCGCCTGACGAAGGTGGCCCGATGACAAGCACCGACGTGGAGGCCGCGTTCGGCGCCTGAGGTCGGCGCGGTGCTGGCTGCATCGCGTTGCCCTTGCTGACATAACCCACTTACAATCCGCGCACACGCAAGACGCACCGACCCGAGTACACCGCCCATGGCATGGAATGACAACAACAACAACAACGACCGCGACCCGTGGGGCGGCCGGCGCAACGAGCAAGGCCCGCCCGATCTCGACGAGGTCGTGAAGAAAATGCAGGAGAAGCTCGGCGGCCTGTTCGGCGGCGGCAATCGGGGCGGTGGCGGTCGGCAGCGTCCGGCGTCCGGCGAAACGCCGGTTGCAGTGTGGTACATCGCCGGCGCGATCGTTCTCGCGCTGTTGGTGGCCGAGATGTTCTGGCGCATCGAGCCTGCGGAACGTGGCGTGGTGTTGCGCTTCGGCAAGCACGTCACGACACTCCAGCCCGGTCCGCATTTCCGTTTCCCGCGTCCGATCGAAAACGTCATCCGCGTCAACATCGACCAGATCCGTGCGTTCACCATCGACGCCACGATGCTGACGCGCGACGAGAACATCGTCAATCTGCAGATCGCGGTGCAGTACCGCATCAATAACGTCGAAGATTATCTGCTGCGCATCGCCGATCCGGACGAATCCGTGCAGCGCGTCGCCGAGAGCTCGATTCGCGACATCATTGGCGCCAGCACTTTTGACTTCGTCATCGGTGAAGGGCGCGCGGATATCGCAATCAAGGCCCAGAACCTGATGCAGGGCATACTCGACAACTACAACGCCGGCATCGCGGTGACCAGCGTGAACATGCAGTCGGCCAACCCGCCCGAAGAGGTCAAGGCGTCCTACGACGACGCCATCAAGTCGCGAGAAGACGAGCAGCGCAAGATCAACGAGGCCGAGGCCTATCGCAACGAGGTTGTCGAGCGTGCGCAGGGCGACGCGGCACGTATCAGGCTCGAGGCCCAGGCCTACAAGGAACAGGTCGTGGCCCGTGCCGAAGGTGAAGCTCGTCGCTTCGAGCAGATACTCACGGAATACCAGAAGGCGCCGGAGGTCATGCGCGAGCGCCTGTATCTCGATACCGTTGAAAGCGTGTTGCGCGATACCACCAAGATCGTGATGGACGGCGGCAGCGGCAATGTCACCTATCTGCCGCTCGACAAGCTGATGGATCGCGCCCGCGCCGCAGCGCCGCCAGGCGACGCGTCAGGGGCTCCGTCAGGCAACGAAAACTATGTGCCGGCACCGGCTGAATATGCCCGCGAACGCGAAGCAGCCCGCCTGAGAGGAGCCCGCTGATGGCCGTCCGTATCATTCTTCCCATTGTTATTGCGCTGCTCCTGGTCTGGGCCTGCGTGTTCCGCGTGTTCGAACAGGAACGCGCCATCCTGTTCCAGCTCGGTGAAATCAAACGCGCCGACTACGAGCCGGGCCTGTACTTCATGATCCCGGTGTACCAGAACGTGCTGAAGTTCGACGGCCGTCTGCAGACGCTGGATGCCGAGGCTTCCCGCTTCCTGACCGGCGAGAAGAAGGACGTGATCGTTGATTCCTTCGTCCGCTGGCGCATCCGCGATGTCGTCAAGTTCTACCTGGCCACGGGCGGCGATCAGCGTCGTGCCGGCATCCTTGTCTACCAGAAGATCAACGACGCCCTGCGCGTGGAGTTTGGTAAGCGCAAGGTGCAGGAAGTGGTTGCTGGCGAACGCGGCAAGATCATGGAGATCGTAAAGAAGACAGCCGACGAGCGCGGTGAGGAACTGGGGCTCGAGATTGTAGACGTGCGCATCAAGCGCATCGATCTGCCGGCGGAGGTCAGCAGCGCTGTCTACGAACGTATGCGCGCCGAGCGTGCACGCGTGGCACGCGAACTGCGGGCCCGTGGTGAAAAGGAAGCCACGCGCATCCGTGCCGACTCCGATCGCCAGGCGACGGTGATCAGTGCTGAAGCCTACCGCGACGCAGAAACCCTGCGAGGCGAGGGCGATGGCCGGTCCTCGCAGATCTACGCCCAGGCGTATAGCCGCGATCGGGAATTCTATGAGTTCTATCGCAGCCTCAGCGCCTACCGGAACAGCTTCCACAGCAAAGACGATATCCTGCTGCTGAAGCCCGATTCTGAATTCTTCAAGTATTTCAACGACCCGTCGCGTCGCTGAGGCGGCGCGACCAGCGGCGATGTGGCAGGACCTGATGGCGGCGACCGCGCTGGTGTTTGTGCTCGAAGGTATCCTGCCGTTCATGAGCCCGGTGCGTTACCGGCAGATGATGTCGCAGATGTTAGGCATGAGCGACAGCGGTCTGCGAACGCTCGGGCTCGTCAGCATGTCTTTCGGTCTCCTCGCACTTTATCTCGTGAGATGAACGATGACGGGCGTTAGTCGCTGGTTACTGCCGGACGGCGTAGACGAAATCATTCCGCCATTTGCGGCGGAAGCGGAACAGCTGCGCCGACAGATCATCGATCTGATGGCTGGTTGGGGCTATCGCCTGTGCATGCCGCCGATGGTCGAGTTCCTCGATTCGCTGCTGTCGGGCCTCGGCGAGGATCTGGAACTTCAGACTTTCAAGCTGACCGATCAGATCAGCGGCCGCCTGCTGGGCATTCCCGCCGACATGACGCCGCAGGTCTCGCGCATCGATGCGCATCGACTCGTCACTGACTGTCCGCAGCGCCTGTGTTACATCGGCCCGGTGCTGCACACGCGGCCGGACAAGTTTGCAGGCTCGCGCAATCCCCTGCAGGTCGGGGCAGAACTCTATGGACATGCCGGCATCGAGAGCGATGCGGAAGTCATCTGCCTGCTGGTTGAAACGCTGGCCTGCGCTGGCGTCACCGATCTCACGCTGGAGCTCGGCCACATGGGCGTATTCAAAGGGCTGATTGCGGCCGCGAGCCTTGATGCGGCGGGTGGCGCGCGCGTTCTCGACGCGCTCTTGCTGAAGTCGCCGGACGAGCTCGATGCGGCCTGCACGGCCGCCCGCGTGCCGAACGCGCCCGCCACGTGGTTGCGCGATCTGCTGGGACACAATGGCGGGCCTGCGGTGCTTGCTGCCGCCGCGCGCTCGCTCGCGGCGGCGCCGGCTCGTGTGCGCGCCGCGCTTAATGAACTCGCCGCACTGATTGATCTGCTGCGGCGGCGGTGTCCGACGCTCGATGTGCACGTCGACCTCGGCGAACTGCGGGGCTATCACTATCACACCGGGGTGATGTTCGCGGCCTACACGCCGCGGGCAGGCAGGGCGATTGCCCGCGGTGGCCGGTATGACAACATCGGCGTGCAGTTCGGCCGACCGCGCGCGGCCACCGGTTTCAGCACCGATCTCAAACTATTGGCAGCGCTGGCCCCGCCGGCGCCTGCGCCGACGGCGATCTTTGCGCCCGCCGGCACTGAGCCCGCGCTGCTCGCCGCGATCGCTGCGGCCCGCGCAACCGGTGCGATCGTCATTCAAGGATTACCGGGCCAGGCCGGCAGCGGCGCAGACATGGGATGCTCGCGCCAGTTCAGTCTCGTCGCGGACGCATGGCAGGTGATCAATTCGACTGCAGCAGCGCAGGCGACGAGTTCATGGTGACCAAAGGGGACCCACGTGAGTAGATCGGTCGTAGTCATCGGTGCCCAGTGGGGCGATGAAGGCAAAGGCAAAGTCGTGGACATGCTGACCGACCGCGCCGGCGCCGTCGTGCGTTTCCAGGGCGGCCACAATGCGGGCCACACGGTGGTGATAGGGGGCGACAAGACTGTGCTCCATCTGATCCCGTCCGGCGTACTGCGGGACGGCGTGCGCTGCCTGATCGGCAACGGAGTCGTTGTGTCGCCGGCGGCATTGATGGAGGAAATCCTGATGCTCGAGGCGCGCGGCGTGCCGGCGCGCGAGCGCATCATGCTGAGCCCGGCGGCGACACTGATCCTGCCGTATCACGCGGCGCTCGATCAGGCGCGTGAGAAGGCGCGCGGCGCTCAGGCAATCGGCACCACCGGCCGTGGCATCGGCCCGGCTTATGAAGACAAGG
>Ga0163144_10025324_pt1 | contig 11591 bp, 9 predicted proteins | sample OliLak19BULKMAT1_FD_123175 | JGI IMG/M metagenome (GOLD analysis project Ga0163144, IMG submission 123175) | Freshwater microbial mat bacterial communities from Lake Vanda, McMurdo Dry Valleys, Antarctica - Oligotrophic Lake LV.19.BULKMAT1 | ecosystem: Environmental > Aquatic > Freshwater > Lake... | reverse complement strand
TTGCAAACGTCTTTTAAAGAGGGGAAAATAGAAGGAAAAGTAGATGAGAAAATAGAAATCGCTAAGAATTTGATTGTGTTAGGGCTTGATGATACTACCATTTTAAAGGCAACAGGTTTGACCCTCAAGCAAATAGAAGAGTTGAGAAAGGAAATGGAGTAAGATAATCTAGTTTTTTATTTTTGTAAAATATAGCGTATTTTTTCTTACAATAGTAAACACACAAAAAATCAGACCTATTTTTAAACACTAAACTGATGATATAGATTTAGCAGAAAATCAGAATTACATAAAAAATCCGATAGCTTTTGAGGCTATCGGATTTTTTATAAAATTTATCTTTTAAATGACTACTCTATATTGGATTAATACTATTTTAAAAGTCCAGAAAAATGCTTTCAGTTTATTGAGATGGTATAAAAAGTTTTATAAGATGTTCAAAGGAAGTATCTTTTAAAATTGAATACGCATCCTTTGAGGATGAATTGAATAAATAATATCACCCTTTGGGATTTCATTTTAGCAACAAACACAAAACTTTTCACCTAATTGGGGTATATTATTTTTTGCTTTCTCCCTAAAGTAAATACTCATTATAAGAGCTTTACAACTTATAATCTAACCCAACACTTATAACTTGTCCCTCATCACTCATTGATGCTATATTTTTTGTGCATCTTGGATGGCAGTACGCAAAGCCCTGAGTTTATTGTTGACCTCTTCCATTTCACCTTCTGGGCTAGATTTGGAGACTACTCCACCTCCTGCTTGGTAAAATAATCGATTGTTTTTGCTTAAAAAAGAGCGAATCATAATGGCATGATTTACATCTCCCTTGAAGCTCAAAAAGCCAATTGCCCCCCCATAATAGCCTCTATTTTGATTTTCGTATTGATTGATAAGCTCCATCGCACGGTACTTGGGTGCACCCGAAAGCGTCCCTGCTGGAAAAGTATCTGCAAAAAGACGTAAATTAGACTTGCCTGCTTCTATCTCTGCGGTTACTTTAGAAACCAAGTGAATCAAGTGAGAGTAGTATTGAATTTCTTTGAAGGTTTCTACTTTTACATTACTTCCATTGCGACTGAGGTCATTTCGTGCCAAGTCCACAAGCATGACGTGTTCAGCATTTTCTTTTTCATCATCAAAAAGCTGACGAGCCATTTTTGCATCTTCTTGGTCATTGCCTGCTCTTTTGACAGTACCCGCAATGGGGTGAATCTCAGCCATACTTTTAGAGATACGAATTTGTGCTTCGGGAGAAGACCCAAAAATCTTATAGCTTCCGTAATCAAAATAAAATAAATAAGGAGAAGGGTTGATAGAACGCAAGGCACGATAGACATTAAATTCATCTCCTTGAAAACCCTTAGAAAACTGCCTTGCCAATACGATTTGAAAGACATCTCCTCGCTTGCAGTGTTCTATGCCTTTTTCTACTATTTGCATATATTCCTCATTGCTCAGGTTAGATGCCTCCTCTTCGGTGCTTTCAAAGTGATAGGCTGGGAAGTTACGGCTATTGATAATGGTTTCTATTTCTTCTAGGTGAGAGTTATCATCTTGGTAGGTATGTTCAAAAATAAAAAGCTCATTTTTAAAGTGATTAATCGCAATCACATATCTATACACCTGATAAAGCATATCTGGGATTTTACGTGCATCATCTTCAAATGTCTTTATCTCAATGTCTTCAAAATAACGTACCGAATCAAAAGTAGTGTAACCAAACAAGCCATTTTGAGGAAAATTAAATATATCCTCGTCTATCTCAAACCTCTTCACAAAAGTTCTAAACTCTTCTATGACATCTATTCCTTTTTCTATATGGATATTTTCATTGCTTTTATCAGGATAATTGATGGATATATCCTTGTTTGAAACCTCAAAGCGAGCAATGGGCATAAAACAGATATAAGAAAAAGTGTTGTCATTGCCATGATAATCAGAGCTTTCTAGCAAGATGGTATTGGCATATTTATCTCTAAGCTTAAGATAAATACTGACGGGAGTAAGTGTATCAGCTAAGAGCTTTCGATAAGAGGTTTTTAGGGTGTATTTTTTCATTGGGTTCATTGATTAAATTCATAAAAAAAAGGCTTACTGCGAGCAGCAAGCCTTAGTGGTAATTTATATTTTCAAATATTTACACAGGCAATAGTGTCGCATCTTGAATTAAAATGCACCACCACCAATTATTATGTAGATTTTGAATTGTCATATCTCTTATTTTTTTCAAACTTAGAAAATCATCTTTAAGGAAGCAAATATTTCTCTATATTTTTCTTGAAAATAAACCTAAACACCTTCTGCTACTACTTCTTTTACTTCGGGAAGCATTCTCTTGAGAAGGTTTTCTATCCCTGACTTGAGGGTCATAGTAGAAGATGGACATCCACTACAGGCACCTTGTAAAAGTACTTTGACAGTGCCTTCTTCAAAGGAGTGAAAAGTAATCGCACCACCATCACCTTCTACGGCTGGGCGAACGTATTCGTCCAGAATAGCACGGATTTTTAAGTTGATTTCTGGCTCATTTTCATCTATTTCTTCTGAGAAAACAGCTTGCCCTTTGAAAATCGGTTTTTCAGCTTCAAGGTATTCTTTGATAAATTTTTTGAGGTCGCCCGCTACCTCATGCCAGTCAGTTTGTTCATTTTTCGTAACGGTTGCGAAGTTATTCATCATAAACACTCGCTGCACAAAAGGGAAGTTAAACAACTCTGTAGCCAAAGGAGACTCAGCAGCTGCTTCTACGCTAGGGTAATCAAAGGTCTGACCATGAGGCACTAACATAAAGTTAGCCACAAACTTAAGAGAGTTAGGGTTAGGGTTAGATTCTGTATAGATGGTTATGTATTTTGGAATGCTAGGATTCATATTTATTGAGTTTAAATTTTAAATAAAAGTATTGCTTTCAAGGCTAAACAGTACAAACTTAGATTAGGTTTCTTAAAATTCCTAATTAAGCTAAATGTACTTTTCTCTATACACTACTTGCAATGGCATCTAAGATAGTATGATAATCTACTTCATTTAGCCCATCACCTGCTTTGGAAGGATACTGAATGGCATTGTCCCAGTGATTGGCGATATCTGTCCAGGCATAAGCATCAGGGGAATAGATAATCAATCTTTTGGCAGAATGCCCCATAAACTGCCCATCCCATAGGTCTGTCAGTTCATCAAAATTATTGGGAATATTAGTAGGGTAGTTACTTGGTTTTTTGCCTTCATCTTTTTCTAATGGATGCGTGCTAGCATCTGTCCAGACGATGATGATTTGTCGTTTTTTATCCCCCGATTTATTCCAATCTGAGCGAATAGCCAATGAGATAGCTTCCAAACCACACTCGGGTTCGTAGCCACCTCCCTCTGCTTTAATCTTTGAGACAAACTCTCTAAAAGCCTCTTTTTCTTGGGGAAGAGCAAAAAAATCAGACTGGTGCATAGACTCATCACCATCATAATAATAATCTCTATAGACAATCACTTTGACACGAAGTGCATCAATGGATTTGTCTTTGCGAGCCATCACTTCCATGAGGTCTTCATAGAAGCGTTGGGCATTTTCTTTGACACGCTCTATGATAGGCGCCATGCTGCCCGTAGCGTCAATACACATCACCATATCTACTGTATATTCTAAGCCTTGCATATTTTGTTGGAGTAATTTTGGTAAAAAATTTCTGAACTTGAAGTTAGAAAAAATAAGCCATACAAGGAAAGATTTGCCTTATTTTTAAATAAAAAAATGATTCTTAGTAACAGTAACAGCATAAGTGAGAGATGAGTTATGAATTTGTAATAATTTGATAATGAGTATTTTATTTTTAGCATTTTACTAATTAGCTGATTAATTTTATTTAAAGTACTTATTATCAAAATCTTATTTCTTGCTAAATAAAACTATCCAGATGATTATTTAACTCGTCATTTGCAACCCTATTCTCAAACTTGTGTCTCTGTATTTATTAAGACCGCTCATTTAAGAAAGTTTAACTTTTCTTTAGATTTTTTCAATAAAAAAACAGGTTTATTTGTACTAAAATAAAAACATTATTAAAATCTATTATTATGATGAATGCAGGAAAACATTAGTAAGGACTAAATAACTGGATTCCGTCTTAATTCTTATCCATCTCTTCTATCCATTTTTTGATGGTAGTGATTCCTTCCTCGTGCAGTAGTTTGCGACTTAACTCAGGCATCATCACTCCTGGGTCGAGCGAATTCATCCTATAAAGTAGGATAGATTCATTGGGCTTTTGAGGAACGATGTCATAAGTGAGTGTTCCAGAACCTCTGCCAGCAGCCACAGGTGTTTTATGAATACCAAGTGCAGTGGGGTCTTTTTCGTGGATATATAAGTACAAGCCAGAAGTATTGGCAGGACCTTCGGGGCGGTGACAATGTCCACAGTTAATGTCCAAATAAGCTCTCGCTCTTTGAGTAATAGAGCCATCATTCTCCTCTTCCCATCTCGGAAACCGAGGAATGTGAGCGTCCTCTTGGGGTAAATCAGTTAGCAAGCCTTTTCTTGTCCAATATTTAAGCTGGTTTTCAGTATTTCCTTCGTATGCAAAATCTCCATTAAGTTGGCGAGCTGAGGGTCCAATTGGTAAAAGTTTTTCTTTAAAATTATGACAGCCTTTGCATTCATTCATGTTTGGGATTACATAATTTAGCTTTTGTTTTTTACCCTTTTCATCTTTCCAAGCAATCTCCTTTTCACCACCCGCTACTTCTAGGTAGGCATCTGTCTGAGCTTCATTCCAAATGTAAGGCAATGCTATCCAGCCTCTTTCTTGATGGAGCAAGACACGAGTTTCCATGAGTGTGCGTCCTTTGCTTTCATCTCGGGCATCTGTGGGATAGTAGAAGGTCTTTACGATGGCAGTGCCTACAGGAAAGTCTAATACCTCAAGGGCATTGTATTTTACAGTCTTGCCCTCAGGAAGTCTTATAAAACGTAATTTACGGGCATAATCAGAAAACAAAGGTGTATTCAGAGTATAAGGCATCACATCTTTGGCAGGCTTCATTGCTGATATATTACCTTCAAAAAAACCATACTCTGAGAGCTTCTCTGGAAGAGCAGTATCTTCTAATGTGTAGCTTGGTTTTTTAAAAATATGTGCAACAGAGATGATATAAAGCCCTATTGCAGTGATAAACAAGAGATATTTAAGTGATTTCATAGTGTAGAGAGAAAAGAAAGAAGGGTTAATCTGCTCTTGTAGAAGCACTTAATTCTTCCTTGATTTATTTTGATTTTTGATTTTCAAGTTTTGCTTCTTTAAGACTAGGTTGTGTGCAATCATAAGCACTTAACTCTTGGCTAATATTTTTGAAATTATTGCCAGCATCTATATTGGTAAAGCTTTGATTGGTATTGTTGCGGATACAGATTTTAAACTCAGACTTTACATTGCCATTTTGGTCTAAGGTTTTTTCATCTACAATGCCATCATATATAATATGTGGCACATCTTTACCAAATTTTAGCTTAAATCTAAACATCTTCCCCATTCTGCCTTTGGAGGTAGGGCGGGTAGATTCTCGCTCATAATAATTATCATAGACAGAAATTGCTGTAGGATAAGGATAGTATTCCTTGTCATTGATGGGGATTTCAGTCATATAATAGCTAATGATGCTTGTGCCTGATGATTTATTATTAATGATTTTATTGTTGAAGATTTCTACATTACTAGTAGCCAAAACCATAATTCCTGTGCCATCTGGCACACTGCCTACGATATTACCTGGGGGTGCAAAATTCGCCAAATTATTATCATGTACTTTATTATCGAAAACACGCACATTTCCACCCTTCTTAAGTACAAGATCAGGAAGATCAAATATCAAGATACCACCTGTATTTTGGTAGGCTTCATTTTGATAGACATCTGCCATGAGTGAGTTTTCAATCTCGATGCCTGCCACATTATGATGGGCAATGCTATTACGGACAATGATGTTTTGAGATTGTCCAACATAAATTCCTGCATCCGAAGCACCAATAGCGATACATTTATCAATCAATACATTCTGGCATTGCACAGGATAAAGCCCATAAGAACCATTCGTTTTTTTGGGTTTACCTGTCCATTCTACTTTCACATTTAAGAAGGTAATACCATCTACATTCATTGTCTTAATACAGTCTCCTTTGGTATCTTGGATGGTGAGATCTTGGATAATAATATTTTTGGCATTGCTGACTCGAATACCCTCTGCACCCTCAGTTTGCCCTTTAAAAGATAAAATGGTCTTGTCTATGCCTTCTCCTTTGATGATAATATCTTCTTTATCTTCTAGAGATAGGCTGCGTGTGAGCGTAAAATTCCCTCCTTGAATGGTAATGGTCGTCCCGTTTTCTGCCATTATCATCTGAGTTTGGATTTTTTTCTGTATTTCGGGCTGTGCCTGCACAAGGACTGCTATGCTCAGTAGGCTCAAAATTAGGATGGGTTTTGCAATCATTATATAATATAGTTTTCTTTTAAAATTCATACTCAACTTAAATTTAAGTATAAATAATGAAAATTAAAACTAAATTACTTTTTTTGAGTAAAGTTTGATTCGCAAGATGTAATTCTATTAAATAAAATGTCAGAAAATAGTTCTAAGCAATAAAGCTCTTACGCACTGACTATCAATATTTTATCTTTTTTATAAACACATAGATGCATAGAAAACATAGGGAATTGCTTACGAAAATCTTCTATATTAGGAAATAAAGCTTATGGTTATAAGATTTTTAAATAAAAATTAATGTAAATCATTGAAAATCAAGAAGTAAGAACTCTAAGATTCATTCAAATATCAAAATAATATTTTAATAGAAATATTCTATAAATTCACAATCTCATAACCTATAATTCATCACTTACCTCCTAAGAAGGTAAACTTGTCCCAAATCCAGAAGCATTTCTATGTCCGCCACCTCCAAACTGTGCTGCAATCTCTGATACATCAAAATCTCCTATGGAGCGAAGACTGTGAAAGCGTTTATCAGTAGCATCAAAATAGACTACCGCAAAAGGATGGTTAGGATACATCTGGCAAAGTTGATTGCCTATCTCACTTTGTAGGGTACTGCTATTTACAGTAGGAACTTCATAGCCTGCTACCTTGGTAAATCGCATATTTTTACATATTTTCTGGACAAGCTGATTTTGATAGCGAAGCAAAATTTTACCTTCTTCTATTAGTTTCAGAGGACTCATAGAATCCCAGAGTTTAAAATCTAAGTCATACCCTCTCAGCCCTGCACTAAACTCCTTAGAAAAAGGCAAATCAAATTTCCATAAATCTTTGTCTTGAATATACTGAAGCATCTCAGGAACGGGTGTATCATGAAAATGCTCCCAAGCCAATACTGCCCCACTTTTTTGCATATCAAAAGTAACAGAAAGGTTCGGATATACTGCCAAGTCTATCGCTGCTAAATCTGCCTCTGCAGATTGGTGATGGTCAAGAATGGTAACTTGCTTCATTTTCTGGACATAATCAAGAATAGTGGCTTGTGGATAGCAAAAATCTACCATATAGACTTGTGATTTGTGTTTAAGCTCAGGAGCAGGTTGTTGGTGCTGAACTGGCAAATACTCTGCTTTATCTCCTAATACTTTCCAAGCGGCATAAGCTGCTCCAAAACCATCTGGACACTGGGCATGATATAATATATAAGTTTTCATAAAATTAGACTATTGAGTTATTTGTTTATTAAGTTTTTGGGTAATTGGGTTAATGAGTTATTTGTTTATTGAGTTAGTGGGTAATTAGTTATTGAGTTATTCGTCATTGAGTTGTTGGGTCATTTTTTTGTCATTAGTCAAGTCATTAGGTCATTGGTCATTAGGTTAGTAAATCCTCCAATCCTTCACCTCTTCACTAATCCCTCCTTCAATCCTTCGTTAAATCAATCCTTCAACCCTTTATTCAATCCCTCAACTCTCAATTCATTCACGTTGTTTAGAGTCTATCCAAATCGTAACGGGACCGTCATTGACTAGGCTTACTTGCATATCTGCTCCAAACTCGCCTGTGGCGACTGGTTTTTGGAGCATTTGAGTAGTTTTTTTGATAAAAGATTCATACAAAGGAATTGCCTGAAATGGAGGTGCAGCCTGTATAAATGAAGGTCTGTTGCCTTTGCGTGTATTGGCATAGAGCGTAAATTGACTTATGATTAAGATTTCTCCTTGGATATCTTGCACCGAAAGATTCATTTTACCTTCCTCATCAGTGAAGATTCTCATTTGAATCAGTTTTTTGGTGAGCCACTCTATGTCTTCTTTGGTATCTTCTGCACATATTCCCTGCAAGACCAGCAAGCCTTGCCCGATTTCTCCTTTGATTTTACCTTCTATTTCTACTTTTGCTTGGGTAACTCTCTGAATAAGTAAACGCATTTTATCTTTAATTTGAAGCAAATAAAACGCTAAAGTAAGAATTATTCTTCTAAAATAAAGTGAACTCTGGATTAAATGAATTATCGGAGATATATCGTATATACCATTGACAAGGTCTTATTTTCTTCGAAAACAAACCATTGTCAAGGTAAAAATATCTAAATACTAGTATAATTGTCTCCACTTATACCTCTAAAGATTTACTTAATCTAACAGAAGTTTATACTCCCAAGGCTTTAAGTCAAAGCTACTCTTAGCACTGATTTTAAAGTTCTTATTACTAAAAAAATCAATATAATTCCCTAATATTTTTTCACCTTTGAGCGTAACCTTTTGTGCTTTGTCAGAGAAGTTAAAAATAGCCAATACCTTTTTACTTTCTTTCTCACGTATAAAAGTAAGCACTTGTGAAGCTTTGTCATTGTCTATAAATACCATCTCTCCTCCTGATACTCCATTCCAAAGGGCAGGGTTATCCTTTTTGAGCTTGATGAGTTTTTTATACAGATTGCCTACAGGGTGCAGTTCATTTGTCCACTCAATAGGGTCTTTTTCAAAAAACTTAAGAGAGCGATTTAGCCCTATTTCTTGCCCAGTATAGACTAAGGGCATTCCTTTGGCGACGCAAGTAAGGGCTATAAAAGTTTCTAAGCTTTCACCAAACTTAAACATCGTACCTTCCCAAGAGTTTTTGTCATGGTTATCCACAAACAGCATTCTGTAAGCATCTTCGGGATATTTCTTTTGATCTTCTTCAAAATATATTCTTAAAGAATCTGCATTGGCTTTTCCTTGTGATACTCTATTCATTAAATCATAAAGCTCCCAAGCATAGGTCATATCAAAAGCCTTTTCATGTAAATCTGGTTTTTCCCATTCGGCAAGCATAAATACGGGCTTGACTTTATCTAGTCTAGGCCTTACATTGTTCCAAAAATCAGTAGGGACTTTACCAGCCACATCACAGCGATAGCCATCTATGTCTGCTTCTTTTAGCCAAAACTCTAAGGATTTGGTCATCTCAGCACGCAACTCCTTGTTGCTGTAGTCAAGTTGTATTACATCAGTCCAGTCTGTGCCTTTGGGAGGCATAAAATTACCTTGTTCGTTTTTTGCATACCAATCAGGATGAGCTTCTACCCAATCGTGGTCCCATGCAGTATGATTAGGTACCCAATCTATGATGAGATACATGCCTTGTGCATGGGCAGTCTTGACCAAGTCTTTAAAGTCTTCCATCGTCCCAAACTCAGGATTTACTGCTTTATAGTCTTGTACGGCGTAGTAACTTCCTAGCATTCCTTTGCGGTTTTTTTTGCCGATAGGGTGTATAGGCATGAGCCAAATAATGTCTGTACCTAGTGCCTTTATTTTAGGAAGGTATTTTTGGAAGGCTTTAAAAGTACCTTCAGGAGTATATTGACGTATATTTACTTCATAGATACTTGCATTGCTGCTCCATTCAGGATGAAAGGATCTAAATGCTGAGATAGAGTCATTTTGTGGGTCAGTTTTTAGCTCATAAATATCTGCTTGTCTATTATCTGTAGTGCAAGCAAATAGAGCCATAAGAAAACCCATACTCAGCACATAAAGGAGGGTGGTTAGAGGAGATGATTGTTTCATAAACAGATAGGTATTTTATGGTGATGTATTTGAATTTTACAAATAAACTATATTCTTGGCAAAATGAGAAATTAAGATGAAAACAAAATGGTTTTATTATTTACTTCTCCTTACCTAAGATACACTTGTGATTTAAATCAAAAAGTTGTTTCTTTGTCGAGGTGTACAAGGTAAATTTAGAAACCTCTCTGAGTAATAAACTTATTTATCCCAAAAACTTTATGAAAAAAAATGTGGTTATGGAACTAGTAAAAGTGATTTTATCTAAAGAACTGCCCTTAAAAAGCATCAAAGTAGAAGGAGTAAATCAAGAAGAAAAGTTAGAAAACCTAGTGGAAGCAATCAAAATAGCAGAGAAATCACTGGATACACCCTCTATTTTATAATAAAATAAAGGGTAAATAAAATTAAGTTATACATTTAGGACGATATATTATGAGTAAAAAAGGAAGAGTTTTGGTGGCAATGAGTGGAGGAATAGATAGCTCTCTGGCAGCAGTATTGCTCCATGAGCAGGGCTATGAGGTGATAGGCATGACCATGAAAACTTGGGACTATGCCTCCTCTGGGGCAAGTGGCAAAGAAACAGGCTGTTGTAGTCTAGACTCTATCAATGATGCCCGCAATATCGCTGTGCAGTTGGGATTCCCTCATTATATTCTGGATATTAGAGAAGAATTTGGGGATTATGTGATAAACCACTTTACGAATGAATACTTAGCGGGTCGCACACCTAACCCTTGTGTATTATGCAACACGCACATCAAATGGGATGCTTTGCTACGCCGTGCAGACAAACTAGACTGTGAGTTTATCGCCACAGGACACTATGCCAATGTACGCCAAGAACACAATCGATATATCATTTCAAAGGGCATAGACCTTAACAAAGACCAATCGTATGCACTTTGGGGAGTTTCACAAGAGAGTCTCAGTCGTACTATGTTGCCACTTGGTCAGATTCACAAGCCTGAAATCAGAGCCATGGCTACAGAGCGTGGTTTTGTAGATTTGGTCAATAAATCTGAGTCTTATGAAATATGCTTTGTACCTGATAATGACTACCGTGGCTTTTTAAAAAGAAGAGTAGAAGGGCTAGAAGAGCGAGTAGCTGGGGGTGATTTTATATTAGAAGATGGCACAATAGTGGGTAAACATGAAGGCTATCCTTTCTATACCATTGGGCAACGTAAGGGCTTGGGTATTGCTTTGGGTTATCCTGTGTTTGTAACAGGCATTGACAAAAAAAATAACAGAGTCGTGCTAGGTCAAAAAGAAGATTTGGGCAGAAACGGAATGACTGTACGTCAATTAACGCTTTCTAAATATACAGACCTTATCAATAAACCCACAGAAACAGACACCAAGGTACGCTACAATCATGAAGGCGCACCTGCTTTGATAGAGCAGATAGGACCAGATGAAATGCAAGTAGTTTTTCATGAATATGTAGATGCCATCGCACCAGGGCAGGCGGCTGTTTTTTATGAAGGCGATGATGTGATAGGTGGAGGCTGGATAGCTGAAAGTTTTAAACACTTG
>Ga0163144_10025322_pt1 | contig 11591 bp, 3 predicted proteins | sample OliLak19BULKMAT1_FD_123175 | JGI IMG/M metagenome (GOLD analysis project Ga0163144, IMG submission 123175) | Freshwater microbial mat bacterial communities from Lake Vanda, McMurdo Dry Valleys, Antarctica - Oligotrophic Lake LV.19.BULKMAT1 | ecosystem: Environmental > Aquatic > Freshwater > Lake... | reverse complement strand
ATCATGTTTTGGTAATGATGACCATGCAAATAGGAATTGTCAGTAAGATTTGGACCAAAAGAACCTTCTGCCTTTAACCCATGACAGCTAGAACAACTTTGTGAAAAAACAATTTTGCCATTGGAAAGACTAAATGAGTCTATGCTTGAAGGAAGACTATTTTTGTTGATTGGATAATTCGTAAAAACAAATCCTTCTGCAATAAATAGAATGGATGCGAGAATTAGAATAATCAGAATTTTCATTTTGATTTTTTTTTAAAAGATTTATTTCGTGATGATTTTATACAGCCTGTTTATGAATGAAGTAGTTTCCAATTTTAAATGTTTGGTGTAACTTAAATGCTTAAAAGGCTATACAAAGTTATTAATTTTTCACTTTTATTACATCAAAATCAAGCTTTTTTACTCTCCTATTAAAATCTTGAACCTGTTTCTTTTTTAATGTTTCAAATTTTATTAATTGAACATCAATTTTATGAGCCAAATCAAAATAAACGTCGTAGTATTGTTGGGGAACCGCTCCTTTAAATGCACCAATATTATCGATAAGTGTCGCCATTTTATTATTCAATTTCATGGGATAATTGAGTAAATCTTGAATGTTCTTAGCCTTTGTTTGTATCAACTCGTTTTCTATGGCCCTTAAAGAATCAATGATCAACTTTCCGTATTTTATCATCGTATCTCTGTCTTCTTTTTTTGTAAGGTGCCCATTAAAATCATTGATTTGTTTTGAAATACTGCGCAATTCATTAATGGCTGAATGGGTGGCATTAACCTTTGATATAACTGAATCGAGTATAGCTTTTTTATTTTGATAATTTTCGATCGTTGTTTCATCAAATCTTGGATCAGGCAGAATTTTGCAACCTATTTTTTGAATCAAGCTATCACCAATATACCATTCAATGATGTAGTTATCTGGAAATGCCAGAGGGCCGGATAAGGAGGCACCCCACATTACTTTGCCATCACCCTCAATCGTGGTAAGGTCAGCAGTTTTCATATCCCAAATAAATCGATTAAATCCTTTTTGGGTTGTCAGAATACCAAGAGGTTTAGCTGTTTTAGGTTGATTAAAATCCTGGCTAATAAGAATGGGTGCATAGTTTTTATCCCGTGTAGATGAAAAGGCAGCTATTGAATCGCCTTGCTTATTTTTAATCTTAATAATTTGTTCTTCAGTTGATGTTTCAGGTAAAAAGTAATCCACTACCAAACCACAAGGCGCATTTACACCTGCTTGCATATTAGGTTCAGTATGAGCACCACCATTGGCATTAAAAGTATTTCGACAGATTAGTAATCTCGGAATATTTTTCGCTTTTTTATCCATCACCTCATACAGCATGGAAATGTTATCCATCACCCAAAAACCCCTACCATGGGTGGCCAAAATCAAATCATGTTCTTTAGGATGAATCGCTAAATCGTGAATAGGTGTATTTGGTAAGTTTTGAACCATGGCCTGCCAAGACTCACCATCATTCATAGAAAAATAAAGCCCTGTTTCTGTACCACAAAACAACAGGCCTTCTTTGGATGGATCTTCTCTAATAACCCTTGTGATACAATTTTTGGGTAAACCCTTATCTATTCTTTGCCATGTTTTACCGTTATCGCTGGTCTTAAATAAAAAAGGCATGTTGTCACCCAGTTTAAACCGAGTTCCAGCCAAATATGCTTTTTGTTTCTTGAAATGAGATGGCTCAATAATACTGATTTGGGTATTTTCAGGAATTAAGCCTGGGGTAATATTCTGCCAGTTTTTACCATCATCCACACTTATATGCACCAAGCCATCATCGCTACCCGCCCATAGAATTCCTTTTTCCACAAACGATTCGGCAAATGTGAACACCGTATTGTAAATTTCTACGCCAGTATTGTCTTTGGAAATTGGCCCTCCACTGGAAATTTGTTTGGTTTTGTCATTTCTTGTTAAATCAGGACTAATGGTTTCCCAATGCTGGCCTTCGTCATAACTTCTATGTACATTTTGAGAGGTTGCGTACAAAATGGTTCTTTCTTTGATACTAAAGGGAGAAAATACGATGGGGTAAGTCCATTGAAAGCGTTGTTTTAATTTATTTCCTCCATCTCCAATGCCGTCTTCAGGGTATACATTTATAGAAGTGGTATGGTTTAATTCTCTATCATACCTATACAACATGCCACTATAGTTACCTCCAAAAGTTACATACTTTTTAAAAGGATGTGGGGCAATATAGCCACTTTCACCCCAAGCGCAGTTAAACCAATTTGAATTTCCAATCTCCCAGCCAAAGGTTCTACTTGCTATGGCTATGCTGGTATTATCCTGTTGTGCACCGTAAATATGGTAAGGAAAATTATTGTCCAAAGTAACATGATAAAACTGCCCGGTAGGAAAATCCTGCTTACTCCAACTCAGTCCACCATTATAACTAACGGTTCCTCCGCCATCATTGCCAATAATCATGGTTTCCGGGTTCTCCGGATTAATCCACATATCGTGGTTATCGCCATGCTGGGCATATTCAGTACTAAATGTTTTTCCACCATCAGTGCTTTTATGATAAGCAACATTCAATACAAAAATGATATCCTTATTTTTTGGATGGCAAGCAAGTCTACTAAAATACCAAGGTCTTTGTCTTATTGCCTTTTCTTCGGTTATTTTCTGCCATGTTTCACCGGCATCATCACTTCTAAACAGGCCGCCATTGATGTTTTCAACCATAGCAAAAACACGTTCTGAATTGGCAGGCGAAACTGCTATACATATTTTGCCCAATATACCTTTTGGCATCCCTTCATTTTGAGAAATATCTTTCCAAGTATCTCCACCATCGGTACTTTTATAGAGACCGCTTTGTCTGCCACCACTTACCATACTCCAAGGCGTTCTATAGGTTTGCCACATTCCTGCAAACAAAACATCAGGGTTATTAGGATCCATCGCAATGCTTACGCATCCTGTGCTATCCGATTTATATAGAATTTTTTTCCAGGTTTTACCTCCATCTTTGGTTCTAAAAACACCGCGGTCGGTATTGGGTTTAAACACATTACCCAAGGCAGAAACATACACGATGTCAGGATTCTTGGGATGAATAACAATATTGGCAATGGCAAAGGTGTTTTCTAATCCGATTTTTTGCCATGTTTTACCACTGTTGGAGCTTTTGTACATACCATCACCAAAACTTATGTTTCCTCTGATAGCTGCTTCGCCCATTCCAACATAGATTACTTTAGCATCACTTGGTGTTACCGCAATGGCGCCAACTGAACTCGATTTGAAGATAGAATCAGAAATACAATTCCACACGTTTCCACCATCTTCGGTTTTCCAAACTCCACCACCGACGGCACCAAAATAGAACGTATTGCTTTGTGAAGGATGTCCCACGACTGCCAAACTTCTCCCACCTCTAAAAGGCCCAATATTTCTAAATTTGAGATTTGTAAACTGCGACATATCCAGCAATTGAGAATAACCTGAAATACTAAGCAGGATAATCAGTAATAAAAAGAGGTTCTTTTTTATTATCATGGTTCAAATGTAAATAATTGAGGGAAAGATTTCGAAAAAAAGTTGGGGGAGCGCAGAAAGAGGAATCAGTGGATTGTAGATTTGATTTAAGTCTAATTCATCACCTCTCAGACGTGGAAATATATCACTTTGTTCAGAAACTTCTAGAAGCTGCGTTAACCATAAATTATATTAGAGAGAAGGCGAAAGCATTTTAGTGATTTTACTCTGGTACATAGAATAAGTAGTATTGAAAACTAAATCAGAAAATAAATTATTTCACAAATCTATCTTATCACATGTACTACCCCATTGTAGTTATGTTTTACATCACCAAAATCAATAATCTGTATGTAATAAGGATAAATGCCGATGGGAACAATTTCATTCTGATAAATTCCATTCCAGGCTTTTTTACCCCAATCGGGATCAAAAAGTTTTTCGCCCCAGCGGTTAAAAATGGTGATTCTGAAATCTTTTATTCCTAAACCTGATGGCTGAAATAATGGATTGATATCATCGTTTCCAGGTGAAAATGCATTCGGTATAAAGGTGAGTAAGATATAATTAACATAAACCCGAAGGTAAGCCGTGTCAATACAACCAAATTGGTTTTCTACAATTTGTGCTATTTTGAAACTTCCTGAATCTTTGAAGGAATACATCGGATTTTGTTTTTTAGATGAAGCGGTATCTCCAAAATTATAATACCATTTGGAAGCTCCTTTAGATTTATCTGATATGGTAATTGTTGGATATTTAACGTCAGGATACTTAGGGTAAAAATCAAATCCGGCCTGAGGAACAGGGAAAATTGTAACTGTTTTAAATGTATCGTAATCACAGCCAGCCCATGTTGTAATGGTTAAATTAATGAGATAGTTGTTTGTCTTATCATAAATATGTGTTGCAGGCAACGCTAGGCTTTGCTTGCCATCACCCCATCTTAAATCATACTTGCTTATAGCATTAAGACCAGTATAGCCTGTAAAGTTTACGGTTACAATATCACCTGGACACGCATTGTTGAATGTGAAATCAGCATAATTTGATTTTGAAGTTATAACTGGAATATTAACAGAATCTTTACAACCAAAACCATTCAATACTTCAAGAGAGATAGATTGTGTACCGGGGAGTGGGAATTTATTGGAAAAGTTAGAACCAGTGTTAAACAAGACATTGTTATTAAACCATGACCTCGAAACAATGCTTGAGCTTCCACCCGGTATAGATTTATCCGAAAAGCTAACTTCATCATCGTTGCATTTTGAAATATGGATAAAGTCTGCGATTGGTTTTTCAAACACTTCATACGTGGAATCAAAAGTATAATTGCATCCTTCTAAGGTTTTGAACGTAAGCGTGTAAGGGTAAATTCCTTTGGCATTTAAAGCCAATAAAAAGGTGCTATCGGTATACAATGTAGATCCAATTTTCCACTCTCGGGTAACGATTCTTGTATTTCCTTGCTTGGAAATATCACTAAACGTCATGGTTTCATTTTCACAACCTTGAATAAAGGACGTCTTTGGTGTGATAGCAGGGTAAATTGTAAAGGATTTTTGTAGGCTGTCTGAGCAAAGTGAGTCGGAAATAACCTTTAAATTAACTGTATAAAACCCTTCTTTTAACAAACCAACAATTGGATTTGTTGCCTTCGAGCTGTAAGAGGAATTGATTTTCCAGTCGTAACTTTTAATTTTTCCTTTCACGATGTTGCTCGAATTAAGCAATTTAATCGAATCGTAGGAACAACCATTTTTGACATTAAAAACAACTATTGGCAAAGGATTAACTATGATTGTCTTTTTGATGGAATCGGAACAACCTTTTGCTGATATTACCTTAAGGGAAATAGTGTAAGCTCCAGAGGTGTCGGACTTAATACTTATCTTCTTAGAATCAATGACTGCATTCGGAATTCTCCACTGATGTTTTGCAATCGAGTCTGAAGGATTGTATTTAGAAATATCAGCAAACTTAAAGGTATCACTCAAACATTTTCCTGTTCTGGTGAATGCTGCTTTGGGATTATCAAAAATGAAAATAGAATCAGGCAACGAAGTGATGCAACCAGAATCACTGGTAACTGTTTGGGTAAACTTGTAATTTCCAGGCTTTGTAAACACCTTTGAAACTGTTTTGCCTTTAACGGAATCAGTGGCAAATTTCCATGTAATATTTTTGATACCCATTCTGGCCACGGTTGTTTTGTCAGTAAGCTTTACGGAGTCGCCCAAACAACCATTGAGTTTGCTATTACTTACTATGGGATTTCCATATACATTGATGTATTTATAATTTGAATCTATGCAACCAAATTGGTTTGAAACAATTAATCTTACAAAATAAAAACCGATGGTATCAAAGGCAAAGTTTGGGTCAGTTTGGGTTACGTTGTTAAAGTTAATGCGCCATATTGTAGTTCCTTTCTGTTGTCCAAAGTAATTACTCTGATCAATAAATTTAATATCTTTCTTTTCACAGAATCCAATGTGTCCAATTTTTACAGATGGGAGTCTAGCAACATTTAAGTAAAGAGAATCCTTAATTGAACAACCGTTTTGGTCAGAAACTGAAAGGTAATATTTATTTGATTTAATTGGATTGGCCTTTACAACCATTCTATTAGTTGACGATAATCCAGTACCGGGAGTCCAATTGTAGCTAAGTATTCCTTTACCTCCCTTCGCTGTGTCGCCAATCATTGCAAAAGAACCTTCGCAAATAGAAGTCGTATCTTTAAGCTTTCGCAAGTTAATAAATGGTTTTTCTTTAAACACTAGAGTATCTGTTGATGTGCATCCTGATACTCGGGTCGTTTTTAAGTAGTAGGTTCTGGTAATATCGTTAAGACTTAAATTAGCTTTCTTATAAACAGATTTTGATTTTTTTGGCTTACTCAAATAATCAGAAGGAAGCCATTCATATTTGTAGTTTTTTATTGAGTCCAGGCCAATTATAACAGTGTAGTTAGAACAAAAACTTGTATCACGCCCGGCATTTTTTAATTGAATGTTTAAGAGTGGAAGTGAATTTTTAAGACATTGACAATTATTGGAATCTGAGACAATCAAAAGTCGGCATATATCCGTATTTTTAACAAATCCCTTAAAAGCAAAACCAACTGTCAACTTATTTAGCCAGCCCCCTGATTTAATAAACTTTTTAACAACTATCTCAGATTTATCAAACTTTCCATTGTTGTTTTTATCAACCACTAAATAAAAGTTACTGCTCATGGAGGTATCAATTGCCTTTTTATTATTGGTTACATTAAAAGCAATGTCAACTATTTCGCCACTGTCGCCTGCATTTATAGAATTTGATTTTATTAACCTGATAATAGGTTCCGAGCGATCAAGTTTAAAGGGTTTATAAAAACTTCCAGTTGCCACATTAATATCGCAACTGTCATTGGTTTTAACACAAAATGCCTTCTTCTTAGTAACCGATTGCATCGTAAATGCTTCTAAACCGCAAGAAGGAGCTTTGTTAGTAATTTTTAACTTAAAATCGAGCATTGAAGAATCACCTGGAAGTAAGCCTTTTGGAATGGCCCATAACCAGCGCATTTCTTGATTAATCTCTTTAACTGTGCCTTTGCCATTGATTCTAGTTGTAGTTAAAGAAGCAGTATCTGGCTCAAAACCAATTGGCATAGAGAGCAGAATGGAGTCATTTGCCAAAGTTTTAGTTGGCCCAAGATAAATTATTTTGGCTTTGAAAGCAATGAAGGGGGTACATAAATTAATACTGTCGGGGCTTAAAGTGATAAGAGAGAAATAAGGATTGTCGACCCCTTTTATTTTAATAGGTCTACCAGTATAACCAATTTTTCTAACGGGTTCTCCACAACCTATTTTTCCGTCAGGCATGATAGAAACAAATGCGCCGGCTGTAATATTGCAATTGGTCTCGAGAAAAAAATGAACTTTAATACGGCTTTTTGTTGTGTCAGATACTCTTTCCAATCCATTTTTAAGAACCTTTAAACTATCAGATAACGCCCATTCGTAGGTTGTACCAGTAACTAAAACAGGTTTACTCAATTTGGCAAATTGAGATCCATAAGGAAACGAATAATACATTCCTGTATCCACAAATCCGGTGCCTGGAGGAATTGTTACCCTGAGTTTCAATTGATAAATATTGTCTTCATCTACATTGGCTATTATCGCTTGAAATTTTCGATTGGTGCATACGTCGGTTCTAGCGGTATCTTCAAGCAGTGTGCTTATAATAAGCGGAGGCTGTGGACTTAAAATCAGATTGATGTATGTGAGAAGATTTTTACATGAATACACTTCAAGACTATCTGGATAGATTTCACAATTCCAGCCAACCGCCATTTTAAAACTGTCCAATATACAATTGGTGCTCGTGGCGTAAATTCTGAATGAACGGGCTGAGGTTGAACTTAAATTTCCTGCCCTAAAAATACCGTTTTTTACTTGCAGATTCGAGCCAGTTGACAAGTCTTTTATTGCTAAAATTTTTGCTTTTTGTGGAAGTGTATTAGCAAGCCATACATTGGATATGTCGCTCCCACTCTTGGTGTTGGTCATTATTATATCCCATGAAAAGGTGTCCTTTTTAGAAACGCTGATGGAATTGATAGCAGTTAACAATACGGTAGGGTGATTAAAGGCAATGTAATCAGGATAGGCAGTATTAACATCAGTTACGCCAGCATCAGGCCATTTGAAATAGGAGGTGTAAGTTACAGCTTCAGACATATTTATTGCAGCCTGACAATTTGGTATTAAATTTAGAACAAGTGTTCCTTGATATCCCTCATCACTGCGTTTAAAAATACCCTTGGTAAGATTAAATAACGTATCCATATTAAAAATTAAAGTATCGGTATTTTGAATAATGGGCTTGAGATTGGCGGCATAGTTTGAGGTATAGTTATTTGTTCCGGCGGAGCCATAGTAATAAATGGCTGCACTCGAAAAATTGTAGCCTTTGGGTAGGCTAACCTTTATTTTTTCGAGGTAATTAAAATTACGATACTCATAAGGGAAAGGATTTCCACCAGCATAATTATCACAACAATTGCCTGCGCTAAAATAATAACTATTGTATAAAGTTACCGGACTGCATGAACTTGCAGTGTAATTTTCGGTGTACCAATTTGTAAAATAGGAGCCTAAAAGAATATGCCTTCCAGAGAACGTATCGCATTGCAATTTTTGAGATGAATTAGGATTTGGTGTTGTGCTGAGGTAAAATTCAGGATTATTAAAATAAGCCTCTCCAGAGTTGCTGCCAAAGCTCGTGGCATAAACATAATTTAAATTAACTACAACACTATCAGATTGTAAAAAGAAATAATTGGTCATTGTACCACATCCTGCTGTTCTGGCTGCGTTAGAATTTAAATCTATTTCGCAAAATCGTGTTGTGCCAGAGAGATATGTTGAAACGGGTAATTTATTGCAGGTGTATCTTATTTTTCCATTTCTGTAAATAGAGATAATTGCAGTAAGCGGTTTTAAAAGGTTTCCGTTCAAAACGGATGTTTTGATTCTTCCGTTAAAGAAAGTAGTGGTAGTGCCAGATGCAACCACCATTCCGGAATAAAATGTTGACATGGTATCATAAACCATGCAACGATTGCGCTTTATCTTAGAAAGATTTATAGTGCCTGAACCATCAGGTTGCCCGTCGTTGTTATTATCGGGTTTGCCATAGTTTTTACGTTTTACACTAAAGGCTTTAAATAACATTCCACCATTATTGCAAGAGGGAGCACAATGCACTTTAATATCTCCGGAGGTGCAGTAAAGTTGAAAATCAGAACCGTTGGTACAAGCAGAATCAGGCGTATATAGAATGCTTACAGTATAATTTCTTGAACCAGAAGAACTATAGGCCTTGCAATCCGCTTCGATAACGATATTGAGTTCAGATTTTGTAATATTTATGGTAGGCTCTGAAAAGTAAGCTACAATATCAGCACTATTCAAATTAACAGCATAAGGTTTCCAATCTGTGCCATTGATATCAGTAAACTTAATATCGTTGGCTTTTAAGCTGTGTTTAATTCCATTTTCTAAACTAAGCTTGACAATAAACCTTGATTTTTTTGTTCCTGGAAACAGGGAAACCCCCGACATGGTATAATTCAGAATGTCTGGTGATCCAGAGACCAAATCAGCTGGTATCCAAGGAATGGCAGTTAAATATTGAATACCTCCTCCACTTCCCCAATTTTCAGCAACTGAAAAACTTGAACCACATGGATCTGAATAGGTAGCGGAGTAGGTCCACCTATGTGCAACCAAAGTTGTATTGCAAATGTTTGGAATACAAGCAACTGCCTTCCAGCTGATGTAAATTGTATCATTTACAGCAAGATTGGCAAACCCTAAACTAAATCCACCTATGGGCGATGTGCCGAGACAAGAAAAATAACCTCCAACGAAGTTATAACGAAAATTAGTAAAGTTTTTGGTCAAAACTGCTCCGCGTTTTCCTTTAGTAATTTTCATTCCAGCTGTATCAAGAGCTGACATTTGGTAGTTGTAGAATCCTCCACTATAGGATTGCGTAATGTTTAATATGGTATTGCTGATTGGTTTATTGGATTTGTTAATTAAGATAATCTGATTGGTGGAAGGTTTATTCAAATCAAAACACCAGTCAATGTTGGTGCTCGGAATAATTGTTAATCCTTGAATAAAAGGATCAAGATTAACAATGGCATTTTTGGAGGAAATGTTACAAAGTGTATTTCCGCATCCAAATTTCACATTATAAATCGAAGTGAGATTGTTGCATTTTATTACGGTAACTGTATCTGTAATGTTTACTTCTTCATTCGCATCAAGGTAAATATCCTTATTTCCAACTAATTTAAAATCACTGGAATCGAGTTTCGAAATAATGGAGTCAATTGAATAAGTATCTTTTTTTCTTGAAGAACCAACTTTTAAGCCATTGCCATTGGTGCGATAGAAAGTGAAGTTTGCAGCTCCACCTTTGCCCGTATTCTTCAGACTTATAGTGCGAATCAATTTATCCTTGAGATAGGCGTTTACTATTTGATTGGTAAAGGCGCTCATTAAAATATTTGGAATCAGTACATTGATGGGAGCCGTAACATGAGATTCTGAACCGCCCGTATATTTAAACTCTAACAGTGTGGTTGCTTGGTTTCCTTTGCTGATGAAGGTTTGTAAGTCGCATGTGGATGAAATAATTACAGAAAACCTTAAATAACCAGCGAGGGTAAAATTACTCAACTTAAAAACCGGAGCATTTAAATTTCCTATATTAGACTCTGTAACGCCAGATCCTTTAAAAGATGCAGCCTTGTAATAACATCCTTTTGGTAAAGTAAGAGTTAAAAAAATATTTGAAATTCCTGAGGAAGAAATATTTCTAATTTCATAAACCAAAGAATCCGTTTTACCACAAATGGTAAGATCAGATGGGAAGGTTGTTTGGATATTAAATTTGCTTGTTTGAGAGTAGAGTTTTCCCGAACAAACCAATAAAAGAATCAACAATGAAAATCGAATATTTCTGTGCATTAAGTTCAAATTGTGCCTTTTTTTGCCCATTATTGTTGCAGGCAAATATAGGAATTAATAATTAAAAAAACTGTCAGATTATGTGCTAGTAGAGACGGATAATTATCTGTCTCTATCTATGCCGTCTCAGGCTTTTTATTCAATTTATTAACAACCTTCACCATCAAGAATACACAAAAAATAATGATAGTAAAATTGAGAACTGCCTGAATAAATGAACCATAACCTATAACAGGTGCTCCTGCTTCCTTTGCCGCTGCGAGTGTTTTATAAACATTGCCATCTAAAGCAAGATTTAAATCTGTAAAACGACTCCCGATTAAACTACCTAGTGGGGGCATTAAAACATCATCTACCAAAGAGCTTATAATTTTGCCAAACTCGGCACCGATAATAATACCTACTGCCAAATCTATTACATTGCCATGCATGGCAAAGGCTTTAAATTCTTTTAGTATTCCCATAATTTATTTATTAATTGGGCGAAAGAAATGAATTATCTGCAAAATACAATATTTTTTATTT